>Ga0335073_10006220_pt1 | contig 16772 bp, 14 predicted proteins | sample Lox_Sample_22_FD_207093 | JGI IMG/M metagenome (GOLD analysis project Ga0335073, IMG submission 207093) | Soil microbial communities from Loxahatchee National Wildlife Refuge, Florida, United States - Lox_Sample_2.2 | ecosystem: Environmental > Terrestrial > Soil > Wetlands | place: USA... | reverse complement strand
CGCGGCTCGTCAGATTCCAGTCGCGCTCATCCGTGGTCGCCCACCGCTCGGCGGTGACGTAGCCCTGCGTCTTGCCGTAGAGCTCCTCCGCCTCGAGATCGTCCTTCACCGCCGCGGTGGTATGCACTACCTCGATTTTGGCGTTCTCGGTTTGGGTGTCGGTGTTGCCGCGCGCGATGACGAGGCCGAGCTGGCCGCTCGCCGCCCACCTCGGCACCTTGGGCGCGGGCGGCGGATCCGCGGGACTCACCGCGTCCGCCGCGGCAAGGGCTGCGGAGTCGGCGATCGTCGCCGGGTCGGCGCTCGCGGCCGCGCTCTGCGGGGTGCCCGCGAGCGCGCCCCCGACGCGACCGGCAGCGGCCACGCAGAGCACCACGGCAATCAGGCGTGTACGGGACGTTTTCATGTTTTCTCCCCCTGGCTGAGCGCAAAAAGGGCGCCATTCTAGTGATACGGGCGGCCGAATGTGATGTCGTGCGATGGCGACGGCCGGCTGGGTTATACTCCTCGAGGCGGTTGCTCTGGCTTTGACGGGTACGAATTGGGGGCGACCGGTTTCGACGTGGGTTGCAAACCTTCAGGTGCGTACCGAGGTGCAGTGCCCTCGTAAATCACGCTGCAAATCATAGTTGCCAACGACGACAACTACGCTCTAGCTGCCTAGTCGCAGCTGACCTCTGACCAGCTCGTGCCTATGCGACTGGACCAGGGGACGCGCTCATAGGATCGCGCGCCGGTGTGCGACGGGCCGGTGCGCTAAGAGTCACCGTCTGCTGGCGCTTCGTCTTCCCTGCCTCTCGGGTAGCGCGGCGCGAGAAACAAAGAGCGGGCTACGTACGTAGATCTTGAAGTCTAGCGCTTGCGGACGGGGGTTCGATCGAGGGTCGCGCCGGCTCGCGAGAGCCGGATGAAAACGGAGCTCACATCGGTGAAACCTTCACTCACGGTCGCACGACGGTGAGCTGGCGACGCCGAGGGGTAGGAAGAGGGCCAACCTCAGGCCTGCCCTGTAGAGACTCATAGAGCTGCCGAGGGGCTTCAAGCTCCGCGGGCAGTCACTAGGATCGTGCTCGGCTCGAGCTCGATAACACGCTCCGCATCCGCCGACGTGCACACGTGCGGCAGCGGATGAAGGCATAGTCCAGCCCGCAGCGAAAGCTGTGGATACGCTGTCCCCCCGCCTCCACCAATTCGGGGGATGCTCCCGGCCGCCGGGCCGGGAGCACACTCCGAGCTGCGAGCGAGCCCCCCCGTTACTGCGGTGGCGCAAGGCCCGCGCCGCCGCCGAGCGTGAGGAGCGGTCCGTAGAGATCGGGCCTGCGATCACGAAACACAAACCAGTTGTTGCGCAGATCGGCAAGCGCCGTGAGATCGAAGGTCGCGAGGATCACGCCATCCTCCTCCGCCGGCGCCTCGGCGATCTTGGCCCCCATCGCATCGGCGATGAACGAGGAGCCGTGGAAGCGCACGAACAGGCGCTGCGGATCCTGCAGCGAGCGCTCGAGCCCATGGCGATTGGCGGCGATCAGCGGCATCAGGTTCGCGGCCGCGTGGCCCTGCTGCGCGCGCTGCCAGTGATCGCGCGAGTTGACCGGAACGGCCGGCGGCGGCTCGGTGCCGATCGCCGTCGGGTAGAGCAGCATCTCCGCGCCCGCGAGCGCCATCACGCGCGCGCACTCCGGGAACCATTGGTCCCAGCAGATCCCGACGCCGAGCCGCGCAAAACGCGTCGTCCACACCTTGAAGCCGCTGTCGCCCGGGCTGAAGTAGTGCTTCTCCTGGTAGCCGGGGCCGTTCGGGATGTGCGACTTGCGGTACACCCCGAGGACGCTCCCGTCGGCGTCGATGACGGCTACGGAATTGAAGAACGCGACCGGGCCGCGCTCGAAGAAACTGACCGGCAGCACCACCGAGAGCTCGCGCGCCACCGCGCGGAAGTGCCGCACGGCGCGCGATTCCTCGAGCGGGCGCGCGAGGTTGAGGTGACGCGGATCCTGCTCGATGCAGAAATACGGTGTCTCGAACAGCTCCGGCAGCAGCACGATCTGCGCGCCACGCTCCGCCGCGAGTCGGACGTGGCGGTCGGCCTTGGCGAGATTGTCATCGAGATCCCAGCTGCAGGCGAACTGTACCGCAGCCACGGTCACCGGATGTGGCGTGCGGGCGAAGTGCCCGGGTGCGCTCACTCGAGGACCTTGCCGCGGTTGAGAATGCCGTTGGGATCGAGCGCGGCCTTGAGCCGGCGCATGGTGGCGATCTCCTCGGCGGTTCGCGAGATGCCGAGATGCATGCGACGCTCGAGTCCGATGCCGTGCTCGGCGGAGATCGAGCCCGCGATCGCGCGCAGCGGCTCATAGACGATCCGCTCGACGGCCGCGCGCACCGCCGCGTCGCGCCCGCCCGAGACGGCATCGCCTCCGGGTGCAACGATCACGTGCAGATTTCCGTCGGCGATGTGGCCGAAGGCGAAGGTGAGGCCGTGCACGAATTCGCGCGCCACGTCCGCGCGCAGGCCCTCGAGGTAGGCCGCCATGTTCTCGATCGGCAGGCTCACATCGAAGTTGAACGTGACGCCGTACTGCTGCTGGACCTGCCACACGTCCTCGCGCGGCTCCCAGATCGCGCGGCGCTCGGCCTCGGATTTGGCGATCACCGCGTCGATCACGAGCTCGCTCGCGAGCGCCGACTCGAGGGCCTGCTCGAGCCGGACCGGGTCGCTCTGCGGGTCGGCGCCCAGCATCTCGATCAGTCCGTAGATCCCGTACCCATGCGGCAGCACGGCCACGTGCCCGCTCGGTGCGGAGGTGGTGATCGCGTAGTACTCCGGCCAGAGCGCCTCGAACGCGCCGAGCTCACCCGCGAGGCGCGAGTCGAGGTGCCCGAGCAGGCGCACGAGGGCGGGGAAGTCGCGGCAGGCGACGAACGCCGTGCCGATGCTGCGCGGGCGCGGCACCAGGCGCAGGTCCGCGCGCGTGACCACCCCGAGCGTCCCCTCCGAGCCGATGAACAGCTGCTTCAAGTCGTAGCCCGCGTTGTTCTTGAGCATCCGATTGAGCGAGTTGACGACCGTGCCGTCGGCAAGCACCGCCTCGAGCCCGAGGACGAGGCTGCGCATCATTCCGTAGCGCAACACGCGCACCCCGCCGGCGTTCGTCGAGATGTTGCCACCGATGGTGCAGCTGCCGCGGGCGCCGAGATCGAGCGGGAAGAGCATTTCGTGGCGCTCGGCCTCCTCCTGCGCTCGCTGCAGGATCACGCCCGCCTGCACCCGCATGGTGCGTCCGGTCGGGTCCACCTGCTCGATGCGGCTCATGCGCTCGAGCGACAGGATGAGCTCGTCTGCGGAGCTCGCGGTGCCCTCGACCAGATTGGTCTTGCCGCCCTGCGGCACGACAGCCTGACCTCGAGCGTTGCAGAGGCGCAGGATCTGCGCGACCGCGTCGGTGGAATGGGGTCGAATGAGGGCCGAGGCGCCGGGCAGGTGCCCCTGAACGTCCGTCGCGCACTCGCGCACGCGCGCGCCCGTGAGCAGGTGCGCATCGCCCACGACCGCACGCAGGTCGGCGAGCAGGCCGCTTTCGAGCATGAGGGAGCTCACTGATTGCCGCGGGGCCCTCAGTGTAGCAGCCGTCTGTTCCTGGGAGCCTTGAGCTCGGGGAAGAGCGCCTGATCGAGCGCCTGGACGTAGGTGGGCACATCGGCCGGACCCGGTACGAGTACGCGGCCGTTGATCAACAGATTGGGGACGACCTCGATGCCGAGTCCACGCATCCGCCGCTCCTCGGAATCCACGTCCTGGCGGCCTTCGCCCGGATCGGCGAACGCCGCCGAGGTGCCGGCATCGAGCCGGTCCCCGGCGATCTCCTTGAGCACGGTGTGATCGGAGATGTCGTGGCCCTGCTCGAAGAAGGCGCGAAAGAGCGCATCGATGGTCTCGCTCTGCCGCCCCTCGCGCGCGGCGAGGCGCACCAGGCGATGAGCCTCATGCGTGTCCGGAAGGCGCTGCAGCCGCTCGAAGGCAAAGGAGATCCCGAGCTCCTCGCCGACCCGGCAGAGCTCGCGCTGCGCCGATTCGACGCTCGCGCCGCGCGGCAGCCGGGCTGCGAAGCGCTGCTGCCAGGAGGTGAGCTCGGGCCGCTCGAGCGGCAGGCCGTGCCAGCGCAGCAGACGATCGGAAGTGCCGTAGAGACTCTCGAGCGCGCGATCGAGGCCGCGCTTGCCGAGGAACGTCCACGGGCAGGTGAGATCGCCGATCAAGTCGAGCTCGAGGGCGGGAAGGGCACGACCCGGCTGGGGAGTCTTCGGTTCCATGGGTCCTAATCTGGAGGGAGGCGCGGCGAAATCAAGCGGCCCGGTCCGCTACCGGCGCAGCTAGCCCACCCCCGCCGCCGCCGAGCGGCTCGATCGCCTCACCTGCTCGGTGATCCGGATGGCGGTCTCGAGCGCCTGCAGCCCTGCCTCCCCGGTGACGACGGGAGCGGTGCCGGAGCGTACGCACGAGAGAAAGGACTCGATTTCCGCCTTGAGCGCATCGCCCGACTCGAAGCTCTGCTCCTCGATCGTCACCGGGAGCTGCCCCTCGGCGGGAACGTCCGCGCGCTTGCGGATCAGCGTCACGACCCGCTGATGCAGGTCGATCGAAAGGTAGGCCTCGTCCACCGGGGAGAAAACGCGCATCTTGCGCTCGGTCTTGAGACTCACCCGGCTCGCCGTGACATTGGCGACACAGCCGTTGTCGAAGCGGATCCGCGCGTTCGCGATATCGGTCTCCGCGGAGAAGACCGGAGTGCCGATGGCTTCGATTGCCGCGATCGGCGCGCCGACGATGGTCTGGACGATGTCGATGTCGTGGATCATGAGATCGAGCACGACGTTCACCTCGGTCCCGCGATCGCGATAGGGCGCGAGGCGGTGACACTCGATGAAGCGCGGTGCATGCAGGTAGGGCTCGGCCGCGAGGATCGCGGGATTAAACCGCTCGAGATGCCCGACCTGCAGCACCCGCCCGTGGGCGCGCGCGAGCCGGATCAGCTCACGCGCCTCGGCGGGCGTCTCCGTGATCGGCTTCTCGACGAGCACGTGCACGCCGGCGGCGAGGAGCTCGCGCGCGATCGCAAAGTGCCCGGGAGTGGGTGTGACGACGCTCACAGCATCGACCTGCCCGATGAGTTCACTGTGGTGCTCGAGAGCCCGCGTGCCGAGCTCCTCGGCAAGCGGCTCGCGCGCGGCAGCGCTCAGGTCGACGACGGCGATCAGGTCGCTTGCGGGGAGCTGCGCGTACTTGCGGGCATGGAAGCGCCCCAGATACCCGACGCCGATGACCGCGGTTCTGATTTTTTCCATGGCGCCGGTTATTATGCCCGCACGGACCGACCCCGCTCCCATGAATCGTTCCCCTCGAACAGGTGAGGCACGCAGCCTTCCAAGCGCGCTCGGGCGCGAGGCGCTGGTCCTCGTTGCGGCCGTCGCATTCGGGACGCTCGCAATGCCGCCGCTCGTGTGGCTCGCGGGAACGCGCGCCTTTGGCCCCTATGCTGGCGGGGGTCCGCGCGCGCTCGTCGGCAACTTCTTTCACGGCCTCGCGCAAGGCACGCTCGGGTTCTGGCTCGTCGCCATCGGTCCGTACGCGATCGTCCTCGCGGCGCGAGCGCTGCTCGGTTTCGCCCGCGCCACCGCGGCCGCCGATTGAACTTGCCCGATTAAGTTATCTCTGAAGTATGGACACCCCCATCACCGTGATCCCGCGACGCAGAGCTCGAGCTTGTCGAGCTACGTGGCGGGCACTGCCTGATACTCACGATGCGAGTACTCTAGGCAGCGGCTCATCCGATGCCGGCAGCTGGGCGTCCTGGGCATCTTCTCGACACCTCTTGCGGATGGAGCGATCTCCACGATGACGTTGCGATTCACGCGCCGCGCGAGCGGCTGGTTCATCACCTGTCTCACCGTGGTCATGGTGCTCGCGCTCGCGAGCTCCTCGCGCGCTCCGGCCGACACCTCGGTCGTTCCGCCCGGGGCGATCGCACCCACCGAGCGCCAGCGGATGATCGCCCGCCGCGTGGGCTCGATCCTCGAGGAGACCCATTACAGCCGCAGGACCATCGACGACAAGATGTCCTCGCAGATCTACGATCGCTATCTCGAGTTCCTCGACGGGCAGCACAGCTACTTCCTCGCGAGCGACATCGCCGAATTCGAGCGCTACCGCTACAGCTTCGACGACATGATCCACACGGGTGACATCGACCCCGCCTTCGCGATCTTCGCGCGCTTCCAGCAGCGCAATCGCGAGCGCATGCGCTACGCGCTGTCGCTCCTCGGCACCGAGCCGAACCTCAACACCGAGGAGGCGTTCCAGTTCGATCGCACCCACAGCAGCTGGCCGGCGGACGAGGCGGCAATGAACGATCTGTGGCGCAAGCGGGTCGACAACGACGTGCTCTCCCTCATGCTCACCGGCAAGCCGTGGAAGGACGTGGCGGAGGTGCTGCGCAAGCGCTACGAGCACGTGCTCAAGCGGCTCGATCAAGTGAGCTCCGAGGACGTGTTCGAGGAGCTGATGAATGCGTACGCGCGCACCTTCGATCCCCACTCGAGCTTCTTCTCGCCCCGCGACTCGGAGGAATACCGCATCCAGATGAGCCTCAATTACGAGGGCATCGGCGCGTCGCTCCAGCTCGTCGACGACTATGTGACGGTGATGAACGTGATCCAGGGCGGTCCGGCGGCCGTGGCCGGCACGCTCAGCACGAACGATCGCATCACCGGAGTGGGTCAGGGTAAGGACGGGCCGCTCACCGATGTGATCGGCTGGCGGCTCGACGATGTCGTGCAGCTGATCCGCGGCAAGGCGGGCACCACCGTGAAGCTGCAGGTCCTGCCGGCGGGCGCGACGCCCGGGACGCCCGAGAAGACACTCCTGTTCGTGCGCAACAAGGTGACGCTCGAAGCGCAAGCGGCGAAGGCCGAGGTGCGGCAGGTGGTCCGCGCCGGCCGCACCTACAAGATCGGCGTGATCACGGTTCCCGGGTTCTACGAGGACGTGGCGGCGCAGAACGCGGGTGACGAGGACTATCGCAGCACCACGCGCGATGTGCGGCGTCTGATCGTCGGACTGAAGTCGCAAGGCATCGACGGGCTGGTGCTCGATCTGCGGGAGAACGGCGGCGGATATCTGCCCGAGGCGACGGCGCTCACGGGGCTCTTCATCGACAAGGGGCCGGTCGTGCAGCTCAAGGACACGACCGGCCGGCTCGAGGTGCTCGACGATCCGGACCAGGGGCCGGCGTATACCGGTCCGCTCGCCGTGCTCGTCGATCGCTACAGCGCCTCGGCCTCCGAGATCTTCGCCGCCGCGATCCAGGATTATCATCGCGGGGTGATCGTCGGACAGCGCACCTTCGGCAAGGGCACGGTGCAGAATCTCGTGCCGCTCGACCGCTGGTCGCAGCGGCCGATCAATGGGCAGCTCACCGTGACGATCGGCAAGTTCTACCGCGTGACCGGCGAGAGCACGCAGCACCGCGGTGTCGAGCCCGACGTTCCACTGCCCTCGCCGATCGATATGGACGAGGTGGGCGAGAGCTCACTCGAGGCCGCGCTCCCTTGGGACCGGATCGCCCCGGTGCCATTCGCACCGTGGCATTCGGAGCTGCACCCCGCCATCGCGTGGCCCACGCTCGCGATCCAGGAGGATCGGCGTGAGGAGCACGATCCGGACTTTCGCTGGCTCGTCGAGGAGATCTCCGCGAGCGAGGACATGCGCGGCGAGAAGTCGATCTCGCTCAATCTCAAGACTCGCGAGGAGGAGCGCGCGCGCGAGGATCGCGACGAGCTCGCGCGCGAGAACCTGCGGCGCGCCGCCGACGGCCAGCCCGCGATCAAGTCGATCGATGCGATGGATCCGACCCAGGAATCGAATATCGTGCTCGCGCAGGCGACCCAGGTGGTGGGCGACATGATCACCGGCGTGCCGGCTGCAGCGCCCGCGGGCCTCCCGCCGCGCGAGACGGCGCGGCGCGATGTGGCGACGGACGCAACCGCGGCGCGCGTCGGGGCGCAGCGCCCGAACTGAGCGAGCCGGGCGCGCGCTCGCTACGGCGGCCAGGCGCGGCGGTGAGCGTACGCCGCTGCGCCGCCTCAACGGACCAAGACCCTGAAGAGGTCCCAGGTGTCCTCGGCGAGCACGTTCGGCATGCGTGCCGCGCGCTTGTCCCCGAGCGGCTGACCCGCGAGCGCATCACCTTCGAAGAACGCGATCGACTCGGGCACCGGGGTGGTATCGGCCGGATCGCGGTAGTGAGCGATGCTCTTCAAGCGCTCGGCGCGTGCCTGCACCTCCCGGGCCAGATTGTCCTTTGCGCTCAGACTCACACGCGCTCGGTCAATGGAGGCGATGAGCGCCTCGCATGCATCACGATCGCCGTAGTTGTCGGCCGCTTCGCGGCGCGCAGTCGCCTCGCGCGCAAGCGCGACGATCGGGGTCTCCGCGAGCCGCCAGCACAGCACCTCCGCGTAAGCGATCGCCGCGAGGTTGATGGCGCGGCGCGCCTGAATCGAGAGGCCCGGAAACTGCGGGGTCGCCTCCGCGAGCAGCTGCTCGGCGGCGGCGCGCGCCTGCACCAGACGCTGCTCCGCGGCGCTCGCGGCGGTGCGAGCGAGGCTCAGGCGATGCTCGGTCTGGCGACGCTTGAAGAAGTGCCAGAAGCGCGTGAGCTTGGCGCGCTCGTGAGCGAGCTCGGACTCGCGCTGGCGCTCGTGGGCGAGCTCGGTCTCCGCCGCGCGCAGCCCATCCTCGACGCTGCGCCGCCGGACGAACAGGCGGCGGTTGCACTGCGCGAGAAACGCGCGTCGCTCGCGCTCCTCCTGCTGCCGCGCGAGCACCGCGACGAACCGCTCGAGGATCTCGCGGCCGCTCTGCCACAGCGCCCGCAGCTGATAGAACACGAGCGCCGGATACGCCGTCTCGACCAGTCCGAGGCGCGTCTCGAGACCGCCCAGCATCTCCTGGACCCGCGCGGTGGCGCCTTCCTGCTGCTTGATGCGGTCCTTGAGGCGGTGGACTTCGTCCTGAAGCTCGCTGTAGGCCTTCTTCAGCTCGGCGCGGTTCTTGAACAGCAGCAGAACGCGCTCGTCCTCCGGCGCTTCGGCCGCAGGAGGCGGGCGCCTGCGCATCAGGTCGGCGAGCTGTATCAGCGGTTTCATATGCAGCCGGCAACGAAGCCGGCCGCATCAGTCAGGCGAGCTGATTCGCGCGGCCGGCGAGAAGCGATGTCCCCGCTCCACGCAGTATTCGAGCCACTTGTTTAGCATCACGTTACGCGCCCAGCGCTGATCCAGTTCACGCTCCAAACGGCTGCGCAGCGCCTTCAACCCGCTGTGCGCGTGGGTGCCCGCCCACTCCTGCGCCTCGGCGAGCCGCGCGTCGTGATACAGACGCACGCCCATGTCCGGATAGGTGCATTCGCCGGTCGCTTGCGCGAGCAGATAGGTCAGATTGACCGTGGTCGTGTAGGGCGAGCGGTCGACGACGGTGAGAAGAAGATCACAGTCTGCGGCCACGACCGACCGGATGCACCCCGCGAGCGCACTCACCTCGCCCACGAGCCAGCCGAAGCGAATGTAGTTGCTCTCGTAAAGACTCATCAGCGCGGCGAAGCTGCGCGGACGGGCGCGCCAGGAAACCGCCGTGAGTGCATCGCTTAGCACGATCCGACTATATCGCACGTCGCGGTGGACGCAAGCCATCGAGCGCGTCAATTTCTGTGCCCGATTCTGGTATCGTGAGTGGCGCGTCGATATCAGGGGCGCTGCCTGCGCTCGATGCCGCTGTTGTCGATGATGCGGCTCGCGATCTCCTCGATCGAGCACTCCGTGGCGTCGATATACGGCACGGCATAGCGTTGGAACAACGACTCGGCGGCGCGCACCTCGTATTGAACCTGCGGCGCGGATGCGTAGCGGCTCTCCGGCCGGCGCTCGTTACGAATCTGTTGCAGGCGTTCGGGATGAATCGTGAGCGCGTAGAGCCTGTCGCGGAATGCCGTCAGCCGCGCCGGCAGCTCGCCCGATTCCAGATCCTCCTCCGTGAGCGGATAGTTGGCGGCGAAGATCCCGTAATGCAGCGCCATGTACAGGCAGGTCGGGGTTTTCCCGGTACGCGACACGCCGATCAACACCACGTCTGCGTGCGCATAATCGAGTCCGGCGCCGTCATCGTTCGCGAGCGAGTAATTGGTCGCATTGATGCGGGTGGTGTAGGCGGCGAGGTCCGCCATGCCGTGCGCGCGCCCCGCGCGGTGCGTCGAGCGCAGACCGAGCTCCTGCTCGAGTGGGCCCACGAATGCCGCGAAGAAGTCGAGAAACAGTCCGTTCGCGCCCATCACGATCGCGCGCAGCTCCTCCTGCACGAGCGTGCTGAAGACGATCGGCCGCACCTCCTCGGCGGCGGCAGCGGCGTCGATCCTGCGCACCGCTTCCCGCGCCTTGTCAATGCTCGACACAAATGGCAAAGTGACGGCACGCAATTCGAGTCCCTCGAATTGCGTGAGCAGGCTGTGACCCATCGTCTCCGCAGTGACGCCTGTCTGGTCGGAGACGAAGAACACGGTGCGTCGGCTCACACTCTGTCTCTTTGCTGGTAGCTCCGCCATGCGCGGCTCCCGGAAAGTCTTTCACCGCGCACGTTCCACCGCAACACTCGCGCGGAGGAGCCCTCGGTGAGCGATTACGTGATTGCGCTCGAGCGCCTGCGGATGAGCGACGTTGAGCGCGTCGGCGGCAAGAACGCCTCGATCGGGGAGATGCTCGGCGCCCTCGTCGCGCTCGGGCTGCGCGTGCCCACGGGCTTCGCCACCACGGCCGCGGGCTACCGGGAATTCCTGCGCCAGGGCGGGCTCGAGGCCCGCATCCGCGCGGCCTTGGCCGAGCTCGACGTGCATGACATCGCCGCGCTCGCGCGCACGGGGGCGCAGATTCGCGCGTGGGTGCTCGCGACGCCCTTGCCGCAGGCGCTCGAGGGAGCCGTGCGCGCGGAGTATCGCCGCATGGGCGGCGGCCGCGATGCGGCGGTGGCAGTGCGCTCCTCCGCCACGGCCGAGGACTTGCCCCAGGCATCCTTCGCCGGACAGCAGGAAACGTTCCTCAACGTGAGCGGTGAGGCCCAGGTGCTGCGCGCCGTGCACGAGGTGTTCGCCTCGCTGTTCAACGATCGCGCGATCGCCTACCGCGTGCACCAGGGCTTCGATCACGGCGCCGTGGCGCTCTCCGTCGGCGTGCAGCACATGGTGCGCAGCGACCTGGGAGCGAGCGGAGTGATGTTCACGCTCGATACGGACTCCGGCTTCCGCGAGGTGGTGTTCATCACGGCAGCGTACGGACTCGGAGAGACCGTGGTGCAGGGTGTGGTCAACCCGGATGAATTCTATCTCTACAAGCCCGCGCTCGCGGCCGGACGGCGCGCCATCCTGCGCCGCAATCTCGGCACCAAGGCGCTCAAGATGGTCTATGGGGAAAGCGGCGCGGCGGAGCGCGTGCGCACCGTCGAGGTACCGCACGCGGAGCGCATGCGCTTCTGCATCGGCGATGCGGATCTCGAGGCGCTCGGGCGGCAGGCGTTGCTCATCGAGCGCCACTACGGCTGCCCGATGGACATCGAGTGGGGCAAGGACGGCGCGACGGGCGAGATCTTCATTCTGCAGGCGCGCCCCGAGACCGTGCAGAGCCGCGCCGGGCGCACGATTCAGCGCTTCGCGCTCAAGGGCCGCTCGCAGCTGCTTGCGAGCGGCCGCAGCATCGGGCAGCGCATCGGAGCCGGCACCGCGCGCGTGGTGCGTCACCTCACCGAGATGGAGCGCGTGCAGCCGGGCGAGGTGCTCGTGGCGGACATGACCGATCCCGACTGGGAGCCGGTGATGAAGCGCGCGGCCGCGGTCGTGACGAACCGCGGCGGGCGCACCTGCCACGCCGCGATCATCGCGCGCGAGCTCGGGATTCCCGCGGTGGTCGGCTGCGGAGATGCGACGCAGCGCATCCCCGACGGCCAGCCGGTCACCGTCTCGTGCGCGGAGGGCGACACCGGGCACGTGTACGCGGGGCAGCTCGAGTTCGAGCACCGCGAGATCGAGCTCGATCACATGCCCGAGGCGCCCGTGAAGATCATGATGAACGTCGGCAACCCGGACCGGGCGTTCGATTTCGCGGCGATACCGAACCACGGCGTCGGGCTCGCGCGTCTCGAGTTCATCATCAACCGATTGATCGGCGTGCACCCGCGCGCGCTCTTCGACTTCGAGCGGCTGGAGCCTGCGCTCCAGGAGCGCGTGCGCACGCAGATGGCAGGCTACCCGGATCCGATCAGCTTCTACGTCGAGAAGCTCTCCGAGGGCATCGCGCAGATCGCGGCCGCCTTCGCGCCGCACCCGGTCATCGTGCGGCTCTCGGACTTCAAGACGAACGAGTACGCGAATCTCATCGGCGGCCGCGCCTACGAGCCCGCCGAGGAGAATCCGATGCTCGGGTTTCGCGGCGCCTCGCGCTACGTCGACCCCGCGTTCCGTCCGTGCTTCGAGCTCGAGTGTCGCGCGATCAAGCGCGTGCGCGAGGAAATGGGGCTCCTCAACGTATGGCTGATGGTGCCGTTCGTGCGCACGGTGAACGAAGCGCGCGAGGTCTGCGAGCTGCTCGCGGGCTACGGCCTCGCGCGGGGGGTTGCCGGGCTCAAGGTCGTCATGATGTGCGAGCTGCCGACGAACGCACTGCTCGCGGAGCGCTATCTCGAGCACTTCGACGGCATGTCGATCGGCTCGAACGATCTCACGCAGCTCACCCTCGGGCTCGATCGGGACTCGGCGATCGTCGCGAAGCTCTTCGACGAGCGCGACGAGGCGGTGAAGGCCCTGCTCGCGATGGCGATCGCCGCCTGTCGCAAGCGCGGCAAGTACGTGGGGATCTGCGGCCAGGGACCCTCGGACCACCCCCAACTCGCGCGCTGGCTGGTCGACCAGGGCATCGAGAGCATCTCGCTCAACCCCGACACGGTCGTCGAGACGTGGCTCTTCCTCGCTCAGCGGACGCCGGAATAGGCGGGGTGCAGAAAGTGCGCCCGGTAATGCCGCAGCTCGCGAATGGACTCGCGGATATCGGCGAGGGCAAGGTGCGCACTCTCCTTGTTGAATCCCTCGACGAGCTGCGGCGCCCAGCGTCGCGCGAGCTCCTTGAGCGTGCTCACATCGAGGTTGCGGTAGTGGAAGAAGTGCTCGAGCTGGGGCATCTCGCGCGCGAGAAAGCGGCGATCCTGGCAGATGCTGTTGCCGCACATCGGGGAGTAGCCCGCGGCGACGAGCGGGGCGAGAAACGCGAGCGTACGGCGTTCCGCATCCGCGACCGAGTACGGGCTCGTGCGCACCCGCTCGATCAGGCCCGAGGACCCGTGCTGCTTCTGGTTCCACTCGTCCATGCGGGCGAGCGCCTCGGCGGGCCGATGAATCGCCATCACCGGCCCCTCGGCGATGACCTCCAGATCCTTGTCCGTGACGATGGTGGCGATCTCGATGATGTGATCGACATCGGGCTGAAGACCCGTCATCTCGAGGTCCACCCAGATCAGAAGATCGGCGCTCGGCATAGTTAGGCGATATTAGCAGCACTGCCTGACGCCCCTGCCTGCATGGACTTCACGGGAACGGTCATCGCGAGCTTCGGCCGCCACGTTCTGGTGCGCGACCCCGAGGGGCGCGAGCGGCGCGCCCGCCCGGCGACGCGGCGACTCTCGGTGGTCTCGGGTGATGCGGTGCGATGCACGGCGGAGGACCCGAGCGGCGAGGCGCTCGTGGTCGCCCTCGAGCCGCGCCGCACGGCGCTCTACCGGGCGAATTCCCGTGGTGGGAGCGAGATCGTGGTCGCAAACCTCACGCTGCTCCTCGTGGTGCTCGCGCCGGTCCCCGAGCCCGATCTGTTCCTCGTGGATCGATATCTGTGCGCTGCCGCGTCCACCGCGCTGCGAGCCACCCTGCTCGTCAACAAGTGCGAGCTCGGGCTCGATGTGGCATTGCGTCGCGAGCTCGCGGCGTTCGAGCGGATCGGATATCGCGCAATCGAGTGCTCGGCGCGGCTCGGACTCGGAGTCGGTGCGCTGCTCGAAGCCTGCGCCGGTGCGACCGCGGCGCTCGTCGGACAGTCCGGCGTGGGAAAGTCCTCACTCGTGAGCGGGCTCGCTCCGCAGATGCAGGTGGCCACCGGGGAGCTCGCGCGCGAGCAGCACGGGCGTCACACCACGACCGCATCGCGGCTGTACGATCTCGGTCACGGCGGCGCGCTCATCGACTCCCCGGGCGTGCGCGACTTCGCCCCCGCCCTCGAGCAGCTCGAGCCGGCGAGCCTCGGGTTCATCGAGATCGCGGAACTCGCGGGCGCGTGCCGCTTCAGCGACTGCCGGCATCTGGGCGAGCCGGACTGCGCGGTGCGCAGCGCCGCCGCCTCCGGTGCGTTGCACGCGCGACGTTACGAGAGCTACCGGCGGCTGCGCCGTCTGCGCGATTCGCTGTCCGCAGCGCGCGGGCCCGCGAAGCCGCGCCGGCGCTCAACGTAGTCGAGAGCGAAGCGGTGCGCCGCGCCGCGGTTACCCGCCGAGGAGCTGCCGCCCGGCGAGTGCGTGGGCGAGCGTTCCGCCGTCGACGTACTCGAGCTCGCCGCCCATGGGCACCCCATGCGCGATGCGACTCGCCCGCACGCCGCGGCGCAACGCGAGCTCGCTCAGATAATGCGCCGTCGCCTCGCCCTCGACCGTGGGGTTGGTTGCGAGGATGAGCTCCTGCACGAGTCCTTGGGCGAGCAGCGTCTCGAGCTCGCGTGCGCCGAGCTGCTCCGGACCGATGCCGTCGAGCGGGGAAAGATGGCCCATGAGCACGAAGTAGGTACCGCGGTAGCCGCCGGACTGCTCGATCGCCACCACGTCGGCCGGCGATTCGACCACGCAGAGGAGTGTCGCGTCGCGCTGCGCCGAGGCGCAGATGGAGCACAGCGGCTCCTCGGTGAGCATGCGGCAACGCTCACAGCGCCGCACGGCGGTGAGCGCGCCTCCAAGCGCCTGCGCGAGCGATTGGGCTCCGGAGCGCCCCTCCTGCAGCAGGTGGAAGGCCATGCGTTGAGCGGTCTTCGGTCCGACGCCCGGGAGGGTCCGCAGCGCGTCGATGAGCAGCGAAAGTCGGGGCGAAAACTTCATCGTCGCTCAGAACGGCGGCTTGACACCGGGCGGCAGCTGCACCCCCGCCATCAAGCTCGCCATCTTCTCCTGCACGCGCAGCTCGATCTTGTGGACGGCGTCGTTGAAGGCCGCCGTCAGCAGATCCTCGAGCATCTCCCGGTCCTCGCCCGCGAGCACCGTCGGCTCGATCTGCACGCGCTTCGCCTCGTGCCGTCCGTTGACCGTCACCTTGACCATGCCGCCGCCGGCCTCCCCGACGACCTCGATGCTCGCGAGCTCCGCCTGCGCCTTCTGCATGTTCGCCTGGACGGCCTGCGCCTGCTTCATCAGATCATTGAGATTTCCGCGCATAGATTTTTGACGGGCTTGCGCCCTTCTCTCTCCTCGGGCTCGCATGAGAGCCCGTTGGTGTAGCGGCGCTGCGCGCCGCAATCGGTCACGCGATCACTTCGCCGGGCGAACGCTCTCCTCGAGCAGTGTCGCACCGAAGCGCTCTTTGAGTGCCCGCACGGTCGGGTCCGCCTCGAGCGCCTGGCGCACCGCACCGAGCTCGGCGGCCGAGGCGCGCTCTCCGGCCTGCGCGGGGGTATCGAGCGGGCCCTCGGCGAGCACGATCTCGACGCGGACCGGCTCGCCGTAGAAGCGGGCGAGCGCCTGAGCAAGCTTCTCCTCCTGAGCGCGTGTGCGGACCACCTGATTGCGCGGATCAAGGCCGAGACGCACGACGGCGCCGGCGCGACCGAGCAACACGCAGTGACTCGCCAGCTGCCGTGCGGCGCCCTGCAGCTCGAGCTGCGCGAGGATGCCGGCCCAGTTATCGGCGGTGGCCGCGGCGGTCTGCGATCGCTGCGGCTCCGAGCCCCGGCTCGCCGCGCTCGGGGCCACGGGCGCAGGTGGCGCGCCCGGCTCGGCGGTGGTCGTGGTGGGGGCAGCGCGCACGCTTTCGGGCGGCGAGTCGGCCGCGCTCGCGGGCCGAAATGCGATCATGCGCAGCAGCGTCATCTCGAATCCCGTGCGCGGATCGGGCGCGAGCGGCAGGTCGCGCCGACCGATGAGGGCGGTCTGGTAGTAAAGCTGCACGTCCTCCGGAGCGAGGCTTGCCGCGAGCCGCTCGAGCACCTCCGGGGGATAGAGCTCATCGCCCTCGTAATCCGCCACCACCTGCTTGAGCGCGATGCGCGTGAGAAGCGCCGCGAGCTCATCGAGCAGCTGCGCATAGTCCGGCGCCCATTCCTCGAGCGAGCGAGCCAGGCGCATGAGCTCCGCAGCGTTCGCGCTCGCGAGACGCTCGGCCAAGCTCACGACATGATCGCGGGCCACGGTGCCGAGCATTGCGCGCGCCTCGGCCTCCGCCACCTTCCCGCCGCCGAATGCGATCAGCTGGTCGAGGAGCGAGAGCGCATCGCGCACGCTCCCATCCGCGGCCTGCGCTAAGAGCCGCAGCGCGGCCGGCTCGGAGGTGATGCCCTCGACCTCGAGGATCTGGCGCATGCGCTCCGCAATGAGCGCCGCGGGCAGCCGCTTGAGATTGAACTGCAGACAGCGCGACAGCACCGTGGCCGGCAGTCTC
>Ga0335073_10006219_pt1 | contig 16774 bp, 13 predicted proteins | sample Lox_Sample_22_FD_207093 | JGI IMG/M metagenome (GOLD analysis project Ga0335073, IMG submission 207093) | Soil microbial communities from Loxahatchee National Wildlife Refuge, Florida, United States - Lox_Sample_2.2 | ecosystem: Environmental > Terrestrial > Soil > Wetlands | place: USA... | reverse complement strand
GATCGAGTCGCGGAGCGTCTCGTACAGCGGACGCACCGGAATCCCGAGCTCCTGGAAGGCCGGGCACGGCGGGAGCCATTCGTGCTGATACATCAGGATCGGCGCGAGCGCTTTTACCGGCGGATCGTCGAGCGCGATTCCCAGGACGGCCTCGATTCCAAGCGCGGTGAATGCGGTTAACGAAATCGGCATGGTAGGCCACTGCGGTGAGTTGACCTCGCCCACCTCGCAGATCCAGCTAAACAAATTCTGGACTGAGATATTGTGCCCGCTGAAGATCATCCGCTGGCCGTAGCGCTCGCCTTCAACTGCGCTGACGAAGCCATTAGCCACTTCGCGAACGTCGATCACGTTGAGAATCTGGTTGACCGCGCCTGGCACTTCGCCGCTGAGCAACCTTGGTATCAGGCAAAGCTCGCGATCGTGCGCATCCCACGGGCCGAGGCACATCGTCGGGTTGATGATAACCGTGCGCAGACCATTATCGGCTGCCGACATGACGAGGTTCTCGAGATTCTGCTTGAGTGCGAAATACGGATGGAGACGCATCGCCAGGTTGGTGCCCCAGTACTCCATCGCTTCGCTCGCTCGCTTGAGCGTGGTGAAGGAGCTGACGTATCCGAACACGCAGCCGCGCCGCATCACGGCATTCAACAGTTCGTGAGTTCTGCGCTCGGCGGCAGCCCTGGCGCGATTGTAGAGATTGGTCGGGTAGGGCGTCGCGGCGTCGATGACGAGATCGTGCCCCTCGACCCAACGCTCGATCTGACCGGGCGAATCCTGGTCGCCGGGTCGGCGATCAACCGGCAGTCCCTGCAAGTTGGGACGCGGTCCCGGCTGGCGATACGCCGCGGTCACGTGGTAGCCGCGATCGAGCAGCTCGCGCACAACGGCATTGCCGATATGTCCAGTCGCGCCGAGTACCAGGGCTTTCATAGACAAATTGTCGGTTGCGGATTCATCTCCCCATTCCTTATGCTGAGATAGTAGTAAACATCAATTTAAGTAACCAGCCGGGAAATCATGTGAGCTCGAAGCCGCCCCATATTCCACGCGATCTGAGCGACGAAGACATCCGATTCGGGATGATGTCGATAGGCCTCTGGCCGATCGCACTTTCGATTCTGTATCCGGCGCAGATGATCAAATCGGTTGGTCTCTACTCGACGCGCGAGTATGGGCGCTTCCCGCTTCCGATCGCGAGCGGGGGCGGCCAGTTCTTCTGCCGCCGGCATAAACATCCTGTGACGATGAAGGCCGGCGTCCGCGGTGAGCGCGACTTCGACAGCCTGGCCGAGTTGTACGATTCATGGGTCAATCCATGCACGATGCCGGTGACCGAGGAGACGCTGGAACTGATCGATCGTTTGCTGCCCGACGATGCACGCATTCTCGATCTCGGATGCGGCCCGGGCAAAGAAATTCCGCTGCTCGCGGAGCGGGTTCCGCTGGGCGAGGTGGTGGGGGCGGATATTTCCGAGCAGATGCTTCGGGGTGCGTTTGACTACTCAAAGGGGCAGGGTGCCGGCAATACTGCTTTCTTCCAGGTCGATGCGGCTCGCCTGCCGCGCGTCTTTGCCGAGAAATTCGATCTTATTTTCTGCTCGAGTGCGTTCCATCACTACGAGAATCCTGAAAATTCTTTGAAGGAGATGCGGCGCGCCCTCCGCGCAAACGGCAAGGCGGTCATCATCGATCCGAGCATCACGGCCTGGTATGGAATTTCGGAGCCGATTGCAAAATGGGGCGACCCGGGCTTCGTCAGCTTCTACACCGTCGAAGAATTTCACCGCATGTTCGCGAACGCGGGTTTTTCGGAATATTACTGGAACGAGGTATTGCCCGGCATCGGAGTGAGTATCGGGACCAAATAGCCAATCAACGAACTCGCGATCCCATCCACTCATTGATCGCTTCGATCGCGCGCGAACCAAGTCCAATCCACGCCGCGGTCAGGTCGGGAAAAAGCCCGGCGATTTTCTGCGCCGTCACAACTCCCAACGGCACTTCGACCTCGGCCATCCCCAGCGTCACCGCGGCGATGACGCCGAGCGTCACCAGGCGCGGCGGCATCTTGAAGTTTGCCACCGCCCAGCGCCGCGATTCCCACTCGGGATTGTCGAGCATCTGCGTGTCAACCGAGGCGGGTACGACCAGGGATGCCGTGATGCCGCTGGCGAAGAGCTCCGCACGCAGGGCTTCAGTGAATGCGATTAGCGCGGATTTCGACGCGGAATAGCCGGCCAGCGTGATGCCGCCGCGGCGTCCCGCGATTGACGAGATGTTAACGATATTGCCGCGGCGCTGTTTCTCCATGATCGGCAACACGGCCTGTGTCGTATGAATGGCGCCGAAGAAGTTGATGTCCATCATGCGCCGCAAATCTTCGAGCCGCGCCGAGCGAAACAGCGACGGAATCAGCACGCCGGCGTTGTTGATGAGCACGTCGACGCCGCCGAACTGCTCCTCCACTTCGTCGATCGCTGGTTTGACCTGATCGACATCGCTCACGTCGCAGGCGATCGGCAGCGCGCGCCCGCCCCTGCTCTCGATCTCGCGAGCGAGCCGCGTCAGCATCTGCTCGCGCCGCGCAAAGAGTGCGACGCTGGCGCCTTCCTGCGCGAACATCGTCGCGGTGTCGCGTCCGATACCGCTCGAGGCGCCAGTCACGATCACGCGGCGGCCTTCGAATAATCGTCCGCGGCGTTGGAATGGATTGCCTGCCATGGTCACCCGCGCGTGCGCAATTCGCTCAGCAGCTCTTTCGCTTCCTTCAAATCAGGCGAATCGAAGCCCTCGTTGAACCATCGATAGATCGTCGACAACGATAGGACTGCTTCGGGAGTCCGGCCGGACGAATCCATGATTCGAGCCAGGCTGACGGTGGCACGAAGCTCCCAGAGTTTGGTCTGCTGTTCGCGCGCGATTTGAATCGCCTTGCGGATGCATGCCTCGGCCTCGCGCCGGCACGCTTGTGCATCATCGGCGCTACGCAGGTTCGCGAGGCTCAGCAGCAGCGTGCCCTTGATCCGCCACATTTCGGCTTCGGCTTCGCGATGGCCATTCTCCGCGATCGCCGCGACCGCTTCATCGAGCATCGGCATTCCCAGCTCGGGCTGACCGAGCACGCCGCAGCACTCGGCAAACACGGTGCAGTTTCGCGGCCGGTAGAGTTTGGCTTCGGACGCGAAATACGATTCGAAGGCCGAGCGAACGCGATCGATCCTGCTTTCGGCGCCATGCAGAACGCGGCACGCCTCGCGCGACCAGCTAAGCGAGGTCTGTAGCCACTCGAAGCGCTTGTCTGACGCGATCTTCAAACCGGTGTCGGCGAGCTCGAGCGCGCGCGCGTAATCGCGCCGGTACATCGCAACCACGTGGGCATGGGTGTAGGCGAACGCGAGTGCGTAGGGATCGTCGATCGCCTGCGCGAGACTGACGGCGTCATCGGCGGCGGCGGAGGCCTGGTCCGGATAACCGAGCATCCAGAGAACCATGCCGTGGACGCACTGGGTAAAGATCTTCGTATGCTTACCGCGCGCGCCGGGCGGCAGCTTGTCGCGCAGCGCGATGACGTACTCGAGATGCTTTCGGGCCGAGATTAGATCGCCGAGGCAGAATCGCGCGAAGCCCAGGATGTAGTTTGCCGAGGCTTCCCATTCGGGTGAGTTAGCGCTCAGCTCCAGCACGCGGCGGCCATATTCCTCGGTGCGGACGAATTCAGCACGTCCCAAATGGAAGACCGCCGAGCCCTGCAGCAGCCGGCACATCCTGGAGGTTTCGCCCGAGCGTTCGCATAGCTCGCGCGCGCGATCGTAGATCGCTCCGGCTTCGGAGGTCGTCCAACGATTGGTCAGGCCGACCACGCTCAGGTACTCGATATAGAGATCCAGTTCCTGCTTGTCGCGGGCCGGACCCGGCTCGAGTGCGGGGACGCGTTCGAGTGCATAGCGAAGGTTGGTGAGTGCCGTTTCGAATGCGCTTTGAGCCCGCGCGCGCCTCGCCGCGATGGCCAGATACTCAATGGTCTTGACGGGATCGGCGGCGGCGCCGGCTTGCCACAGGTGATAGGCGAGATCGTTGGCGCGATCCGCGGCCGCGCCGGCGTGGATACTCTCGATCGCATCTGCGATCCGAAGATGCAGGCGCTGGCGGCGCGGAATCGAAAGCTCGCGCAGCACGACCTGGCGAATCAGCTCGTGGGAGAAGTGAAAAAGCGCGTCGGGCCGCTCGACGGTCGACGAGATGAGGCCCGCAGACTCAGCTTCTTCGATCGCATTCAGCAGCCGATCAGCGTCGATTCCGGTTGCAGCCTCCATCAGGCGGAAGGTGAACGAACGTCCCACGACGGCGGCCGCGTCGAGCACCTTGTGGGTGTCCTCATGCAGCCGCGCGAGACGCCGTCCGATGACCAGGCGGATACTCTGCGGAACGTCGATATCGCCCGAGTTCAGGTCGTTGCGGAACTCCCCGGCTTCATCGAAAAGTTTACGACGCTCCACAAGATGGTGGAAAAGCTCTTCGATAAAGAAAGGATTGCCCTCGCTGGCGGTATAGATCGCATCGACGACCGGCTGCGGCGGCTGGCGGCCGCTGAGCGCGCCGATCATTTCGGCGGTCGCGGACTGCGGCAGGCTGCCGAGGTTCATCTGCTCGAGGACGTGAAGCCGCACGCAGGCTTGCAGCACCGCGCCCAGCTCACCGGTGTGCTCGATCTCGTTGTCGCGGCAGGTGCCGACGATCAGGAGCGGCAGGCGCGCGGCGCTCAGCGCTGCATGATTCAGCAGTGACAAACTGCCTTCATCGGCCCACTGCAGGTCATCGATGAGCAGCAAGAGCGGCGCGCGCATGCGCGATATGAAATCGACGAAGGCGTTGAACAGCATGCGGCGCGATTGCTCGGGGGCGAGGTCCGCGGCGGCCGGCGGCAGATCGGGGAACATGCGCCGGAGCGCGGGCATCAGGCGCGCCAGCTCCGGCGCCGAATCGCCCAGCACACTGCGGAAGTCCGCGGGTTTCGACCACAGGCGCGAGGCCGCTTCGAGAATCTCGACGAAGGGGCTGAATGGCACCGTGTCGGCGCGATCGTAACAAGCGCCCAGCAGGGCGAAGAATCCGAGCTTCACGGCATCTTTGCAGAGCTCGTGGGCGATACGGGTTTTGCCGATACCAGGCGGGCCCGAGATTACGACGATACTGCCTCTGCCGGCGGCGGCCTGTTCGAGGCATCCACGCAGCACGGACAGCTCGTCGGCGCGACCGACGAAGCGCGTGCGTTCTTCGAGCTGAAGCATCGCGCTCTGCGGCGCCGACAGTACCGGCGCGGTTTCGGCGGGCGCGATCACCGGCGCGGCATCTTCGAGCGCGAAGCGCCACTCGACCGGGTTCTGCCGATCGTCGGTGAACGAGCAGAACGACCCGGTGTGAATGGACTTGTCGAGCAGCTCAGAAAGCTCGGCGCTGAACTCGCCGATTTTATCGATCGCGGATTTGATCGCGCGCGTGACGTTGAGCCGGGCGCGCTCCGCCGCCGAGCCTGCCCGCCGGTCGCGTCCGCCGAGTCCGATAGCGCGCGATATTTCATGCGCGAGGAAATCGATTTCGGACTCGATCTCCGCTGCGCGTTCGACTTTGCCCCGCAACTTGGCTTCATCGAGCTCTTCTTTGAGCTCTACGAGCCGGTGCTTGTACTCCTGCTTGGCCTTGGCATCGAGCATCTCGCCCGAATCACCCAGGCGGCCAACGCTGAGATTGGTATCGGTCGCGGATGACTCGGCGTCACCCTCGTCGGGCACGTAGGAACCGGGGCCATTTACCAGATCGAGGGCATGGAATTCGTCGCCCGGATGCTGCAGCAGGCGCTCAATGTATGTCAGGCCCTTCGAGGTCTTGAGCGAAAAGGTCTCGCCAACGAATCCGATCGTCCAGAATTCGCCGACCATCGCAAACACCGCCGTCCTCTGGCGTTCGCCATCAGACGAGGAGTTCATAACTGTTCTCCGCGGAAGCTTGAAGCCACGGAATCCTCTCGGCGGACTCAGGTTGCCCAGGTTAAATCGGAGGCCAGCAAAACAGCGACCAAAGAACGTACCATCAGGTTAAATCACTGTAAACCTCACGCTCCCGGGACAAAACTATTAGCCTTATATTGAAACTAGCCGTTCAGTTCGGGACTGAACCGATGGTTCAGAGAGATTGAACCCGACTAACTTTTCAAAGCATCAGACAAAATGACGCATATATTATACTCGATAGCTAAATAAAGCTTCGATGCTTCGCGAATTTTTCGTTTCGGGAGCGACCACATTGAGCTGAATGAGGTCCTCCGCAGCGGGGTAAAAACTGACTACCGGTCGGTAGATATACTCGTTCGTTTTTATTTCGGTCGAGCCGGCCAGCGTAGCTTGGTTCAGATTCGAATCATCTGCTGCCTCTTTTGAAGGCATTTCACCGCAGCAGTCGTCCTGAAATTATGGGCAGCATGAGAATCCTGGTGACAGGATCGTCGGGATGGCTGGGGCAGACGCTCGTGCCGCGACTCGCTCGCGAAGGCCATCAGGTCGTGGGGCTCGATCCTGTACCTTCGCCGCTTACGCAGGTAACTGGATCGATTGCCGACCGTGATCTCGTTCGATCGACGATTCGTGGTTTCAGGGCAAATGCGATTGTGCATGCCGCTGCGCTACACAAACCAAATATCGGGCAGCGCGCGAAATCAGATTTCGTTGCAGTCAATGTGCAGGGCACTCTCAATCTCCTCGAGGAGGCCGTGGCGTGCGGAGTCGATCGCTTCGTCTTTACCTCGACGACTTCGCTGATGATCTCGCGCGATATTCGCGCGGGCCGCGCAGGGGGCGCCTCGCGAGCGACCTGGATCACCGAGGAGATGGTACCGCTCCTGCCACGCAACATTTATGGCGCGACGAAGTTCGCAGCCGAGCATCTATGCCGCGTCATCCACGAACAAGACGGGCTGCCGATTCTGATCCTGCGGACATCGCGCTTCTTTCCCGAAGAGGACGACATGACTCATGCAATCGCACAGTCCGAGCCCAACACCAAGGCGAATGAATTTCTATTTCGCCGCCTCACCGTGGAGGATGCGGCCGAGGGCCACGTCGCCGCGCTCGAAAAGGCGCCGCAGCTCGGCTTTGACACCTTCATCATTTCCGCGCGGACGCCATTCTCAGCGAACGACTGCGAGGAGTTGATCGTCGATGCGCCGTCGGTCGTCGCGCGTTACTTCCCGCAGTACCGCGAGCTCTACGCGCGCGCAGGCTGGACGATGTTCCAGAGCATCGATCGCGTTTACGATTCGAGCAGGGCTGCGGAGCGCCTCGGCTTCGTCTGCCGCACGGGCTTCAAGGAAAAACTGGAGGAGCTGGAGCGCGACCGGCTCGCGAAACGCGTCGTATAGCAATCGCGGACGGTGTTTGCGATGCTCCCACGCTTGGAAATATCGCGTTACAATGCCGTCACTCTGTCGAGACGCGTTGGCGAATCGACGATTCCAGGACGTGACCGACGATGCCTTCTGAACTGCTCAAGGGATTCCGCCTGCTCGACCTTACCGACGAGAAGGGCGCGCTGTGCGGCAAGATGTTCGCCGACCTCGGCGCCGAGGTTATCAAAATCGAGCCGCCCGGCGGATGCATGACGCGCTCGATCCCTCCCTTTCTCGACGACGTTCGCGACGCCGAGCATTGCCTTTACTCGATCGCGTTTCACGCGGGGAAAAAATCCGTCACCGCGAATCTCGACAATGCCGACGCGCGTGCGCTCCTCTCGGAACTGGCGAAGCGCGCCGATTTTCTCGTCGAGTCATATCCGCTCGGTTATCTCGATTCGATCGGACTCGGCTACGACGCGCTTGCCAAGCTGAACCCGCGCCTCATCTACACCTCGATCACACCGTTCGGCGACAAGGGTCCCGGCAAGGATTACAAGTGGGCCGACATCCTGACCTGGGCTGGAGGCGGCATGATGTATCTGATGGGTGAGGAGGGTAAGCCTCCGCTCCAGATGAGCCTGCCGCAGGCCGGGATGCATGCGGGCGGCGAAGCGACGGTCTCGTCGCTGCTCGCGCATTGGCCAAGGCAAGAGGACGGACTCGGCCAGAAGATTGTCGTCAACATGGAGGCCTGTATCGTCTGGACACTCATGAACGAGCAGGCGATGCCGTTTTTGCACGGCAACTTCCTGACCCGCACCGGGATGTTTAGCGGCTCCGCCGATGCGCGCCGCCAGGTGATCTACGACTGCAAGGACGGGCACATCTCGATCCTCGTGGCCGGCGGCCAGGTCGTTGGCGGCTCGACCAAAGCGCTCGTCGATTGGATGGCGGAGAGGGGGATTGGCTATCCGTGGATGAAAGAGAAGGATTGGATTTCATGGATACCGGGCGTGTTCATGAAGATGACTGCGCGCGATTACCAGGAGATCGAAGAGCTCGAAAGCTCAATTCAGAAATTCTTCAACACGCTGACCAAGGCCGAGATCTACGATGGAGCGTTGAAGCGGCGAATCTTCCTCGCGCCGGTCGCGAGCACTGCCGATATCGCATCGGACGCACAGCTCAAGGCACGCGATTTCTGGATTGACGTCGATCACCACGACACGCTGGGGCGCACGCTGAAGTTCCCCGGCCCGTTCGCGAAGATCAGCGCCACACCGATCGGCGCAACGACGCGCGCGCCGCGCGTCGGCGAGCATAACGACGAGATCTATCGCGGCCTGCTCGGCCTCGCGCCGGCACGTCTTGGTGAACTCAAAGCCGCCGGCGCGATCTGAGCGGAGAAAATCACATGAGCAAGTATCCTCTTGAAGGAATTCACATTCTCGATTTCGCCTGGGTCGGTGTCGGCCCGATTACCTCGAAGTATCTAGCCGATTATGGCGCCGACGTGATTCATATCGAGTCCGCGGCGCGCGTCGACGTGCTGCGAATCGCGCCGCCATGGAAGGACGGTCAGCCCGGTATCAATCGCAGCCAGTTCTTCGCGAGCTTCAATACTTCCAAGCGCGGCATCTCGCTCGATCTCAGCAAGCCGCAAGCGCGCGAGATCATAAAGCGCCTCGTGCCGTGGGCCGATATCATCGTCGAGAGCTTCACGCCCAAGGTCATGCGCAAGTGGGAAATGGATTACGAGCACCTGAGCGAGATCAACCCGAAGCTCATCATGCTGTCCACCTGCATGCAGGGGCAGACCGGACCGAACGCGCTCTATCCCGGTTTCGGGCAGTTGATGGCGGCGCTGTCGGGCTTCTACTACATCTCGGGCTACGAAAAGGGATCGTGCTGCGCGCCTTACGGCGCGTATACCGATTTCATCGCGCCGCGCTTTTCCGCCTCGACGCTGCTCGCCGCGCTCGACTATCGCCGCCGCACCGGCAAGGGCCAGTACATCGACATGGCGCAGTATGAAGCCGCGATGCAGAACCTCGCGCCGGCGCTTATCGATTACTTAGCGTCGGGCCGCGTCCTCGAGCCGCGCGGCAACGGGTCCGATCGCTATGCGCCGCACGGCGCTTATCGCACTGCCGATGAAGACGGCGCGGAAGTATGGATCGCAATCGCGGTGGCGAATAATGACGAATGGCGCGCGATGCTGAGCGTGCTCGGCGCGAGCGACAACGACTCGCGATTCACGTCGCATGCCGGTCGCCTCAACAATCCGCGCGCCGTCGACGAGCTAGTCGGATCTCTCGTTCGCTCGCACAATCGCCATGAGCTTACGACCAAGCTCCAGGCTGCCGGCATTGCGGCGTATCCCGTGCAGAACTGCGTCGATATTCACAATGACGAGAATCTCGAGGCCTTCGGCTTCTGGCACTGGCTCGAGCACAAGGAGATGGGACCGTGTGTGTACGAGGGCCTGCAGCATCGCATGAGCCGCACGCCCGGCGATCTGCGCTTCGCCGCACCGATTCTCGGACAGCATAACGACGAGATCTTCGGCGGGATGCTCGGGATGAGCGCCGAGGAAATCGAGCAGTTGAAGAAGGACTACGTGATAGTCTAGGCGGCGCGGCGCGCGGCCCTGAAGCTCGCCCAATCAAAATTTGCGATACGAATTGAAGATAGCGCTGCGCTACCTGCGCGCGCGGCGCAAGGAAGCGTTCATCTCGATCACGACGATCTTTACCGCGGTCGGCGTGATGATCGGCGTCGCCGCGCTGACGATCACCCTCTCGGTGATGGGTGGGTTCGAGGCGAGCCTCAAGGAGCGCGTGCTCAATCTGAGTCCGCAGGTGCAGATCCTGAGCATTGACGGATCGATCACGGGCTACGCCGACATCCAGAAACGGGTCTCGACTGTACCGGGGGTCAGCGGCTCCGAGCCGTATATCATCGGCCAGGGGATGCTGAGCTCGGGACACGGAATCGGCGGCGTTATCATCCGCGGCTTCGATCCCAGCAATCCCGTCGTCGATGCCGAATGGGGTCGCTACGTGACCGACGGTAGCCTCGGCGAGCTCGCCAAGCCCGCAGCCTCAGGTAAAGACGCGCCGCTGGGCGCGATCGCCGTCGGCTCGACGCTGCTCGAGAAGCTCCGAGCCAAGCTCGGCGATCGCGTGCGGCTCGTCGTGCCGATCCTTGGCGCCAGCGGCTCGATGTCAACGCGGACCGGCGACTTCACGATCGGCGCGGTATTCGACTCGGGCATGAGCTTCGTCGATACCAACATGATGTTCATGGACCTCGGCCGCGCGCAGGATTTCTTCGGACGCGACGGGCGTGTCGACGCGATCGATATCCATCTCTTGAACCTCGATCGCACTGACGATGTCACCGCCGCGCTGCGCAAGTCGTTCCAGCGACCCTACGTGGTGCGTAACTGGATCGAATACAACGAATCGGCGGCTGGAGGATTCGAGCTGCTGAAACGGATCTACACAATGGTGTTGATCCTGCTCATCGCCGTTGCGGCGTTCAACCTCGTCGCGACCCTGATCATGGTCGTGATGGAAAAGCGCAAGGACATCGCGGTGCTGATCTCGATGGGCGCGACGCGGCGCGACGTGCGGCGGATTTTCATCCTCAAGGGAATGATCGTCGGCCTGGCCGGCACAGCCGCGGGGCTGGTGCTCGGATCGCTCGGATGCGCCGTGCTCGCGCGCTACCACTTCATCCATATTTCCAAGGAAATATACGGCATCTCAACGTTGCCGATAGCTATCGACCCGTCGAGCTTTGCGCTGGTAGCGCTAGCGTCGATCGTACTCTGCCTGCTCGCTACGGTTTACCCGGCGCGTCAGGCGTCACGAGAAATGCCGGTCGAGGTCTTCCGCTCCTAACCCCACCCCACAACTTCGACCTGCGGCAATCGCGATCTTATTCTGTGGGATTCGTGGGGGGCTTGCTGGCCAGCTTGGGCTTGCGGATTACCAACGTTTCGTGGCCGCGGACTTTGATCGTTCGCGCCGGCTCAGACTGATAATTCTGGCTCGGTCCCTCGACTCGCCGCGGACGCCCACTGGTGCGCTTGCGGCGCCAGTTGTTGAGCTCCTTGGAGAGCTTGGAGGCCATCGAATCCGAGTCTGAATCATTGTCCCGCCCGCTTTCAGCCTGCTCTGATTGCTGCCGTTCCGGATCGTCGGGGAGTTCTGCCGAACTCATAAAGCTCCTCTCTTGCTGTGACGTAGTAGGTTCTCCTGTTCTTTTGTATTCATGCGGACGATGAATTCGTCCGTTGCTGCGCTTGCTTGACTGCGGGCGGTCATGGGAATGACGCCTTCACTCACTTAAGAATCTTTTCAATTTGGATATGTATTTGTGGTGCGAAACGGAGCCGGCGTACTTCGGTGTGTTTGCTCTATCGGGATGATTCTGGGAAGGAAGTTTTCCAGGCGGATTTCGCTGGCCGGGTCCGCAGTAGCAGACCCGGCCACGCTAGCTATCTAATTACTATTGAAACAGGCTCTGCATCCTGAGCGCAAGTCCCATATCGCCCGCGATGCGGAGCTTGCCGCTCATGAAAGCTACCTGGCCGTTGAGCTTGCCCGACAGCATGTCAAGGTAGTCCTGAGCCGTCATCGAGATCGTGATGCTGGGAGACGCCGCGGCGCCTTCCTTCACTTCGCACTGGTCATTGTTGATGATGACGTGCCACTTGCCGCCGCCATCGCCGGAGAGATCGAACTGGTAAGTAGCGTTGAGGCCCTTGGCCGCTTCTTTGTTGAACCGGCTGGGCATCATATCGAAAGCTTGTTTACACGAAGTAGGTTGATCGGCCATGGAAAAACGAACCTCCTGGTGGGAGCGAACGGTAGCGCGCTCTTCTCGCCATATAAGCGAGACTACCAAATCTTGTCAAGATTGTTCGGCTCAATGCGTTCGTGTGCCAATCAATGCACGTGAAGGCCAATCTGGCGCCATCCTGAAAGCTAAAATCCAAAGACACGTCCCGGCTCGACCGTGATCAGATTTGTCCGCACGTGAACCGGAGCCGCGCTCTCGGTGATCGAAACCGCGCGATCCTTGTCGGCGTCGTTCTTCACCGTTCCGCCTAGGTAGGCGTCGTGGCCGATCACCTTGATCGTCACGTTGGTGAGTCCGGCATTAGAAAGCTGCGACGCGATCTGATTCTGGCGTATCTGCCAATCGCCAGTGTCGGTCGAGAGCGAATTGATGACGTTGGTCACGCCAGGCACGCTCCCGGCCACACGTTCGGCGTACCGCTTGTCCTTGTCGTCGAAGACCTTGCCGAAGATCGTCACGGTGCCGCCGCTCGTATAGCAATCGACGCGGCGCAATTTCGGATTCGCCAGCATCGCGTCTTTGACCCGCTGCTGTAGCGTCGGTGTCGGTGCTGGGCGCGCGATCTTGCGATGCCGCGGGCGCGCCGCTGTCGTTGGCGCCGGAGCGGGGGCAGGAGTCATTGCCGCGACGGGAGTTTCGGGAACAACTGGAGCCACCGGCGCTGCGCCAACACCCGTCTCAGCCGCCGAAGGTGCGGCAGGGCTGGGTGCGGCGGCGACTGGCGAGGGCGAGGCCGAGGTGTACTCGGGCGGCTCGGTCGGATTGAGACCGGCAAGCTTTGTTTTCAGCTGCGCCTCAATATTCGCCTGATCGCCCGCGCTGGTCGCGAATATCACCGGCAAGTCGAACTGCACCGGCCCGCCCTTCGATGCGGCGCCGAAGTTCCATCCCGATACCTGTTTCGCCACATCCGCATCGAGTCCAGGATTCGGCGAGGTTGATGTGACGACCGAAGCCGATGCGACCGAGCCATCGGTAGGCTGCACGACGACGCGCACGATCATCCCGTCGCTGAGAGTCGGATCGCCGATCAGCGAATGCGTGTACGAATCGGCCAGCCCCTTCTGGTTGTTGTTGAAGACTTTCGTGGCCTCATCGGCGCTGCGCTCGGGCAGCGAGTTCGTATCGTTCGATTGAACCGGGATCGTGCTCGCGAGCGCGACGATCGGCCCTGCCGGCGCGGCCGTAGACGGTGCGGCCGACGCGATCGCAGCGGGAGTCGGCTGTGTCACAACCTTGGTCCCATTTGAGCTCAGGTGAAGCGCGAGCCACGCCCCACCGGCGAGCGCGACGATAGCGGCAACCAGATACCCGACGACGCCGAGAATCCCGCGGCCCTCGCCCTGCTCAGGAGCGCCCGGCTCATCTTCAGGCATCTGCCCAGTGAGCCGCTGCGAGGACGGGAATTGCTGGCTGCGAACGGTAGGCTGCACCCGGCGCGGCGCGATCGTCGGCTGCGGCGTTATCCGGGCTGGCTGCGAGGGCGGAGTTGGCCGCTGCGGCGTTGCCGCGGGCTCGTCGGCAACTAGGCGCGCGCCACAGAAGTTGCAAATCACCTCACCGGGCTGGGCCTTGCCGCCGCATACGGGGCATTCCGTAGTTTGATCTGCGCCGCCACCGGCGTCCGATCGCTGCGCGAACGCGGGTTCGGCGTTGACGAGCGCGGTGCCGTCGGTCTCGCAGAAAAGTTCAGCGTCGGGGTAAGTGCGATCGCAACTCGGGCATTTCTTCATAGCTCTCGGATTCGTCCTGTCGATGAGGCGCGGTTCGCAGAATGATAGCCGCGCGCTTGGCCACACGCCACGCCCGCGCCGGTATCATGAGCGTCTCCTACGCCTTCGCCATCACATCATTGGCGAAGCGCTCCATGCCTGCCAATTGATCCTTGGTCGCAGGCCCGGCCGCGAAAATGATTCGATCAACTCCCATCTCGGCAAACTGCTTCACGTGATCGGTGTTGATCGGCTCGCCGAGCCGCGGCGCGACGGTGATATTGAGCGGCGCGGTGCGGTTGAACGTGCGCTCATGATCTCGAAGACGTTGGATAACGCCGCGCGTTTCGTCGATATTCTCGGCGATGCCGTACCATCCGTCGCCGTAGCGCGCCGTGCGCTTGAGCGCGGGCTCCGTATGCCCGCCGAACACGATCGGCGGATATGGCTTCTGCACCGGCTTGGGCATGAACTTGCACCCGCTGACGCGAACCGTCTTGCCCTCGTACGCCGGCTCGTCCTTGGTCCACAGTTCCTTCATCAGCGCGACGTATTCGCGGGTGCGCAGCGCGCGATCGTTGAAGTTCATCCCCACCGCGTCGAACTCCTCCTCGAGCCAGCCGATTCCGATCCCGAAGATAAAGCGGCCGCCCGACAGCACGTCGAGGCTCGCGACCGCTTTGGCCGTCGTGACGGGGTTGCGAATCGGCAGCACGTAGATACCAGTCGCCAGCTTGACCTTGGTCGTGATCCCGGCGACGAAGGCGAGCGCGAGCATCGGATCGTGGAGCGGCGTCTCGGGCGGCGCCGGCATCCTGCCGTTTTTCGAGTACGGGTATGGTGACTTGTAGTTAACGGGCAGGATGATGTGCTCCGGGATCCAGAGCGACTCGAAGCCGAGCTCCTCGGCCTTGTGCGCGACCGAGGCAATACTGCTTGGGGCGGTTTGATACAGAAACGTCGCGAAGTTCATAAGCTTCTCCACGCGCGCGCCGCGCGGCGCACGACCAGATACGATCACGATAGGGTCGCGGCGAACTTAGACCGGTTCGCCTTCAAGCCGGAAGCCGATTCGCACTTCGACCTGGAATGTCGGCTCACCCTTTTTATCCACCGCGCCGCGGATATTTTTCACTTCGAACCAATCGATATTGCGCAGCGTCTTGCTCGCCTTGGTTAGCGCGTTGCGCACCGCCTCGTGGATGCTTTGCTCCGAGACGCCGACGACTTCAACGATCTTGTAGGTCTTGTCCGGCATTTTTTTCTCCTTGGCCATATCCCTCACATCCAATCTCCCCGGCCTCGCGTCAAAAGGTGACGGCAAGCGCGGCGGGGTCTTCGACCGTTCTCATATCAAGGTGAAACGCGTCGCCGGTGATTCGACCGATAACGCGCGCGCGGCGGAACATCGCAGCAATTTGCTCCGGTGATTTTTTCGGATGCGTCACGCGGATCGCCGACGATTCGAGCGGCTTCACGGGCAGCGCGCCCGAGCCGACCTCCGCCTCCGACGCGACGACTTCGACTATGTACTCCGCGCCGAGCCGCTCGGCGACGATATCGCGCCCGCGCACCGCGGCTGATTTGATCGCGCCGGCCGTGCGGCTCAAGAGACGCAGCGTCGGAAGCTCGGCGGCGAGATCGTTCGAGCGCAGATAAAGCCGCAACGTTGCCGCGAGCGCGGCCAGCGTCATCTTGTCGCAGCGCAGCGCGCGCTTCAGCGGGTTGCGCTTGATTTTTTCGATCAGCTCGCGCTTGCCGACGATCAGGCCCGCCTGCGGACCGCCGAGCAGCTTGTCGCCCGAGAACGTGACGACGTCGGCGCCGGCCGCAATCCGCTCGGCGACGATCGGCTCCTTCGGCAAACCATATTCGCTGAGATCGACCAGCGCGCCCGAGCCGAGATCTTCCATGACCGGGATCCCGCGCTCGCGTCCGATCTCGACCAGCTCCGCCAGCTCGACCTCGCTGGTGAAGCCCACGATTCGATAGTTCGACGGATGCACCTTCAGGATGAGCCCGGTGTCGGGACCGATCGCGCTCGCGTAATCGCTGGGATGGGTGCGATTGGTGGTGCCGACTTCGCGCAGGCGCGCGCCGCTCTTGGTCATCACGTCGGGAATCCGAAACGCGCCGCCGATTTCGATCAGCTCGCCGCGCGACACGATAGCCTCGCGGCCTTCGGCGAGCGTGTTGAGCGCGAGCAGCACGGCGGCGGCATTGTTGTTGACGATCGTCGCCGCTTCGGCGCCGGTCAGCTCGAGCAGCTCGCGTTCCACGAGGTCGTCACGATCGCCGCGCCCACCATGTTCGAGGTCGAATTCCAGATTGACCGCCGAGCGCGCGGCCGCCGCGACCGCATCGATCGCCGATTCGGCCAGGAGCGCGCGGCCGAGATTCGTATGCAGCACTACGCCGGTCGCATTGACGAGCGGAATCAGCGCGGGCTCGTTGGCCGATGCTTCGTGCTCGACGGCCTGCGCGATGACTTCGAGCATTGCCTTGCGCTCCGCAGGTATATCGTGCCGTCCCGCGGTGATCGCCGCGCGCATCCCGTCCTGCGCGTGCCGCACCAGCATCTTGAGGTAGCGGCGATTGAAATGATCGAAGCCTGGCAGGCTCTCTACCGCGCGCAGGCATTCGTCGATGGGCGGAATCGCGCGCAGCACGGCGCCGCGCTCATCGCGCGCGGGCTCAGATCGTTTTTTCGATTGCGAAGACAACGCGGCTGATTATCGGAAAGCAACCGCCGCGTGCGCAAGCGCGATTTAGTCGGCCCGTTCGGGCTCGAAGCCGGCCC
>Ga0335073_10006218_pt1 | contig 16774 bp, 15 predicted proteins | sample Lox_Sample_22_FD_207093 | JGI IMG/M metagenome (GOLD analysis project Ga0335073, IMG submission 207093) | Soil microbial communities from Loxahatchee National Wildlife Refuge, Florida, United States - Lox_Sample_2.2 | ecosystem: Environmental > Terrestrial > Soil > Wetlands | place: USA... | reverse complement strand
GGCTGATGTGGTCGGAGTACTTCTGGATGATCGAGCGCAGCCGGTAGCCGCTCAGCAGGTCATCCTCGCCGTCGCGGAGGTGCAGCACGATCTCGGTGCCCCGGGCCGGCCGGTCCACCGCCTCCAGTGTGTACTCGCCGCTGCCGTCGGACTCCCAGCGGACGCCGTCGCCGACGGGCAGGCCGGCCCGGCGGGTGGTCACGGTCACCCGGTCGGCCACCACGAACGAGGAGTAGAAGCCCACGCCGAACTGGCCGATGAGAGCCGCGTCCTTGCGCTGGTCGCCGGTGAGGGCCTGGAGGAACTCCCGGGTACCGGACTTGGCGATCGTGCCGATGTTCTCTATCACCTCCGCCCGGCTCATGCCGATGCCGTTGTCGCTGACGGTGATCGTGCGCGCGGCGGTGTCGAAGGCGACCCGGATCTGCAGCGGGCCCTCGTCGTCGTCCAGCTCGGGCCGCGTGTAGACCTCGAAACGCAGCCGGTCGATGGCGTCGGAGGCGTTCGAGATCAGCTCGCGCAGGAAGATCTCCTTGTTGCTGTACAGCGAGTGGATCATCAGGTCGAGGATCTGGACCACCTCGGCCTGGAATCGGTGCGTCTCCTGGTCCGCCTGCGCGCTCATCAGATCTGCCTCCTGGTTACCGCTGCGGCGAGGCTACCAAGCCGCGTGACAGGCGGGAGTCGCCGCCTGTCAGGGCGGAGCGGAAGTCAACCCACGGCGGTAGGCGTAGCTGACGGCCTGAGCCCGGTCGCGAGCACCGATCTTGGCCAGCAGGTGGCTGACGTGACTCTTGACCGTGGCCTCGCTGACCACGAGCCGGCTCGCTATCTCCGCGTTGGACAGGCCCTCGGCGATCAGCCCGAGCACCTCCGCCTCGCGCGGGGTCAGGCCGTCGGGAAGCTGCGTCCCCGGCGCACCTGGCGTGCCTGGCCCGGCGGCCGCGGCTGGCCGGGAGTCACCCGGCCCGCCCGGGGCGGGCGCCACCGCGATCGCGTCCACCAGGTGGTGCTGTACGGCCGGGTCGATGACCGCCTGGCCGTTGACCACCTGCTGCAGGGCTTGCCGGATCTCGGCCGCCCCGGCGTCCTTGGTCAAGTAGCCCCGGGCCCCGGCCCGCAGCGCCTCGATGACCGAGCGGTCGTCGGCGTAGGTGGTGAGCACGATCACCTTGCTCCCCGGGACTCGCTCGCGCAGCCTGCGGGTCGCCTCGACGCCGTCGCACCGCGGCATCCGCAGGTCCATGAGGACCACGTCCGGCTGCAGCGTCGCGGCCTGGTCCACCGCTTCCTCGCCGTTCGCGGCCGTGCCCACGACCTCGACCTGCGGCAGCAGCCCCAGCAGCAGCACCAGCCCGTCGCGCACCACCCGCTGGTCGTCGGCCACCAGCACCCGGATAGGGCCGCTCACGTCGGTATCCATAGCTCCACCCGGTACCCCGTGGCCGTCGCGGCGGTCGTGAGCCTGGCGCCCAGCAGTTCGGCACGTTCCCGCATGCCGGTCAGGCCGTAGCCGTGGCTCTCGGCGGCGGCGCCCGGATCCGCGCCGGGGCCGGGACTCGCGGGTCCGGCGCCGTCGCCCGCGCTGGCCGCCGGAACGCCCGCTACCGGAGCGCCAGCCGCAGAAACGCTCGCCACCGGAGCGCCGACCGCGGTAGCGCCGACGGCCGGGGCGGTCACCAGCGACCGGTCCGGGCCGAAGTCTTCGACCGTCAGGCGGGTGCCGTCCGGCTCGTAACCCAGCCGGACCTCGACCCGGTCGGCGCGGGAGTGCTTGCGCACGTTCGTGAGCGCCTCCTGCGCGACCCGGTACAGCGCGAGCCGGGCCTCGGTGCTGAGCGGGCGGGGCTCGCCGGTGACCGTGAACGCGCAGCGCAGGCCGGTGTCACGCTCGAACTCGGTACCGAGCCCGGCCAGCCGCTCCGGGCCAGGCAGTTCCTCGTCGCGGAGCATGCCGATGGCCCGGCGGGCCTCCAGCAGCCCGGACCTAGCCAGGTGGTGCGTGCGCTCGATGGTGTCGGCGAGCCGGGAACTGGCCCCGTCCTCGATGGCCAGCAGCCGGGCGCCCTCCAGGTGCAGCGTGAGCCCGGACAGCGTGTGCGCGAGCACGTCGTGCATCTCCCGGGCCAGCCGCTGCCGCTCGCCCAGCGCCACGGCCCGCACCTCGGCGTCCTGGGCGCGCTGCAGGTCGATCAGCAGCCGCTCGATCTGGTAGCTGTCCCGGTCCAGCCGCCGGGTGAACAACACGGCGACGAGGAGGACGCCCGGGAGGATGGCAAGCAGGACGCCGGACGCGCTCAGCTGGTGTCCGTGCAGATGGCTCACTCCAGCCGCCAGGACCAGGACCAGGCTGATCACCGCCAGGCCGGAGGTCGCCAGGAGCCGACCGCGCGGCTCGGGCATCAGCCGCAGCATCGCGGCGGCCGCGACAAAGAAGCCGAGCGCTCCGGCTCCGCCTTCCGGCTGCAGCCAGATCAGGGCCGCCGCGCCCGCCAGGAGCAGCACGAACGGCGCCAGCAGCAGGCGGCCGGCGCTCCGGTTCATGGTTAGCGCGGCGATGCCGCCGGCCGCGACCCCGGCCATCGACAGCAGCACGCCCAGCGATTCACCGTGCAGGCCCGGATGCGGCTTCCGCCCGGCCGCGAGGACCAGCATCAGCGCGAGGGCGATCAGCCCGGCCGAATACAGCCGCCGCACCATGGCGTCGCGCTGCGCCCGGGCCAGCCGCACTGCGGCCAGCGACGGCGTGACCGGGGCCTCGGTGTCCATACCTGCCAGCGTACGGCGAGGTCATCCGCTGGTCTTCGTGCCTGCGGTGGATCACGCGGGCCGCCGCGCCTCCACCCGTGAGTGGCCGGCCTCCACCCCGGGGTGGAGGCGGGAACCGCGCGCAGGATCAACCCCAGCGCCGAAGACGGCGGCCCCGTCGGCCGGCACTCTGGACGTAGTTGCGGCGCTCTCCCGGAGCTCGCGAGGAACGCAAAGGACAGTCAGATGTTCTTCTTCTTTGGCAGGCGCTACTGGTGGCTCTCGCTCGTCATCGGCGCGGTGATGCTCGGCATCGGCCTGACCACCGGCGACATCCGCTTCGTCGTCACCGGGTGCCTCGGGCTCGCGTTCGGTGCCCTCCGCGGCGCGGTCGCGGTGCGGCGGCGCGGCATCGGCGGCCTCTTCAGCGGCCCGGGCGACGCCGGCGGCGTGGGCGGCCTCGGCGGCGGGACGCTGCGTTGACCGCCATCGAGGTCGAGCACCTGGTCAAGCGCTTCGGCTGCTTCACCGCGGTGGAAGACATCAGCTTCGACGTCCCGGCCGGCCAGGTGGCCGCGGTGCTGGGGCCGAACGGGGCGGGGAAGACCACGACCATCGAGGTCCTGGAGGGCTTCCTCGCCCCGAGCCGCGGCACGGTGCGGGCGAGCCCGCCCATTCGCAGAAGGCTTCCTGCCATGGCTGATCTCTCCTCCCCGTCTCCGCCGCCCACGGCCCGGCCGTCCTCGCCGCCTGGGCGGTCGCGGGCGTGGTCGCGTCGGTCTGCTTCTTCCGCTGGGACCCGGTCCGGCCGCGGCACGGGCGCTAGCCGCCACGACCGGCCGGGCCCGGTCCCGCCGCACGTAGGATGCGAGCCATGGCGGTGCGGGCAGTGATCTTCGACTGGGGCGGGACGCTGACTCCCTGGCACACGGTCGACCACGAGACGCTGTGGCGGGACGTGTGCGCGCGGCACTTCGAGGAAGAGACCGCGCAACGGACCGCCTCGGCCATCCGCGACGCCGAATGGCAACTGTGGCGCGTGGCCGAGCGCGACCACCGCAGCGCCACCATCGACCACGTGTTCGAGCGCGCTGGGGTGACCCCTAGCGCCGCGATCCTGGCCAGCTACTTCGAGGCCTGGGAGCCGCATACGCTGACCGACCCGCAGGCCCCGCGGCTGTTGCGGCGGCTGCGCGCGGACGGGATCAGGATCGGCGTGCTGTCGAACACGATGTGGCCGCGCAGCAGGCACGAGGAGATCTTCGTCCGGGACGGGATCCTGGAGCTGATCGACGGCGCGGTCTACACCAGCGAGATCGACTGGACCAAGCCGCACCCGCAGGCGTTCCGGGCCGCGATGGCCGCGGTGGGCGTCGACGACCCGGCGGCGTGCGTGTTCGTCGGTGACCGCCCCTTCGACGACGTGTACGGCGCGAAGCAGGCCGGGATGCGCGCGGTCCTGATCGCGAACAGCGACGTGCCCGCGTTCGCCGACGCCGAGCCCGACGCGGTCATCACGCGGCTGGACGAGCTGGAGCCGCTGATCGAGGCGTGGCAGGACGCCTGAGCGAGGCAGCGGTTTCAGGCCGGGCCGGGGGCATCGGCTCCGGATCCGGCCCTTCGCACCTGGTCCTCGCTCTGCTCGTCGCCGGGCGGCCGGGCCGACTCGAACCTGGCCGGGTCAGCGCAGTAGCTGCGCAGGGCCTCAGCGAACCGTGCCGCATGGTATCCATCCGCGTAGCGGTGATCGAACGTGGCCGTAAGCGTCAGCATCGGCCGGATGACCACAGCATCATCTATCACTGTGGGTGCCTTGTGGACCGCGCCGACGAGCACCAGGACTGGCACGCGGTAGTAGTGCGCCAGCGGCGAGTAGGCATGCCCGATTCCCCACATGCCGACCGAGGTGATCATCGCGCCGCCGAACGCCTGCCGTGGCATGCCGAGGCGGCTCAGATCAAGGTCGAGATCTGATGTCAGCCATGCCCCCAGGCGCAAGGCCACGCGCAACATGCTGGGCGGCAGACTGCTGAGCAGGACCTTGCCCCGGCCGAGGTCCGGGTCATCGCCCGCCTCGATCGCGGCGTACCTCCGGTTGAGTTCGGCGGCGATCTCGACCGCGGACTTGCGGTCCGCGGCACAGACCTTGACACCGGTCAGTTCCTGCCCTCCGCCGGTCGTGACGATGAAGAACACGTCTACGCTGTCGCGGTCATGTTCGCGTCCATGCGCCAGCCGGACTCGGAGTTCCGGCACTACCGCCAGCCCGTGCGCAACCGCCCGGCCGACCAGGTGCGTAACGGTGACATGCTCGCCGCTGGCCTGCCTGGCGTCCGCCAGGTAGCTCAGCAGCGGCCCGGCGTCGAGCTCCAGGTCCCCGAAGAACTGCGGGTCCATGGGGCGGCCCCAGGACGCCCCGGCGAGCTTTCGCCAGCCGCTGACACGCCGTGCCATGTCACACTCCCCCACCACCCGAGCCGAGACCATCCGCGCCCGCATGATCAGCTATGGAGGCCCGGACCCGGTGTCGGCGGCATCGCCAGCCCGCGGACCGCGCCGTCGTTCCAGCGTCCCGCGCGAGGGGCCCGATCAGGAAGAGACGAAGGTCACCACTGGGCGTCCCGGCCAGCCATCGCCCAGGCCTCAAGATTGTGTCAGCGGAAGCCTTACAGGAGGAAGACGACGTCCTGGATCAGCCCGTCGCGTATCCGGTAGATCACGACGGAGCGCCGGAAATCGAGGGAGCGATGAAGACAGCAGTCCATCACCGGGCGATGTATGCCGGCTTGCGCTGATCAGTGGCTCGCTGTCTCTGGGGCCGGCGCGCGTCGGCCGGGCCTGCTGAGGCAGAGGCCGAGCGCTGGCGCCGGCCGCGGCGCGCCCCGCGCGCCGCCTTGATCTCTAGTTGTGGATTAATTCGGTGCGGGCGGGGGGACTCGAACCCCCACGGTGTTTCCACCAACAGGACCTAAACCTGCCGCGTATTCCAATTCCGCCACGCCCGCTCGCGTGCATAGTAGCCGTACTGCTCAGCCTGCGGTTCGGTCGCGGCGACCCGCAGGGTCAGACGCCGAGGTCCTGGCGGAGGCGGCCGACGTGGCCGGTGGCCTTGACGCCGTAATACGCCTTCTCGATCCTGCCGTCCTCGCCGACCACGAACGTGGACCGGATCACGCCGACCGTGGCCTTCCCGTACATCGTCTTCTCCCCGAACGCGCCGTAGGCCTTGAGCACCTCGCGGCCGGGGTCGGACAGCAGCGGGAACGTCAGCCCTTCTTTGTCCCGGAACTTCGCGAGCTTGGCCGGCGGGTCCGGGGAGATGCCGAGCACCGCGAATCCGGCGTCGGACAGGTCGCTACGGTGATCCCGGAAGTCGCAGGCTTCCTTGGTGCAGCCGGGCGTCATCGCGGCCGGGTAGAAGTAGATGATCACTTTCTGGCCGCGCAGCGCCGACAGGCTCACCTCGTTTCCGTCGGCGTCGGGCAGGGTGAAGTCGGGCGCCGGGTCACCGGGCGCCAGCCGATCCTCGCTCACGCGCGCTCCCTTCGGGGCCGTCCCGGCCGCAGCGGGCCGCACCGGTCGCACCAACGCTACCGGCCCCGGCCGCGCGGCACGCGAGGAGTCCCGAGAGCCGGCGACCGGCGCGGCGGAACCGGGGCGGTCAGCCCAGCGCGGCCGCGATCACCGGGGCGAGCGCGCGCAGCGCGCGGCCGCGGTGGCTGATCGCGTCCTTGGCGTCGGGGGTCATCTCGGCGGTGGTCAGCCCGGCCAGCGCCGCGTCGCCCAGGGGCAGTTCCGACGGATCCGGGACGAAGATCGGGTCGTAGCCGAACCCGCCCGTGCCCCGGGGCTCGCGGATCACCCCGCCGTGCACGGCGCCCTCGCTGACGTGCTCCGGCCCGGACGGCAGCACCAGGGCCGCGGCGCAGGCGAAATGCGCGCCGCGCCTGGCGTCCGGCACGTCGGCCAGCTGGGCCAGAACCAGGCGCAGGTTGGCCTGGTCATCCCCGTGCCGGCCGGACCAGCGGGCCGAGAGCACGCCGGGCATCCCGTTGAGGGCGTCGACGCACAGGCCGGAGTCGTCGGCGACCGCGGGCAGCCCGGTGAACTGCGCCATCTCCGTGGCCTTGAGCAGCGCGTTCTCGGCGAACGTGGCCCCGGTCTCGGCCACGTCGGGGGCGCCGGGGAACTCGTCCAGGCTGGCCAGCCGCACCGTGACCTGGGCCGCCGCGAGGATCCGGGCCAGCTCGACCAGCTTGTCGGGGTTGGCCGTGGCCAGGACCAGCCGGGGCGGCCCGGGATCGCGGCGGCCGGCCCGTTGCGGATTCATCGGTCGGATAGGGCGCGGCGCTGCAGTTCGGTGAGCTCGCCGCAGCCGGCGACGGCCAGCTCGAGCAGCTCGTCGAGCAGCTCGCGGCTGAACGGCTCGCGCTCGGCCGTGCCCTGGACCTCCACGAAGCGGCCGTCGCCGGTGCAGACCACGTTCATGTCGGTCTCGGCCGCGACGTCCTCCTCGTAGCAGAGGTCGAGCCGAGGCTGCCCGTCGACGATCCCCACGCTGACCGCCGCCACCGAGGCGACCAGCGGGTCGCCCTTGGTCCGGTTGCGGCCGCGCAGCCAGGCGATCGCCTCGGCCAGCGCCACGTAGCCGCCGGTGATCGCGGCGGTGCGGGTGCCGCCGTCGGCTTGCAGCACGTCGCAGTCGACGATGATCGTGTTGTCTCCCAGCGCTTTGGGGTCGACGCAGGCTCGCAGGGACCGGCCCACCAGGCGGGATATCTCCAGGGTGCGGCCCCCAGGCCGGCCCTTGATCGACTCCCGGTCGCCGCGCGTGTTCGTGGCCCGCGGCAGCATCGCGTACTCGGCGGTGACCCAGCCCAGGCCGCTGCCGCGGCGCCATCGCGGCAGCTCTTCGGCGACGCTGGCCGCGCAGAGCACGCGGGTGGCGCCGAACTCGATCAGCACCGATCCCTCGGCATGATCCAGCCAGCCCCTGGTGATCTTTATCTCGCGCAGCTGCTCGGGGCTGCGCCCGTCCGGTCGCGACATGCCGGCCAGCGTACCGGCAACCGTTAGTCGAGCACGAAGCCCAGCCCGGGCGCGGCCAGGGCCAGCGGCCCGCCGAAGGCCTGGCCGGCTTCCTCGAGCGAGGCGTTCTTGTCGTTCCACGGCACTAGGTGGGTGAGCACGAGCTGGCCGACGCCGGCCCGGGCGGCGTGCTGGGCGGCCTGCCGCGCGGTGAGGTGCAGGCCCTCGGGCAGAGCCGCCGCGGCGGCGGCGTCTGGCGGGGCGAACGACGCTTCGCAGAACAGCACGTCCGCGTCACGGGCCAGGTCCACCAGGGCCTCGGTCTGGCCGGTGTCCGCCGAGTAGGCCAGCGACCGGCCCGCGTGCTCCAGCCGGAAGCCGAACGTCTCCACCGGGTGATTCATGTGCGCGGCCGTTATCCGCAGCGGGCCGATCTCCATGATCCCCGGGGTGATGGTCGCGAAGCTGAACGCGTCCGTGATCCCGTGGCCGGGCCCGGCGCCGGGCCGACCGTCCTGCGCGGCGGGATCGGCGGCGAGCGCGCGGCCGAGCCGCACCGCGGCCTGGGACGGTCCGTAGACCGGGATCCGCGGCTTCGGGCCGGCCGGGTGGAAGGTGCGCGCCACCGAGTAGTCGCATACGTCCAGGCAATGGTCGGCGTGCAGGTGGCTGAGGCAGACCGCGTCGATCGCGTAGGGGTCGGTGTAGCGCTGTACGGCGCTGAGCGCTCCGCTGCCGAGGTCGATGAGCAGCCGGAAGCCCTCGGCCTCTACGAGATAGCACGAGGCCGGGCTGTCCGGGCCGGGGAAACTCCCCGAGCATCCCAAGATCGTGAACCGCACGGTCCCCCAGGCTACGCGAGGCGGCGGCCGGGGCATGGCGGTGCATCTACCAAACTGGCGGGGAACGCGGAATGATCCGTCCCAGGGCACCAGACGCAGGAGGGGTGGCCATGGCCGACCCGACAACCGATCAGTCGCCCGCGCTGCCGCGCGCGCTGGCCGAGCCGACCGTGCACGTGCGCCGGAGCTGGATCACCGGCCTCGGCCTGGCCAGCCTGGGCATGTGGATGGCCTCCTACACCCCGTTGCAGGTGCTCCTCCCGCTGCAGCTGCAGCACATCTCGCCGCACCATAAGATCGTCGCCCTCGCGGTGGTGAGCGGCGCGGGAGCGATCGCGTCCGGCCTGGCCAGCCTGGGCATGTGGATGGCCTCCTACACCCCGTTGCAGGTGCTCCTCCCGCTGCAGCTGCAGCACATCTCGCCGCACCATAAGATCGTCGCCCTCGCGGTGGTGAGCGGCGCGGGCGCGATCGCGTCCGGCCTGGCCACGCCGGTGGCCGGGGCGCTGTCCGACCGCACCACGCGCAGGTACGCGCTGGGCCGGATGGCCGGCCGGCGGCACCGGTGGACGCTCGGCATGGCGCTGCTCGCCGCGATCTCCCTGGCCGTCTTGTCCGTACAGGCCACCGTGCTCGGTGTGACCGTGCTGTGGGTGTTGTTCAGCGCGTTCCAGAACGGCGAGTACGCCAGCCTGAGCGCCGCCATCCCCGACCACGTCCCGGTCCGGCAGCGGGCCACGGTGGCCGGCTGGGTGGGGATGCCGCAGGCCCTCGGCCTGGTGGTCGGCACGATCCTCGTGGTGGACGTGTTCACCGGGCAGATCAGCGGCTACCTGGCTCTGGCGGTGCTGCTCGTGGTGCTGGCGCTGCCGTTCGTGCTGCGGACCCCGGATTACCCGCTGGAGGCCGAGCACCGCTCGCCGCTGACGTGGCGCCAGCTGGGGCGCGCGTACTGGGTCAGCCCCCGGGAGTACCCCGACTTCGCCTGGGCCTGGGTCACCCGCTTCCTGGTGTCGCTGGCGATCGCGATGGGCACCCTGTACCTGCTGTACTTCCTGCGCGACCAGGTCCACTACGCTCGGCTGTTCCCCGGCCAGACCGCGTCGGACGGGCTGCTGATCCTGATCGTGATCTACACCGTCGGCGTCGTGATCACCGCGATCGTCGGCGGGATGATCTCCGACCGGCTGGGCCGCCGGAAGATGATCGTCACCGTCTCCGGCATCCTGATCGCCGCCGCCGCCCTGCTGCTCACGTTCGTGGAGACCTGGGACGCCGCGATTTGCGCGGCTGTGCTGTTCGGCGTGGGCTTCGGCGCCTACCTGGCCGTCGACCAGGCGCTGATCACCCAGGTCCTGCCCGCGGCCCGGGACCGGGCCAAGGACCTCGGCATCATCAACATCGCGATCGTCTGCCCGGCGGCTCTCGGGGCCCTGCTCGCCGCGCCCCTGGTCTCGCTGGGCGGCTACCCGACCCTGTTCGCCGGCACCGCCGTGGTCGGGTTCCTGGGCTCGGTGCTGGTGTGGCAGATCAAGAGCGTGCCCTAACGTCAAGAATGTGCTCTAACGATCTTTGCCGGCTCAACCGGTGATATCCCTGCGGTTCCAGCGCCTGCTGAGACGGGTGCAGCCGGAAATTTAGGGCTGAAGCAAGTATCTGGCGGCCAGTTCCAGGACTCTCCACGGGTAAGTGGTACTAAACCTTCGCGCTGGTCAGGAGGCTAATCCGAGCTTGTCGTATTTTAGCCGTCCGTATCTATCCAAATATCGAACCAGTGGTTCGAGAAACGGCTACTGAAGCCTACCGGGACATAAAAGAATTTGTCACTTGCCCGCGACAGATTACGATGGAGCATTAGTTTCACCGGGAGCCGGGATGGATCCCATCACGTTGATTGTGACCGCGCTGGCGGCGGGAGCGGTATCCGGAATCACGGAGTCCGCGTCCTCGGTGGTCAAGGATGCCTGCGCGAGCCTGAAAGCTCTGGTGCGCAAGCGGCTGGCCGGCCGACCGGATGCCGAGCTGGTCCTGGCCCGGCATGAGCAGGCGCCACAGACGTGGCAGGCGCCGCTGGCGGCGATGCTGGGTGAGGCGGGCGCCGACCGGGACACCGATCTCGTGGCGGCGGCGCAGGCCCTGCTGCGCCTGGTGGACGCGGCGGGAGCGGGCGCCGGGAAGTACGCGGTCGATGTCCGGGGCGCGCAGGGCGTTCAGGTCGGCGACCTGGGCCGGCAGGACAACGTCTTCCACGTTCCGCCGGGCGGTAGCTAGGACGCCGGGATGACGAGCGGCAACGGCTCGGACCAGCGCGGCACCTCGGTCGACGGCGGCGGGTACCGCGTCGACGCCAGCGGGGCCATGGGGGTGCAGGTCGGCGAGGGCAATACCCAGATCATCTACACCTACGGCCGGCAGACCTGGGCGGACGGGGTCGTCCCGCCCCCGCTGGCCACGGTCTCCGGCATGATCGATTCCCCGTACCGGGGGCTGAGCACGTTCGAGGAACGCGACGCGGCGTTCTTCTTCGGCCGCGACGCGGCGGCGACCCGGGTGCTAGCGCGGCTGTCGGGGCAGATCGACGGGACGGGCCTGCTGGTCGTGTCCGGGGTATCCGGAGCGGGCAAGTCGTCGCTGCTGCGGGCGGGGGTGCTGCCACGGCTGCGCGGAGTCGGGCTGGTGTCCGCGCGGTCCGCGGCGTCCTGGCCCTGCCTGCTGTTCACCCCGGCCCGGGCGCCGCTGGAGGAGCTGGCCGTGCAGGTGGCCCGGCTGGCCGGGGCGGACGCCGCCGCGGTGCTGCGGGGGCTGCACGTTGACCCGGCCGGGTTCGCGGTCACCGCGCGCCAGGCCGCCCTGGCGCAGCTGGGCGCTCCGGCCGGGGACGCCGAGGACTCCACCCGGCATCCGTGGCGGCTGCTGCTGGTGGTCGACCAGTTCGAGCAGTTGTTCACCCGGTGCCCCGACGAGGAGGAGCGGCGCGCGTTCATCACCGCGCTGCACGCGGCGGCCACGGTCCGGCACGGGCCAGACCACGAGCCGGCCGCCCTGGTCGTGCTCGGGGTGCGCGCCGATTTCGAGGCCCGCTGTGCCGAGTATCCGCAGCTGGCGGGCGCGGTCCAGGACCGCTACCTGGTGACCGCGATGACCGACCGCCAGCTGCGGCTGGCCATCACCGAGCCGGCCAAGAAGGCGGGCTCCAGCGTGGACGACGACCTGACCGACGAGCTGCTGCGGGAAGTGCGCGTCCGCCATCCGGTGGCCTCCAGCGTGGGCGTGCTGCCGTTGCTGTCGCACGCTCTTGACCAGGCCTGGCGCAGCCGCATCGGGGACGCTCTCACCCTCGCCGACTATGAGCGCACCGGCGGCATCGAAGGCGCCGTGGCCGACAGCGCGCAACGCGCCTACGACCGCCTCACCCCCGCCCAGCAGGCCACGGCGCGGCAGGTCTTCACCCGGCTGACCTCCTGCAGCGACGGGGTGGACACCGCCGATCGCGCGGCCCGGGCGGAACTGACCGAAGGCAAGAACGCGGCCGGGGTCCGCGACGTGGAGGCGGTGCTGGAGGCCTTCGCCGCCGAGCGCCTGCTCGTCCTGGCGGCCGGGACCGTGGAGATCAGCCACGAGATCCTGCTCACGGCGTGGCCGCTGCTGCGCGACGTGTGGCTCGCCGAAACCCACGCCGACCGGATCGTCCGCACCCGCCTGGACAGCGTCGCGGCCGACTGGGGCCGCCACTCACGTGATTCGTCCTACCTCTACAGCGGGAGCCTGCTGGTGACGGCCGGCGAGACCGCCGCCCGCATCGAGCACGACCCGGCCCGCCATCCGCCGCTCAGCCGGACCGAACGTGATTTCCTGCAGGCCAGCGAGCGCGCTCAGCACCGGAGAACGCGGCGGCGGGAAGCCCTGGTCGCTGTCCTGGCGGTCATGGTGATAGGCCTAGCCTCGGCGGCGGTCGTCGCTTTCCGCGCGCAGCGCAGCGCGGTACACCAGCTGAACATCGCCGTTTCCAACCAGCTCGCTATTCAAAGCCAGGAATTGGGCGACACGAACCCGGTCATTTCTAAGCTGCTGAGCGTCGCGGCCTGGCGCATTTATCCTTCCCAGCAAGCCCGTTACGCCATGCTGACCGCCGGCGCCTTGCCGGGGCTGCGCGTGCTGGCCGGGGACACCGGCGCGGTCTACTCGGTGGCGTTCAGCCCTGACCGCACCGTGCTGGCCAGCGCGAGCGCCGACCGGACGATCCGGCTCTGGAACGTCGCCACCGGGCGCCAGATCGGGAAGCCGCTCACCGGCGACAAGGGCGAAGTCAATTCGGTGGTGTTCAGTCCGGACGGCGCCGTGCTGGCCAGCGGCGGTGACGACGGGACGATCCGGCTCTGGAACGTCGCCACCGGGCGCCAGATCGGGAAGCCGCTCGCCGGCGGCGACGGCGCCATCGAGTCGGTGGCGTTCAGCCGGAGCGGCGCCACGCTGGCCAGCGGCGGTGACGACGGCACGGTCCGGCTCTGGGACGTCGCCACCCGCACCGAAATCGGCGCCCCGCTCATCGGTGGCACCCAGACCGTCAACTCGGTCGCGTTCAGCCGCAACGGCACCATGCTGGCCAGCGGCGACAAGGACGGCACGATCCGGGTGTGGGACCTAGCCACCGGCACCGAAACCGACCTGCTCACCGGCCTCACCGGCGACACCAGGGCGGTCAACTCGGTCGCGTTCAGCCCGGACGGCACCACGCTGGCCAGCGGCGGCAGCGACGACACGATCCGGTTCTGGGACACCGGCACCGGCGTCCAAATCGGCGCCCCGCTCATCGCCGGCACCAAGGCGGTCAACTCGGTCGCGTTCAGCCCGGGCGGCACCATGCTGGCCAGCGGCGGCAGCGACTACACGGTCCGGCTCTGGGACGTCGCCACCCGCGCCGAAATCGGGAGCCCTCTCACCGGTCACAACGGGATCGTCAACTCGGTCGCGTTCAGCCGGAACGGCACCGTGCTGGCCAGCGGCAGCAATGACGACTCGGTGCGGCTGTGGAACGTGCCCGCCAGCCGCCAGCTCGGGGGCGCGCTCACCGGTGCCGTCGACTCGGTGGCGCTCAGCCGCAACGGCAAGATCCTGGCCAGCGGCGGCGCCGACGGCACGATCCGGCTCTGGAACGTGCCCGCCGACACCGAAATCGGGAAGCCGCTCACCGGCGGCGGCGCCATCTACTCGGTGGCGCTCAGCCGCAACGGCAAGATCCTGGCCAGCGGCGGCGCCGACGGCACGATCCGGCTCTGGAACGTGCCCGCGGGAACCGAAATCGGAAGGCCCCTCGGCGGCGGCGGCGCCATCGACTCGGTCGCGTTCAGCTCTAACGGCCAGATCCTGGCCAGCGGCGGCGCCGACCACATGATCCGGCTCTGGGACGTTGCGACCCGACGCGAAATCGGGAACCCGCTCACCGGCGGCGCCGGCCGCGTCAACTCGGTCGCGTTCAGCCCCAACGGCAAGATCCTGGCCAGCGGCGGCGCCGACGGCACGATCCGGCTCTGGGACGTCACCACCCGGCGCCCGACCGGGGAGCTCGCCGGAGACGCGTATGCCGTCGTGACCGTTGCGTTCAGCCCCAACGGCCAGATCCTGGCCAGCGGCAGCACCGATTACACGGTCCGGCTCTGGGATGTCGCCACCCGCACCGAAATCGGGAACCCCCTCACCGGCGACACCGAATCCGTCGACTCGGTGGCCTTCAGCCCGGACGGCGAGATCCTGGCCAGCGGCGGTGCCGACGGCACGATCCGGCTCTGGGACGTGACTACCGGGCTCGAGATCGGCGCTCCCTTCATGGGCGAAACGGGATCGGTCGACTCGGTGGCCTTCGACCGGGACGGCCAGACCCTGGCCAGCGGCAGCGCCGACGGCACGACCCGCCTGTGGGACGTGGCCTTTGTCAAGGACATCGCGCCGTACCTGTGCGCGTCGGCCGGACAAACAATCACCCTGGCCGAGTGGAAGCAGTACATGCCGCCGGGCCCGCCTTACCAGAACGTATGCCCGTGACGAGCTAGCGCCGGGCGCTGCGGCCGACCCGTGCGATCTGGCGGCTCTGCGCCACGAGCCGGCCCGCCGCGTCCCAGACCTCGGACTCCTCGTCGAACCACCCGCCGCTGACGTGCCGGCACCGAGCGGCGATCCGCAACGGGCCGCCCGCGGGGACCGCCCGCATGTACCAGGTGAGCTCGACGGTCGGCGCCCAGCCCGCGGCGCCGAGGCCGAATACCACCGGCGGCAGCGCGTCCACCGCCAGCGCGAGCAGGTAGGCGTCCGGCTCGCGTCCGTCGCGGAGCGCGAAATAGCCCCGCATCTCCGGGAGCCCGGACGGCTGGCCCTGCCGCCAGCCCGTCGTCGCCGGATCCAGGCGCGTGCTGACCTGGGCCGCGTACCCGGCGGTCCCGTCCGGGCCGACCGTGCCGCGCCACGGGCCGAGGTCGACGCACTCCTCGATCGGCGGCAGGTGCGGCGGCTCGCCGGTCCAGCTCAGCTGCCCGTTGGCGGCCGGGTCGGCGGGCAGGTTCCCGGTGGTCACGGTCACGTCCAGCACCGGCTGGCCGTGCTGGACCAGCGCGGCCCGGGCGGTCGCCGCGGTCCCGCCCTCCCGCAACCAGGTCACCTCGACCTCGGCGGGCTCCAGCCGGGGCACGCGCAGGAAATGCGCGCTGGTCGCCACGGGGTACGGGTGCGGCGAGGTGTCCAGCACGGCTCGCAGCACGGTCGCCACCATGACCCCGCCGTTCACCGCCGCCGGGGCGGTACCGCCCGGTACCACCATGGCGAACCGCACGTCCGGCTGGACCTGGTAGCGTCCCGCGCCCGCGGGCCGGGCCGCGGTCGCCTCGTCGAACACGCTCGCGTGGTGTTCCACGTTCGCGTGGTGTTCCCCGTCCGGCCCTCCGGTCACGCCCATAGCTGGCCCTCCAGGCGGGCCTCGGCCTCTTCCAGGGTTCCCGAGTAGGCGCCGGTGGACAGGTACCGCCAGCCCCCGTCGGCGATCATCACGGCCACGTCCGCCTCCTGGCCCGCGGCCGCGGCCTTCTCCGCCATCGCCAGGGCCGCGTGCAGCGCGGCCCCGGAGGAGATCCCGGCGAACAGTCCCTCCTGGTCCAGCAGCTCCCGGGTCCGGCGCAGCGCGTCGGCCGAGGACACCGAGAACCGCGAGGTCAGCACCGACTCGTCATACAGCTCGGGCACGAACCCCTCGTCGATGTTGCGCAGCCCGTAGACCAGCTCGCCGTAGCGGGGCTCCGCCGCGACGATCTGCACCCCCGGCACGCGCTCGCGTAGGTACCGGCCGGTGCCCATCAGGGTCCCGGTCGTGCCGAGCCCGGCGACGAAATGCGTGATCGTGGGCAGGTCCTCCAGCAGCTCCGGGCCGGTGGTCTCGTAGTGAGCCTGCGAGTTGGCCTCGTTGCCGTACTGGTACAGCATCACCCAGCTCGGGTTCTCGGCGGCGAGCTGCTTCGCGACCCGGACCGCCTCGTTGGACCCGCCGGCCGGCGGGGAAAAGATGATCTCCGCGCCGTACATCTCCAGCAGCTGCCTGCGCTCGGCCGAGGTGTTCTCCGGCATCACGCAGACCAGCCGGTAGCCGCGCAGCTTGGCCACCATCGCCAGCGATATCCCGGTGTTACCCGAGGTCGGCTCCAGCAACGTGGACCCGGGCTTCAGCAGCCCGTCCTTCTCGGCCTGCGCCACCATGAAGAACGCCGCCCGGTCCTTGACCGAGCCGGTGGGGTTGCGGTCCTCAAGCTTGGCCCACAGCCGCGCGGTCGGCGCCGGCGACAGCTTCGGCAGCCCGACCAGCGGCGTCCGGCCGAGCGAGTCGAGAAGGGAGTCGTAGCGCATCGGGCCTACGCCGGCCGGTCAGCGCGTCCCGCCGGCCACGGCCGGCAGCACGGTGACCGTGTCGCCGTCCTTGAGCGGGGCGTCCAGCCCGCCGAGAAAGCGGACGTCCTCGTCGTTCAGGTAGACGTTCACGAACCGGCGCAGCGCAGCCGTCTCCCCGGAGTCGTCCACGAGCCGGCCGGCCAGCCCGCCGTAGCGCTCGTCCAGGTCGGAGATCAGGCCGGCCAGCGTGTCGCCGGAGCCCTCGACCGACTTTGCCCCGCCGGTGAAACTGC
>Ga0335073_10006217_pt1 | contig 16781 bp, 16 predicted proteins | sample Lox_Sample_22_FD_207093 | JGI IMG/M metagenome (GOLD analysis project Ga0335073, IMG submission 207093) | Soil microbial communities from Loxahatchee National Wildlife Refuge, Florida, United States - Lox_Sample_2.2 | ecosystem: Environmental > Terrestrial > Soil > Wetlands | place: USA... | reverse complement strand
CCGCGGTCATGTCGGTGACGATGAACCCGGGCGCGATCGCGTTGGCGGTGACCCCGAACTGCCCGAGCTCGATGGCCAGCGTCTTGGTCAAGCCCTGCAGGCCGGCCTTGGCGGTCGAGTAGTTGGCCTGGCCGCGGTTGCCGAGCGCCGAGCTCGACGACAGGTTGATGATCCGCCCGAAGCGCTGCTCCACCATGTACTTCTGGGTGGCGCGGCTCATCAGGAACGCTCCCCGCAGGTGCACTCCCATGACCGTGTCCCACTCGTCGTCGGTCATCTTGAACAGCAGGTTGTCCCGGATCACCCCGGCGTTGTTGACGAGCACCACGGGCGGGCCGAGCTCGGTGGCGGTCTTCTCCACCCCGGCCGCGACCTGATCGGCCTGGCTGACGTCGGCGCCGACCGCGATCGCCCGGCCGCCCGCGGCCGTGATCGCCTCGACGGTCCCGCTGCCGTCGGCCTCCTTCAGGTCGAGGACGGCCACGGCCATCCCGTCGCCGGCAAGCCGGCGGGCCACGGCCGCGCCGATGCCGCGCGCGGCGCCGGTGACGATCGCCACCCGCTGCGGCCGTTCCCCCGCCGACCCTGGCCCTTCTGACATAGGTTCCTCCTCGGCTCGCCTGCTAGCTATATCTAACCGCGCGCTAACTATACTTTCGCAGCTCGCGCCGGGCCAGCGAGCGCTTGTGCACCTCGTCCGGCCCGTCGGCGAACCGCAGCGTCCGCGCGCTGGCCCACAGGTGCGCCAGCGGGAAGTCCTGGCTGACGCCGCCGGCTCCGTGGACCTGGATCGCCTTGTCGATCACCCACTCCGCCATCGCGGGTGTCGCGATCTTGATCGCCTGGATCTCGGTGTGCGCGCCCTTGTTGCCGACCGTGTCCATCAGCCAGGCGGTCTTCAGCACCAGCAGCCGCGCCGACTCGATCCGGACCCGCGCCTCGGCGATCCAGTCCTGGATGACGCCCTGGTCGGCCAGGGGGCCGCCCCACGCGGAGCGGTGCAGGGCGCGGCGGCACATCAGCTCCAGCGCCCGCTCCGCCGCGCCGATCTGGCGCATGCAGTGGTGGATCCGGCCGGGCCCGAGCCGTGCCTGGGCGATCGCGAAGCCGTCGCCCTCGCCGGCGATCAGGTTGCCGGACGGCACCCGGACGTCGCGGAACGCTACCTCGGCGTGCCCGCCGTGCGGGCCGTCGGTGTAGCCGAACACGTGCATCCCGCGCTCGATCGTGACCCCGGGGGTGTCCCTCGGCACCAGGATCATCGACTGCTGCCGGTGCCGCTCGCTGTCCGGGTCGCTCTTGCCCATCACGATGAGGATCTTGCACCGCGGGTCCATCGCCCCCGACGACCACCACTTGCGGCCGTTGATCACGTACTCGTCGCCGTCCGGCTCGATCCTGGTGGCGATGTTGGTGGCGTCCGACGAGGCAACGTCGGGCTCGGTCATGCAGAACGCCGACCTGATCTCGCCGTCGAGCAGCGGCCGGAGCCAGCGCTGCTGCTGCTGCTCGTTGCCGAACTCGGCCAGCAGTTCCATGTTGCCGGTGTCCGGCGCCGCGCAGTTCAGCGCCTCGGGCGCGATGGCCGGGCTGTGCCCGGTGATCTCGGCGAGCGGCGCGTACTGCAGGTTAGACAGGCCGGCGCCCTCGGGATGGTGGGCGAGGAACAAGTTCCACAGCCCCCGGCTGCGGGCCTCGGCCTTCAGCTCGTCGATGATGGCTGGCCGCTCCCAGGGCCGTCCGGCCGCGGTGGCCTCGGCCACCTGCTCGGTGAACACCTTCTCGGCCGGGTAGACGTGGGAGTCCATGAACGACAGCAGCCGCTCGCGCAGTTCCTCGGTTCGCTCGTCGTAGGCGAATTCCATCAGCGGCCTCCCACGGGGTTCCGGGGGCGTCCCCGGGCCAGCACGGCGTCCGGACTAGGCTACCTACCAGCCGGTACGGCCGTCACGCTACCGTCTGGGCATGACACAGGTCGAGACGGTGCGCGGTCCCGTTGACGTGACCCGCCTGGGCACCACCCTGATGCACGAGCACGTGTTCGTCCTCAGCGAGGAGATCCGGCTGAACTACCCGGGTGACTGGGATGAGGAGGCCCGGGTCACCGACGCGGCCGCCAAGCTGACCGCGCTCCGGCAGCGCGGCTGCGACACGATCGCCGACCCGACGGTCATCGGGCTCGGCCGGGACATCCGCCGGGTCCAGCGAGTAGCGGCCCGTTGCGATATCAACATCATCGCGGCGACGGGCCTGTACACCTACGACGACGTGCCGTTCTACTTCCGCTACCGGGGCCAGCGGAGCAGGTCGCCGGCCTCGGACCCGATGACGGCCATGTTCGTCGCCGACCTCACCGAGGGCATCGCCGGCACCGGGGTGAAGGCCGCGTTCCTCAAGTGCGCGATCGAGGAGAAGGGCCTGACCCCGGGGGTGGAGCGGGTGCTGCGCGCGGTGGCCAGCGCGCACGCGGCGACCGGCGCGCCGATCACCGTGCACACCCATCCGGCGTCGGGATCAGGGCTCGCGGCCATGCGCGTGCTGGCCGAGGAGGGGGCCGACCTGAGCCGGGTGATCATGGGGCACAGCGGCGACTCGGCCGACCTCGGCTACCTGACCAGCCTGGCCGACGCGGGCTGCCTGCTCGGCATGGACCGGTTCGGGCTGGACCTCCTCCTGCCTTTTACGCAACGGGTAGGCACCGTGGCCGAACTGGCCCGGCGCGGCTACGCGGACCGGATGGTGCTCTCGCACGACGCGTCGTGCTACATCGACTGGTTCCGGCCGGACGCCATCGGCGTGTTCGCACCCGCCTGGCACTACGGTCACCTGTTCGACGACGTGCTCCCCGCGCTGCTCGAGCGCGGGGTGAGCCAGGCCCAGGTCGAGGCGATGCTGGTGACCAACCCGCGCCGCTACTTCTCCGGCCCTGCCACGGCGTGACCGCCGCTATTGCAGCAGCAGGCGGCTGATCCGGCCGCTCGCGATCCACAGCCCGGCCAGGCCCATCAGCGCCAGGTAGGCCGCGTGCCACAGCAGGCCGGGTCCGACCACGCCGAGGGTCAGCCCGCGCAGCAGGGCCACGCCCTGGTACAGCGGCGTGCACTCCACCACGATCTGGATCGGCCTCGGGTAGACGCTCAGCGGATAGAACGTGGCCGACAGCAGGAACATCGGCAGCGTGGCCAGCGTGATGAACTCGAAGTCCTGCCAGCTGCGCATGAACGTGGTCGCGGCCATCCCGGCCGCCGCGGACCCGAAGCCGATCAGCAGCGCCACCGGCACGTCCAGCACGGCCCAGGCCGAGTGCACCAGGCCCAGCGCGAGCATGACCGCCATGAACGCCACCGCGTACAGGCCGCCGCGGATCAGCGCCCAGCCGATCTCCCCCAGCGCGAGGTCGCCGGGGCGCATCGGCGTGGCCAGCGCGGCGTCGTAGAACTTCGCGTACTTCAGCCGGAAGAACACGTTGAAGGTGGAGTCGTAGATGGCGCCGTTCATCGCGGCCGTGGCCAGCAGCGCCGGCGCGACGAAACTGGTGTACCCGACCACGTGACCGCCGGGGCCGGTTACGCCGCCGACCAGATGGCCGATGCCGACCCCGATGGACAGCAGGTAGAACAGCGGCTCGAAGATCCCGGAGACCAGGACCAGCCAGGCATGCCGGTACACCCGGGCGTGCCGCTCGATCAGGTGCGCGCTGCCGCGGCCGCCCAGCCCGGTCCGGCGGGTGCGCAGCAGCGGCCGCGGCAGCACCCGCAGCGGAAGCTCCCGCAGGGATGGCGCGGTCACCGGTCCTGACCCCTGCCGTGCTCAGACATAGAGCCGCCGCCGGTAGGTCCGGTTCCCGACCATGATGCTGGCGGCGGCCACCGCGGCCAGGTAGGCCACGTGGGCCAGCGCGCCGCCGAGGCTGGCGGTCCCCAGGGTGAGCGACCGGCACAGCGCCACGCCGTTCCACAGCGGCGTGACGTAGGCGAGCGGCTGGAGCCAGGCCGGGAGCTGGGTCACCGGGAAGAACGTCCCGGAGAACAGGAACAGCGGGATCAGCCCGAACCGGAAGATCAGCGCGAACGACGTGTCCTTGGTCACGGTGATCGCCCACGCCTCGACGGGCGCCGCGAAGGCCAGCCCGGTCAGCACCGCGGCCGGGAGCGCCGCGAGCGCCCAGGGTGAGGCGACGGCGCCGAAGACGGCCATCACCGCCAGGAAGATGGCGGAGTTCATGGCCAGCCGCATGGTCGTGAACAGCAGGTGCCCGTGAAAGAGGTCGGCCGGGCGCAACGGCGATGCCGCGGCGGCGTAGTAGGTGCGGCGCCACTTCACCGAGCCGAGCACCGGGTACGTGGACTCCTCCACCGCGGCCTGCATGGCCGCGGCGGCCAGCAGGCCCGGGGCGAGGAAGGCCAGGTAGCTGAGGCCACCCAGGCTCGCGGTGCCGTGCGCGTCGACGAGCGTGCCCAGGCCGACGCCCATCGCGCCCAGGTAGAGCAGCGGGCTGAGCACGCTGGAGTAGATGGACCCGCGCCAGGTGCGCCGGTAGTTGGTCAGCCAGTACCGGAACTCGCGCACCGCGAACGACCTGCTCACTCAGTCCTCCAGCTGCCGTCCGGTCAGCCGGAGGAAGACGTCCTCCAGCGTGCTGCGGCGGACCAGGGAGGTCAGCGGCTCCAGGCCGAGGCCGCGGACCGCGGCGAGGGCGGCGTCCCCGTCCGGCGTGTACAGCAGGATCCGGTCCGCGAGCACCTCCATCCGCTCCGCCGGCGCGTCCGCGAGCTTGCCCGCCGCCCGCTCGTGCCCGGCCGGGTCGAACCGCAGCTCGAGCACTTCCGGCGTGGAGTACCGGCTGATCAGGTCGCGAGGCGAGCCCCCGGCCGCGATCTTGCCGCGGTCCATCACCACCAGGCGGTCGCAGAGCTGCTCGGCCTCGTCCATGTAGTGCGTGGTCAGCACCAGCGTGACGCCCTGCTGCTTCAGCCGGTACAGCCGGTCCCACACTGCGTGCCTGGCCTGGGGGTCCAGGCCGGTGGTGGGCTCGTCGAGCAGCAGGATCTCCGGTTCGTTGATCAGGGAGCGGGCGATGGTGAGGCGGCGCTTCATCCCACCTGACAGCGGCTCCACCTGGTCCGCGGCCCGCTCGGCGAGCTGCACGAACTCCAGTAGCCGGGCGGCGCGATCGGCGATGACATCCCGCGGCAGGCCGAAGTAGCGCCCGTAGATGATCAGGTTCTCCCGGACGGTCAGCTCCACGTCCAGCGTGTCCTCCTGCGGGACCACGCCGAGCCTGGCCCGGATCGCCGGGCCGTCGGTGACCGGGTCCAGGCCGAGGATGGTCAGCTCGCCGCCGCTCGGCGGCGAGACACAGCCGATCATGCGCATGGTCGACGACTTGCCCGCGCCGTTCGGCCCCAGGAAGCCGAACGCCTCGCCGCGGTGCAGGTCGAAATCCACGCCGGCCACCGCCACCGCGCCGCCGAAGCTCTTCTCCAGGCCGCGGGCATGGATCAGCACGTCGGGACCGGGCACTCCCGTGACACTACCCGGCAGATCGGACGGTTCCGAATGGATTACTTGCTGCGGTCCGGGCAAGGACAGGTATGGGCAACGTCTTGATTTCGCCCGGTTCCGCCAACTAGCCCTAGGTTCCGGGTACCCTCACAGAGTCACCTCGGCGTGTCCTGAGGGGATACGGGGAAGAAAGGCGGCCAGGTGAGTCTTGTCAGCCGGTGGTACCAGCGGTTCCAGCGCCTGATCCACGAGTTCGCCAAGTTCGGCGTGGTCGGGACGATCGGGTTCCTGGTGACCGAGGGTGTCTTCAACCTGATGATCGCCCGGCACCAGTCCTCCTTCACCGCGAACGCGGTCTCGACGCTGGTAGCGGCGGCCGTGACCTTCCTCGGCAACCGGTACTGGACGTTCCGGCACCGCGAGCGCACCGGCTGGGTCCGGGAGGCCACCGTCTTCCTGGTGCTGAACCTGATCGGCATAGCCATCCAGCAGGCCTGCCTGGAGTTCGCCAAGCACGAGTTCGGCCGCAACGACAAGCTCACGCTGAACGCCGCGTTCCTGGTCGGCGTGGCCCTCGCCACCCTGTTCCGGTTCTGGTCCTACCGCAAGTTCGTGTGGCTCGCGCAGGTCTCCGACCAAGCGCCCCCGGTGCCCGGCGCGCTGGAGCGCGTGCCGCAGGCCGAGCACGAGGCCTGGGAGCCGGCCCTGGTGTCGCCCGAGTCCCCGGTTCCCGGCCAGGGCGCGCCCGGGCAGAACGGTCATGACCAGCAGAGCGCTCATGGTCAGGCCGGCCACGGCCAGGCCGGCCTGACGCGGCCTTCGGGGCCGCGGCACGCGCGTTCTGGGTAAATCGCGGCACGCGCGTTCTGGGTAAATCGCGGCACGCGCGTTCTGGGCGGATGTCACGCTGACCGGGAGCAGCTCCGGCCGACCCGGCCGGCGACGAGGCTCCGCAGCGGAACCGCAAGCACGGCGTGGCCCTGGGCCGGGGACAGCTTCCCGGTCGCGACCAGCCGGCCTACCACGTGCACCTCCCGGGCCCGGGCGTTGGCCGGATGGGTGAGCGGATCGTCCATCGACGGGCCCTGCACCAGTCCGGCCAGCATCGCCGCCTGCGGCCAGGACAGCCCGGCGGGCCGGACCCCGAAGTACCCGCAGCTGGCGGCGGCCAGGCCGTAGTAGCCGTTGCCGAAATAGACGACGTCGGCGTACATCTGCAGGATCTGCTGGTTCGTGTACGTCAGGTACAGCTTGACGGCCAGCGCGACCTGCTCGGCCTCGTCCGACGAGGTGGAGCGCCCGTGCGTGTACAGCAGCTTGGCCAGCTGCTGGTAGAGGGTGGCGCCACCCTGGATGCCATGACCGGTCACATACTCGAAGCCGACCCGCGCGACCGCGAACAGGTCGACGCCCGGCTCGGCGTAGAAACGCTTGTCTTCCGTGGCCACCAGCGATTCGGCGAACCGTGCCGGGACGGCGGGGCCCGGGTAGGCCACGTGGTGCGCCCGGTCCTGCGCCGCCGCGAGCTGCCGGGCGTTGCCGACAGACGGGGTGACGATCAGCAGCCCGCCGAACGCCACGGCGCCCAGCAGGATCAGCGCCACGATCACGACCGCGAGCCGGCCCGCCAGCCGGAGGGCCCGGCGCCGCCGGAGGTACGGCCCCGCAGGCCGGTAGCCCGATGGGCCGTATCCGCGGCCCGGGGTGACGGCGCCCGCAGTCCCAGGGCCGGCGGACCTGCGGCCGGGAGCGCCGCGGGCGGGAGGGCCGGCCGACGGGTCGCCGATCGGCAGCGGAAGCGTCGGATTATCCCCCTCCCCGGCGCCACCCGCTGGTCCTCGCATCGTCATTGCGACCGCCCGCGTCAGGCCCTGGCTATCTCCGGCCAGGGGACATTTGCCATTTTGCCCATCGCACCCGGTAACGCAAACGATCGGCTGGCCCGCGCGGTGCCCGTGACGCCGGCCCCGCGGGGCGGCGCGATCCGGGCCCGGCCGCCTTCCCCGGCTGACGCCCATCCGGGTCCGGGGCCGTTCCCCCGGACCGGCCGGCAAAACGCTGCTGACATGGGACAGCGCGGTATTTGTGACGCCTTATGTTCAGTTTCGCTGCGAACCCGTAATGGGGGACGGTAACGTCGTCCGCAACGGGGACTAGCAGGAGTCTCCAGGCGCTGGCGGCTGGGGCATAGAAACTTCCAGGTAATGGTCGGCTTCCAAGCCGTCCCTCCGGGAGGAGAATAGTGTCAGCCAGGCGTGGCCGCTCGCGCGGCCGCCGCCATATCACCTCAGTGGCTCAAGTCAAGAGCCCGCGGCTCTGGCCCACCATCTGGGCCATCGTTGTGCTGTTCCTGCTCGCCGGCGTGCTGGCCTCGGTAAATACCCCGCGAGGCAGTGACATCCTGGACGCGGTCCAGCGTTTCCTGTTGTTCTATGCGGGCGTGCTCGCGTTGGTGGCGCTGACCGCGGCGGTCGGCGTCGGCGTGCTGGCCGCGGACCGCATCGTCATGACTCCGGCTAGCCGGGTCGTCGCGCAAGCGGTGCACCGTGCCGTCTCGTTCGCCGCTCTCGCCTTTCTTGCGATACACATCGTGCTTGAGATTCTCGCCCACCGGTCCCACGTCATTGACGCTTTCGTGCCATTCCTGGCGCACGGGCGCACGTTCTATATAGGCCTGGGCACGATCGCGTCGGATCTCGTGGTGCTCCTGGTCGTGACCGGAATCGCGCGGGGCCGTTTCGCGACGGGGCGACCGTGGACGTGGCGCGCCATCCACGCCACCGCCTACCTGGCCTGGCCGCTGGCGATCGTGCACGGACTGCTCGCGGGCCGGGCGGCGAAACCGTACGTGGACTGGAGCTACGGAGCATGCCTGGCCGCGGTCGGGCTCGCCCTTGTCATCAGGTTCGTGGCCACCATCCGCAACCACCAGGAGAAAGCCCGGCATCCGCTGCCGGACCATGTCTCCCCGACCGTCCAGGCGCCGATGCCTGCCATGATGCAGCACGAAGTTCATGACCGGTGGCGTGCCGTACCGCAAGCCGGCGGCCCGCGGGGCGCCGTGCCGCCGGCGCGGGCGATGCCTCGCGCTCTGCCGCCGGGGCCGACGCACCGGCCGGAAGCGCCGTCTCCCCAGCCGCCGTACATCGCGACGCGCCGTCTGGCGACCCCGCGCCCCGACCTCCCGATTCCTCCGTCGCACCAGCAGGAAATGAGGCCCTGGCAGCAACAGGAGTGGCAGCAGCACCAGCAGGAGTATCCTGAGGCCTTGGTTTACCCGGATACCTCCTATCCGGACGACCTCGACAACCCCGCTGACCCCGCCTACCCGGGCGCGGAGGGATCATGACGCCGCCCCCAGAGCCCGACGCCGTGTGCATCGGCCAGTCGCGCCTGACCGCCGGGCTCGACCGAATCCAGCGGATCGACCTGAACACGCACTTCGAGGTGTTCGGCACGCTGCCACGGCTCACCGCCAGCCAGCTGATCGACGCCACCGAGCGGGTCAACCTGTGTGGCCGCGGCGGTGCCGCCTTCCCGTTCAGCCGCAAGCTGAAGTCGGTCATGCAATCTGCCCGCCAGCGGAAGAAGCGGGTGGTCGTCCTGGTCAACGCGACCGAGGGCGAGCCGGGCAGCGCCAAGGACAGGATGCTGCTGCTGAGATCGCCGTACCTGGTGCTCGGCGGCGCCCTGGTGGCCGCCTGGGCGCTGCAGGCCAGGGAGATCGTCATCGGGGTCACCCGGACCGACGTGGCCCGCTCGGTCGGCGCCGCGGTTTCGGCCGAACCGAATCTGAGACGGCTGGTGCGCGTGGTCAAGGTGCCGGACAGGTTCGTCACCGGCGAGGGCGGCGCGCTGGTGAATGCGCTGAACGGCAACACTCCGGTGCCTCCGGGCCGCAAGGTTTTGCCCAGCGACTACGGGGTCGATGACCTTCCGACCCTGCTCTCCAACGCCGAGACGTACGCGCAGGTCGCCGTGCTCGCGATGCTCGGCTCGGATGGTTACGCCTCGACCGGTACCCAGGACGAACCGGGGACGACCCTTCTTACGGTCGGCGGCTCCGCGGACCATCCCGCGGTCGTGGAGGTTCCCTTCGGCCTGCCGCTCGGCGAGGTGCTCGACCTCTGCTCGGCATCACCGGCGGACGGCGTCCTGGTTGGTGGTTATCACGGCATGTGGCTGCCGGCCGACCTGGCGTACAGCGTGCCGGTCAGCCGCGCCGGGCTGACCGCTGTCGGCGGCACGCTCGGCGCCGGCATCGTGCTGCCGCTCGGCGAGGGGACCTGCCCGCTCGGCGAGGTAGCGCGGGTGGTCGGCTACCTCGCCAAGGAGTCATCCGGCCAATGCGGCCCGTGCAAGCTGGGCCTGCCCGCCATCGCCCGCTCGCTGGCCGCGCTGGCTGACGGCTCGGGCGGCATCGACGCGCTGGAAGCCGCGCGCCGCGGGGCCGCCGCCGTGAAGGGCCGCGGCGCGTGCGCCCATCCCGACGGCGTGTTCCGGTTTGTGGTGTCCGCCATCGACGTGTTCACCGACGACCTCACCGCGCACCTGTTCCGCGGCACTTGCGGACGCCGGGTCCAGGGAGTGCTGCCGCTGCCGGGCAAGGAAGGCGAGACCCGCCTGTCGGTCGACTGGACCAGGTGCCGCGGGCACGGGCTCTGCGCGCACCTGGTGCCGGAGCTCGTGCAGCTCGACGGCCAGGGCTACCCGGTGTTCCTGGACATGCCGGTGCCGCCGTGGCTGCTGCAAGAGGCGCAGCAGGCCGTCCAGATGTGCCCGTCCCTGGCGCTCCGGATGATCGCGTCCGCCCCTCCCCCGCCTCCGCCGCCGCCCAAGGAATCCCCGAGGCCGAAGCTCGCGGCCAAGAAGGGCGGCAACCTGAAGCTAGTCGCCAGCACGCCGTCCGAATACGGCCCGGACGTCGACGAGGCGTGGATCGCCGACCTCTCCGATGTCGGCCGCCAGATCCCCCGCCCGATCACCTAGCCGCGCCCTGAGCGTGCGGTGGCTCAGGCCGCGGGCGTTGAGCGTTTCATTAGCGAACCGATGTCGCCGACGATGTACTTAGAGCAGTTACGCTACAGCACCATGACCCGGCGAGCCAGGACACGACTGGGAATGAGATACATGGTCAGATCGCCGTCCAGGATGAAGAAGAAATCCAGTAGATCTCTGGATACCGCCACTGCCGAAACTAACTGCGTATCGGACCAGGTACGTTTGTCTAGAGGTTTTATTGCCATATTCACAGGCTAACGGCAGGGTCCGACAAAACGGCCGCGACAGACGACTCGACAGCTAAATTATTTAGTCGGGACGGGGAGATTTGAACTCCCGATCTCCACACCCCCAGTGTGGCGCCTTAAACCAAGCTAGGCCACGTCCCGCTGTCCTCTCGGACGGTCAAATGTTAGCGCACATGGGACATGCCTGCCACGCGGCCCGGTCAGGATCCGGCGGTCACGGCCCACCGGGGGTGGGTTCCGAGCAGCTGATCGAGCAGGCTGCGCCCTTCGAGAGCGGCCCACTCCACGTCGCGCAGCCGCTCGAGCCGGGCCTGACCCCACGGGCTGGCCTGGACGAGGGCGACCACGTCGGCAGGGCTGATGCCGTTTGCGTGCGGCAGGGTGCTGACCACCCGGTCGGTGTAGTGACCGTGGTGGCCGGATTCGGCGCCGCGGATGCGCCCGACCAGCGCCCTGGCCTCGGCCTGCAGCGCGGGGATCCCGCTGGTCTTGCCCCAGGTGCCCTCGACCAGCACCAGGCGCCCGGTCGGAGCCGCCTCGCGCCAGGCGATCAGGGCGGCGCCGGGGTCGGGCAGAGTCCAGAGCAAGTGGCGCTCCACCACCGCGTCGAACGGGCCGTTCGGCGGGCTGACCGCGTCGGCCTGCACCGCCTGCACCGCGAGGCCCAGGCGTGCCGCCTTGGCCCGGAGCACCTCGAGCATGCCGGGCGAGAGGTCCATCGCGGTGACCTCATAACCCTGGCCAGCCAGTAGCAGCGAGAGGAAGCCCGTTCCGGCCCCGGCGTCCAGCACCCGGGCCGGAGGATCGGGCAGCAGTCGCCGCAGCGTGCCGCCCCACGCCGCCCGCTCCTGCAGGCGCCGTGGGTGGTGTTCCGTCGAGTTGTCGTAGACCGCGGCATCCTCGTCCCAGAACTGCCGGATCTCCTCGGACATGCTGCCGGTCGCCATCGCCCGCTCCTCTCGGCTACTTCTGCGCGGTCGCGTCCGCCGTGCCCCACTTCTGCTCGATCTTGCCAAAGTGCCAGATGGACAGGGCGACGGCCCAGGTGAGGACGAAGATGCCGACGATGACGAACCCGGCCTTGTTGATGTCGAAGTTGGCCATGAAGTCCCAGAAGCCGCCGGTCAGGTTGAACTCCTGGCCGAGCAGGCCGAGCAGCTCGATGGTACCGATGAAGAAGGCGACGAAGACCGACAGGCCGGTGATGGTCAGGTTGTAGTAGACCTTGCGGACCGGGCGGGCGAAGGCCCAGTCGTAGGCGAAGTTCATGAAGCAGCCGTCGGCGGTGTCGAGCAGGCACATCCCGGCGGCGAACAGGACCGGCAGGGACAAGATCGCGTAGAACGGCAGCCCGGAGACCACGGCGGTGCCGGCCAGGACCAGCAGCGCGACCTCGGTGGCGGTGTCGAAGCCCAGGCCGAACAGCACGCCGACGGGGTACATCTTCCAGGGCTTGTCGATCCGCTTGGCGTAGCCGCCGAAGATCCGGTTCATCAGGCCGCGGTTGTCGAGCTGGCGTTCCAACTCCTCGTCGCTGTAGCCGCCGGTGCGCATCTCCCGGAACACCCGCACGATGGACAGCAACACGACCAGGTTGAGCAGGGCGATCAGGTACAAGAAGACGCCGGACACGGTGGTGCCGATGATGCCGGTCGTGTTGTGCAGGCCGGAGCTGTCGTTCTTGACCTGGCTGTCGAGGGCGCGGATGCCGAAGTTCAGCAGCACCGCCAGGGCGAACACGATGGTGGAGTGGCCGAGGGAGAAGAAGAACCCGACCGACAGCGGCCGCTTGCCGTCCTGGACCAGCTTGCGGGTGGTGTTGTCGATCGCGGCGATGTGGTCGGCGTCGAAGGCGTGCCGCATGCCCAGGGTGTAGGCCAGGATCCCGGTGCCAAACCCGAAGATCTCCTTCCCGGTGATGTGGTAGTGACCGCCGACAGCGGTGGCCAGCATCCCCCAGCCCAGCACGTTCAGGCCGATGATCACCGCCACCATGGCTCCGGCACCGGCCCACTCCCGGGGCGTCAGCCCGTCGCGGATCTTGACGAGGCGGGCGCGCGGGTCGGCCATCGGGTTACCTCCCTGGCTTAGCTCGGCCGTGATCATTTTAAACTACTGCAACTTACTTGCAATAGCATCCAGTTGGCATTGAGAGCCAGGGGCGGAGCGCGACAGCCCGGCCCAGGCCCGCGGCCACCAGGGGCGCGGGCCGGTGACCGGCGCGGGGATCGGCGGCGGGGAACTGGTCGGGTTCGAGTCGATGACCAGGACCGTCTTGCCCGGGTCCTCGGCCGAGGGGAACACGAACAAGTCGGTGAAGTCCAGGCGCCGGTCGTCGCCGGGGAACTTCAGGTTGTCGGCGCTGAAGTGGTTGGACATGGCGGGCTCCTTCGCTGCGCCGCCGTCTGTCATGGCGGCTGGCTGTCGTCACACCAGCGTCACGCCTGCTGCAGGACCGTCGCGCCCGTGGTAGCCCCCGGCCGGTACCCCGGCCTGTCTGGGGCCGGGGCCCGGGGCCGGGGCCCGGCAGGCTGGGTCAGGCGCCCCGGGCCGTCTGGCCGAGCCCTTCGTGCCCGGACGCGGCGACCTGCGGGCGCCTGATGTCAAGGACCTGAGCGTGGGCCCGCCCGTAGCCGATCGCAGCCAGGCTGGCCGCGGTCAGGATGGCGCCGCCGAGCAGGTAGGCGGCCGGCACCCCGATGGCTCCGGCCACCGCGCCGGCGGCGACGGCGCCCCCGCCCTCGAACACGATCAGGCTCCCGATCATCGTGCTGGTGACATGGGCCATCCGCTCGACCGGTATGACGTGAAAGAAGGTCGTCTGCGCGGCTACCAACCAGCCGAAGCTGAGGCCGATCACGAAGTTCCCTGGCACGACGAGCAGCGGGTCCGCGCGCAGTCCGGCGGCGGCCAGTAGGAACGCTAGCCCGCACGCGGTCAGGCAGCCGAACTGGCCGAGGATCCGCTCGCTCAAGGCCGTCCGGCCGACGAGCGTGGCCGCGATGGCCTGGCCTGCCGCCATGGCCGCCAGCGCGGCGGGTATCCAGCTGCGGTCGGTCCGGCTCAGCGCCGCCGCCGCCAGGGACTGCGGCACCGCGCCGAGCGACATCCCGATCCACACGACCGGCACGAGGACCGCCAGGGTCCGGTCGGCGAAGATCGTGCGGATCCCCGTGGTCATGGAGGCGCGGCGCGCGGGCCGGGACGTCGACGGCAGCCTGAGCCCGGCCAGCAGCGCGGCGGCGGCGACGAACGTGGCGGCGTCGGCCGCGAGCGCGGGCCCGACGCCGATCGCGAGCGCCACCGCCGACCCGGTGATGTAGCCGACCACCTCAGACACCTGGTTGGACGTCGCGACCAGGGCGACGAGGCGTCCCCGGACGTCCCGCGGCACGGCGTCGGCGATGGCCCCTGTCCGGATCGAGTTGAAGGCGGTCCTGATCGCGCCGATCACGGCCGCCGCGACCAGCACGGCCCACAGCCCGGACGCGACGATCGGCAGCAAGATCGCCGCGGCGCCGATCAGGCTCAGCGTGATCAGGCCCGAGCGGCGCGGGATCCGGTCCAGCCAGGGCCCGATGCCGGCCGAGACCGCGAGCGCGGGCACGGCCTGTATCCCGAAGACCGCGGCCGAGCCCAGCGGGTGCCCGCCGGAGCGGGCGTAGCCGGCCAGCAGCAGGGCGCCTAGCCCGACGAAGTCACCCAGATAGGAGACCGTGGCCGCGGTCCAGATCCGCCATGCGGTGGGGTCCGCGAAGACTGCCCGGTACCGGATGGTTTCGCCATTGCCCACCTGCGCACCTTTGCGGTCGTGACCCTGCTGTAACGGTCGGCCTGGTAAGAATTCACGTGCTCGCGGTCAGTGGCAGCGCTCAACGCGCCTTCGTTCAGGCTACTATACGGAGCCGTCCCGTAACAGAAAGCGCCGACTGCGCTCATCTTGCCGCGCACACCCACACGGTGACACGGCCGGTGGTGGCGGGGCCGGGGACTCAGCCGACCGCGGAGCGGATCTGCGCGGCGAGGTCGCCGGCCCGGGCAGAGGCGGCGGCGGCCCCGGGCTGGTCGGCCGCGGCACCCAGCAGCCGGGCTCGCTTGGACCAGGCGTAGGAGTTGCATTCGCGCACCGCGAGCCGCTCGCTGACCAGCGCGGGACCCTGACGCTGCTGCGGCGCCAGGGTCCCGTTGACGTGCGCGGATCCCGATCGGGAAGGGCGGTGGTCCGGTCAGGACGCCAGGACGCCCTCAATCTCCAGGTGCAAGGTGACCTTGTCGCTCACGACGACCCCGCCGTTCTGCAGGGGGGCGTTGAAGTTGACGTTGAAGTCGCGCCGGTTGATCTCGCCGCTGGCGCTGAACCCGGCCCGGGTGCCGCCGTAGGGGTCGGGCCCGAAGCCGTTGAGCTCCAGGACCAGCGGCACGTTCTTGGTGACGCCCTTGAGCGTGAGCTCGCCGTCGAGGATGTAGTTGCCGTCGGAGAACCGGACCCCGGTGGAGCGGTAGGTCATCGTCGGGTAGGTCTCGACCTCGAAGAAGTCGGCCGACCGGAGGTGCTCGTCGCGCTGGTCCTGGCCGGTGGTGATCGACTTCAGGTCGATCACGGCGGTCGCCGAGGACTTGAGCGGGTCGTCACCGGTCACGATCTCGCCGGAGAAGTTGCTGAACTTGCCGCGGACCTTGCTGACCATCATGTGCCGGACCGAGAAGCCGATCTCGGAGTGCACCGGGTCGATGGTCCACGTGCCGGCGACGTAGCCCGGGATCGTGGTCGTGGTGGTGCTAGCAGTCATCGGGGGCTCCTGAGGCTAGTTGGTTGAATGCTCAATGATTATCACTCCGACTAAGGTTTGTCAAACGCTCAACTATCATCGGGTATGCTGGTGGGGTGCCGAGCCAGGAGACGACCCGAGAGACCACCGAAGAAACCCGGTGGCTCACCGCCGACGAGCAGCTGGCCTGGCGGACGTTCCTGATCGCTTGCCATACGCTGTTCAGCGCCGTCGACGCGCAGCTGCTGCGCGATTCGGATATCCCGCACGGTTACTACGAGATCCTGGTCCGCCTGTCCGAGACGCCGGGCCGGGCGCTGCGGATGACCCAGCTGGCCGAGGCGTCGACGTCGAGCAAGAGCCGACTGTCGCACGCGGTGGCGCGGCTGGAGGAGCGCGGCTGGGTCCGGCGGACCGACTGCCCCACCGACCGGCGCGGCCAGATCGCGCACCTCACCGACGAGGGCTTCGCCGCGCTGGCCGCCGCCGCCCCCGGCCACGTCGACCAGGTCCGGCGGTCCCTGATCGACCGGCTCACCCCCGAGCAGGTCGAGCAGCTGCGCGAGATCGGCGCCGCGATCATCGAGGGCACGGATCCGGACGTGACCGCGGGCGGCTGCCTGTCCTGACCGGCCCGCCACCGGTCCCGTTGCAGATGCTCGTGCTGGTCGTGCCCTATCCTGGCGGGCAAAGCGCTGACGGAGACGAGTAGCCCGGGATCACGCGAGCCGAGAGAGCCGCCGACCGCTGTGAAGGCGGCCTCGCGCCCCAGGCGAAGACCCTCCCGAGCGCGGGGAGGAACGGCGGCCGCAGCCGGCGGCACGCCCCATGCCCCGCCGGCTTGCCCCCGTGACCGGGCAGGAAACGAGGCCGTCCCGGCTGGCCGACGGCGGCGAAAGCGCGGTGGCACCGCGAGTTCCCTTCTCGCCCGCGCTCCCAAGGGGTCGTCGAGCACATCCCCGGAGGAGTGCGATGATCTCTCGTGTTCTGGCCGCCGACCTGCACACCCGCGTCGGCGAGCAGGTCCGGATCGCCGGCTGGCTGCACCGCCGGCGCGAGCTGAAGTCCGTGACGTTCCTGATCGTCCGGGACCGCTCGGGCCTGGCGCAGGTCGTTCTTTCCGGCCTTACGCACCAGGACGCCGCCGCTGGGCGTGGCCTGCCCGAGGAGACCGTGATTGAGGTCACGGGCACGGTGGTGGCGAACGAGCAGGCGCCGGGCGGCGTGGAGCTGGCCGGGCCGCGGGTCACGCCGCTGT
>Ga0335073_10006216_pt1 | contig 16782 bp, 13 predicted proteins | sample Lox_Sample_22_FD_207093 | JGI IMG/M metagenome (GOLD analysis project Ga0335073, IMG submission 207093) | Soil microbial communities from Loxahatchee National Wildlife Refuge, Florida, United States - Lox_Sample_2.2 | ecosystem: Environmental > Terrestrial > Soil > Wetlands | place: USA... | reverse complement strand
CACAGAGAGACGATATTTGGCTGCACATTGATGCGGCATGGGGGGGCGCGCTGATCGCATCTCCGAAATTTCGGAAGGTCCTTAGCGGTATTGAGCTTGCTGATTCAGTTACGATCGACGCTCATAAGTGGTTCGCGACAACGATGGGCTGCGGCATGTTCATCACCAGGCATGCGCCGGTGCTTTCGTCAGCATTTCAGGCTGCGACCAGTTTCATGCCATCGAATACCGCAGGGATCGATCCTTACGTGACATCGGTCCAATGGTCGCGGCGATTTCTCGGCCTGCGCCTTTTTCTTTCGCTCGCCGCCGCTGGATGGGATGGTTACGCGCAACACGTCGAGCGGTCGATCGAACTAGCTAAGATGCTCGAGCGAGAGCTACTCGCGCGAAAATGGCTCATAGCCAATCAATCGGCACTAGCGGTACTATGTATCGAGCCGCCGAACCGAGAGCATGCAGTGAAAACTATAGTGCGGCGAGTCCTCGCCAGTGGCCGAGCCTGGATCGCTTCTGCGGCATATGAGGGGCGCGACGTCATTCGCGCGTGCATTACCAGTGGTGAGACAACAGAGAAGGATATTGACGAGCTTGTGGGCACCCTTGAGTCCGCGAGAGAGGCAACTGATCAGTGAGCGCGAAGTTGATCGGCTCGATATTGTATCGGTCAGTGGCATGGATTAGCGCGGAACAAAAAATTCGACGAAGGACGCTATGCGTCCACTGTCGACTTCAACAATATCGATAAATTCAGTTGGTACGGTTACCCCAGTGATTCGAGAATAGACACTGGCACGCCATCGCACCGCCGCATTGGAACCGTCAATAATCAAAGAGAGAATCGAATGATCGCTGAGGCGGAAAGCCCTGATCAAGAGCGTCAACAATGGGCGAAGTTCATCAGTTCCCTGCGAGTTGACCGCGGTCGGGTTCCCATGGCTTGCGGACGCGATTTCGAATTTTGCAGTTACCGAAAAGAGCTGCAAGACTCCTGCGAGATCGCCACGCACTCGAGCGGTATAAAGCCCTCGCAGCAGTGCCTCAATCTCGGAGCGGGACGTCATATTCGATTGTTTCAAAGCAGAGCGGCTTATCAACGCAGTTTCGACGCTCTATTCTGATAGTTTGAAGAACCGCATCACTTCAGATTGCGCGTGACCCGTCGGGAGAAAAACCGGATTGATTTTCATCGACGGCCGAGAACTTGCAACCAATGATCCTTATGAAGCGTTTAATAATCTACTGACCAATCTACTGATGGTTGAAATCGAACGGAAGTTAGCTGGCGTAATATCAGTGATGGATAACATCAGGTCGAATTCAGTTTCAACCAGTAAGACAAGCCTGACAATGTCCAATGAAGTCAACCCGACGTCGATCAGAACGTCATCCGCAGCGACTGGTCGGTTGATCAGTCGCTCTTCAAAGACCTGTTGGACCACCGTTATAACGCGGGTTTCAGGGGAAAGGCTGTGCGCTGTAGCTCCCACTCTGGCGATAATAGCGCACTTATGATTGAATATCCAGTACACAGACTGAGATGGACAAAAATACGCCTATAAAATTCGGCTTGATCGCACCGGGACTCAGAGCGCGAGCTGAAGTGGTAGCAAAGACGGCTGCGGATAACGCCGATTCGGTCGATAGCGAAGGACGGTTTCCGGCCGAAGCATTCACTGCAGCGCGCGCCCAGAGACTCTTAGGGATGATGGTTCCTCCTGATCTGGGAGGGGAAGGTGCGAGCATCTCAGATGTAGCAGACGTGTGCTACATGCTTGGCTGCGCATGCGCCTCCACCGGTATGATCTTTGCGATGCACCAGATTATGGTCGCGATTCTGGTTCGTCATGCGCAAGACAGCTCATGGCATCGTGGCCTTCTGCAGAGACTGCTAACCGAGCAATTACTGATCGCATCGTCCACGACCGAGGGGCAGACCGGTGGTGATCTTAGATCGAGCGAATGCGCGGTCGAGCAGACTGGGTCTGCTTTTTCATTTACAAAAAGCGCAACGGTCATGTCCTATGGGGCCCAAGCCGACGCTATCCTCACGACGGCCAGGCGTTCGGTGGACGCACCCGCAACTGATCAAGTACTCCTCGGCTTAACCAAAGAAGATTATCAACTTGAACCGATCTTGGGCTGGCAAACGCTTGGGATGCGCGGTACTTGCAGCGCCGGTTTTCAGCTCAAAGCGACCGGGAAAGAAGAGCAGGTTCTGCCGGATTCCTACGCCATTATACAGTCTCATACGATGATGCCCGTCGCTCACCTGACCTGGGGGTCGGTGTGGTGTGGGATCGCGGCTGGCGCAACCGAGCGCGCGCGGCGGTTTGTACGTATCGCTGCGCGGCGTGCGGGCGGCCAGTTGCCGCCTGGCGCGGCCCATCTCACGCGCGCGACAATGTCACTGCGTGCTCTGCGAGGGATGCTCGCATCCGCGCTGGAGCGATTTGAAGCAATTAGCGAGGCAAAGAATCAACTTGATCTACTCGATTTCCAGAACGAGATGAACCTGCTCAAGGTGAACGCGTCGGAGATGGCAACCGCGGCAGTCATGAGCTGCATGCAGACATGTGGACTTTCCGGTTATCGCAACGATGGCGAGTTCAGCGTGTCACGCCATCTTCGTGATGTCCTCTCGGCGTCAATTATGATTAATAACGATCGCATACTTGCCAGCGCAGCAATCGCGTCGCCGCTGATCGAGGTTCCGTCTTCGGTAAGAGGCTAGCATTCCAGCTTTTCCCATTTCCCTATGGGTTACGATCACAGTTTTGATTCGCCGAACCAGAAGGATGCGGTAAACATGGTCCAGGCCGGGAAAAACCACTTGGAGTCAATTACATCTGAGGTCTTGAAGTCGACAGGTGTAGCGGGTGTTTACGCCCGGTCAGGACTCTTCGAGCAAGTGATTGAAGGGCTCGCCAGGCTTATCAGCCGGTATCGCGAGCCTAGCACTGAGGTTTTGCGCTTTCCGCCCGTGATGAACCGTCGCATGCTCGAGAAATCCGGCTATCTTCAAAGCTTTCCGCATCTCCTTGGATGTGTCAGCTGCCTTGAGGGCACTGAGTCTGAGATCCGAGCCTCGGTCGATAAAGGCGATTGGATCAGAGAGCTGTCCGAGACTGAACTGGTTCTTGCACCGGCGGCGTGTTATCCGACCTATCCGCTGCAAGCAGCTCGAGGCGTCTTACCTGTCGAGGGGAAGCTCTTCGATGTGGCGGCTGAATGTTTTCGGCATGAGGCAACGCATGAACTCGGCCGGCTGCAGTCCTTTCGCATGAGGGAATACGTATGCCTCGGGAACCCTGAACAAGCGCTCGACTTCCGCAAACGGTGGGTTCCCCGAGCCGAAGAGATCGCACAACTGCTCGCGCTGCCTTATTCGATAGCTCCCGCAAGTGATCCTTTTTTCGGAAGAGCCGGAAGGCTCGCTGCGCTGAGCCAACTCGAGCAATCTTTGAAGTTCGAACTCCTCATACCGGTGATTTCGGAAGCGGAGCCGACTGCGTGCATGAGTTTCAACTATCATCTTGATCACTTCGGTTCGACGTGGGACCTTCGCACATCGGCCGGTGAGATCGGACATACAGCGTGTGCGGCCTTTGGCATGGACCGGCTGGCGCTGGCGATTTTCGCTACACACGGCATCGATTCTTCGGCTTGGCCAGCATCGGTTCGGGAACAACTCTCAATCTAAACAAGGCGGGAAGCGGCGGCTGCGCTTCTGGAAGTTAGCCGCGAGCTGCGAGGGCTTCGGCTACCCCCTCCTCACCGTAATCATCTCATAGCTTCACCCTCAGAAGATATCCGACCACGATGTTAGCGTTTCTCGTGGAGAAGAACGTCAGACGGCCGCCACATGAAGCGAGAACGATTCAGTAAAGAATGGTATCGTGCCGATCCCGAAGAAAGCCTGCGGCGGTGGCAAAGTGGCCGAGCTCTGCCGATCGCATGCGATCTAAAATGCCAAGTACAGATGCAATAGAGCAACGCAGCAGCGCCTCCGGGTCAAGCTATGGCACCAGAGATCGCGGTGAGTGGTAGCGCTCCTCGACCTGCCAGACCCTTCATCTCAAGACTAAAATTCGTCGCCGATTCAATCGTTATGAGTAGAGTTTGATATTCTCGGTGGACACACTAGAAAGCGATGGTCCTGAAGGCTGTGTAGCCACTAGTTTGCCATCTTCAGGAGGTTCCCGGCGGGCGTCTGTTTCGAAATCTTTATCGTGACCGTCTTGGAGAACTATCCCCACTACGGGCGGCGATAACTTATTAAGTTCTTGCACTGAGGCGACGATATCGTCCACGCGGTCACGGCCCTCTCGCACGACCAAGATCACCCCGGCCGGATTTTGGACGAGCATAGTGGTGTCAGCTGAGCTCAATACCGGAGGCGCATCGATCAATACCAAATCATGACTCGCCAAGGCGATGTCGAGCACTTCACGCAGACATGATATTGCTAAGCGCTGATGCTTCTGTCGCTGACAAATTGAGACTCTATCGGGAAGTGAATCTGAAGCCGGAGTAATCGTGTGAACACAAGCTTCAAGTGAGTTTCTGTGTACGAGCGTGAGTTCGGTTGAACTATCTAGAATCTTCCCGTTAGTGTGGACTGAGCCATTAGTTGACCCATTGTGTCCGATTCTAACAAGAGTGTTGGAACCTTTCGCTACTCGTCTGAGGTACCGAGGATCAGGGCTAACTGCGTTTGCCTCGACCGCAACGGTGGCTGCGCCTAGTTCAGTAAGTTCATTTGACAGCGCCAGGGTGAGCGATGAAACTCCTGCTTTGCCGTCGACACCTGTAACGGCAAAGACTCGGGTACCGGACTGCCGCCGCTCTCGTAAAATAGCTAAGGCAATGCGACGCAAGGTCTCGCGAGAAGGTAGCAGAGCGCGCCTGAGGCTGCTTCCCAATACCGGCATCTGCAGGATGGTCTCAAGTTCACGCGATGATTTGACGCGCGAGTCGGCTAGATCCAGGACTGTCGGGACTCCGATGCCAAATGCGATAGCCATGAGAATCGAAAGACCGAAGATCACTCGGCGCTTCCCACCCTGCGGTTGATCTGGCAATTCGGCAGGAAGTTCCACACTCGCCTCCCCGGGCGACTGGCTTTGCAAGCGCACAAGATCTATGCGGTCGTCGAGGTCGCTGAGCTCCTTCGCATGCGTCTCAAATTGTTCATGCAAGGCAAGCGCTTGGTTATATTTTGCTCCGAAGGTTGAAATGCTTGCTTTGAGTGTAGCGACTTCTTTCTCTATTCCGTCACAGGCCAGTTGGGATTCATTGACGCGCGCCTGAGCCTCGGCAATTTTGTCACGCCATTCCGCGGTGCGCGTACCGAGTAGAATAGACCGGGCGCGCTCCATTGCTTTTCCGTCAATATTGGCGATTTCACGATTGATATCATTGATTTGTTGCTCCAATGCCGGGCGACCGGGATGGCTGGGACCAAGACCTTGGAGTTGAAGGAAAGCTTCGACGCGTTGCTTTTCAAGCTCTGATTTTTGCCCGACCAGATCAGGGTCGCTGGCAACTGTTTTTTCCGCGAAGGAATTCAGATCTGCATCCTGCGGTTGTTTTTGTTCCGCTTGCAGAGATGCGAGATGTGCTTGTTGCACAATCAAGTTCCGGCGCTCCCGGTCCAGTGCTTCGGTCGCACTAGCCAACATGCGGTCATAGGGGTCGCTTAAACCGCTGGCAAAGGTCGAAACGCCGAGTTGCTGCGCCAACTGCGTCAACTGGCTGCGCTCTTCGTCCGTTTGCTGAGCAAGATTGGCCCTTCGCTGATTAAGCAAACTGACTCTCGTGTCCGCGCCATTCATTTCCTGCTTTTCTTGACGGTCCAGGTAGGCCGTAACGACGGCATTGACGATGTCGTTCAGACCTTGAGGTTTGGATCCTGTCAAACTAATGGAGATAAGAAATGTATTAGGCAGCCATTCTACTTTGAGAGCATTGAGTAATCGCTCGGCCGCGTGTTGGTCGCTCTCGTTGGGTAGCCGCCAAATCGAGGATTTCGTCCCGAGCAACTGCAGGGCGTCCCCGACGGTCTGAATATTGGCAATTTCAAAGACTTGCTGCTGCACGAAACTGCTGTAGTCCACATTGGCCATCATCGAAGGGTCTATGCCAGTCGCGAGACTGGGATCGAATGTCGGAGTCACCCGGACGGAAGCCGTGGCAATGTATTTGGCGTGGCCGAACTTGAACGCCGCCGCCAAGCCAATTACTCCGATTATCAGTACAGCCACGAGGGAGAGTGTTCGATGGCCTTTGACACTCGCAATGGGATCCGGCTTCCGTCCTGGCACCAATAGAGAACCGAAACCTTGTTGCGCCGCCGGGATAAATTGATCAGTCGTTGCATTCATCGGATTCTCCAGACTCGGTTTCGGTACGGAGGGGGGACTTCGAGCCGGATAAGGAAATAGTGACTAGCGATGATCGAACAACCAAACATCCATATGGGTCGCTATTGATTACAGCGCGGTGGGTTGGATGCCTATATACCGAGCAATTAAGCCACGGTTCTATGGCAGTAGTTCGCAGCAATGGGGAGTTCATTAGAACAACGCCGCTCCGAAGAAGACTGTGCTTGTGATAGGATTAATCTGCTGCAACACGTAGCCGAGTTTGGCTATCCCGCTTTTCGGAACATAGATGATATCGCCTTCTTCGAGCGAGTAGTTCGCCTCGCCATTGCCACCCAGGAAAGTCTTGAGATCGACGACTTGTTGCAGGTGATCACTGGGACGGGCCAATATTATCTGGCTTGGTTTGGAACCATCACTTGGCCCCCCAGCCTGTCCCAACGCGTCGAGGAACGACATGTTAGGAGTCAGCGGATAGGCCCCGGGCTTGTTGACTTGGCCCATCACATAAATGAGTTGGTCCGAGGGATCTGGCACATAGACGTAGTCACCCCGCTGCATTCTCAGGTTCAAGCCCAGGTCATGGCCGCGGTAGAGCGGGCGCAGGTCAATCCAGATAGCCCTATCCTTACCCCGAAAGATTGCGCAGCGGGTGATATCGGTTGACGCTTTGTTATCAGTCTGTGGCGTTCCAGCTCTTGCCAGGACTTCAAGTAGAGTGGGGTTGTCATTGAACGTAAGCTGTCCCGGATGCGCTACATGTCCCAGAACGGTAATGCTATTCCCGCTGTAACTCGACATCGTTACTGTCGCATAAGCGCCCAAATAGTATTCGGAAAGTGCACTGCTCAACCTGGATCCCGCCTGATCGGGAGTGAGGTCAGCAATACGGACCGAGCCGAGAAACGGAACTTGAATATCACCGTCCGGTCCTACGACGTGCGGGCCGGAAAGTTCAGGACGCGCCCAGACAGTTACGTTGACTCTATCTCCGGGACCTATCGTGTAGCGGGCTTGAGGAGCGTCATTAAATTCGCTGATCACCTCGGCCGTCGCGACTGACAAGTGATCGTCATGGTAAGCGTTTTGCAGCCCCGAGTTGGCCGGAGGAGTTGACGGTACCTTCTGGGTGGCGCAGCCAACAAACAGCAGCGTCGCGAGCAGCAAGAGCAAATGACCCGAGAAGCCACTGGCCTTGCAGCCAAGCTTGTAGAGGAGACGGCTTTTCACGATTCGAAAAATGACGGTGAGCGGCTGCACTTTTGACAATTGAGACATTCTATCTGATGGCGCCGAACAGTTCACTTGAGAAAACCCTATATGTTTTCAATCAGTTGATTCTGCAACGATTGACTCAATTCGTCGCTGGCAACCTAAAATTGTCAAATGACGAATGACTATTGATTCTCCACCGAGGGCAGCGTCTGGTTAATCACCACCTTTCACCACCAATACTTCCGCAATTCTAGAGAACTCTCGCGTGCCAATTAGTCGGTTGGGCTCACACTGTTGTCTGTCAGTCCAATCGATAGTTACCAACCTCATCAGTAAAGCACATTAGGAGCGCTTTAGGTACCTAATTAATGTAATGTGATTCGCCTTCCCTTTGCGTTCATACTTAATTTCATCCATTAACGATCTAATTATTCCCAGACCGCGCCCACGCTCGACCTCCGGAACATTTTCCATTATCGCCGCTGTGCGCATAGCTGCCTCGAAGTCAAATGGAGCTCCCTGGTCAATGACGGTGAAGCTGACCAGATCAGATTCAAGGGAGACCCGCACTTTCACGCGTTTTGCCCGTTGAAGATGGTGAGCATGCTCAACAGCGTTATTTAATGCTTCGACCACTGCTAGTTCCATTTCGAATGCCGTTTTTTCACTCACTGGAATCGACGAAACAATCTTGTTAATCGCCTGTCCAACCAGAAAGATGTTTTCAAATTGGCTTTCGATTGAGAGAGTTATTCCTCCAGTGGGCAAGTCCGCGCCCTAGCCAGACCGACTCAGTCGCTGAGCGCAGCGACGGCCATTCCTGTATTTGGAAAAAGGCGGAAAACCTTATCCAATCTCGTCAGCCTCAGAACGCTCATCACAGAGCCTCGCGCTCCACTTATGACCAGTTTCCCGTCATCGCCGAGACGTTTAAGCGCCCAGACGGCTGCGCTGAGTCCACTCGAGTCGATGAATTCGACTTCGGAAATATCGAATGCGATACGGTGATGCCCTTCACCGATCAACGCAGCAAAGCGCTCTCTGACAACGGGGGCGGAAACCGCATCGAATCGCGAGTCGAGTAGCTTGACAATGAGCGCATTGCCTTCAAATTGCTCTTCGAGTCTTGGACTAGCTTTCATCATTCGAGCGATTCAATTCGCTGGCCATATGCGAAGTGCCCTCCCTACTTTGCTCATTCCAGGCCCGCTTCGTAAGTGAGCGCCAGGATAGTTACATCGTCTTGCATCACCGCACCGGAGTTAAAACGAGCGAGATCCACCACGATCTCATCGCATAGAACCTCGGCCGAGCACCCGGAAGATCGGTGCAGGACACTAGAAAGCCGATCGAGCCCGTAAGTCTCTGATTCATTGCGGCATTCTGTCACACCGTCACTGTATAGAAGGATAGAATCGCCGTGACTGAGTTTCCCGGCGCCTTCATCGAACGGCAACATCTGGTCCAGACCAATCATCGTACCGCCCGCATCAATTGATTCGATCTGGCCTTCACGCCGGACTATTATCGGCATCGGATGGCCCGCGCGGCTGCACCGGAACTCGCCGGTCTTGCGATTCAGCACGAAGTAAGAAATCGTAAAAGGACGGTCGAATCGCTCAATAGGGTATTCTCGATCGAGTTTCTCGAGCATCTCTTTAGGAGAGTAAGCGGTGCGCTGCTTCACTTGCAGACCATCGCCAGCATCGATGGAGGGCGCGAGACTTATGGAAATGGCTGCCGTCATCATTGCCGCTGGCAGTCCATGGCCGCAAACATCGACAACGTACGCGGCCAGATGATCTTCGTCCAACCAGGAGTAGCCGAGAAGATCGCCACCCACGTGATCGAGTGGTGAAAATCTCCAGGATATACTGAGGTTTGAGTAGGTCTCCGTTGTTTGCCGCGGTAGCAGTGACTTTTGAACGGATGCGGCAGCTTTCAATTCCGCTTGATGCTGCGCCTGCACCGCCATTAGATCGACGTTTGCCAGGGCCAGCTCGTTACGCACACGCGCCAAATCCAGCTGGCTACAGACTTGAGCCGCCACTTCTGCCCAGTCGCATGGTTTGGTGATGCAGTCTACTGCTCCCAGTCTAAGTCCTCGCATTTTTTCTTCAGGTGCAAGCGTGGCCGAGAATAATATAATCGGAACATGCCGCGTGCGTTGCTCGAGTTTTAACTCTGCACAAACCTCAAAACCATCCGAGCCGGGTGATGCAGTATCAAGAACGATCAAGCCTGGTTGCTCGGATATGGCCAATTGCAACGCTGCCCTGGAGTCGGCAGTAACCAATACTTCACAACCTGAATTGGCCAATGTCTTAGCCAAGTGACGGCGCTCGGTGCTGTCTGCGATAGCCAACAGGACTAAGTCAGCGCCGTGCGCGGAATCCCGTAGAGTTGACTCTTTAGACGACTCGCCAGGGCGATCAACTGAACCTCTCCCAGGGTTTGCGGCTTTATTCGCTCGAAGCGAGATCGAGCTGTGGTCCGAAACCTTAGTTTGCAAATGATTACTCATTCTTGGAAAGAAGATCCGGCGATTTGTTTCGACGGAAAAATCGACGTAAACGTCGGATTCCGATTCTTCATACCACTTTATCAGGTTTATCCTATCTATACTAGCTTTTATTGAGCGATACTAATTCCTGTGATTGCTCACGTAGGACCATCATGTCGCTACCTGGATGCAGTCAGCGTCTGTTTCATGCGAGGGCAACGATCACACCATCGAGACGGCCTTGACTGGCGCTTATTTCGCTCATCGACACCATCAGACCGACGTTTAGTTCGAGTCGTTTAGTGTCCTGGCGCTACCTTCGCGCGGGAGTTAGACGTCTGGTCATGATGGGATCAAGTTCCGATTAGCACCGATTATCGACCAAAACTTCGCCAGATTTCGGGCAAGCAGAGCGTCTCGCACGGTTCATTCGGCCAGCGGTCTTCGCAGATTGGTTCGAGGAACCTGGGACTGGCTTTTGACCACGTCCACATTCCTCGCGGACTTCATCAGTGCCGATAGACCGACATGGACCTTCTTCCGAACCGCCAAAGATCCTTCGGCGGGCCGTGTGGTAGCCGGTTCAGGCGGTTCCTCGCCGATAAGTCTCAAATGACCAGCCACTACAGCGAGCAAGCAAGGCAAATAACGCAAAGCAAGGGATGAGGCCGCGAATTCGTAGGCCCTGAACTCCGCAGCCTTCGAGTCCCTGCGATTCCCCAACAGAAGTCTGCTTCTAACTGGCTGGCGGGGATTTTCGGCCAAAGCTGCAATTAACGCTATGGGCCACAGCCAGATCGTCGCCGCCAACAGAACCGCTCCGGCGACCCGATTGGCGAGGTTGCCGATACGCGCAGTAAAGTCTCCGAGGTGGAGAGTGGCAAGCAAAAAGCTATCAGTAACACTCGCGACGACGCCTGTATCAACGTGAACCAGGCGGTCACCAGCTACGATTGCGTTTTCAACCTCTACCATTTCGCCTACGTAGGTATGAGGCATAATGACCGCAGACCGCAGTACCGCCCCCGAATCAATCACAACGTCGTCGGAGATTACGCTACTGCTCAGAACGGCATCGCTGGCAATCTTGCAGCGCGTACCAATCAGGAGAGGTGCATCCTTGATGGTGTCCGCCGGAAGATTGCTTTTGCACCCTACTTTGACTCCTTCGGCAAAATCCCGACCTGGCGCGATCAGCCCGCCGAAGCATCCAGCCAAGAGTTCCATATGGGCTTGGTGAAAGACTGCAAAGGAATCAAGCCGGGAGAGATGAGCCTCAGGAAATTCGACCCAGCTTGTGATGGTTTCGCCTTCTGTCAGATCCGAATCATTTTCGGATTGATTTTCCTCCAAACTTGCGCCGCGTTTGATCAACGCTAAGCCCGCTTTGACATGGCCGATCGTGGCGGTAACGGATTTCGCTTGCAGCTGTTTTGCGCGATCAACAAATTCGGTGATAATCGGAGTACGTAGAACTTCCCCTCGCACCACCAAATATTCTTCGTCGAATCTGCGGCAGATGCGCTGCAATATCGCCTCATCGGACTCTCCGATGACAGCATGCACATATTCAAATCGCATTCCCCAGCGGGCACCGTCACCCAAAGCGGCGACAACCGCATCGGCGTCCGGTAACACAACCACGATTACATCCGTCAATCCGGCCATCGCGAGCGCTTCGATAGAATGAACGATCAGCGGCTTGCAGGCGACGCTCAATAGAGCGAGGCAGGAAAACTCACTGATCGGAGCTAATGCCCCAATCTCGCGGCTGGCGAAAAGGACGACCTTCATTGGAGCGCCTCGCCTGTTGCTAGTCCCAGACGCTCACCCGCGTACCGGCCTTGCTGCACACCCTGGCACCATTCCAGATTTTTTAGATACCAAGCCACCGTTAACTGAATTCCATCGGCGAAACTAACTTTCGGAGACCAGCCCAAGTCACGTTTGATAAGCGAGCAGTCGATCGCATAGCGATGGTCGTGCCCGGGACGATCGGCCACGAAAGTGATCAGATCGGCGTAACTATTCAGTCCGCGAACTGCAACAACTGGATTAGAATAGACCGGTAGCAATCTATCCAACGCCCGGCAGACCTCCCCCGCTACCTCGAGATTGGTCAGCTCGCTATTGCCGCCAAGATTGTATTTCGACCCAGGTTGCCCACGCTGCAGGACGGCCAGTATTCCCTCACAGTGTTCATCGACGAATAGCCAATCACGAATGTTACTACCGTCCCCGTAAATCGGGAGTGGCCTTCCATTAATCGCATTGAGAATCGTTAGCGGAATCAGCTTTTCGGGAAACTGGAAAGGCCCATAATTATTTGAGCAGTTGGTGATCAGCGCCGGCAGAGCGTAGGTTTGGTGGTAGGCACGCACGAAATGGTCGGCTGCTGCCTTCGATGCTGCATACGGCGAATTAGGTGCGTACGGGGTAGATTCCTCGAATTTGCCTATCGCACCCAGCGAGCCATAGACTTCGTCCGTTGATACATGGAGAAATCGGAAGGACCTCCGCTGATCGGTACTGAGGCCATTGTAATACCGCCGCGCCATTTCGAGCATCTCGAAAGTTCCAACGACGTTCGTTTGCAGGAAATTCCGCGGTCCATCGATTGACCGGTCGACATGGCTTTCAGCGGCGAAATTAACTATCGCTTCAGGCTGCCAGTGCTTGAATAGTAATTCCAGTTGGTCAGACTGGGTAATATCGCCGCGGATGAATTCGAAACGTTCGGCGCCATTTAGATCGCGTAGATTGAGCATTGAACCTGCGTAAGTCAAGAGATCGTACACAACGATCCGCAACGAGGTCTGCTTCAATACGGTCCGTACGAAGTTGGAACCGATAAAGCCAGCGCCGCCTGCGACTATGATTGTCCGCATGGTCAAAATCCTAATAGGCGCCGTGGCCCATCAAAACCGCCGGGACCGTCTTGAACAGCAATTTGACATCGCCCCACATGGTCTGCGATTCGATATACTCAACGTCGAGCTCAACTTGCCGTTCAAAAGGTAGGTGTGAGCGGCCTGAGACCTGCCATATACAGGTTATCCCAGGTTTGACCTCCAGCCTGCGCCTCTCTCCGAGTGTATAACAGCTCACCTCGGCCGGCACCGGTGGGCGCGGCCCAACCAATGACATTTCGCCTTTCAACACATTCCAAAGCTGGGGCAATTCGTCGAGCGAGCAACGGCGAATAATTTTGCCGACCCTTGTGACACGAGGGTCGTACTTCATCTTGAAGATCACGCCGCCATCCATTTCGTTTTGGTCAAGCAATTGACTTTTTCGGTGTTCAGCGTCGGTACACATGGAACGGAACTTATACATTTGAAAGACTTGCCCCCATTTTCCAACGCGAGGTTGACGGAAAATCACGGGCCCCCGCGAATCTGCTTTGATGAACGCAGTGATCGCGGCGAACAAGGGCGAAAGTAAGATCAACAGAATGAGAGAAACGATGATATCCACCAGCCGCTTCGCAGCTGCGGTGCTACCCGTCAGTAGCTGCCAGCTGAGGCGCCGAAACCCAGAGCGCCACGTCTGTCGCTTGCGGCGCCACGTGCTCGCACCGATAGATTCGTAGCGATCAATCAAGCACCGCGAAGTTTCATCTTGGAGACGCCGACCGCCGGCTGCGAAGATCGAAGCGTCGGCAATTGCGGAAGACAACTCAGAGAAAGGCCGCTTCGTCAGAACGATTTGCGATTTTCGGCGGTTAGACGACCACCGGGAGTACAAAGCGTTGCAGAAGAGTCGCATCGCGAAAGGTGCATCCTGTATTAAATAACGGCGAAAGAGCCGCTGCGGCTCAAGCGCCAACCGATGGATCCACTCGAGACCCGCACGCTGCATCCATTTCGGCGCCCGCGGAAGCTCTCCCGCCACCATGCTTAGACTGCCACCCACGCCCAGAAACCATGTCCTCGGAAGACGACGGCGTAGTTGACCGATCATCCATTCCTGCTTTGGGAAGCCAAAGCACGAGTATACGATGTCCGGCTCAGTCTTCGCGACGGCCTCACAGACGCCTTCAACTATTGCGGGATCGCGTTCAAAACCCATTGCAGGGCAAAGCGTTCCCGCGATCCTCAGGTTTGGGTTCTGTCTCGCCAAAATGGCGGCGGCGCTTTCTGCAGAGCCCGGGCTGCCACCCAGCAGGAAAACCGATGCCCCAACACGAGCTGCTGCCGCCGTGAGGCTCCATACCAAGTCCGAGCCTGCAACACGTGCTGGCAGGGGCGTTCCCTGCAAGCGGCTTGCCCACACTACCGGCATTCCGTCGGCAATAATCAAACTCGCCTCGCCAGCTATATCGAGTAGGTTTGGCCTTTGGTTTAATACTCGCATCTGATCGAGGTTAGGTGTCACCACCCAGCCCCCGCATCCCTTATTCAAATCTCCAATTATGCGGGAAAGCACCTCATCTTCTGTCACTGGATCTATAGGAATGCCCATTAGCGAAATTCGCCGACAAGAAGATTCCTCAACAAGCTGTAGCATCAGTAACGAACCAATTCTTCACTAAATCTCACCAATTCTGATGATGTGGCAGATTCACCTAGTGCATTAGCTCAAGTGATGCTGAGGGCGGCGCAACCGGCCGGCGCGGCATAATCCGAGCCGGAATGCCGGCTGCCACGCAGTGGGAGGGAACGTCATGTATAACGACTGAATTGGCCCCGATTGCAACGTCGTCACCTACCGTGATTGCGCCCAGGATTTTAGCTCCAGCCCCTATATCCACGCGGTTACCAATAGTCGGCGAACCGCGCAGGCCCGTCTGCCGGAGTCCGACCGTCACACCATTGCGGATGGTTACGTCGTCGCCGAAGATCGCGTCTCCGCTGATTATGATCCCGCCGAAATGTTCGATCTTGAATCGCCGCCCTATCTTTGTCTCGCAGGGCAATTCGACTCCGGCAAGAATTTGGATCAATTTGAAAAGCACTTTATATAGGAACGAAAAAGGCATTCGGACCATTTTCGGCTTGAGCCGGTACCGCCATTGTCCAAAGCGATAAACCACCATGACCCACAAACCCTGACGCCACGCGTTGCGCTCGTGGGTTAGCCAATCTTCGCGCAGGTTTTCGAACATTATTGGGTCTCAGCGATGCCTCGGTTCGCGGCTTTTAGGATCTCGCTCGAGTTAGGCCGAACTCAGCCCGGCAAACCTGCTGATCTCCCCTTCCGACCGGCGTCAGCCAGGAGACGCACTCACTTGGCCGATTCGCCTATTCTTCTCTCTCGACTCATGCCGGTAACCTTAAAGTGGTCACAGCGACTTGATGTAATAATTTAATGCCGAAGACTGACGTGATTCAAGAGGTAAAGATAAGCAATGATAAGCATGGCCTAAAAAAAATGAGCTAGATTGCAGTGGCGTAAGTGAATTTTTCGCGAATTACCGACCTTCGCAGAAAAGGCATCCGCGATGGTGCCGCGGCTTTACCTTAAATGAGAGCCCGCGACTGCAAGTGATGGGCAAATTCTTCGACGCCCTCTTGCCACGCCGGGAGTTCAATACGCGGGTCCTGGATAGTTGAGAGTACCGAGTAGGCAGGACGGGCCGCCGGCGCCGGAAATTCCCGGCTGGACACGGCCAGTATTGGAGTGGTGATGCTGAGACGATGAAAGAGATCATTTACTAATTCCCAGCGTGAGGCTCCGCCGTATCCCGCGAAATGATATGTCCCGTAAGCCTCAGTCCCAGTTAATTTACATATGGCCTGCGCCAGATGAGGCACGTAGGTTGGGGAACCATATTGATCGCTTGCCACCTTGAGTTGATTCTGGGCAGCCAGGCGGTACATCGAAAGAAGAAAATTCTTGCCGTCTTCCCAGAATAACCATGCCGTCCGCACAACATAATGACGCGGGTTCAATGACCTGACTTCTTCTTCGCCGGCTAGTTTGCTCGCCGCGTAGACAGATTGAGGATTAGTCTGATCGAATTCGTGGTACGGGCGGCGGCTGGTGCCGCTGAATACATAATCGGTTGAAACATGCACTAGCGGTATTTCGCGAGCGGCAGTGGCAACCGCAAGGTTGCGCGGTCCCAAGGCATTGATGGCATACGCTTCGGCGCTACGTGATTCGGCCCCGTCCACGTCGTTGAAAGCGGCCGCGTTGATCACCAAGCCGGGCCGATGGCAACTGAGAGCCTCGCGAACCTTGTCTAACTGGGTGATATCGAGGGAGGGGTGGGTGAATGGCAATAGTTCGTGGCGGGCGCAGGCGGTCAGCAGGCATCGGCCTAACTGGCCGTCCGCTCCTGTGATCAGAATTTTCAAGCTGTTCCTTCGCTGATCGTCGGCAGGCTGAGTTGTTCCTTCAAAGTCAACGCCTGGCGATCTTTCGGGGAAAGCAGCGGCACCTTAACCGGCCATTGAATGCCGATTGACGGGTCATTCCAGATGATCCGAAGTTCATCCCCGGGATCATAATAGTCAGTACATTTATATTCGATCTCAGCGAGTTCGCTGAGTACGCAGATGCCGTGAGCATAGCCAGCTGGAATAAATATCTGGCGAAAGTTTTCGGCGGAAAGTTCTACTGCGAGCCATTGCAGATAAGCCGGCGAGTCTCGCCGGATATCAACTACGACGTCGAGGATTGCGCCGCTGAGCGCGCGTACCAGTTTCGCTTGCGGATGACGCCGCTGCGCAT
>Ga0335073_10006215_pt1 | contig 16783 bp, 16 predicted proteins | sample Lox_Sample_22_FD_207093 | JGI IMG/M metagenome (GOLD analysis project Ga0335073, IMG submission 207093) | Soil microbial communities from Loxahatchee National Wildlife Refuge, Florida, United States - Lox_Sample_2.2 | ecosystem: Environmental > Terrestrial > Soil > Wetlands | place: USA... | reverse complement strand
CCGGGCCCGGTGATCAGGCCGGTGTCGCCCACCTGGCCGCCGCCCTCGGCGTAGAACGGGGTCTGGTCGAAGACGGCCAGGCCGCGCCGGCCCGCCGTGAGCTCGTCGGCGGGGCCGTCCGGCCCGACCAGCGCCACAACATGAGCGGGGGCGGTGACCTCGGCATGGCCGACGAACCGGGTCGGCGCTAGGTCCAGGGCGGCGATGACGTCCGCGTCCGCCAGGCCCGCCTCGTCGGGCCCGTCGCCGGGCTCCGGCCCGGACCCTGGGCCGCGGGAGAGCTCGCGGTGCTCGGCGAGCAGGTCGGCGAACCGGCCCTCGTCGATCGAGCCGCCGCGCTCGGTCGCGAAATCCCGGATCAGGTCGGCCGGCATGCCGTGCGTCGCGACCAGCCGGAACGCGTCGTCGCCGGAGATCTGGGCGCCCGGGCCGGCGGCCAGCGCGGCGAGCCGGTCCAGGCCGCGGCGCACCACCCGGCCGAAGTCGCGCTGTTCGCGAGCCAGCAGGTCGAGGGTGCGGTCCCGCCCGGTTACGAGCTGCGGATAGTCGTCGCCCATCCGGCCGATGACCACGTCGGCCAGCTCGGCCAGGTCGAGGCCGGCCGCCCCGGCCTGCGTCGCGATCGCGATGACCCTGCGCAGCAGTCGCCGCGGGATGTACCCGCGGCCCTCGTTCGACGGGGCCACCCCCTCGCTGAGGATGAACGTCGACGCCCGGATGTGGTCGGCGACGATCCTGACGTCCCGCTGCGCGGTGCCGGTCTGGCTGCCCGCCTCGCTGGGGGTCGCGGCCAGGGCGGTCTCGACCGCCGCGACGATCGGGGCGAACAGGTCGGTCTGGTACGCCGACTCGCGCCCCTGCAGCACCATGGCCATGCGCTCCAGGCCGGATCCGGTGTCCACGCTGGAGAACCGCAGCGGTTCCAGCCGGCCCCCGGGCAGCCGGTTGTACTCCATGAACACGCCGGCGTTCCAGATCTCGATGTACCGGCGGGCGCTGTCGAACTCCCCGCCGGGCCGGTACGGCGTGCCGTGCTCCGCGCCGGTGTCGTAGAAGACCTCGGTGCACGGCCCGCACGGCCCGGTGTCCCCGGCGGACCAGAAGTTGTCCTCCGCGCCCAGGTACACGATGTGGTCCCTGGGCACGCCCATCCGCTCCCAGGCCGCGGCCGACACGTCGTCCGCCGCGATGCCGAGCTCCTCGTCGCCGCCGAACACGGTCATGTACAGGTCGCCGACCGCGAACCCGAATCCCTGTGTGAGCAGCTCGAAGGCCAGCTCGACCGCCCGCTCCTTGAAGTAGTGGCCGATCGACCAGCTGCCCAGCATCTCGAAGAAGGTCAGGTGGTGGCGGTCGCCGACGTCGCCGATGTCGATGGTGCGCACGCACGGCTGCACGTTGCACAGATCCGGGGCGGGCGGCAGCGCCTCGCCCAGGAAGTACGGCTTCAGCGGGGCCATGCCGGCGTTGACGAACAGCAGCGTCGGGTCGTTGGCCGGGATGACCGAGGCGGCGCCGATCCGCGCGTGGTCGCGCTGGGTGAAGAAACCCAGGAAGGTATCGCGGATCTCGTCGCTGCTGTACGGCCGGTTCATGCGGCTACGCTGCCAGGTCACGGCCGGCGGCGGCCAGTGGTTTTCCGGCCGCCCGGGCTACAGGTCGACCTGGCCGGCCACGCAGGTGACGGTGCCGCCGCCGACCCAGATCGTGCCGTCGTCGTCGCTTGACACGTGCACCCGGCCCTGGCGGCCCAGCGCCGTGCCCTGGCTGGCCACGTACGGCGCGGTGGCGCGGCCGCTCCGCAGCAGCCATCCGGCCAGCGACGCGTTGAGGCTGCCGGTCACCGGGTCCTCGCCGGCGCCGCCCGCCAGTGTGGGGGTGAACGCCCGCACCTCGAACGCCTGCGGCGAGCCCGGCGGGTAGGGGCCGACCACGCCCAGGTCGAGGTCGGTGCTCCCGGGCCGCAGCGCGAGCACCGCGTCGGCGCTGCCGAGCAGGACGGCGACCCAGCCGGGCCCGTTGTCCGCCCACTCGGCGTCCACGATGTCGCCGCGTTCGATCCCGAGCACGCCGGCGATGTGGACCACCAGCGGCTCGTCCACCGGCCCGGACCGCAGCAGCGGCGGCGCGGCGAAGGCGAGCCGACCGGCGGCGCGGCGGACGCGGACCAGCCCGGCCGCGCACTCCTGCACGATCGCGGCGTCCCGGGCGGGCGTGCCGCCCGTCTCGAGCCAGGCGTGGCAGGTGCCGAGGGTCGGGTGGCCGGCGAACGGCAGCTCGACCTCGGGCGTGAAGATGCGCACCCGGTAGTCCGCCTCGCCGTCGCCGGGCGGAAGCACGAACGTGGTCTCCGACAGGTTCGTCCAGCGGGCGAACCGCGCCATCTCGTCGTCGGACAGGCCCGTGGCGTCGAGCACCACGGCCACCGGGTTACCGAGGTAAGGGGTCGTGGTGAACACGTCAACTTGCCGGAACCCGCGCTGCATGGCCCCGAGTGTGCCATGTGGTGTCGCGTCCCGCCGCACGGGGTGCCAGCGGCACCTGGCCTCCGGCGGCCGGCTCAGACCCAGCCGCGCTGGACGGCGAGCTGGCCGAGCTGGAAGCGAGACGTCAGGCCGTGCGCGGCCATGAGGTTCGATAGCCGCCGCCGGACCGTGCGCAGGCTGACGTCGAGGTTGCGGGCGATCGCCTGGTCCTTGAAACCCGCCCGAGGTGCACGGGCACCGGATGGCAGGACCAGAAGGTCGTCGTGCTCCTCGAGGCGCATAACTTCCCCACGCTGTACGAGGTCCTGGCCCAGGCCTCGTCTGACTACAGCTCGAAGCGATCCCTGCGAGAGACGGTGTCCTGGCCCTGCACGTTCAGCGGCACCCGCACGTACACGATGGAAACGGCCTGGTACGGACAGGACGGGACCCTGTACGCGTACAAGTTCCCGGCCGAGAGCGTCAGCCTGACCTGCTCCAGCTGACGCAAGACGGGTGTTCCGCGCGGACGGCCGGGACTCGCGCCGCATGGCGCTGAGGGTGCTGCATCCCAGTGAATGGGGTGCCAGCTCCATCGCCCGGCCGCCCGGGCGGTCCTACCGTGGTGGCGACGTTGATACGCGAGCTACCGAACCGAGGCCGCCGTCGTGAGCACGATGCCGTTCCGTTCCGCCAGTTCCGGCCGCCGCCTCGATCGCCCGGTGCGCCGGGTTTCCTGGCGGCTCGCGGTCGCCGCGGCCCGGTTCGTCGGCCTGGTGCTGGCCGGGGGCGTCATCGGCGGCCTCGCGCTGGCCTGGCTCGGGGCCTCGCTGGTCACCCTGCTGCCGGTCCCCGTTGCGCTGGTGTCCCGCCGGACCCGATGGCTCGGCGTGCCGTTCCTGGCCGTGTCGACCTGGCTGGTCCGGCCGCTGGCCTGGCTGGAGCGGCACCGGGTGCGCCTGATGACCGGCACCCGGATCGAGGCCGCGTACCGTCCGCTGAGCGCATCCCAGCGCTCGCGCGTCCGTCCGCTGCTGGCCGACCCGGGGACCTGGCGCGACATCGGCTGGCTGGCCGCGGCAGGGGTGTCCGAGGTTCTTTCCATGGCCGACCTGGCCACGCTGATGGTCGGTCCGGCGGTCATTGTCTGGACGCCGTTGTGGTTCGCATTCGACCACGGACCGCGTCACCTGTGGGCCGTGGCCCTGGTCCCGCTCGGCGCGGCTTGCGCCGTCGCGAGCTGGTACGGGGGCGGTCGCGGCCGCCGGACGGTGCCGCTGGCAACGGCCCGGGTGTCGGGCTGGCTGCTGGCACCGCCCGAAGGCGCCCGGCTACGGGCGCAGATGGAGCACCTGGCCGAGACCAGGGACGAGACCGTCGACGCCCGCGCGGCCGAGCTGCGCCGGATCGAGCGCGACCTGCACGACGGAGCCCAGGCCCGGCTGGTCTCGCTGACCATGAGCCTTGGCCTGGCGGAGCAGGAGTTCGACCGCCGTCCGGAAGCGGCCCGTCAGCTCGTGTCCGAGGCCCGCGCCTCGGCGCGGACGGCCCTGAGCGAGCTGCGCCACCTGGTCCGCGGCATCCACCCGCCGGTGCTGACCGAGCGCGGTCTGGGCGGCGCGGTGGAGGCCCTCGCGCTGGCCAGCGCGGTGCCGCTCGAGGTCGACGTGCGGCTGGATGAGCGGCTGCCCGCTCCGCTGGAGTCGGCCCTGTACTTCGTGATCGCCGAGGCGCTGGCCAACATGGCCCGGCACAGCGGGGCTTCCTGGGCGTTCGTGCGCCTCTGGCTCGAGGATGCGCGGCTGCGGCTGATGATCCAGGACGACGGCCACGGCGGCGCGGACCCGGCGCGGGGCAGCGGCCTGCGCGGGATCGAGCGGCGGCTGGCCGCGTTCGACGGCCGGATGACGCTGAGCAGCCCGGCGGGCGGCCCGACCGAGCTGTTCGCCGAGCTACCCTGCCGTCCGTGACGTCCGTTGTCGTCGTCGAGGACCTGCTGTTGCTGCAGGACGGCCTGGTCCGGCTGCTCAGCACGAACGGCTTCGAGATCGCCGCCGCGGTGGACACCGGGCCGGCGTTTCTCGAGGCGGTCGACGCGCACCGGCCCGAGGTGGCGGTGGTCGACGTGCGGCTGCCGCCGACCTTCACCGACGAGGGCCTGCGGGCCGCGATCGAGGCCCGCCGCCGCCGTCCCGGCTTCCCGGTCCTGATCCTGTCGCAGTACGTCGAGCAGCTCTACGCCCGCGAGCTGCTCTCGGACGGTGCGGGCGGTGTCGGCTACCTGCTCAAGGACCGGGTCGGCGACGTCCGCCAGTTCGTCGAGGCGGTGCAACGGGTAGCGGACGGCGGCACCGCGATGGATCCCGAGGTGATCTCGCAGATCCTGGCCCGCAGATCCCGGCGCTCGCCGCTGGCGGAGCTCACCCCGCGCGAGCACGAGGTGCTCGCGTTGATGGCCGAGGGCCGGACCAACGCCGCGATCGCCCGGCGCATGGTGATCACGAGCAAAGCGGTCAGCAAGCACATCGCCCGGATCTTCGACAAGCTGGGCTTGCCGCCGTCCGATGACGACCACCGGCGGGTGCTGGCCGTCCTCGCCTACCTCAACTCGAACGGCTGAGTACCCGGGCGAGCTTGGACGGCGAGTCCGAGAGCCGGGCGCCGGCCTCGGTCAGGCGGGACCGCGCCGCGGCCAGGACCTCCGGGCCGCCGGACACCAGCTCGACCTCGATCTCGCGCCAGGTATCCGGCTCTCGGCCCGGAACCCGGCCCGTGACCAGGTCATCCGCGACCTCGGCCAGGACCGCTCCGTCCGGGCCGGTGATGTTGCGCACCGTACGACGGGTCTCCAGCACGGCGACGACCCGCAATCGCTCGTCCCCGACCTGGTCCGACACCAGCGAGCGGAGCTGCGCGGGCACCTCGGTGGCCGAATCGTCCAGCGGGACCTGCATTTCGCGCCGGGTGCCGGCCGACTGCGGCAGCTTCAGGTGCCAGCCCGCGTCGGTGCCGCCGGTCCGGCGCCTGAGCGTGATCTTGGCCGCGGCCAGGCGCAGGTCGCCGGTGTCGAAATAGCTGGCCGTCAGCAGCCTCACCTCGGGTTCGGTCACCTGCGACGCGTCGACGAGCCCGGTCAGATCGGGGACGGCGAAGTCGGGGCTGACCTCGAACTTCAGCTCGGTCTCCAGGTGCTCGGTCGGCTGGTCGCCCATGCGGACAGGCTAATGCACGGTCCGGCGGTCGGCCGGACCGCGGCCGTTACGTCGCGGGCGGCCCGCGTGTTGGCTTCGCGCTCGAGCGGTCACGGTGCGAGACTTGTTGCTGACGTTCCGTGCTCGGGCGGGGTCATAGGGACGGAGAATCGATGGGTCTCCTCACGGAGCGCGATGCTGCCGGTGATGCGTACGAGGAAGTGACCATCCCGCTCGCGCCCGTTGAGGCGGTCAACCCGAATCCAGATGCCGTGGCCGACGGTGCGGCGGCCCGCGGTGCGGCGGCCGGCGGTGCGGCGGCCCACGGTCCCGAAGGCGGTGCGGTGGCCGATGACGACGGTCCCGCCGAAGCCGGTCCCCGGCCAGACGCCACGGCCGAAGATGCTGCGGCCGAAGACGATGCCGCCGAGCGCGCTACCACCGAGGACGTTGCGGACAAAGAGAGCGCGGCCAGGGCTAGTACGGCCAAGGACGACGCGGCCCGGCGTGAACTAAGGCCCGGGGGCGGCGTCATGCTCCGGCGGCGCTCCGCGCTGCCCACCCGGCGCTCGGTGCTCTACCTGCACTGCGAGCGGGACCCGTTCGTGCCCGAGGACGTGGTCACCTGGTACACCGAGCGGGGGTTCCACTTCTACGTCGTCGACCTGCGCCCCGAGGAGGCGCTGGACAAGCCGGCCCGCCACCGGGCGCGCCCGGGTCAGGGTGAGCGCCTGGCCCGGATCGACGCGGCCTGCCGGCATCTGCGGGACGCCGAGGGAATCGCCATGATCGTCGTCAGCGCGCACGCGGCGGGCGCGCTGACCGCCGCACTCTGGTGTGACGCGCGCCGCCACGCGAAGCTGGCCGACGCCCTGATCCTGTCCCGTCCCGCGTTCGGACGGCGGCTGCGCCGGGGCCTCGACATCTCCTGCCCGGTGCTGGTGCTGAGCCCGGCGGAGGGGCGGCGCCGCCGGGCGGTCAGTCGGGGCAAGAGCGAGGCGGTCCGGCTCGGCCCCCATGTGACCTGGCTGCGACTCGAGGACGGGCTGGATGGGAAGACGCCGGATGCGCGCGCCGGGCGACGGCATGTGTTCGACGAGATCGGCCGCTGGCTGGGCGCCTATATGTACGGCTCGGTGCGGGACCAGCTTCTGTAACCTCCGGGCCGGTTCCGGCTACCCAGCGGCCCGGCCGGGGTTATCCGGGTCACGGCAGGCGGCCGCGGTGACGGCCCGGGCGGTCTCGACCGCGCTGGCGATCGCGGCCTCGGGCGTCAGCCCGCACAGGTCGGTGAGCGTAAACAGCGCCTCCGCGCTGACCACCACCGCGAGGCTGCGCTTCAGCTGCGCGAAGCCCGTCGGATTCCGGATGGCCATCGTGTCGTTCAGCGGGCGCAGCGCCTCGTCGATCAGGCCGAAGCGCCGCCCCGGCCGCATCCCGGCCGCGGGCCTGGTTACGGACGCCGCGATCATTACCCGCACCGCTCCCTGATACGCAACCACCTCACCGAGCAAGGCGCGCGTGGCAAAGGCGATGCGCTCGGCGGGATCCGTGGACGCCGCCACCGGCCGCATCGTCTCTTGCGGAGTGGCCCAGACGCCGTCTAGGGCCTCGCGCAGCAGCGACGCCAGGTCGGGGAAGTACCGGTACGCCGTCGCCTCCGATACGAGCGCGCGCCGGGCCACGTCGGGCATCGTCACCTCGCCCCCCGATGTGATCGCCTCGCGCCCCGCCGCCACGATCGCGGCCCGCGTCCGCTCCTTCTGGTTCGACCGCCCGGTATGCAGGGGCACCGTCATCGGTCACGCTCCCTCGTGAGAGAGATCCTCATCACGAGAGCATACTTGCATAACCACTCATGCGAGTCTACTCTCATCTTGAGAGTTTCTATCGTGACTGTTTCCGGCCAGGGAGGAATCATGACCGAGGTAATCGATCGTCCGCCCCGACGAAGGTGAAGTCGCGCTCTCCGGACCGGTGCGGGTGCGCATTCTCGAGGATGGAAGCAGCACGGCACACCGGCTGGGCCTGGCCGAGCTCACCGTCGCTGGCCCCAGATGGAAAGCCCGGACCGGCTCCTGGAGGCGATCCGGGAGTTCATGAACGCCGGTGCCGCGCGCTAGCCGCCGGTCACCGAGACCGAGACGGCGGGATACCCGCTCGCCCCGTTGGGTTCGGGCGGCTCCTGCAGCGCCGTCTGGGTATAGCCGGTCGCGTCCGTCGCCCGTGCCTCAATCAGGTGCTGGCCCGGGGTGGCGTCCCAGTCCCAGACAAATTGCCGCCAGCAGTCGATGTCGGGGACGGCGGCGAGCCGCGCCACCTGCCACGAACCCTTGTCGACCCGGACCTCGACCGCGGCGATCCCCTTGTGCTGAGCCCAGGCCACCCCGGCCACCGACGTGGTCCCCGGCTTGACCGGGCCGTTGCCGCCGGGCACGTCAATCCGGCACTCCGTCTTGATCGGCGCCTGCTGGTCCCAGCCGCGCTGGACCCAGTACGCGGAATTGCCGGCGAACGTGGTGACCTCGATATCGGTGATCCACTTGCACGCGGACACGTATCCGTAGAGGCCCGGCACCACCATCCGGACCGGGAACCCGTGCTCGACCGGCAGCGCGGTGCCGTTCATGGCCACGGCCAGCATGGCGTCCCGGCCGTCCATGACGACCTGCAGCGGGGTGCCGGAGGTGAACCCGTCGGATGACGTGCACAGCAACTGGTCGGCTCCGGCGCGCACACCCGCCTGCCGCAGCAGGCTGGAGAGGCTGGCGCCGACCCAGAGCGCGTTGCCCACATACGGCCCGGCGACCGGATTGGAGACGCAGGTCAGCGTGATGTAGTCGGCGGTGAGCGGGCGGCGGATCAGCTCGGCGAAGCTGATCGTGATCTCCCTGGCCACCATGCCGTGCACCCGGAGATGCCAGCTTTCCGGCGGGATCTCGGGCAGCACGATCGCGGTGTCGACCCGGTAGAACGAGCTGTTCGGGGTGATGAACGAGCTCAGGCCGGGAATTTTCAGGTCGCTGCCGGCGGGCAGCGGCGGCGCGGGATGCGTGGGCCGGGGTATGCGCAGCGTGGCCTGGGCCTGGGACACGCTGGTGTTCTCGGTCAGCACGCGGCCGCCCAGGTAGGCCACGGCCGCCGCGCCGGCCGTGACGCCGCTGGCGACCAGGAACGTCCGGCGCTCGGGCGAGGGCGGCACGGGCGGCCGATAGCGCTCGGGCGTGGCGGACCGGGCGGCGGGCGGGCGCGGCGGCGGGGCCTCGATCGCACGCGGCGTCCTGCGGGCCAGCACGGTCAGGACGAGCGCGCCCGCCGCGGCTCCGGCCAGAGTCGGCAGCAGGTACACGGGCGTGGCCGTCGGCCGGGTCAGCGCCGCGGTCAGACCGATCGCCGCAAAGCAGATCAGGCCGGCCATCCCGAACCAGAGCCTGCGCACGGCCAGGGCGCCGATGATCGCGGCGAAGACGGCCAGCAGCACGCCGATGCCGGCCAGCAGGACCAGCTTGTCGTGCGTGCCGAAGGCGGATATCGCGAAGTTCTTCACCGGGGGCGGGGTGAGGCCGATCGAGGCCTCGGCGACCGCCGCGACCGGTCCGCTCGCGGGGGCCACGATCCCGGCGACCAGGTAACCGATGGCGGCCGCGATCAGGGCGGCGAGCAAACCGGCGATCATCCCCCAGCCGGATCGCGTTCGGTCCGTCTTAGGAGTCACACTTCTTATTCGGCGCGGGGCACCGGGCGGATTGGCCGGAGGATCGGTCACCGACACACGGTATGCCCGTGCGTCCGGTGGGAGGGTATCCGGCGGGGGATACCGCCAAGTGGGCGCTGGCCGACTGCGGATCACCCCGGCCGGAGGACGGCCGGGCGGATCATCCCAGCCGGAGGACGGCCGGGCGGATCATCCCAGCCGGAGGACGGCCGGGCGAATCGCCCAAGCCTCCCGCCGGTCGGCTACGAATCTAGGACGTGGAGTGCGAATGACCGGAAGCGGGCGGGAACCGGCCGGGGAGCCAGCCGGCCGCGGGGAGACCGGCGACCAGGCCGGTCCCCGGCGTGCGGCTGATGAGCTCGGCGTCCTGCTGGCCCGGGTGGCCCTCGGCGACGAGGACGCCTACGCCGCGGTCTATGACCGGACGGCCGGCCCGGTCCTGGGCGTGGTCCGCGCGGTGGTGCGCGATCCCGCCCAGTCCGAAGAGGTGGTGCAGGAGGTGCTGCTCGACGTCTGGCGCTCGGCGTCCCGGTTCGACGCCCAGCTGGGCAGCGCGTCGGCCTGGGTCATGACGCTGGCGCACCGGCGGGCGGTGGACCGGGTGCGTTCCGAGCAGAAGGCCGCCGACCGGGAACGCCGCGTGCCATCCTCGGCGCCCGCCTACGACGAGGTCGCCGAGGCGGTCGAGGCGCGGCTGGACCGGGAGCGGGTCCGGCGGTGCCTGGCCTCCCTCACCGAGTTGCAGCGGGAATCGGTGACTCTCGCCTATTACGGCGGGTACACCTACCGCCAGGTGGCCGAACTGCTCGGCGTCGCTATCGGCACCGTGAAGACGCGGATGCGGGACGGGCTGATCAGGCTGCGCGACTGCCTGGGGGTGGACTCATGAGATCGCGCGGCGACCGGCAGGCCCAGCCCGTGCACACGCTGGCCGGGGCGTACGCGATGGATGCGGTGTCGGACGCGGAGCGGGTTCGGTTCGAGCGTCACCTGTCCGGGTGCGACGCGTGCCGGCAGGAGGTGCGCGGGCTGCGCGAGGCGACGGCGGCGCTCGGCGCCGCGGCGGCGGTGCGGCCGCCGGACGCGCTCAGGGAGAAGGTGCTGCACGCCGCGGCCCAGACCCGGCAGCTGCCACCCTCCGTCCCCGAGCCCCCGGCCGGGCGGGCCCGCGATCGCCGTCGTCTCAGCTGGCGGCCCCGGATCGCGGTCGCGCTGGGCGGCGCCGTGGCCGCGGTCGGCGTGGCCGTGGGCGCCGGCGTCGTCACCTACGACATGCAGAACCGGCTGGACCAGGCCCAGGGCCGCGATCTGACGGTGGCCGCCGTGCTGACCGCATCCGACGCCCGGATGATGAGCGCCCCGGTGAGCACCGGTGGCACCGCGACCGTGGTCATGTCGCACCGCGAGCACGCCCTGGTGTTCACCGCGGCTCACCTGAACTCCCTCCCGGCCGCCAAGCGCTATGAGCTGTGGCTGATCGGTCCGGACGGGGCCAGGCCAGCCGGCATGATCACGGCCAGCGGGCGGGGCCGGATGGTCGGCCCGATGGTGGTGTCGGGCCTGTCGGCCGGCGACCGGATCGGGATGACGGTGGAGCCGGCCGCCGGATCGCCCCGGCCGACCTCGCCGCCGGTCGTGATGGTCAGCCTGGCTGGCTGACCCAGGTAGCCTTGGGTGTTCGCGTTACCACGAGGACCATGTGAGGTCCGACACAGACGTGCACTAACGTGGGGGCCCGTGAAAGCATCTCCCGACGCGCAGCTGCGGCTGCTCGAGCTGGCCGATCTGGACGCCGAGCTGAGCAGGCTCGAGCACCGCCGCCGGGGTCTCCCCGAGCATGCCGAGCTGGACCGGCTGGAGCAGCGGGACGCGCAGTTGCGGGACGCGATCGCCTCGCTCGAGGCCGAACAGGGCGATCTCAAGCGCGCGCAGACCAAGGCCGAAGCGGACGTGGAGCAGGTACGGACCCGTATCGACCGGGACCGCCAGCGCCTGGACGCCGGCCAGGTCTCGTCGCCGCGCGATCTGGAGAACCTGCAGTCGGAGGTGGCCTCGCTCACCCGGCGGCAGTCCGACCTTGAAGAGGTCGTGCTGGACATCATGGAGCGTCAGGAGACCGCTGAGGGCCGCCGCCAGGCGGCCGCGGCCGAACGGGTGGCGATCGCCGGCGACCGCGATACGGTCACCGCGCGCCGGGACGCCGCCCTGGCCGAGATCGCGGAACAGGCGGGCAAGGCCGCCGACCGCCGCGCCTCGGTGGCCGCCCAGGAGCCGGCCGACCTGCTGGCCCTGTACGAGCGCATGCGGGAGCAGCACGGCGGTGTCGGCGCGGCTGCCCTGCGCCGGGGCCGCTGCGAGGGCTGCCATCTCTCGCTGAACACGGTGGACCTGAACACCATCAGGGCCGCCGACCCGGATGAGGTCCTGCGCTGCGAGGAGTGCCGCAGGATCCTGGTCCGGACCCCCGAATCCGGGCTGTGAGCGGGGAGGTCCGGGAGGCAGACCCGGTCCGGGAACCGGACGCCGAGCCCGGCGGCTCGACGGCCGCGGGACCGGCTCGGGGCTGGAATCCCGCGCAGGGACAAGCGACCACGACGCTGCTGCTGCGGCACGGCGAGACTCCGCTGTCGGCAGAACGCCGGTTCGCGGGGCGCGGCGAGATCCCGCTGACCGCGCCGGGCCTGCGTCAGGCGGCCGCCGCGGCGGACCGGCTGGCCGCGCGCCGCGGCATCGATCTGATCGTGTCCTCGCCGCTGCTGCGGGCGCGGCAGACGGCCGAAGCGGTGGCCAGGGCCACCGGGGCACCGCTGCAGGCCGATGACGGACTGGCCGAGCTCGACTTCGGCGATTGGGAAGGCCTGACAATCGCGGAGGCGTCGCAGCGCTGGCCCGCCGAGGTGACGACCTGGCTGGGCAACGTGGACGCGGCGCCGCCCGGCGGCGAGAGCTTCGCCGCCGCCATCATCCGGGTCGGTGCCGCGCTGGACCGGCTGCTGGCCGCGCACCAGTTCCGCACCCTGCTCCTGGTCAGCCACGTGTCACCGATCAAGATCGCGGTCTGTCGCGCGCTCCTCGCCCCGCCGGCGACGCTGTTCAGGTTTCAGCTCGACGTCGCGTCGCTGTGCGAGATCGACTGGTACGCCGACGGCCCGGCCGTGGTCCGGTCGCTGAACGACACCGCGCACCTGCGGCAGGACGGGCGGTAACGCCCTATCCTGGTTGTAGCAGCGGGCGAGCTGGCCGGGCGGCCGCGGCGCCCGCCTGGCTTCCAGGCGGCGCCGAGGAAGGTCCGGGCTCCGCAGGGCAGGGTGGTCGGTAACGCCGACCCGGGGTGACCCGCGGGAAAGTGCCACAGAAAACAGACCGCCTCCGGTGCGCCGGAGGTAAGGGTGAAACGGTGGTGTAAGAGACCACCAGCGCCCGGAGTGATCCGGGCGGCTCGGTAAACCCCACCCGGAGCAAGGTCAAGAGGGGACGCGCGCCACGGCGGGCGTCCCTGCGCGAGCGTTTGAGGGCGGCCCGCCCGATGCTCGCGGGTAGACCGCACGAGGCTGTCGGCAACGGCAGTCCCAGATGGATGGCCGCCGGCCCGCGCGAGCGGGTGCACAGAACCCGGCCTACAGGCCAACTCGCCCGCTGCCCTGCACTGTGACCGGCACCGCAGTGAAAGCAACGGCCCGGCACCGGCGAAGTGGCCCAGGTGTGCCAGCTTAGGCGAGATCCGGATTCAGTCCCGCGCGCTGCAGGCGGGCACGCGCTTCGTGCCGCGTCAGGATCTGCTCGGGATCGCCGGCGAGGGACCGGATCTTGGCGTCGAACGCGCGCTGCCAGAGTCCGGCGGCCCAGAACGCCGCGTGGTCACGGGACGTCCAGCGGCGGCCGCGGGCCTGCTGGTAGGCGTCGAGAAAGGCAGCGCTGTCCTCGACGCCGGCCAGCGACGCGGGGCCTTCAATGCCGAGGAAGCTGACCGCGGCGAACCCGGCGATCGCCTGCTCCGGCTGGCAGATCACGCTGTCCCAGTCGTGCACGGCGATCAGTTCCGGGCCGAGCCAGCGCAGGTTCTCGGGGTGCCAGTCGCCGTGCCCGATCACCGGGTCACCACTGGCCGAGGCGCGCAGGCGGTCGCGGACGGCGGCGGCGACCCGGTCCAGCCACCGCGGTTCGGGGTATGCGTTCAGGTCAACGTCACGTTCTTCCGGTCTGGGCCACAGGCCTGGCTCGGTGTGATCCCAGCCGACCCAGGACGGAGACGGCGTCAGGCTCGGCACCGATCCCGGGCCCGGCGCCAGTTCGACCAGGCGGGCCAGCGAACCCGCCGACAGCGCGGCCAGCCCGCCCTCCGGCGGCTCGTCAGCCCCCGGGATAAGCACCTCGGCCGAGGCGGCATAGCCGCCCAGCGGCTGCAGATCCACCAACGGCTCGGGGCACGGAAACCCGGCCTTCCACAGCGCCCGGTGCACAACCGCACATCCGGCCAGCCGCGGGATGCCGGGCCGCACCTTGACGACCACCTCCCGGCCGTCGCTGAGACGAAGCCCCGTGACCGCGGACAGGAAGCCGGCGGCGAACAGCTCCGCTGCGGGCGGCGCACCAAGCCAGCGCGTGCACCATTCGGCCAGCGCATCCGGGCCAACGGCTGGGCGGCGCGTCTCGGGCACCACCCCATCTTGCCGGCTGAGCCGTTATTCGGCGCGGTGATCCGCTACAGACCCGGTCCCGAGCTCGGTGTCATCGGCGATCCCACGGTGGACGATCACGCAGCTCCCACTGCCGCTCGAAGCCGGAGACGAAACCGTCCCACCCGCTTGCCCCATCGTCCGGTGCTGGCGCCGTGACAACAAGCAGCCTGACGTCGCCACCGCTTTTGATCTGGTAGCCATGCTCGATCCCGCGCGGCAGGAACACGCAGCCGCCGTCAGCAACGTCAAACCGATCCTCGCCGCACCGGAAGCCCACGGTTCCCTGGAGGACGTAGAAGATCTCGTCCTCGGTCGCGTGCGTATGGTCCGGCGGCTCCTCGCCCGCCCGGGTCGTGTACTCGACGATGGCCAGCCGCCGGCCTTGGCCCCGCTCTCCGACCTTGACCACGAAGTCGACGTCAAAGTTGTACGTCCAGCCCGGCCCGGCGTTGTACGTCCAGCCCTGCCCCGCCTCAAGCGCATAAGGGGAAACCGGTGTGTCGCTCATGAGTGCCGTTCTACGCCCGGTGCCGAGGATCCACAAATGCCGGCCGGGAGTGACGTCAGCCGCAGGGCGGCCGAAGGTGTGCGGGGAATCCCGTCCAGCTGAGTTCGGGGGGAAGGTGCCGGGCGTCGTTGAAGGTGAGCAGGCTGGGCGGCAGGCCCGGCTGGTAGGCGATGACCGTGAGCGCGCAGTTCATCTGGTTGACGCCGAGCCAGCGCCACGCGGGCCCGGCCAGCGCCTGGCTGACGAGCCAGCCGATGAGCAGGTTATGCGTCACGATCAGCGTGTGGACGTCTCTGTCCTCCGGTCCGGCTTGCGTGAACGCCTCGATCGCCCTGGCGGCGGCCTTCGGGCCCTCGGAGCGCTCGGCCGCGGAGAACTGGCCGAGGAACCTGATGTAGCTGGCCGAGAGGTCGGCGGGATCGGGATCGGACGGGAGGTAATCTCCCGCCAGATCGCTGGAAACCACCGGGACATCGGGTACGAAGGCGGCGATCAGCCGGGCGGTTTGGGCGGCTCTCGGCAGCGGGCCGTGACAGATCGCGGAGAGCGGCACGTCCTTCAGCCGCTGGCCGGTGAGTTTCGCCTGCTGTTCCCCGATCGGGCTGAGCGGGCCGTCGTGCGGGGCCGCGTCACCATGACGCACCACGTACAGGAAATGGGTCATGCATCTGCCTCCCCGTCCAGGTGACCGCCCGCACGGCGTTGGCAGGTGAGACTACCTCGCGACGCTGATGCGATGCTGGCGGTGACGACGGGAGGCACCGCGATGGCGCAGGACGCGCCGCGGGAGGCGGATCACGGCGACCGGTTCGTGCGGCTGGACGACGGCGACATGCACGTGGTCGAGGACGGCCCGCCGGACGCGCCCGCCTTGCTGCTGATCCACGGCAGTGCGGCCTCGACGGTGTGCTGGGACCGGGTGATGCCGCGGCTGGCCGGGTCGTACCGCGTGATCCGGGTCGATCTGCTCGGCCACGGGAAGTCGTCGAGCCCCGCCGCCGGGTACGACGTCGGCACCCAGGCCCGCCGGGTCGCGGCCGCCCTGGACCGGATCGGCGCGGGCCGGGTGACCGTGATCGGGCATTCCACGGGCGCCACCGTGGCCATCGCCCTGGCCGAGCGGCGACCCGGCCTGGTGACCGCGCTGGCGCTCATCGACATGGGCCCGAGCCCGGACGCCAAGATCCCTGAGCGCGCGCTCGTCCGGCTCCTGCTGACCCCGTTTCCCGGGCGGCTGCTGTGGCAGCTGAAGACCGAGGACACCATCCGCAAGGCCGGGCGCACGGGCTTCACCCGCCCGGTCGACATCCCCGACGCCATGATCCAGGACGTGCTGGGGATGACCTACCGCGCTTTCACGCAGACGCTGCGGGCACCGGTGGACTACCTCGGGCAGCGGAGCCTTCCCGACCGGCTCACTGAGCTGGGCCTGCCGGTGCTGGTGATCTTCGGCACCGACGACCGGCGATGGCGCTCCTCGTCGGCCGCCGCCTACCGCGCCGTGCCCGGCGCCCGCGTCGAGTTGCTGCCGGGCGTGGGGCACACCCCGATCATGGAAGACCCGCAAACGACCGCCGCATTGCTGCGGGAGTTCGCCGACGCCACCGCGCATCAAGCCTGACCCTCAGCGGTCTGCTATGCCGCTGACTAGGATGGCCGTCGCGTCGTCGTGGCGTTTCCCGGTCGGCGGAGGCGCCGCCCGCTCCTCGTCGCGTACCCGCTGGATCAGCTCGGCCGGGCCGCCGGCGCCGTCGAGCACCTTGAACAACTCCGCCCAGGTGGCCCCGTACCGCTCAACGAACCGGGTCACGCCGTCGGTGAGCAACGCCGCCGCCGTGACGTCCCTCGCGTCTCCGGCGATCGCCTCGCGGGCCGCCCGCTGTGATGTGCCCGCCACCCAGAAGCCGCCGGGCGCGTTGCGCCACCGCCGGACCAGGCCAGCCGTGTACGGCCGGCCGCCGGGCAGGTGGTCGGCCCGGTCGTCGCAGACCGGGACGATCTCGTGGCCGCGGCGCAGGACGACCGCCGAGTCGCCGAGAACCAGGTAGTCGAGCACGCCAGGGCGGGCCCGGACGATGGCCACGGTCGATGACGGACTGTCGGGATTGGACAGGTCGCAACCGCGCGCATGAGCATCGCAGGTCCGCCGTATGGCCTCGGCGAGCACATCCGGCAACGGCATCTGATCGTCGACCAGGCATGCGACGATCCCGGCCGCGAGCCGC
>Ga0335073_10006214_pt1 | contig 16783 bp, 12 predicted proteins | sample Lox_Sample_22_FD_207093 | JGI IMG/M metagenome (GOLD analysis project Ga0335073, IMG submission 207093) | Soil microbial communities from Loxahatchee National Wildlife Refuge, Florida, United States - Lox_Sample_2.2 | ecosystem: Environmental > Terrestrial > Soil > Wetlands | place: USA... | reverse complement strand
AAGACAGGGAAGTAACCCAGCGGAGATCCAGCTTTTCGAGCTTCGGCAGGGTGGCAATCGCTTCGGGCAGCGACGTGATTGGGTTGCCGCGCAGGTCGATCTGCCGCAGTTCCGGTAGCTTTCCGATCGAAGCTGGCAGTGTGCTCAGCCGGTTATTGCGAAGATGAATCTCCCGCAGGCTGCGTAGATTTTCGATGCACTCGGGAAGCGCCCCGATCTTGTTGTCCGTGATCCGCAACTCAACCAGCGCCGACATTCCGCAGACCGCCTCCGGGAATTCAGAGAGAGCGTTCTCGCTCAGATTCAGATAGCGCAGCTTTTTCAGCCCTGCCATCGATTCGGGAATCGAGCTGAGCCGGTTGTCGTGCAGGTAGAAAAACCCGCTGAGTCCGGTGATGTCTCCGAGCGTAGTGGGCAGTTGCGAAAGCTGGTTATGCCCCAGATCCAGCGTACGCAGCTTCTGCAATCCACCGATCCTCACGGATATTTCCGACAAATCGTTGTCCGCCAGGATCAGCGTCTCAAGTTCCGTTCGCTCCCAGACCCAGTCCGGAACATGCCCCAGCCGTTTCTTCCAGAGATTCAACTCAGTAGCCACCGGCATGACCGCCATGCTATCGCGCATCTCTGCTGACGCCAAAAGGCATTTCAGTTTGATCGGCGCAAATGCCATTTGCGCGCCGCATGGTCTCGCGAGGACAATGCACTTGATGGTCCTGCCCGGCCAATCCGTCCGCCCGACGTGTCTGGCGCTGGCAATTCTTGCCGTGACCACACTGGCGTTGGCGTATGACTCCAAGCACAAGCCCGACCCGGGACCGCCGCCGAATCTGCGCATTGAAGTTGCTCCCCTGGGCTTCGTCCAACCCAGCCGCGCGTATTTGAGTTATCGCTATTCCACCGCCACCCTGGATTTCATCGATAACGATCATCTGCTCTTCACTTTCCGCGATGCCGGATTGATGCATCGTGTTCCCGGCGATCCAACAGAAGATGAAGATCAGGTCATCCGCGCCATGGTGCTCGATTTACAGACCGGAAAGGTCATCGAGCAGAACCAATGGCGCATGCACGACCGCCAGCGGTATCTGTGGCCTCTCCACGACGGAGAGTTCCTGGTGCGGCAGAGGAATTCGCTCTACCTCACCGATAGCCACCTGCAGTTGCGCCCCTACCTGGAATTCGATAATCCACTGCAGGCGGTTGAGATCGCCCCCGACCGTAAGCTCATGGTGGTCGAGGTGCAGAAGATCGTCGCCCCCGATCCCCAACCAGATCCGCTCAACGCCGGGCCATTGGCGGGTCTTTCTCCGCCGCGTCGCAAGAGAACCACGGTGATCGTTCTTCGTCCCGGCGAACATACTTCTCTTGCGCAAACTGAAAGCCGTACATCAATCGATTTGCCTCTCGTCGAAAACGGCTTTCTCAGCTTGCTCGAAGGCAAGGACCCGAGCAGGTGGGTCATCCGCCGGGAGCTGTTGCACGGCGATCCGCAGACTCTCACCGAGGTCAAGTCTTCGTGTACGCCGGTCCTCATCAGCGTGAGTGGCGAAGTCACCCTGGCGGTCGGTTGTCCGCCCAAAGGAGGCGGCGATCACCTGGTCAGCGCCATCTCGCTCACCGGGCAAGTGCTGTGGCAGGACAAGTGGAAGCAGCGCTACGTCTGGCCGACCTTCAGCTCGGCCGAAGATGGCAGCCGCTTTGCTTTCGGATCTCTCGAAATGAATCGCGACATCGGCTTTATGGACACCTTCGGCGAAGACGATGTGATTGCCCAGATGGTTGGAGTCTTCGACACCAAATCGGGCAAGCTCGAGCTGGCTAAGACTGCCACCCCCGTGTTAAGTGCTGGCCACAACTATGCTCTCTCGAGCGACGGGCGCCGCTTTGCCATCCTTCGCGAAGGTGCCATCGAGATTTACGATCTGCCCCCAGTGCCGGTTGACCCGATAGCTGCCGCTCCCCCGACCGGCAACTCCAGCGCGTTGGTGAAGTGACCTGTCTCCAGGCCGGCAGCTTTATCATTGCAGGATCGTTCCGGCATTCGCTGGCCTGTCTTCGGTATGCATGTGCATAGCGATAAGACCAGGCTATTTCAAGCCGCCCTGTCAGCCTCGCTTCATTCCGGGAATGCCTCAGCCTTGTCACTTTTGTGTGATTGACCCAGGAACCCCCAGCCAATAAAATTAAAAAGGAATACTCTACCCAAACAGTCGATATCGCTTGCGCTGTAAGGGTGCGAGGTGAACGGAGTCTATGGCTTCCGAAGTGCGAATCAGCCCGCGCGAGCGGCTGGTATTGACAGCCATCATCGAGAGATACATCGCGACCGGCGAACCGGTGGCTTCGCAGACGCTCGCCCGGCACCTCGGCAATAAGGACGGCATGAGTTCCGCCACCATCCGCAATATCATGGCTTCGCTCGACGAAGCCGGCTTGCTTGACCAGCCGCACACTTCGGCAGGCCGTATACCGACTGCACAAGCGTTTCGCTTTTACGCTGAACAACTTGCGACTCCTGCGCGCGCGGTGGCATTGACGCCGGAGCGGCGCGAGCAAATCGACGACAGCTTTGCCGGAGTCGGCTCAAGCCAACAGTTTCTCGAGTGCGCGTCGCACATTCTGGCCTTGATTTCGAGCGGCGTGGGCGTCGCACTGGCCCCGGGGCGCGAGCTGCAAGCCCTTGAGCATGTTCATTTTTCGCGTCTGGCGCCGGGGCGTGTTCTCGCCGTCGTGGTAACTGTTTCCGGAATCGTTCAGGACCGCGTGCTTCTGCTCGATCGCGACCTCACCACAGTCGAACTTGAGGCCTCGGCCCGCTTCCTCAACGAGAATTTTCACGGATGGTCGATTGATCATATTCGCACCGAGCTTGGCCGTCGCATCGACGCGGAACGTAGCGAGTACAACCGCCTCATGACCTCCATCGAAGAGCTCTGGCGCAAAGGAGCGCTCGAGGGCGATGCCGGCTTTGGAGCGACCATCTTCGTCGAAGGTGTGGCCAATTTGCTCGCGGGCGAGATCGACCGTGAACGCTTGCGGCGGATGCTGAGCGCTCTTGAAGCCAAGCAGCGGCTGATTGAGCTGCTGAATGCCTATGTAGACGCGCGCCAGCAGACCGTGCGCGTGGTCGTCGGGTTGGAGGAAGCCATTCCCGGCATGAATAACATCGTCCTGATCGGGGCTCCGGCGCGTCTGGGAGCGGAGAATCTGGCCACGGTGGCGGTAATCGCCCCCACCCGTATGCAGTATCAGGAAACCATCAACGCCGTTTCTTACATTGCCCACTTATCGGACAGAATTTTCCAGCCTCCGCAGTAGCTTGAGCCGTCTGGTGCCCGCCCGGCATCAATAATGAGGGACTCCTTTGAGCGCGATAAACTTGTATTGGAAATAAGGTTCGCATGAGCCGAAGGAATTTCATAAACAGCAGAAACCGAATGACTGAAGAAACACTCGAAGCAACACCGAATAGCGAAACCTCCTCCGACCCTCAGGCCGAGGCCATCATGCCTCTTCCCGAGACGGCAGCAGTCTCCCAGGAAGAATTTGACCGGCTGAAGGCCGAACGCGACTCGCTGGTCGACCGGCTTGCCCGGCTGCAGGCGGAATTCGAAAACGCCCGTAAGCGCGAAGCCCGTGAGCGAAACGAGTTTCGCGACTATGCCGTAGCCGGAGCCGTGGAGCAGTTCCTGCCGGTGCTCGACAACTTCCAGCTTGCTCTCAAATCAACCGGCACCACCGAGCAATTGCGCACCGGTGTCGAGTTGATCGTCAAACAGATGGAAGAGGCCTTGCGCTCGCTCAACGTACAACCCATCGAAGCTGTGGGCGCTGAGTTCGATCCGCGCGTCCACGAGGCGCTGGAGATGGTCGAGAAGCCTGATCTGCCGGATCATCAGGTCTTCGATGAAGTGCGTCGCGGCTACCGCATCAAGGAGCGTCTGCTCCGTCCCGCATTGGTCCGTGTCGCCAGCAATCCGCAACAGAAGGAAGCATGAGTCGAACCGAAAACGTGATTAAAGCTGACTATTATGAAGTGCTGGGCGTAGTGCGCGGAGCCTCCGATCAGGAGCTCAAGGCCGCATATCGCAAGCTGGCGATGCAATACCACCCGGACCGCAACCCGGGTAACGCCGAGGCGGAAGAGAGGTTCAAGCAGTGCAGCGAGGCCTATCAGGTTCTCACTGACCCCGATAAGCGCGCCGCGTACGACCGCTATGGCCACGCCGGTGTCTCCGGTGTGGGACACGGCAACGGCGACCCCTTCGCCGGTATGCCCGACCTCGGCGATATCTTCGGCGACCTGTTTGGATTCAACGTGGGCGGAGGGCGCAAGCCGTCGCGCACGCAAAAGGGACGCGATGTTCGCTTCGACAAGACGATCGAGTTCGACGAGGCGGTGTTCGGCAAAGATACGGAAGTGGTCATCCGCCGGATGGAAGCCTGCTCCGATTGCCGCGGCACCGGCTCGGCTGACGTGCGCGGTCCCTCAACCTGCCAGCAGTGCCAGGGCCACGGACAGGTTCGCTATCAGCAGGGCTTCTTCTCCATCGCCCGCACCTGCAATGTCTGCGGAGGCACTGGCACCGTCGTCTCCAACCCCTGCGGAACCTGTCGCGGCGACGGTCGCGTTCAGCGCGAGCACACCATCAATGTCAGCATTCCCGCCGGCGTGGAGGAGGGAACCCGAATCCGCTACCAGGGCGAGGGTGACGCTGGCCGCTTCGGTGGTCCGTCGGGCGATCTTTACATCGTGCTGTCGGTCAAGCCGCACCAGTTCTTCGAGCGCGACGGCAACGACCTGCACTGCGTTTTGCCCATCTCATTCCCGCAGGCTGCTCTGGGAGCCGATCTGCAGATTCCTACCCTGGAGGGCGAGACCACGCTGAAAATTCCCGAAGGCACGCAAGGCGGGAAGGAGTTTCGTCTGCGCGGCAAGGGTGTTCCTTATCTCAACGAGCGCGGCCGCGGCGACCTCATCGTGCAGATCGCGGTGCAGACTCCAAAGAAGCTCACCCGCATCCAGAAAGAGCTGCTGCGCCAGCTCGGCGACACGTTGACTATCGACAATGTCCCGACATCGCGCCGCTTGTTCGACAAGGTTAAGGAAATGTTCTCCTAGGTTCGCGCATTATTCTGACTTGCGAGCCGTTCATCGAGCGCTGCGACTTCCCCGCAGCGCTCTTTAATTTTGCATCTCTACAAGCCATGCGTTCAAACTGGAGCGCGTTCGCTTTGATGCGATTTGAGACAGTCAAGTGCCCATCCGTGATTTTGATGGTTACTTTTTAGGGTGATCGGCTACCCCGGTCTGGCTATTTCAAAATTCCAGAATTCCCACATAATCGATCTGAGGCCTGAGAGGCGTAGCCCCATCGGCTACGCCCCTTCCGACAGCATTTCCAACCTCATTCTGTAAGTCCGAAGTCGATCCACGTCCACTCCCCCCCAGATGCAGTTCGTCTGGCAACTCAACCGCAAAAAACGTGAAGTCGGCAATCTGATCCAACACTGTTTCAAATTGGAACTCAGATATGGAGAATCCGTCTTTTCATTGCTGCGCCGGGCGAGCGGCGAGATACAGTCTCAGTCGTAACGCCGCGGCATTTGGCAGTCGCGATCTCTGCCGTACACATCATGGAAAGAGAGTGTGAACATTGACGAAATTCCTGAAGTACTCTTTCTTGGCATTCGCTTTGGTTCTCGGTACGAGCGCTAGCGCACATGCCCAGAGCCTCTGGGATATTTTGTTCGGTCATCACGAACCCAGACACCACCAGGACCCAATGCACCACCAGGACCCACTGCACCGCCTTGACCCACCGCCCCGCGCTCCAGAGATCGATCCGGCCCTCGCAATCAGCGGAATAACGCTTGTTGCTGGGACCACCACTGTTCTGCGCGCCCGGCGTCGCAAGTAAAAACGGAGAAGGTTCTGCCTCTTTATGACAACCGCGTCCTGGCTGAGAGCGGCTTTTCTCGGCCAGGACCTCTTTTTCACCTCCCCCGCCATCTCCTTGGACGTCTCTACCTCCTTGCCGCGGTCCTGGCTCTCGATTGCGCGCTGCTCGCCAGCATCCCTCATATTGGATCGCTGCTCGGTCCTCTCGCTCCTTCCGGAATTGTCGCCTTCGCAATCTTTATCGGCTTCGGCTACCACGATCTGAAAGCTGAACGGGAGCCACTCCCTTTCGGCGGCCGTTTGTTCTGCGCTCACCTCGCCTGCATCGGCATTGTGTTTCTGGGCGACATCGCCGCTCTCAACGATCAGCGCCTTGGACTCTCACCGACCGCGCACATCGTTGCCAGCGCGCTCGTTTTGTTTGGAATCACATTGCTGGCCCTGGCCTGCATGCCCCACCGCGTCTGGTTCAGGACGCTGCGTGCCAATCGTTCGCTCGTGCTGCTGGCTTCTACTTCCGGCGCGACTGCGTGGTGGATGCGTCATCCCTTCCAGTCATTCTGGGATTCTTCCAGCCTCGCCCACGGCCGGATCCTGCAGGTCGCCGCGTTTTACTCCGTGCGTAAGCTGCTCAGCTTCGTGTTGCCCGATGTCATCAGCGACTCGGCGGCCTTTACACTCGGTACCCCGCGTTTTCTCGTAATCATCGCCGAACAATGTTCCGGGCTCGAAGGCCTCGGCCTGGTTTTGATATTCACAGTCGTGTGGCTCTGGTACTTTCGGAGGGAGATCAGGTTCCCGCGAGCTTTCCTGCTCGTTCCTTGCGCGCTGGTATGCGTGTGGCTGCTGAACATTGCCCGGATAGCAACCATCATCCTCATCGGCGACGCCGGCGCTCCCGACGTCGCCATGGTCGGGTTCCACTCGCAGGCTGGATGGATCGCCTTCACCGCGGTCGCGCTCGCGTTTTCAATGACGGCTCGCAACTTCTCATGGCTGCAAAGGGAGCCGACGTCGGAAGCTCATCAATCGAGCGACTCTGTGCCGATCAACGCACTCACGGCCGGCGATACCGGAGAATCACCCGCAGCCGCGGCCTACCTCGTGCCCTTCCTCGCCATCCTCGCAGCATCGTTCATTTCCAAAGCGGCCTCAGGATACTTCGAGTGGCTCTATCCCCTGCGGTTCATCGCGGGTGCGATCGCGCTCTGGTGCTTCCGCTCCGAATACAGAAAACTCGACTGGCGGTTTGGATGGATCGCTCCCACGGTAGGCGCCGCCATCTTCCTCGTGTGGATTGCGCCCGGCCTTTGGGTGCACGAACGCGGGGCAAGTCCTCTCGGCTCTACGTTGGCCGCGCTGTCTCCGTCCTTGCGTGCCTCATGGATCGCCTTCCGCATCGCCGCCGCAGTTATAACGGTTCCCATCGCCGAGGAACTGGCCTTCCGTGGTTACCTCGCGCGCCGCTTCATGAGCCGAAACTTCGACGAGGTATCCTTCACTCGCCTCACGACCTTATCGGTGTGTCTGTCCTCCGTGGCTTTCGGTGTGATGCACGGCAGCCACTGGTTTGTCGGAATCCTCGCCGGGCTCGCCTACGCAGCGGCCCTTAAGTGGCGAGGCCGTATCGGTGACGCCATCGTCGCCCACGCCACAAGCAATCTGCTGCTGGCGGTTTGGGTTCTGCTACGCGGTGATTGGGCTCTGTGGTAGGGACTTCTAGTCCCCGATCCCTATTTCCCGCCTATTCGAGTAGCGCCGCCGCCACCGCCATCGCCGTGATCGCCGCCGTTTCGGCGCGCAGGATGCGCGGCCCCAGGCTCACCGGCTTCCATCCCTCACTGTCGAAGAGCGCTTCTTCTTCCGCAGCCCATCCACCCTCAGGGCCGACAGCCACTCGAACCACCGGCAACTGATCACCGGATTCATCAAGCGCATCCTCCAGCGCCTTGCGAAGCGTCCGCGTCCGCTCCTGTTCAGCGAGTAACAGCCGAACCGCATTGCCTTCACGCCGCGCAGCCATCTTCAGCTGAGCTACATCTTCAACCACCGGCACATCCGATCGCCGCGACTGTTGCGCAGATTCACGCGCGATCCGCCTCCAGCGCTCCACGCGATTCTGCGCCGACTGCGCCAGGTGCTTCTCACTGCGCCGCGCGACGATGGGCAGAATCCGTTCCACTCCCAGTTCGGTCGCCTTCTCTATCGCCCATTCCATGCGGTCGAATTTAAAGATCGAGAGCAGCATCGTTACCGGCAGCGCCGGATCCGCCTGCACCTCGGCAACCAGATTGAAGCGCACCGCATCGCCGCTGATGCCCGCGATCACGGCGTGCCAAACGCGATCGCCGGCGACAATGTCGAACTCCATCCCGGTCTGTGCGCGCAGCACGCGGATGAGGTGCGAAGCCTGTTCGCCGGTTAGCGATGCGGTGGCTTCATCCCAGGTGTCGGCAATCCATCGGCGGCGCGTCATGTGTCCTATTGTCGCTCATTCAAAGTTGTTGGCCACAAACACGAAGGGGAACGCATTTTGCGTTCCCCTTCTGTGTTGCCTGTTGCTATTGCTTACTTCTTCTTGGCTGCCTTCTTCGCTGGCTTCTTAGCTGCCTTCTTAGCTGCCTTTTTTGTTGCCATGGTGTTCTATTCTCCCTTTTCGATGTGACATCGAGTCTGCAACACATGGTTGCAGTTAACGAATGTATAGAAGTATGAAAAAAAAGTGTCAAGAAAAAAATCGCATTTTTGCGCATTCAATTTTTCGAATTGAATCGTATGCGTCAACGTCGTCTCGCATCGCAGATCAAATCACGCGAAGATGTTTCGCAATCGCGAGCACAATTCCTGTGAGTGAGTCGTGCCATGCGTGCGCCATCATCCCCGCGCGCAGACTCCTCCGCTGAATCGCGAGCACGCAAAACATCGCGCCAAATGCGACGATGGCGATCATCGCGCCCAATCCTTCATAGCCGTGCGCTGCGCCAAAGAGCAGCGAAGACACAAGAACGCCGAGCCACAGTCCTCCACGCTCCGTCAATTTTCCACGACCCATTGATCTTTTGCCGATCGATGCGAACTGCTGCAGCAGGTAGCCGCGAAACACAAATTCTTCAACCACGCCTGCCGTGGTCGAGAGCGCAACCCACACCACCACTTCCCATGCGGTTCGGGGCGCAATCGCGAACACTGCCTTTTGCCCATGCAGCAGATGCAGCACGCGCAACAGACTCGATATCGCCGCAAGCACGACGCTTGCCATCAGCCAGAAGATCAGCGCGATACCGAAATCCGTGAACCACGCCTTCACGCCTGCACGCCGCTCGCCCAGCAGTTGCCTCAACGGAACACGGCGCATGCGGATGCCCCACCAGGCCAGCGCACCCAGCGCGAACTCCCATGCCATGGTGAATGCGTAATGCTTCAGGTGTTGCTGCGCAAGAGAGTTGGTCTTCGCCTGGGTGCTCAGCACGGAGACGCCCAGGATCACCGCAATCAAAATTGCCGTGTGCCACCAGGGCGCGACAGGCTGCGGTGGAACCGGCCACCCGCTCGCGCCCTGTTCCGCTGGCACAGGTAGTTCTTCGGCTGAATTCTCTGTTATCTTCATCAGTTCGCATCTTGAGTGTAACGGTTGCTGCATCAGCACATGCGGCGGCGCATCGAATGAAGAGAGGTAGTTATGCAGGCAATGGAAGACATCGTTATCGTGTCCGCGGTTCGCACACCGGTTGGCAAATTTCAGGGAGGGTTCTCCGATCTCTCCGCTACGCAGCTCGGAGCCGTCGCGGTGCGCGAAAGCGTCAAGCGCGCCGGCATCGATCCCGCGAAAGTCGACGAATGCATCATGGGCAATGTCGTCTCCGCCGGACTCGGCCAGAACCCCGCGCGTCAGGCGGCTCTCAATGGAGGCCTTCTGCCCGAGGTCAGCGCCCTCACCATCAATAAGGTCTGCGGATCGGGTCTCAAGGCAGTCTCACTGGCTGCGCAGGCCATTCAGACCGGTAACTCCGAGATCGTTGTCGCCGGCGGCATGGAGTCGATGACCAATGCGCCCTATCTGCTGCCTCAAGGACGCAGCGGCTTCCGTATGGGCCACGCCGTTGCCGTTGACTCAATGGTGCACGACGGCCTGTGGGACGCCTTCAACAACTATCACATGGGAATCACCGCCGAGAACGTAGCTGAGAAGTACAACATCTCGCGCGAAGAGCAGGACGAGTACGCGCTCAACTCGCATCGTAAGGCTGCGGCCGCGTGGAAGGAATGCCGCTTCTCCTCGCAGGTCGTGCCTGTCGAAGTTCCGGCGAAAAAGAAGGGTCAGCCGCCGGTCATTGTCGATCGCGACGAATCAATTCGCGAAGACGCCAGCCTCGAAGCCCTGCGCGCCCTCAAGCCCGCATTTAAAAAAGACGGGACCGTAACCGCCGGCAACGCTCCAGGAGTAAATGACGCAGCCGCCGCTCTGGTCGTCATGTCGGCGAAAAGGGCAGCAGAACTCGGCCTGACTCCGCTGGTCCACATTCGCGCACAGGCTTCGAGCGGAGTCGATCCCAAATGGGTGATGATGGCGCCGGTCACCGGCGTGCAGAAAGTTCTCGCCCGCGCGGGATGGTCCACTGACAGCGTCGACCTCTTCGAACTCAACGAAGCCTTTGCCGTGCAGGCGATTGCCGTCACCCGCGAACTGGGCATCCCCTTTGACAAGGTCAACGTGAATGGCGGAGCTGTAGCTATCGGTCATCCCATCGGTGCCAGCGGGGCGCGCGTGCTCATAACCCTCATTTACGAAATGATTCGCCGCGACGTGCATCGCGGAGTAGCAGCGCTGTGCCTCGGTGGCGGCAACTCCGTTGCACTGGCGATCGAAAGATAGCCTTGACCAAGATCGATCCAACGCAAAGATTTTCCGGCCGTGTCGACAGCTATCGCCTGCACCGACCCGGCTATCCCGCGGCCATCGCCGATCTTCTCGCACGCGAGTGCAGTCTCAACGACAGCTCACTCATCGCCGACATCGCCGCGGGCACCGGCCTGTTAACCGAAATCTTTCTCGCACGCGGCTTCAACGTCATTGCCGTTGAGCCAAATCACCAGATGCGCGAGGCATGCACGACGCTGGCCGCGCAGTATCCACAGCTCAAATGCGTGGAAGGAACTGCCGAGGCAACCGGTCTCATGGATCACTGCGCCGATCTGATAACCGTGGGGCAAGCTATGCACTGGTTCGATCTGAAACGAACCCGCGCCGAATTTGCCCGCGTTCTAAGGGAGCCCGGCTGGTGCGCCATCATTTACAACAATCGCCGTACGTCCGGAGATCCCTTCCACGAAGGCTACGAGCGAATCCTCATCGAGCATGGGACTGATTACGCAAAAGTCAGAGACAGCCATCTCGACGAAGACCGTCTCTCTGCCTTTTTCGCTCCCAATGGCATGCGCAGCGCGAGCTTCGAAAACGTGCAACATCTCACGCACGAAGGACTGATGGGCAGAGTGCTCTCATCGTCTTACATGCCTCAGCCCGGCCATCCCCAACATGAAGCCATGTCCCGCTCGGTCGAATCGCACTTCACGGAGCATGAAACTGGCGGCCACGTGCGTATGGAATACGACTGCGTGGTTTGCTACGGACAGTTGACCTAATTGCAGGCAGATCTGAAGAACGTTGCCTGGACGGCCAGCCCCTAGCACTCGATTACATTCAGCGCCAAGCCTGCCAGCGACGTCTCCTTGTAGCGCGACTGCATATCGAGCCCCGTCTGATACATCGTCTTGATCACCTGGTCGAGCGACACCTTGTGTTCTTCCGTCTCGTTCATTGCGATCCGGCATGCATGCACCGCCTTCACAGCGCCCATCGCGTTGCGCTCGATGCAGGGAATCTGCACCAGCCCGCCGATGGGATCGCACGTCATCCCCAGGTTGTGTTCCATCGCAATTTCCGCCGCATGCTCGACCTCGCCATTCGTACCGCCCAGTGCCGCCGCCAGTCCGCCGGCAGCCATCGAACACGCCACGCCCACTTCTCCCTGGCAGCCTACCTCCGCACCGCTGATCGAGGCGTTTTCTTTGTAGAGCACGCCAATCGCGGCCGACGTCAGGAAGTAATGCAGGATGCCTGCCTCGTCGGCGCCCCTGCAAAATGTCGAGTAGTATCGCGCCACTGCCGGGATCACTCCCGCAGCCCCATTCGTCGGCGCGGTGACCACGCGGCCCCCGGCGGCGTTCTCTTCATTCACTGCCATCGCATAGACCGTCACCCAATCCAGCGGAGCGAGCGGATCCCCTGATCTCTTGCCTACGCCCTCTTTTTCGCGCAGCCGCCGCGCAAGCCGCGGAGCACGGCGCCGGACATTCAGCCCGCCGGGAAGAATGCCTTCGGTTGCCATGCCGCGGTCGATACATGCCCGCATCACTTCCCATATGTGCAGGATCCCTTCGGTCACATCGTGCTCGGGTCGGAGCGCGCATTCATTCCTCTGCATCACCTGCCAGATCGCCAGCCCCTCACGTGAGGCCATTTCCAGCAGTTCAGCTGCGCTGTGAAATGGATACGGTACCGCCGTCATCATCATCAGTGGCGCATTGGCCCCACCCTCGGCATCCGCGACAATAAATCCGCCGCCGATCGAGAAGAGTGTGTCTGAGCGCAGAACATTCCCGTCCGCGTCGAACGCCGTGAAGCGCATGCCGTTCGGATGCTCGGTCGCCGCTCCCGGCGGATACATCTGGTCGCGATGAAAGACGAGATGCTCGGCCTCGCGAAAGGGAATCGCCTGCGTGCCCAACAGAGACAACATGCCCGATTCTCGGATCGACCCCAGCTTGGGCTCGATCGCCGCTGGATCGATCCTGCTCGCTTCTTCGCCGCTTAAACCCAATAAAACAGCGCGGTCGGTTCCATGACCGATGCCAGTCAGCGCCAGCGATCCGTAGAGATCGGCCCGCACACTGACCACCCTGTCCAGCAACCCCTCGCGCGCCAGCTCAAGAGCGAACCGGTGCGCCGCCCGCATCGGTCCCATCGTATGGGAGCTCGACGGCCCGATGCCCACCTTATATAGATCGAAGAGGCTCGTTTTCACGACAGCTCATTCTATTCTCTCGGGGCACATTACCAACGCTACCTGTTGTGGGCCTTCACCCGCGCTTTCTTCATCGCCGCCCTGCACGCTGCCATGTATACTCCACGCACCAAAGCCAACCTTATGCTTTTCAAAGCCCTCAGCGCTGCTGTCTATGGCATTGACGCGAACATCATCGACGTCGAAGTCGACTTCTCCGGAATCAAGACCGACCAGGACCACTTCCACACCGTCGGCCTGCCCGACGCTGCCGTGCGCGAAAGCCGCGACCGCGTCCGCGCTGCCATCAAGAACTCCGGCTTCGATGTGCCGCCCACGCATATCACCATCAATCTCGCGCCCGCCGACATCAAGAAAGAAGGCTCCGGCTTCGATCTGCCCATGGCCATCGGCATTCTCGGCGCTTACGGCGCCCTCAACCTCCGTGACATGAGCGAGTTTCTCCTGGTCGGCGAGCTGGGACTCGACGGCGGACTCCGCGCCGTTCCCGGCATGTTGCCCGTCGCAGTGGCGGCACGCGAACGCGGCATCAAAAACCTCGTCATTCCGAAGTCCAATGCCCGCGAAGCCGCTGTCGTCGAGGGAGTCAACGTCTATCCGGTCGCCAGCCTGAACGAAGTGCGCGATCTCTTGAATGCTGCCGCCAACGGAGGCATTCACACCGAGCCCTTCCGCGTAGAAGCCACGCGACTACTCGGAGAAATGCAGTATCACCCGGTCGACTTTGCCGATGTGCGCGGCCAACAGACCGCCAAGCGCGCGCTCGAAGTCGCAGCCGCCGGCGGACACAACATCCTCATGATCGGGCCGCCCGGCTCCGGCAAGACCATGCTCGCCAAGCGTCTGCCGTCGATCCTTGCACCTCTCAGCTTTGAAGAAGCACTCGAAACCACCAAGATCCACTCCGTCGCCGGAGTGCTCGACGCCGAAGCCGGGCTCGTCGCGCAGCGGCCATTTCGCTCCCCGCATCACACCATCTCCGACGCGGGTTTGATCGGCGGCGGAGTCGTTCCTCGCCCTGGCGAAGTCTCGCTTGCGCACAACGGTGTGCTCTTCCTCGACGAACTGCCCGAGTTTCCCCGCAACGTCCTCGAAGTCATGCGCCAGCCTCTCGAGGACCGCAACGTCACCATTGCGCGTGCCTCCATGTCACTCAGCTTTCCCGCAGCATTCATGCTCGCCGCTGCCATGAATCCATGCCCCTGCGGATACTTTAACGACAAGTCCCGCGAGTGCCACTGCACCCCGCCCCTGATCCAGCGTTATGTTTCAAAAGTCTCCGGCCCGCTGCTCGACCGCATCGACATCCACATTGAGGTGCCCGCCGTCCAGTATCGCGAACTGCGCGGAGGAGCAGCCAGCGAAAGCTCTGCCGTCATTCGCGCCCGCGTCCTCAAGGCCCGTGAGCTGCAGCGCCAGCGATTCGCTGAGGCCAAAGAAAAGATCTATTCCAACTCCCAGATGGGCACCCGCCAGATTCGCGCCTTCTGCGAACTCGGCCCCGACGCCGAAAAGCTACTCGAGCGGGCCATGCAACAGCAGGGACTCACCGCCCGCGCCCACGACCGCATCCTCAAGGTCGCGCGGACCATTGCCGACCTTGAAGGCGCAACCAACCTGACCGTGGCGCATATCGCCGAAGCCATCCAGTACCGCACACTTGATCGCAGCTACTGGTCGTGAGACCAAAGCCGTCTGCTGCGCGACAATTGGGTGAGATGAATGATCCCCTAGCCGAATATCGCAGACGCCTCGATGCGATTGCACTCGAAGAAGCACGCTATAGTCAGCGGGACAAGGCCCTGGCCGCAACCAAACTTGTGCTGGGCATAGTCATGGTGGCTCTTGCCCTCTGGCTGGTGCGGTATCACGCTGCACGTCTTGCCTGGCTGCTGGCTCCTGCGGCGTGCTTTGCCGCGCTCGTCGTGTGGCATGAACGTGTGCTGCTAAGGCTGCGCGGCTGTCGCCGCCGCCGTGCATACTACGAGCACGGGCTGGCGCGTATCGAGGGTCGTTGGACAGGCACGGGCGAGACCGGCGAGCGGTTTCTCGATCCGGCGCATCCTTATGCACGCGACCTCGACATATTCGGCTCCGGCAGTCTTTTCCAGTTGTTAGTCACGGCACGCACGCAGTCTGGCGAGGAAACCCTGGCCGCATGGCTCAAGGCTCCAGCGCCAGTTGATGAAGCGCTGGCGCGACAACAGGCGGTGCAAGAGCTGACCCCGAAGCTCGATTTCCGCGAGGACCTGGCTGCATGCGGAGACGCCTCAGCCAGCGGCACCAGCAAAGGAGATGAGCTGCGGGCAGGCATCCATCCCGATGCGCTGATTACTTGGGCCGAAGGACCGGCGGCCTTCTCGCGCCGGCGCACTCTTGCGCTTATTCTTGTCCTCACGCTGCTCTGGGTGACGAGCCTCGTCTTCTGGTGGAACACCGGATGGTTCACGGCCACGCTCGCGCTGAGTCTCGTCAACCTGGGCGTGCGCTACTGGTTGAACGTACCCATCGCCGCGGCGACCGGAGCGGTAGAGGGCGCGGCCAAGGATCTTGATCTGCTTGCAGTGCTGGTTTCACGCATTGAACGGGAACGCTTCGCCGGCGCCCGTCTGCAGCAGGTGCAGGCTGCGCTCACCTCATCGGAGACGACCGCCTCGCAAGCCATAGCTCGACTCGGCCATCGCCTCGACTGGCTGGACTCACGCGACAACCTGATCGTCCGTCCGCTCGACCTGTTCCTTTTCTGGACGCCCTTCTGCGCTGTAGCCCTTGAAGCCTGGCGTGAACGTTTTGGTGCGCAGATTCGCCGCTGGCTCACAGCGGCCGGCGAAACCGAGGCGTTGAATTCGCTCGCCACATACTGCTACGAACACCCCGGCGATTGCTTTCCCGAGTTTGTCAGCGACGGCCCGCGGCTTGATGCCGCAGCCATGAAGCATCCGCTGCTACCGCGCGACAGAGCCGTCCCTAACGACCTGCATCTGGGCACCGACCTTCAACTGATCGTTATCAGCGGACCCAATATGGCGGGCAAGAGCACATTCATTCGCGCGGTCGGCGTGAACGCGGTCCTGGCGCAGGCGGGAGCTCCGGTGGCTGCGGGCAGTATGACGCTCTCCAGCCTGCTGATCACCGCGTCAATCTGTATTCTTGACTCGTTGCAGGGCGGGCTTTCACGCTTCTATGCCGAAATATCGCGGCTTAAGCAGATTGACGAGCTGACCAAAGGGACGGTGCCGGTGCTCTTCCTGCTCGATGAACTGCTCTCCGGCACCAACTCCCATGACCGCCGCATCGGAACCGAATCGTTCGTGCGCAGCCTGCTGGCACGGCGCGCCATCGGTCTCGTCACCACCCACGACCTGGCATTGGCCGAGGTAGCTGAAGGGATCGGCCCGGCTGCGGTCAACTTCCACTTCTCAGACCGATTCGAAGACGGCAAGCTTTATTTCGATTACAAGCTCACGCCAGGCATCGTTCAGACCGCCAACGCCTTACTGCTCATGCGCTCCATCGGCCTCGAAGTGTAAGTGGGCTCTATACATCGCTGCGCTCGAGAATCAGTTGTGCGGCAATGGGGAAGAGCAGCATGACTCCAGCCCTCATCACAAGTGATATGCCCAATTGATTTGAGAGACTCACCGGGTCACGCGACACGGGTGAGGTTTGGAAAGCCCGCATAACCAGGTCAGGCAGCTCGATAGCCGGCCAATAATGATGTACCACGGCTGCCAGAATCAGATATCCCAGAATGATGCCTGCTCCAAGCATGACTCCACGAGCGTGCTTCATT
>Ga0335073_10006213_pt1 | contig 16785 bp, 15 predicted proteins | sample Lox_Sample_22_FD_207093 | JGI IMG/M metagenome (GOLD analysis project Ga0335073, IMG submission 207093) | Soil microbial communities from Loxahatchee National Wildlife Refuge, Florida, United States - Lox_Sample_2.2 | ecosystem: Environmental > Terrestrial > Soil > Wetlands | place: USA... | reverse complement strand
ACGCCGACGGCTGGGGCGTCGGCTTCTACGCGCCGCCGCGGCCGGAGCCGGCCCGGTGGCGCTCGAACCGGCCGCTGTGGGGCGACGCATCGTTCGCGTCCGTGGCGCCGGTGATCTCCTCGGGCTGCGTGCTCGCCGCGGTGCGCTCCGCCACGGCCGGGATGCCGGCGGACGAGACCGCGGCGGCGCCGTTCCAGTCCGGCCGGTGGCTCCTGTCGCACAACGGCGTGGTCGACCGGACCGTGCTCGGGCTGCATCCGGATGCGGAATCGGCGTGCGATTCCGCCCTTCTCGCCGCGCACCTGTTCGCCCATGGGCCGGAACGGGTCGCGGACTTCATCACCGCGCTCGGTAAACGGGACCCGGGTGCGCGGCTGAACCTCCTGCTCACCGACGGCCAGAAGATCCTGGCCACCCGGTGGGGCAACTCGCTCAGCGTGCTGGTCGCCGACGACGGCGTCGTGGTCGCGAGCGAGCCCTACGACGACGATCCGCGATGGGCAGACGTGCCCGAGCACCACCTCGTTGAAGCTACGGCAGACACCGTGGCTGTCACCCAACTGGAGGCGTAACCGATGCCGTTGGAAAACCGAGTCCAGGCACAGCCCGGCCGGTACCTCGATGCGCTGCGCGCGGACGTGCGGGCCGGCCTCACCGCGGTCCCGAAGACCCTGCCGCCCAAGTACTTCTATGACGCCCGGGGCAGCGAGCTGTTCGACGAGATCACCCGGCTGCCTGAGTACTACCTGACCCGGGCCGAGACCTCGATCCTGCGGCGGCACTCGGCGGATATCGCGGCGCTGTCACGGTGCGAGTCCCTGGTCGAGCTCGGCAGCGGCACCTCGGCCAAGACCCGGCTGCTGCTGCGCGCGCTGCTGGACGGCGGGAGCCTGCGCGAGTTCGTGCCGTTCGACGTCGACCCGGCCGTGCTCACCGAGGCGAGCGATGCCCTCGCCGCCGAGTTCCCCGGACTGGCGATCGCGCCGTTCGTCGGTGATTTCGAGCATGACATCGGTTCCATTCCGGCCCGGGGCCGGCGGACGATCGCGTTCATTGGCTCCACCATCGGCAACCTCGAGCCAGGTGAACGCGCCCTCTTCCTGGCGCAGGTCGGCGCGGCGCTGCGTCCCGGGGACACGTTCCTGCTGGGCACCGACCTGGTGAAGGACACCGGCCGGCTGCTGCGTGCGTACGACGACGCGGCCGGGGTGACCGCCGCGTTCAACCGCAACATTCTCAGGGTGGTCAACCGGGAACTCGACGCGGACTTCGACGTCGACGAGTTCCGGCACGTCGCGCTCTGGGACGCCCGGAACGAGTGGATCGAGATGCGGCTGCGTTCGGAGCGGGCGCAGCGCGTCACGATCAGCGATCTCGGCCTGGTGGTGTCGTTCGCGGCCGGCGAAGAGCTGCGCACCGAGATCTCGGCCAAGTTCCGCCGCGAGCGGATCGAGGCCGAGCTGGCCGCTGCTGGAATGCGGATGGTGCGGTTCTGGACCGATCAGGACGGTGACTTCGGCCTGACGCTCGCCGAGCCGGACCGCGCCCGGTAGGCCCCGGGACCGTGCGATCCGCCGCACGGTAGGCTGCCGGGCTATGACCCTCGAGGCCAGTGAGAGCGTGATCGTTGAGTTGGCGCGCGACGGCGAGGTCGACCGCAACCTGCGCGCGGACCCGCCGCCGAGCGTGGTCAGCGGGCGGGTGATCCTCGACCACTTCGCGGCCGACGCGGAAGGGCAGCTCGAGGCGCCCGGCGGCGGGCAGGTCGTACTGTCGGTGCTGTCCCCGGAGTCGCTGAGAGACGCCGAGCAGGTGGAGAACACCCTGCTGCAGGCCGATACCGGCGACGAGCCGCCGGTGATCGTCGTGGAGGCCGCCGAGTACCTGCGTGAGGACGAGCTGGCCGCGGTGATCGACGTCGCCGAGCGGCTGCAGCGGGTGATCATCCTGCGCATCATGGCCGACGCGTAGGTTCTGGCGCGGCTCAGCCCGCGGCGCCCACCCTGCGCAGCACCTCGGCGGGCGCGTGCTTGCGGAGCACGTCCAGCGCGCCGTCGAAGTCGACGATGCCCGCGTCCGAGCCGAGCCCGGTGACGGTCAGCGACGCGGCGGCCATGGCCAGCCACGCGGCGTCCTCCTCCCGCCAGCCGCGCAGCAGGCCGGTGATGAACCCGGCGGAGCACGCGTCGCCGCATCCGGTCGTGTCGACCACCTGCGCGGGGAACGCGGGCAGGTCGACGCGCTTGTCCGCGGTCACCAGGCTGCAGCCCTGCGCGCCCGTGGAGACCAGGACCGCCTCGACGCCGTGGCCGAGCACCACGGCGGCCGCGTCGGTAAGGTCGGCGACGCCGGTGAGCGCCGCGAGCTGCTCGTCGTTGGGCATGAAGTACTGGACGTGTCGCAGTAGCGGCCGCAGCCGGTCCCACGCGGACGAGTCACGCGCGGACAGCACGTCCATGGTGACGGTGACCCCCTTGGCGCGGGCGAACTCGAGCACCCGCGTGAGCGGCTCCCCGCCGAAGCGGCCCAGCACGTCCGGCCCGCCGACATGCAGTACGTCGGCGGCCTCGATCGCGGGCAGATCGATGTCGGATTCGGCCAGCGACGAGGTCGCGCCCGGCGCGTGCAGCGCGGGCCGCTCGCCGTTGGCCCGGATCGGCAGGATTGTGGCCGACGTCGCCGCGCCCTGCTTCCTGGCCAGCAAGTGGGTGTCGATCCCGTGCCGGTCCAGCACCGCCGTCAGGAAATCGGCGAGCAGGTCGTCGCCGATCGCGCCCATCGCGATCACGTCCGCCCCGAGCTTGGCCAGGTCCACGCTCGTGCCCGCGGCCGTGCCCGCCGCGGTGATCCGGATCTCGTCGAGCAGCAGCCGGCCCTGACCGGGCGGGATATGGCTGACCGGGCGGCCCAGGACGTCGACGATGTGGACCCCGAGGCTCACGACCCGCCCGCGCCGCACGCCGGCCATCACGCCCCTCCTGACCGGTAGCGGTGCTGGCGCGCGGCCTCGCGAACGGCGTCGAGTTCGGCGTCGCTCAGGATGCGCGGGGAGCCCGCCAGCCGGGCCCGCCAGTACACCTCGGCGAGCCATTCGAGCAGCAGCGCCCGGTCGTAGGCCTCGTCGATCGAGGCGCCGTAGGCCACCGCGCCGTGATTCTGCAGCAGCGCGGCGAACCGCCCGTCCAGGGCCGCCGCGGCCGAGTCGGCCAGGCCGTCGGAGCCGAACGTGGTGTACGGGGCGACGCGCACTGTCGGGCCGCCCAGGCGCAGCACCGAGTAGTGGACGGCCGGGAGTTCGTCGCAAATCGTGGACAAGGCCACCGCGAACGGCGAATGGGTGTGCACCACCGCCTCAGCGTCGGTGAGATCGTAGATCTTGCGGTGCATCGGCCACTCTGAGGACCGCGCGCCCTCCCCGTCCAGCAGCACGCCATCGGCGTCGAGCACGCAGATGTTGCGCTCGCCGATCCGGTCGTAGTTGACACCGGTCGGCGTCATCACAAAGGTGCCGTGCAAGCGGATGGACAGATTCCCGGCGCTGCCGACGGCCAGCCGGTCCGCGGCCATTGCACGGCCGTAACGGACGAGCAACGCCCGGGCCCGGTTGACGTCTGCTTCGGTGGCGGTCGTATCAGCACTCATGCGGCATCCCTATTTGATGGCGAGGGCATTGGGCGGCGATCCTATGCCGCCTTTCGCGTTCAGAGGGGCGCTAGTCAGGAGGCATTCATAGACGCCATCCTGCGCGCAGTCGTCGGCTAGGTCATCGAGCCACCAGAGCTCACCGAGGGCCATTCCAAACTGGCCAATGAGGACTCGGTGAAGAAAGCCAAACGGAAATGCATCCTGGCTGAAATCAGGAGGCCACACCTCAACCGCGAACGTGTCCGAGGCGACGGCCATTATCCCGCTATCCCAAAGGTATCCGGCCATCTCCTCGGTGTGCTCTATCCCTGGCGCGTGCAGGTCGTGTGCGACTTTCGTTCTGACCGTGCGTGGCTGACTTTGGTACCAGCCGACAAATCCGGTGTGCAGCAGCACGATGCAGCCCGGCGAGTACGATACCCCGGCCTGCACCCGGGCGCGCTCGAGATCCGCGATGCTCAGTGCGTTGGCGCCGTCCGGTGAATAGCCACCGTCGCTGGCGAGCACACGCTGGACGTCCAGCACAATGGCCCGCCCGACGATTCCGCGGCGTGCCCAGTAATCGATGGTGTTGCGCCGCCCCGACAGCACGTCCTCGTCGGTGGCGCCGTTATAGAAAACGCCTCTGGAATAGGCGATATGCGCCAGTGAGTCCCACTGGCTCGACCCCTGCGGGTAGAAGTTGTCGAACACGTCGTCCAGGGCTTGCAGACCCGGTTCCACCTGGTGAATCAGCCGGTGCCGGGGGAGTCCGCGGTCCGGGTCGACCGGCGGGTCGATGCCGTCGAGCGCCGCGTCGAGCGGGAATACCGCGCCCTTGCGTACCAATTGGGTGGCGGCCAGGATACGGTCCGGGGTCTGCAGGTTGAGCAGGCCCACGGAGTCGTCGGCGCCGAACAGGCCCCATCCGCTCCGGCCGCCGTGAGCGGCAGCGGGCAGCTCGTCATATCGGGGCAGAGCCTTACCGCCATCATCCATCATTTATTTACCTCGGTGCCCAGGTCATGCGACGGCATCTTGCGTATTTCTTTACGTTACTACAGAATCGAATTACCAGAAAGTAGAGGAGGAGCTTATGCCCACGTCACAGAATGAGCCGGATGAGCGACTGAGAGTGCTGGTTGTGACGGCCGGGCACTCGTTTGAGGCCGAGCCTTTCTTCGCAATGTTCGATGCCGACGATGGTATCCGGTGGGAGGGCGCACAGCAGCCCGGCGCCTGGTCCCGCTTCGGCGCCGACCAGGTCGGCAACTGGGACGCGATCGTCATGTACGACATGCCCGGGCTGCGTTTCGTCGATGGCGAGACAATCCACGTGGACCCTCCGGAAGATTTTCAGCGGCGTTTCCTCGAGATGCTGGAGGCGGGGCAGGGGTTCGTGTTCCTGCACCACGCCATGTCCGCGTGGCCAAGCTGGCCTGCCTACGCGGACATTGTCGGAGGGCGTTTTCTCTACAAGCCTGGAGAACTGCACGGGACCATCTGGCCGGACTCCGGGTATCACTTCGAGGTGACCCATCACGTCTCGGTGCTTGATCCCGGCCATCCGATATGCGCGGGCGTCGAGGATGGCTTTGAGCTGACCGACGAGCTGTACCTGGTGCCGATCCTCGAGGACCGTCTGGTGCCGCTGCTGCGCACCGACGCGCCGATGACGTATGACCACTTCTACTCGGCCGCGCTGGCCATCAAGAAGCGGTACAACGACCGGACCGGCTGGACCCACCCGCCGGCCAGCCCGCTGCTCGGGTGGGTGAAGACGGCCGGGACCAGCCCGGTGGCCTACCTGCAGCCGGGTCACGGGCCGAGCGCGTTCGGCAACCCCAACTACCGCCGGCTCGTGGCCAACGCGATCCGGTGGGCCGCCTCGCCCGCCGCACACGAGTGGGCGCGGCGCAGCCCGGTGCCGGTGACCTAGGGAAGCGCCTTGACCAGGCGTTCGATGTCCTCCTCGTCGTTGAACAGGTGAGAAGAGATGCGCACGCGCCCGTCGCGTACCGCGCACGCGACCTGGTGCTCGGCGAGCGCTGCCGCCACAGCGGCGGCGTCGCCGCCGGGCACCTCGACCGAGACGATCCCGGACATCTCGCCGGGCCGGGTTGAGCTCACGGCCCGGTAGCCCTTCTGGCCGACCGCCTCCAGCACGGCCCGGCTGATGCCCAGCACCCGGTCGGTGATCAGGTCCACCCCGATCCCGGTGAACAGGTCGATGCTGGCTCCCAGGCCGTACATGCCGGCCAGGTTCTGCACGGTCGGCTCGTACCGCCGGGCGCTGTCGGGGTACCGGAGGTTGTAGTCGAGCTGCTTGCCGATGAACGGGGCATCCTCGATGTTCTTCCACCCGGGCGCCACGACCTCGAGCTGGCCGCGGAGCTCGGGGGAGACGTAGCAGAAGCTGATCCCGTACCCCGAGCACAGGCTCTTGTACCCGTGCGCCGTCACCAGGTCGGCGCCCAGGGCCGGCACGTTCACCGGCAGGATGCCGGCCGCCTGCACGGCGTCGACCAGCAGCAGGCATCCGCGCGACCGGCACAGCTCGGAGATCTGCTCCACCGGAGCGCGGAACCCGTGATAGCAGTTGACGAGGCTGACGCACACGACCCGGGTCCGGCCGGACATGACCGCGGCCACGTCGTCGGCGTCGAACCGGTGCCGCCCGCGGTCCTCGACGAACCGGACCCGCACCCCGCGGTGCTCCAGGGCCAGGAACGGGTACACGTCGCTGGGGAACTCCTGGTCGTACAGGACCACCTCGTCGCCGGGCCGCCAGCCGAGACCGAGCGACACCAGCGAGATGCCCTCCCCGGTGCTGCGCAGCAGCGCCACGTCGTCGGGGTCGCATTCGATGAACCGGCCGACCTTGGCCCGGACCTCGTTCGCACCCTCCCACCAGTGGCCCAGGCCCGGCGGGCTCGCCCCGTGCATCATCCCGTCCAGCAGCGCGTGCTGGGCACGGACGTTCGACGCCGGCAGCGGGCCGTAGGTCGCGGTGTTGAACCAGACCTTCTCGGCGGTGACCGGGAACTCCTCGCGGCGCACCCGGCGAAGAGTCTCTTCGGGCGTGGCCACCGGCATCACCCGCCGATCCCGGCTTCCGGCACGCCGGGCTGAGCCGCGCCGACGGCGGGAGCGCCGAGCTCGTCCTTTCCGGCGAGCTGGCCGACGCGCAGCGCCTGGCCCGCCACGCCACGGCGCAGCCGCGACCGCAGCCCGCCGAAGTACCAGAGGGCGGCGACGACCTGGCCGGCCACGGCGACCTCGGCGGCGGCGTGGAACTCGCTCGGCAGGGTGAAGTCCAGGATGATCGCGATCTCCCAGGCCAGGGCGATCACGATCAGGGGTATGGCCCAGCGGCCGAGGTCGAACGCCGGTGACTTCGGGATGCGGTTGCGGCGCGCCCAGTACGCGGCGACGATCATCAGGTAGACGAAGCTCGCGAAGATCGGGGTGGCGCCGATCAGGTCCACGTAAGCGTTGCCCTCTTCCGCGGCGAACACCATGACCGCGATGTAGATGATGGTCGTCAGGGCGAGCGCCGCCACCGGCGTCCGGGTCTTGGCGTCCACCCGGGCAAAGAACTTCGAGGCGGGGAACATGTTGTCGCGCGACAGCGAGTAGATCAGCCGGCCGATCGCGGCGATCTGCACGACCATGAGCGCGAACACCGAGTAGACGACGGTGACCAGGAACACCCGGGAGAACGCCGACCCGTACCAGTACGTGGCCAGGTACGCGATCGGCGTGGGGCTGGAGGCGACGGCCGACAGGTTCGGGATGCTGATAGCGAAGCAGATCAGCGTGATCATGCCCACGACGCCGGAGATGGCCACCGCGCCGATGATCGCCCTGGCCACCGTGCGCTGCACGCCCACGGCCTCTTCGCCAAGGTCTGAGCAGGCCTCGAAGCCGCCGATCGTGAACACCCCCATGAGCAGCGCGAGCGATGCGGCGTACCACGGCGTCTGGCCGTGCAGCGGCCCGTGGGTGAACAGGAACCCGAAGCCGTGCGGCGAGGGGTGCTTCACCAGGAACGCGATCAGCAGCAGGATGCCCAGGACCAGCGTGCCCAGGATCTCCGTCACCACCGAGATGTTGTTGATGCGGGCCGTGAGCCGGACGCCCACGATGTTGATCAGCCCGGCGAGCAGCAGCACGATCACGGACACGATGATCATGAGTGTCTCGTTGCTGACGTTCAGCCCGAGCACCGTGCCGATCATGGGGGAGAGCAGCAGCAGCGTCTCGCCCCCGCTGGCCAGGGCGAAGCAGCACAGCAGGTTGAACCCGACGAACCAGCCGTAGCCCGGTCCGACGAGCCGGCCGCCCCACTGGTAGGAGTACCCGGCCAGCGGGATCCGGGAGGCCAGTTCGGCGAGCACGAAGGCCAGCACCATCGCGCCCGCCGCCGCGATCAGCCAGAGCCAGATGGACGCCGGCCCGAACTCACTCGTGGCGAACGCGAAGTTGGTGAAGATTCCGGTCGTCACCGAGATGACGGAGAACGATATGGCGAAGATCGAGAAGAACTTCAGCGTCCGCTGCAGCTCCTGCTTGTAACCGAATCTGCTCAGGAGCTGTTCGTCGCCCTGAGCGGCCTGCTGCTCGTTTACTGCCATGGCCTTACCTTTCGGTGACGTCACCAGGTGGCGCATGAGCGCCGACTGCTCTGCCGGGCCAGCCGGGCCCGGGCCCACGGCCCGGGCTCCTGGCGGCCCTCGTGTCGCTGGACCACCTCCGGATCGCGGCGGCGGCCACTCGCTCGGGCACGACGGGGAACCCGTTGCCCGGCTGGGTGGGGACGGCGACGGTGCCGTCGGGCCGGATGTCAAAGGTCGGCTCGACCAGGTCCTGGTCGTAGAAGAGCCGGGCCGGTGACATATCGGAATGCAGCGTGAAGCCCGGCAGCGAGGCCAGGGCCAGGTTGAAGCCCCGCCCGATGCCGGTTTCGAGCGTGCCGCCGCACCAGGCCGGCACCTGCTCGCGCAGGCACAGGTCGTGGACGGCCATGCTCGCCAGGAGGCCGCCCAGCCGGGGCGGCTTGATGTTGACGATCCGCCCGGCGCCCAGGCGCAGCGCGGTCCGGGTGGTGTTGTAGCTCGAGGCGCTTTCGTCGAGGCAGAGGGGGGTGCGCAGCGCCTGCTGCAGCTGCGACATCTCGATCAGAGCGTCGCCGGCCAGCGGCTGCTCGATCATGACCAGGCCAAGGCCGTCGAGTTCGGGCCACGGGCCGGAGTCGAGCGAGTAGCCGCAGTTGGCGTCCACGGAGATGGGCACACCGGGGAACGCCTGCTGCACAGCGCGGACCGCGGCGACGTCCCAGCCCGGGGCGATCTTGAGCTTGACCCGGCCGAAACCCTCCTCGAGCCGGGCCCCGACCTCGGCCAGCAACTCCGGAGGGGTATCGCAGATCGGGAACGACTCGCCAACGTCGACGGCGTCGCGCACGCCGCCCCATAGCCGGGTCAGCGCCACATCGAGCTTGGCGGATGCGATGGCCCAGGCCGCCGACTCGACGGCGTTCCTCGCGTAGTTCTGCCCCATGACGTCTGCCCAGGTGTCCGTCACCCGCGCCGGCCCGGCAAACGACTTGCCGATCAGCGGGGGCAGCAGCAGGCCGGTCAGGGCCGACCAGGTGCTCTCGGCCGTGTCCGTGCAGTAGCGAGGCCGCTCGGCGACCGGCGCTTCGCCCCATCCCGGCGTGCCGTCCTGGTCTTCCAGCCGCACGACGATCAGGCGCTTGCGCCCGCCCGACTGCCCGTAGGCGGACCGGAAGGTCCGAACCATCGGCAGCGACAGCATGAACACCTCGGCCCGGGCCGGCCGGATCGCAACCTCCAGCGCTGCGGCCCCGGTGGCGTGCTCGTGACTGACCGGGATCACGCCCGGGTCAGCGGTCGACGGCACCTGCACGGTTCTCCCTAGAGCATCTCGCGGTACTCGTTGATCTCCCAGTCGGTGACGTGGCTGAGGAAGCGCTGCCAGTCGAAGCGGAGCACCTCGGCGAAGGTGCCGGTGAACTCCGCCCCCAGGGCCTGGGCCAGCTCCTCGTCCGTGACCAGAGCGTCCACGCCCTGCGCGGGACTGGCCGGCAGCCGCGGGAAGCGGAAGTGCTGGAACAGGTTCTCCTCGGCTGGGTCGCCGGGGTCGAGCGAGCGGCGGATCCCGTCCAGCCCGGCCGCGACCATGACCGCGGCCAGCAGATACGGGTTGGCGTCGGAGCTGCCCTGCCGGTTCTCGATCCGGGTGCTGGGCCCGGCGGGCAGCGCCCGCACGAGCGCGGTCCGGTTCTCCACGCCCCAGGCGATCTGCACCGGCGCCCACGTGCCCACCTGATACCGCTTGTACGCGGTGATCGTTGGGCTCGCGATCGCGGTCATGCCGGCCGCGTGCGCGAGCTGCCCGGCGACGTAATGCAGCGCGGTTGCGGACAGCCCGTGGGGCCTGGTCTCGTCGACGAGCAGGTTCTCGCCGCGATCGTCCAGCAGCGCCTGATGCAGGTGGTAGCCGCTGGGCGGCGTCGTGTCCCGCCCGGTCGGGCGGGCCATGAACGTGGCCCGCAGCCCCAGAGACCGCGCGACCTCCTTGACGGCGATCTTCAGTGCCACGACCCGGTCGATGGCGAGCAGGCCGGATCCCGGCTCCAGGTTCACCTCGAACTGCCCGGCGCCGTGCTCGCTGAACACCTCGTACAGCGGCAGGCCCATCTGCTCGGTGGCCCGGTCAAGCTCGTCGACGAAGTGCTGGGCCATGCCCATGGCGTGCACCGAGAACCAGGACTGGGGTCCGAACACGGGCGCGAAGCCATCCTCGGCCGGGTCCGGGCGGTAGACGTAGAACTCGAGCTCGCTGCCGAGCAACGGGACGATGCCGAGCGAGCGGGCGTCGTCGAGCACCCGGCGCAGCACGGCCCGCGGTGTGGCCGCCACGATCTGCCCGGTGTCGTCGTGCAAGTCGGTCAGCAGGTGCGCGGTGCCGGGCGTCCACGGCAGCGGGGCGAACGTCAGCGGGTCGGCGTGCAGGACGCCGTTGCGGTAGCCGATGTCCGAGCTGTACAGGTGCTCGCCGGGCGCGTGCCGCTGCCACAGGTTGGACGCGAACAAGGGGATGGCGAACGGGTGTCCTTCGGTCAGGGCGCGCTCCATCCGCGCCGCGGTCACGACCTTGCCGCGCGGCACGCCGTACAGGTCGGTGATGACCAGCCGCACGTTGCGAATGCTCTCGGCCTCGATCCGCTTGAGTATCTCGGCGCTCGGGGCTGCCGCGTCATCCGCGGGACTGTTCGTCATCTCCCCTCCCAGTTGCTCGGTGACTGCGCAGGAGCATGGCGCGGACCTCTCAGCCCGGTAACGGCTCGGGCTCGGCGGCGACCCCCTGAGCGGACAGCGCCGCGGTCACCGCCCGCTCGGTAACCGCGATGTGGGCGCGCATGACCGCGCCTGCCCCGGCCCGGTCGTGCGCGCGCAGGCAGCGGATCAGCTCGCCGTGGCTGTCCAGGGATTCCTGCTTGCGCCGGGGGGAGCGGTCCAGCAGGTCCAGACCTGGCGCGATCCAGACCCGGATGTCCTTCACCGCAACGATCAGGTAGTCGTTACGGCACGCGCTGGCCACGACCTGATGCAGGGACACGTCGATGGCCCGGAAGCGGTCACGGCCGATCGGGGAGTCCTGCAGCTCCATCTCGTGCAGCCGCTCCAGCCGGGCCAGCTCGGTCGGCCCGATCCGCTCCGCCGCCAGCTCCGCGGCCAGCGGCTCGATCGCGGCCCGGTACTCGAACAGCTGCCGGAAGTTCACGGCCATGCCGCGCAGCCGTTCCACGGCGACGTCGAGCGCCGGCTGCACGACGTAGGCCCCGCCGTAGCGGCCCCGCTTGATCCGGATGTACTGGTGATCCTCGAGCCAGCGCAGCCCCTCCCGGACGGCCATCCGGTTGACGCCAAGCTGCTCGCACAGCTCGTTCTCGGGCGGCAGCCGCTCGTCGGGCAGGAACTCATAAAGCCGGATGGCCGTGAGCAGCAGGCTGGCGACCTGCTCGCCCAGCCGCTGCCGCAGCGGCTGCACCCGGGCCGCCCCAGCCAGATCCGGCTGCGCGGTCACGGCCCGCTCACCCAGGCCTCCCGAGGATGTCTCCAGGGTTCAGACCGGGCAGGAACAGGAAGCCTCGAGTGGCGGGCGGTGTTTTGTCGGTCATGACCGGCATGCTGGAAGCGTGAGGAGCGCGTACCGGTGCCGGGCCTACCCCGGCGAGGCGCAACAGGCGATATTGAACCGCACTTTCGGCTGCGTCCGGGTGGTATGGAACCGCACTCTCGCCGAGCGGCAAAGGCTGTGGTGCACGGAAGGCAAGCGCCTGTCGTATGCGGGGTCGAGTGCGGCGATGACAACCATGAAAAAAGACCCGGACCTGGCGTTTTTGAACGAGGTGTCCTCTGTCCCATTGCAGCAGGCGCTGCGCCACCAGCAGCAGGCGTTCAGCGCGTTCTTCGGCAAGCGCGCCCGCTACCCGCGATTCAAGTCCCGCCGCTCCCGCCAGTCGGCGCATTACACCCGCAGCGCGTTTTCCATGTGCGGCGGCATGCTGCGGTTGGCGAAAACCGGCGGCCTGCTGCGGTTCACGTGGTCGTGGCCGGAGGCGGACCTCACCGCACTCAACCCGTCGATGGTGATCGTGTCCCGAGAGCCGGACGGGCGTTGGTATGTAACCTTCGCCGTCGACGCCGAGTCCCCTGAGCCTCTGCCGGAAACCGGCCGCTCGGTGGGTATCGACCTGAGCGTGCGGGACTTTGCAGTGACGAGCGACGGGGAACGGATCGCCAACCCGCGGCACCTGGAGCGCAAGGCTCTCAACTTGGCCCGCTACCAGCGGCGACTCGCCCGCTGCCAGAACGGGTCGGCGAACCGGGCCAAAGCCAAGACAAAGGTCGCCCGCGCCCACCGGAAGGTCCGCAACGCGCGGCGTGATTTCCTGCACCGTGCCAGCACACGCCTGGTCCGAGGCAACGACACTATCGTGATCGAGGACCTTGCCGTCACCAACATGGTCCGCAACCGGCACCTGGCCCGGGCGATCAGCGATTGCGGCTGGGGCGAGTTGCGCCACCGGCTGGAGTACAAATGCGAGCGCTACGGCCGCCACCTGATAGTCATCAACCGTTTTTACCCTTCCACCAAGACCTGCTCGGCGTGTGGGCACCGGCTCGCCGAACTCAGCCTGAGCACCAGGACGTGGCAATGCTCGTCCTGCGGCGCCCGGCACGACCGGGACATCAACGCCGCGAAGAACATTCTGGCCGCTGGTCAAGCGGTGACTGCCTGCGGAGCTGATGTCAGCCATTCCCGGACCTCCGGGGTGCAGTCGGCTGCGAAACAGGAACTCCGGTCCGTGAGGGCTGGAATCCCCGTCCTTCGAGGCGAGGAGTAGTCAAAGGACGGCGCTCTCGTCTACGACCGTGCGTTCGGTCGCGCCCGGGAAGATCAGGTTGAAAAGCGACCCGTCCGGGGAGTGCAGCTCGGTCGCTGCCACGTCCGCGTCGCCCATCCGGAACGTCCAGAACTGGTTGCGCTCGTGCTTGCTGAACAGCGCGAGCGCACCCCGGCTGTCCAGCGTGGCCAGGTTGGCGTTGCCGCCGAGCTTGGCGTGCACGATCGCCAGCGCGTCGCAGATCGAGGTGCCGGATTCCACCAGGTCCTGCAGCATGCAGAACCCGACCTCGCTGTCGGCGGCCCCGGCCAGCCGGCCCGCGTAGGCCGGCCGGTAGGTCTCGGCCTCGGTGAACAGGCCGTTGTGGCAGAACGCCAGGTCCTGCGCGGCGGTCAGGAACGGCTGTGTGTCGCTCATCTGAATGGTGGAGAGCAGCGTGGGCCTGCGGAAGTGCACCAGGAACTCGGTCGAGGTGACCGTGGCCAGGCTGGTGCCGACGGCCGGATCGCCGCCCATGCTGCCCGGGTCTCGGTGCCGGGCCACCCGGCCGTCGTCCAGCCAGGCCACGCCCCACCCGAACCGGCCCGACCCGTAGTACTCCATGGCGCGGGCCCAGCCCGCCAGGGCCGAGAACGGCCTCGGCTCGGGCCACCGGACGGCAAGGATCTCACACACGTGCGGAGCTCTCCCTCGCGCTATCAGCGGTCGCTGACATAGATGTTCTTCACCTCGGTAAAGTCGTAGAGCCCGTCCAGCCCCTGCTCCTTGCCAATCCCGCTCTGGCCGTATCCGCCGAACGGCGCCTGGATGTAGGAGCTGGAATCGGAGTTGATGCTCAGCAGGCCGGACCGGATCTCCCGGCCGACCCGGATCGCACGGCCGATGTCCCTGGTCCACAGCGACCCGCTCAGGCCGTACCTGGTCCCGTTGGCCAGCGCGATGGCCTGCGCCTCGCCGTCGAACGGCAGCACGGTGGCCACCGGGCCGAACACCTCGGTGGTCGCCACCTCGCTGTCCGGCGCGGCTCCGGTGATGATGGTCGGGGCCACCGCGTTGCCCGCTTCGAGCCCTGGAGCGTCGACCACGTGCCCGCCGCACACGACCTCGGCGCCGTCCGCGACCGCGCGGTCGATGAACCCGAGCACCCGGTCCTTCTGGCCGGCCGAGATCAGGCTGCCGAGCCTGACGTCGGGATCGAGCGGGTCGCCCTGGCGCACCTTCCCGGCCAGGCCGGACATCAGCTCCACGAACTCGCCGAGCGCGGGCCGCTCCACGATGATCCGGCTGCGCGCGCAGCAGTCCTGGCCCGAGTTCCAGAACACCGCCGCGATCGCAGACGCGGCCACCTCGGCGAGGTCGGCGTCGGCGAAGATCACATTCGGGGACTTGCCGCCGAGCTCCAGGCTGACCCGCTTGATGCCGGCCGCGGCCCGGGTGAGGATGTCCACCCCGGTGTCGGTGCTGCCGGTAAAGCTGATCTTCGCAACGTCGGGGTGGGCGACGAGCTGCTGGCCCAGGGCGCGCTGCGAGCCGGTCAGCACGTTGAACACGCCGTCGGGGACTCCGGCCTGGCGGCAGATGTCCGCCAGCTCCAGCGCGGTGAGCGGCGTGGGCGGCGCCGGCTTGAGCACGATCGAGTTGCCGGCCGCGAGGGCGGGGGCGGCCTTCTTGGCGGCTATCGCGATCGGGCCGTTCCAGGGCACGATCAGCGCACAGACCCCGATCGGCTCGCGCAGCGTCAGGTCGAGGCCGGTGGCGTTGACCGGGATCGTCTGGCCGGTCATGTGGTCGACGGCGGCACCATAGAAGCGGAAGTACCGCGCGGCCGCCCGCACCTCGGCCAGGCAGTCGGTGACCGGCTTGCCCGAGCACAGTGACTCCAGCCGTGCCAGCTCGGCCTCCCGGGCCTCGATCAGCCCGCTGGCCATGCGCAGGATCTCGCCCCGCAGCGGGGCCGGCATGCGCCGCCAGGAGCCCGCGCTGAACGAGGCCATGGCCGCGCCCACGGCATGCGTGACGTCGGCCTCGCCCGCGTCGGCCGCCTCCGCGACCAGCGCGCCGTTGGCCGGGCTGTGCACCTGGTAGGTCCGGCCGGTGGCGGCCGGAACGTCCCGGCCGCCGATGCGGAGCCGGCCGCCGATCACGGCGCCGGTCACGGTGTCGGTGCTTGCGCTCATTTCGCGGTGAACCCGCCGTCGATCACAAACATCGCGCCCGTGACCCAGCTGGAGTCGTCGCACGCCAGGAACAGGGCCATCTTGGCCACGTCCTCCGGCTGGCCCCAGCGGCCCAGCGGCACGTGGCTCTCGACAGCGGCCTCATATTCCGGCGTGAACGGCCCGGCGAGCGGGGTCTTGATCGCTCCGGGGAAGATGCAGTTGCACCGGATCTGGTACTGGGCGTGCTCCACGGCCAGCGTGCGGGTCATGGTGACCACGCCGCCCTTGGCGGCGGTGTAGGCGTCGGACGCGCCGGACCCCACCCGCAGCGCGGCGATGCTCGACACGTTGATGATCGACCCGCCGCCCACCTTCCGCATCTCCGGGATGGCGAACTTGCAGCCAAGGTAGGTGCCCTTGAGGTTGACGTCGATGGTCCGGTCCCAGATGTTCTCCTCAAGGAGCGGCGACGGGGCGTCGGTGACGCCCGGCCGGTAGTTCCCCTGGGCCGAGTACCAGAGCCCGGCGTTGTTGTAGAGCACGTCGAGACGGCCGAACTCGCCCGTGGCCAGGTCGATGGCCGCCTTGACCTGCTGGGCATCGGAGACGTCGCAATGCGCGAACGCCGCGCGGCCTCCCGACTTGATCAGCTCGTCGGTCACTTCCTTGCCGGTGTCCGCGTTGTACTCCGCGACCACGACCGCGGCGCCCTCGCTCGCGAACAGACGGGCCGCAGCCGCGCCCTGCCCGCTGCCAGCTCCCGTGATTACCGCGACGCGCCCGTCCAGCTTGCCCACTGCTGCGCCCTCCCGGACTCGAACCAACCCATGCCCGCGCAGCGGCAGCCTGGCTGCCGACCCGGGCCGGTCGGCCGGGGTTAAAGCGCAAAAAGATAGTAAGATTTACTAAATTTGCCTCATGGTAGGCAGCGGCAGATGGGGCTGTCAATAACCCTGTGCCAGGTTTTATATCATCCGGCTGTCTTAAAAACAGCCCTCTGCGCGCAGGGAAACGACCGGCCTCAACGTGACGCCGACGGCTTTGGCCTGGCCCGCCTCAGAGTGACGTGGCCGGGGCGACCGGCAGCGGCGCGCTGACCCGGGCCAGGAAGCTCTCGAGCGTCTTGGTCTGCCGCTCGGGCGTGGCCCGGCTCGGGTACAGCACCGCCTCCAGCGACAGCCCCTCGACCAGCACCATCAGCTGGTGGGTGACGTCGTCGGCGTCGAGGTCCGGCCAGAGCTGGCCCAGCTTGGCCGCCTCGCTGACCCGGTAGTGCAGCAGGTCCCAGAATCGCTCGAACTCGACGTGCTGCAGCTCGCGGAGCGTGTCGTCGCCCAGGGCCAGGGACTGGAAGTTGATCTCGATCTGCGCCTCGAGGAAGCGCTGCTCATCCAGGGGCAGCGCCTCCAGCATCACCACGCGCAGCGCGTCCAGGCCGAGCAGGCCCTGGGTGCGATCGCGCACCCGCTCGTAGACCTGCTGGTGCGACTGCTGCAGCGCGGCGGCCAGCAGCTCCTCCTTGTTGTCGAAGTAGTGCGCGAGCACGCCCGTTGACACGCCCGC
>Ga0335073_10006212_pt1 | contig 16786 bp, 10 predicted proteins | sample Lox_Sample_22_FD_207093 | JGI IMG/M metagenome (GOLD analysis project Ga0335073, IMG submission 207093) | Soil microbial communities from Loxahatchee National Wildlife Refuge, Florida, United States - Lox_Sample_2.2 | ecosystem: Environmental > Terrestrial > Soil > Wetlands | place: USA... | reverse complement strand
CAAATTTGGGTAATGGCGGCAATTCAATACGTTCCTCTTGCGGCTCGCCGAGTTGCTGCGCCTGCCGGCCGGGACCATAACCGGCGGGCCATGGCGCATCACCCCCGCGCAAAAATCTTTGACCGGAGCTTTCCGGTTTGCGGGTTTTATAGGGAAACTCCTTCGGCAACTTCGGCAATTCCGGCTGCGACGGATCCAGTTGGCGAATCCATGGATAATCTTTTTCGCCAACCCAGGGAATCGAATCCAACGGCAGGCGCAAACCCATCGGCGAATCGCCGGGAATCAACCAGAGCGTGTCGTCATCGCGCAGAAACCAGGCGCCGGACATCCAGCCAGGCCGGCCGCCACCTGTCGCGCCGGAGCCCGGCGAAGGCGGATACCACGCGCGCCTGATCGGCAGGGCGTAGCCGACCACTTCGCCCAGGCCCTTCTGGAAGACACGTGCGATGCGGTCGCGTTCCAGTTTGTCCTTTAAATTCGATTGCTCCGGCGTAACGTTGGACGGTAAACGGCGTTCTTTCCAGATGTAATAAAACGCGTCTTCATAGCCGGGCAGCATATATTTCGGGTCAGCGCCGACGACGCGCGAAATGCTTTCGAGCAAAGCTTTGGCGTCTTTCACCGTGTAGCCGTAGTCTTTTGATTCATCGGCAATCAGGGAGTCATCTTTCCAGATTGGCACACCGTCCTTGCGCCAGTAAACTGCCAATGCCCAGCGCGGCAGTTGCTCGCCGGGATACCATTTGCCCTGGCCGTAATGCAGCAACGAGCCGGGCGCAAATTGTTTGCGCAGCCGTCGGATGAGCTCGCCGGACAGCAGGCGTTTCCGGTGGGAAACGGCGGTGAAGTTCCATTCCAATCCATCGGGGTCGTCGATCGAAACGAAGGTCGGCTCGCCGCCCATCGTCAGGCGCACATCGTCTTTCTTCAAATCGGCATCAATCGCGTGGCCCAGCGATTCGATTTTGGCCCATTGCGCGTCCGAGTAGGGCAAGGTGACACGCGGTGATTCGTGGATGCGCGTCACCTTCATATCGAGACTGAACTCGCATTTGCATTCGTCCAGCAACCCGGTAATCGGCGCGGCGCTGGCGGGATCGGGCGTGCAAGCGAGCGGAATATGGCCCTCGCCGGCGAGCAGGCCGGAGGTTGGGTCCAGCCCGATCCAGCCGGCACCCGGCAAATAGACCTCGCACCAGGCATGGAGATCGGTGAAATCCTTTTCCGTGCCGCCGGGCCCGTCCAGCGCCCTGACGTCGGCCTTGAGCTGGATCAGGTAACCGCTGACGAAACGTGCTCCGAGGCCGCAATGACGGAGCAACTGGCAAAACAACCACGCCGAATCACGGCAGGAACCGCTCAACCGGGTCAACGTCTCCTCCGGCGCCTGTACGCCCGGTTCCATCCGAATCAAATATTTGATGTCCCGCTGAAGCCGCTGATTGAGCGCAACGAGAAAATCGATCGTGCGTGGCTTTTGCTCAAAGGGAATTTCCATCCGCTGCCTGTGGGCGCGGCGTTTGGTTTCACCGAGGAACTCTTTGCGGAGGGCGGTGAGGTAATTTGAAAACTTCGGCGTGAGCCGGCACTTCTTCAGGAACGGCGCAAGTTCGTGGTCCAGCGCCGGGTCATATTCGAACGGAAACCGCTCCGCATCCGGTTCGAGAAAAAAGTCGAACGGGTTGAACACCGCCATCTCGGCGACCACGTCCACCTGCACAAGAAATTCGCGGGTGGCCTCCGGAAACACGAGCCGGGCGAGGTAATTGGACTGCGGGTCCTGCGCCCAGTTGATGAAATGCTGTTCCGGGCTTATCCGGAGCGAGTAACTCAAAATGCGCGTGCGCGAATGCGGCGCGGGCCGCAGCCGGACAACCTGCGGGCCGAGATGGACCAGCCGGTCGTACTGGTAGTGCGTCTGATGATGGAGCGCGACGTGAATGGACACGGGAATTTACGATTGACGATGGACGATGGACGAGCGCATAGCGGTGACGAAACGGGGAAACGCAGGGCGGCGTTCACGCCGCTTCAAGGCGCAAAAGGGAATGGCCCCGAGGACCGCCTCTTGCCATTCGCGGCGGGCAGCGAAGGGCGCCAAGGCTCGCAAACTGCTGTTTGTTCGGGCAAAAGTTGTCGGTCGATCCTTCATTGGCACTTATAAATAGTTCTCGATGGGTTCCGCGCCGAGAGTACCGCACAGGGTTTCCCGATAGGCCGGTGACTCGACCTGCTCCAGAGTCTGTCGCGCGCGCGACAGCCGTTCCGCAATGCCGAGGCGCGCGGCCTCGTCAGCGTGGCTGGTGCGTTTCAAAAACCTGTCCAGATAATCCACGTGCCGGCGCCACAACCGCTGGTCGATCTTCTGCTTTGCCGCCAGGCGGGCCCCATACCAGTCGCTGCCCAGCAGGGATTCCCGCGTGAACATCTTCCGCAATTCGGGATCCTTAAGTCCTCTGCCCTCCCATTCATCGTTCAACATAATTTGTAACAACGCCTTCAATGGCGGACACGCCTGATTAATACTGCCGTCGTCAAAGTACATTTTCGCGACGCGCCTCTGCGTCGTGACGATGTTATCCATGCCATCCACGAACACATCCAGGCCCTGCAATTCCGGTTTGAGCATCTCGTCGGTGAAAACGGCCTGCGGATGATTGAATACGCGCCCGAAGAAATTGCGGACAAACCGCGCATTGATGCGCCAGCCCAGCCGGCTGGCCAAAACCATTTTGCCGTCATGCTCAAAATCCTCGCACTTTTCCAGACAGCGCTCGGCTATCAGAAATTGGGGGGCGCGCTCCTCCGGCGACATCCGGCACCAGATTTCCGGCACCAGGAGGCTGATGTCGTGGTCCACCCGGACGTTCGGACCGATATGGCCGGCGGCGGTGACAAACGCGTGATGGCCGGTAAGGATGAACGACACCAGCGCGTTGTTCAGGTCAATGATGGGCGGCAGCGCATTGAAGGGCGCCTTGGTGAGCGCGCCTTCCGAACCGGCGCCGGTGGTGGACGGCGACTTGCCGGTCATGCTGCAAATGAATTCCATGAACAGTTCCGGCAGCTCGAAGTAATGAATGGGATTGTAACACGCGAGTGAGCGGATGCCGGTTTCAGGGGGGTTATTGCGACGGCCCGGCAACACCGCGGCCACCGGATTGAGTACCGGCCGGTCCGGCGGCAGGCGGCGGCGCAGCCGCGCCCCCATTTCCGCCAGATAACCCTCGCGCGGCGCAGTCAGGTCGGGCCGGATTTGCAGATAGCGCGGATTTCTGGTCGGTTTGCCGTCCACCAGCCGCGGGTTGGCCGAAGAGACAAAATAGCCGGCATCGCGGGTTGCCACGCTTTTGATCAATGATTGCATGGGCTCGGTGAACTGGTAAAAGCCGATGGCATCCTCGATTAATTCGCGCGCCGTCCTGGCCGGCAGCGGCTCGTAGTTGGAAAAGAAATTGTCCAGTCGCGAAAAATCCGCTTCCGTCACCTTGTCGTACCCGCGATGAATGGCGTCATCCGGGCGCTGAAACAAACGGGCTTCCGCATTCAGAACAAACTTCAACGAGCCGTCCCCGTCCGCTTCCGGTTCCGGCACATCCTTGAGTACGCCCGGCGGCACGATGACGGACGCGGTGATATCGTCCTCGGCCTGGATTTTCACCGCCGGATTGAAGTCCTTGCGCAAGCCGAACGTGCGCCAGGAACCGTCGTGGTCAAAACCCACCCGCAAACAGGTGGTGACCAGCTTGCGGTTGTCACACTTCAGTTCGTTCGCCGGCTTGCCGTTGATAATGTCCACGCTGAAATGTTCGCGCCAATGATCGCCCCATTCCGGTTTGTAATAGCGTTTTACCACGAACACCAGTTCACGGAGGTATTGCGGGACGGTTTCGAGCCAGGCGTTGTATTCGGGTTTGTAGTCGTGTTCGTCCGGAATGAGCAGTTTAATCACCGAGCCCAGCGAACGCTCCGGGCTCAAAATGGAGCGTTGATCCGCGCGCGCCGGGTCGCTGAAGCGGCCGCTGTAATCACGCGCCATCAGTTCGGCCACCTGGTCAAAATCTTTTTTGAAATCAGCGACGAATACCGGGCCAGTGAGCACCGCATCGGTGATGGGTTTGGAAATCTCCGATTTGCCGCCGCCGGAAACCGTGCAGGGTTTATGGCAAAGTGTGCCTTCGGCAACCGTCCCGACCAGCCGCCAGGAGCGGTTGGCGCCTGGCTTTTCCATTCGAATCTTGTAGCCGGACGGGCGCACATAGGTTTTGCCGGGAAGCAGTTTGATGGAACGTTCGGTTTTTCCACCCGGCCACCAGACTTTTTGTTTGTGCAAATCGAAATGCGCGTCCTCCGGAACGTAAACAATGTCCGGATATTGTTTATCCACGGCGTAGCCATCGGGTTTCAGCTCCATCGTTGCACCGTGAACGGATACGGTCTCCGCGAAAGTATGGCCCATGCGTTTGACGTGCGTGTCACCGCTGAATTCCTCGCCCAGATCATAGGCGGGAAAAACCAGCGCGCCACCGGCATGTTCTTCCTCGCACAGACCGTAAAGATTGGCCGCGTAACTGATTTGTGTCTTCACCTCCTTCTTGCAGTAACCGTAGTAGTTGTCGGCAATAATCGTAACCATGACCCCGGTTTCGTCGCGGCAGGCGAGCTTGAAAGCGCCGCCGTTGTTGTAGAATTCCCATTCGTCTTTCCAACCCATGCCGTCGCGGCGCTGGCGTTCAGTGGCCTGGTCCCACGGCGGCAGCCCCGCTTCCTTCTTCGTGATTTTCGTCAGATGCGGCGCGAGAATGACGCAGCCGGTGTGGCCGGTCCAATGTCCGGTGTCCAGGCCGGCGTCGTTTTCGGGCAGGTTCGGGTCACCACCATTGCCGAAGATATTTTCGACGAAGTCGAGGTTGCTGACCAGATTGCCCGGCGCGAAGAAGCGAATCTCCATCGTTTTCCGCGGCGTAAAACCGGGGACTTCGGGGCAGACGACCGGCCGCAACAGCAACGAAACGAAACACTCGGCGGGATGCAGTTGCAGGGCGGTGAACGGGAGGCGCATGATCTCGCGCGGCGGATTGAAGGCGAGGCTTAACATCTTTCCGAACACCGCCTTCGGCACGCCGATTTTATCTTCCGGAATCGGCAGGCCGCCTTCGGCCACGTGAAAGATGCCCTGCGTCGTGCGGCGATCACTTTTGGGATTGTGCAGCACGCCTTGCCGGACCCGGTAGGAATTGAGAATGGGGGACGCAAATTCATCGCGGTCCACCGGCAGCGACAATGCACGCGCCATGCCGGGACGGTCCAGCGTGAGCGTGCGCAACGGCAGTTTGGTTACCGGCACGTCCTGCAGGTAATCGTAGAGGAACGTCTGAATCCGCTGGTCGGCGGGGCAGAGATGATTGGCCAGCAACCGCTCCTTTTCGCGATACTGCGCGATCAACGAGGAAACCATGTCGCTGAGCGGCGCCTCTTCGCCGTTCACCACCGGCGGAAAGCCGAGCAATGACAGTTTGACGTTGAGGTAAGGAACCAAAGTGGCGGATGCGCTCATGCGGCCTCCATTTCCAGATAACGGATGCGCTTATGCACATCCGTGTTGATGGAGTGATACGGCTGCGCGAGATTGCCCGGGTCGAACAGGGTTGAGCGCATGTGCTCGGCATCGTCATTGCCGATGGCATCCGTGAAAATCGGCAGCAAATAATCAATGCCCAATTTGGACGGCTTCATCAATTTGGCGTCGTACAGCGCCGGGTGCAGTTTGCGCGCATGAATAAGTCCCCAGCGATCCCGGAAACGATTCGCGTCATAACCCTCGACGTGAAAGCCTTTGTGGGAATTATACTGGAGCACCGAAATGGCGTTGTTGCGGCCTTCCAGCAACAGGTCCACCGCCCGGGCGCCGAGCAACCCGGCGTAAAACCGGTCAAAGAGAATCGGTCGCCCGCCCCGTTGCGTATGTCCGACTTTTCGGGTGAAGATGGCTTCCCTGGCCGATTCACCGCGGCGATAAAGCTGGAAATAGCGGTCGCCGATCATCTGGACCAGCTTGTTGCGCAGGGCATCGGCTGCGCCACTGAGAACGAGATTCCCCGAGGGATCGGTGGATTTGGTTTCGGCGCCGAGTTCGCGGCCCTGCTCGTCCACGATGCCCTCGCCACAAACGATGACGACGTTCTTTTGCAGGTCGTAAATGTGTTTCACGCGCTGGACAAGGTGTTCGAGGTCCAGCGGATGTTCGGGAATAAGAATGATGTCGGGCCGACCGTAGGCCGTGCCGAGCGCGATGTACCCGGAATGCCGGCCCATGACTTCGATGATGGCAATCCGCCGATGACTTTCCGCCGTCGTACGGATGCGCCCAACGCCCTGCGCCGAAACAAAGACCGCCGTGGTATAGCCGGGCGTGGCATAATTGACGATTTGATCGAGATCGAAAGTCTCACTGGCGGGAACTTGTTTGTAACGATACCCGCGCCTGGCCGCGGCATCGTTCACACGCACCCATTCGTCCGGCTCGCTGGGATAATTCAGGCCCAGATCATTGTCAATCGTCTTCGGCGCCAGCACCGCTGGCAGCCGCTCGGCAATCGGTTGCAGACCGTTCAGAGTGCCGTCGCCCCCGATGCAGATGAGCCCCTCGATGCCGAGCTTGCGCAAGCGCGATTCGACCACGTCAAGATCCCTTTGGTTTTCGGCATCCACATAATCGCGCGACGAGCCGATCAAAGTACCGCCCTTGGTCGGGTCGAGTTCGGGAATTTCCTGAAAGAGCGGGTTCAAATGAACGTGCGGCACCCGCGGATTGAAGAGGCAATTGAAACCCTTGATCAGCCCGACCATTTCGACCTTGAGCTGGTTGGCGCGCACCACGGCGCCGTGAATGGTGGCGTTCAAGGCCGGCGTGTCGCCGCCGGCGGTCAGGATGCCGATGCGTTTCATGGTCCGGGTGGGTGACAGGTTTGCAACTGTTGTTGTTGTTCCTCCTGCTGAACCATGTGCTCTTCGTCGGGACTTTCAAACGGCTGAAAGATATAGGCCCGGAACAGCGCTCCGCCGATGCCATTCAGTTTGATCTGCGCCTCGTCCAGGTACCGGTGCAGCCCGATGTCAAAAACTTCCCCAATCGTGCTGAACTGCAATTCCGCCAGCAATCGGCCCGTGAGTTTTTCCGCATCGTTGCAGAAATGGCCATCGGCCACGCCGGAAATGCGCCGCAAGGCGCGGTTCAATTCGGTGACGCAAAACCGCGCCGAGCGGGGAAAATCGTCGTTCAGCAACAGGAATTCCGCCACAAACTTCGGATGCACGTTCGCACCATGGATCGTCCGATAGGCGTCCCACGCGCTGCATGACCGGAGCACCGCCGACCATTCGAGCGTGGTATTCTGGTCGATGTCCACCGGCATGCCGCACTCCGGCAGCGTCTGGTATCGGACGTCGAGGATGCGCGTGGTTTTATCGGCGCGTTCGAGGAACTGGCCGGTCTGCACGAACCACCAGCCCTCATCGTGAACCAGCGTCGCGTTGATGATGCCGATCAAATGCAGCGATCCGGCTTTGATTTCCTGGAAGAACTCGCTCGGGCTGCGCCGCCAGATCTTCCGCGCTTGCGGCGACCGCACAAACAGATACAGCCGGTTCAATTCCTCCCACAGTTCGGGCGTGAGCTGGTCGCGCACCATGCGGGCGTTCTCGCGGGCTTGTCGGATGCATTGTACGATTGAATTCGGGTTCTCGGACTGGAACACCAGGAATTCGCTGATGGCCTGGGCGGTGGGTTTTGAGTGCAACTGGAAGAAGGCCGCCTCATCGCCGGTGCTCTGGACAATGGGCAGCCAGTAGCCAGCCAGCTTTTGTTCGTCCAGGTCCCGCAAATCGAGCAACAATTGCAGGTTCACGTCCACAATGCGGGCGATGTTTTCGGCACGCTCGATGTAACGTGCCATCCAATAAAGCGAGTTGGCAACCCGGGATAACATCTATGATTGAGAGCCGAGGAATGGCGGTTTACGCAGCCGGCCGGCATAAACGTCAGGCCCCGACTGCGGCATTAGCGTCAATCGCAAATCGTTAATCACAAGTTTACTTGTCCCCGTACAAGACCCAGGTGTCCTTGCTGCCGCCGCCCTGGGATGAATTCACCACCAGCGAGCCTTTGCGCAAGGCAACGCGCGTCAAGCCTCCCGGAATGATGGAAACGCGTTCGCCGGACAGGATAAACGGACGCAAATCCACGTGCCGCCCTTCAAACGTGCCGTCGCAAAAAGTCGGGTGTTGTGACAGGTAAATCATGGGTTGCGCGATGTAATTGCGCGGCTCGGCCGCCACCTTCTTCCGGAACTTTTCGATTTCCTCCTTGGTCGCTTTCGGCCCCATCAACATCCCGTAACCACCCGATTCGTTCGCCGCCTTCACGACCAGTTCCGGCAGATGATCCAGTATGTATTGGCGGTCCGTCTCCTCGCTGGCCAGATAGGTCGGCACATTCGGCAGGAGCGCTTCCTGGCCCAGATAATATTGAATCATCCGCGGCACGAAATAATACATCACCTTGTCGTCGGCGATGCCGGTGCCGATGGAATTGGCAAGCGAGACGTTGCCCGCGCGATACGCGTGGACGAGGCCGGGAACCCCCAGCATCGAATCCCGGCGAAAAACCGTCGGATCGAGAAAATCATCGTCAATGCGCCGGTAAATGACGTGGACCGGCTGGAGCCCTTTGGTGGTGCGCATGAACACCCGCCCGTCGCGAATAAACAGATCGCGGCCTTCGACAATTTCGATGCCCATCTGCCGCGCCAGATAAGTGTGCTCGAAATACGCGCTGTTGTACGCCCCCGGCGTGAGCAATACCACCGTTGGATCGGCCACACCCGCCGGCGCAATGTGTTTGAGGCATTTCAGCAATTCCTGCGGATAATCCTCCACCGGCCGCACGCCGATGCCCTCGAACATTGCCGGAAATGCCCGCTTCATCGCCCGCCGGTTCTCCAGGACGTAACTGACGCCGGAAGGACAGCGGCCATTGTCTTCCAACACCAAATACCGGCCATCCTTGTCACGGATTAAATCCGTGCCGCAGACATGGATGTAAATCCCTCTGGGCACTTCGAAATTGACAAATTCACGCCGGAAATGCCGCGCGGACAGGACATAAAATTCCGGAACAACCCCATCCTTGATGATCTTCTGGTCGTGATAAATATCGTGCAGGAACAGATTCAACGCTGTGATGCGTTGAGTAAGCCCTCGCTCCAAATGTTCCCACTCGGCCGCCGGTATGATGCGCGGCAACAGGTCGAACGGGAAGATCTTCTCCGCGCCCTCGGCATCGCCATAAACGTTGAAGGTAATGCCCTGGCGAAGAAACGCCGTATCCGCCGCCTGCCGTTTGCCATTAAATTCCGCCGGCTTGATGCTGCCGAACAATTTGTGAAATTTCCGGTAGTGCGACCGCACGCCGCTTTTGGCGTCGAACATCTCGTCAAAACCACTGTTCGCCTTGTAATTCTTCAGCATAAGTTGAGTCGTTTTTTGCGCGGCATGGCCAATTTCCGCCATGCCCCACCCACCGCCCGCCCGCCTGGATTTTAACGCCGTACCGGCTGTTTCGGACCAATATCGCGCGGATTTTCAATGCCTTCCCGCAATCCGTGCTCCCGCCACACGGGATCTAACCCCACCCGCCCGATAATCATGGTCATGCTTTTAGCAGCCTGCTTGCCGAGCCCGGCCGCACGTTGCGGTTCGAGGACGGAATCCGACGGGACGGCGAAGCCGGGCGCCCGGCAGGACCTGTGAAATCATCCCATCACCGCATCATTCGAATACTTGCTATTAAAAATTCTGGCGTTTAATGTCTGCGCGCCTTGAAGAAGAACGGACGGCTCATCATCCCGCGCAAGACGATCTATCGGCTCTCGATTTATCTCCGTTGCCTGGCGCGCCTGCGCGAGAACGGTATCGGTACCGTCTCGAGCGAGGCGCTCGCCCGGGCCGCCGGCGTCAAACCCACCCAACTGCGCAAGGACCTCGCCTATTTCGGCACGTTCGGCACGCGCGGCCTGGGTTACGACGTCGCGGACCTGTCAAAACGAATTGCCGATGAACTCGGCACCTCGCGCCTGCAACCGGTGATTCTGGTCGGAGCCGGGCATCTGGGACTTGCATTGCTTTCGTACCGGGGCTTCGGCAAGGAGGGATTTGAAATCGTCGCCGCTTTCGACGCCGACCCGCGCCGTCAGCGCGATAAAAAGGTCCGCCAGCCGATTTTGGGCATGAACAAGCTCCCGGACTTTGTCCATCAGAACGGCACCCGGATGGCGATTCTGACCGTGCCCGCCGCGGCCGCCCAGGAGGTTGCCAACCAGCTCGTCGCCGCCGGCATCACGGGCATTTTGAATTTTGCGCCAATCCCCCTTTCCGTACCCGAGGAAGTCATGGTCAATAATGTCAACCTGGCCATCGAACTGGAAAACCTCAGCTATTTTATCCGGGAATGACGCGTGGGGCTTTCGGCGGAAAGCCGGGCTGAAATGCCTCTCGTTAGAGCGTTTCCGGGAAAACTGCAGCCGCCGACGTGAGGCGGCGGGCTCTCTTGGACAATGCCGCCTCGTTGCCTCGGCGGCTACAAAATTCATTGAACCGCTCCAGCTGGCGGCGCTCTGCCGGGATACCGCTAGGACACCTCCCGGATGCCCGGCAATGGAAATGGCACACCCTGTACGTTAAGCGGCCTGTAAAGATTTCTTTGTCTTGCGCCCCTTACGCGCCGGCTTCGCACCGGCGGTTGCCTCGGCAGATTTCGCCGGTTCGGCCGGCACATCAGGAGCAAGGTAAAGGTACCGGCCGCAATTTTCGCAGAGCTGGATGTCCTCGCCATGTTTCAGCGCCATGATGCCGCCAATGGGCACGCGCATGTGGCAACCGGTGCAAACCTGATCACGGACCGGCGTGATGCCCTTCTTCCCTTTGGCGACCAGCCGGTCGTAATGGCCCAGGATCTGCGGCGGAATCTTGGCGCGCAATTCCGCCATGGCCGCCTCGGTGTTCTTGTCTTCGACGTCGCCAAATTCGAGAGATTGCAGTTTGTTCAGGTTTTGAAGTAATTCATTCAATGTATTCATAAAACCGTCCGGGTATTGTCATGACATAATCGGGGGAAATCATCAAGCCGAATCCAGCCGCCCCAACAGGCGCAGCAATCCGTCCAGAATCGTGATCGGATGCGGCGGACAGCCGGGAATGTAAAGATCCACCGGCACAACACTTTCCGCGCCGTTTCGCTGCTCGGCATGGCCAGCATAAGGGCCGCCCGAAATGGCGCAAGCGCCAACCGCGATCACCAGTTTGGGCGATGGCACCGCCTGGTAGGTCCGGCACAAAGCGGATTCCATGTTGCCCGTCACCGGGCCGGTGATCAGCAGGCCGTCTGCGTGACGCGGCGACGCCACAAATTGAATGCCGAACCGGCCCAGATCAAACACGACCGTATTTAACACATTCACATCCGCCTCGCACCCGTTGCAGCCGCCGGCGCTGACCTGGCGCAGTTTCAGTGACCGGCCAAAAAGCTTCCGCGCTCTTCTCTCCAGCGCCTTCGCCAGCTGCTCCGAAAGCGGTCGGGCCTCGCCCAAAACCAGCGCCTCGCGGCTGGAAGCGGCCAGCCGATGTTCGGCGGTGAAACGAATGGCGCCCTCCGGACAGGCGCGCTCGCATTCCGGACAAAAGAGACACCGTCCCAGATCAAGTTCAACCTGCCCGCCTTTCACCGCGAGGGCGTCCGTCGGGCAAATGTCGGCGCAGACACGGCAGCCGTCGGGACATTTGGCGGCGTCGAGTTGCGGACGACCGCGCCATCGGTCCGGCAACACCGGCGGTTGTTTCGGAAAACCGACGGTGCGGTGTTTCTGATGGGCACGAGCTAAAAGAGCCTTCAGCATGGTGTCAGCACATTCCAGATTGACGATGGACCAGTTCCGCAACGACGCCAAATTGCGCATCGATCGAAAATCGCAAACCTGCTCGCGATTTATCGGAGTCGTAAATCATAAATTCAGAGGTCATGGCCACAGTAGGACAGGTTGAAACTTTTGTTGCCGAGCGGGAAATCAGAAATTTGCTGGTCGCGCAGCGCCAGCGCCAATCCCATCCAATTGTGAAACGAAGGATCCACGACCTTGTAATGGGCGAATTTCCCCGCCTCATCGGTCAGCACCACATGGCAAATCTCGCCACGCCAACCCTCGGTCAACGTTACCACCGCGCGATTCGGCGCCAGCGGGCCGGCCTCCGCCCGCACCGGCCCCTCCGGCAGCGCCTTGAGTTGATCAAAAACAAACGCCAGCGAACGCTGGATCTCCATCCAGCGCACGTGCGCCCGCGCGAAGACCGTGCCGGTGTGATACAACGACATCGGAATCTGCGCGAACCGGTAAATGCCGGAGGGGAATTGCGCCCGCACGTCGCGTTCCAGTCCGCTGGCCCGCGCCGCCACACCCACGAGTCCCAGTTCCCGGGCGGTCCCGCGCAAAATCGGACCGGCATTCTCAAACCGCGAGCGCACCGACGGCGCGTCCCACAACAGGTTCACCGCGTTGGTCACGTCCCGGCGCGCTTGCGCCAGGCGTTCTGCCAGTTGCGTTTGCCGGGCTTCCTCGAGATCAAATAAAACACCGCCGGGCCGAACCAGGCCGCGCCCGAAACGACTTCCACAAATCAACGCCGTCAGATTCAAAAAATCACCCCGAATGCGCCCGCAAAAACTGGCCGTGGGTAGATAGCCAACATCGCCCGCCAGCGCACCGAGGTCGCCGGTGTGGTTGGCCAGTCGCTCCAGCTCCAGCGCCATGGCTCGCAAAATCTGCGCCCGCGCCGGCACGCGGCAGCCCGCCAGCGCTTCCACCGCCTCGCAATGCGCCAGCACGTGGCCGATGGTCGTGTCGCCGGCCAGTGTTTCCATGTAAGGAATTGTCCGCTTCCCCGGGCCGCCCACGAGCGCGCGTTCGACTCCGCGATGCTGATAACCGAGCGAAATTTCCAGGTGATGAACCTTTTCGCCGTGGCATTGAAAGCGAAAATGTCCCGGTTCAATGATGCCGGCGTGAACGGGGCCAACCGCAACTTCGTGAACCTCTCTGCCTTCCATCATGAAAAAATTGGCGACTCCGGGTTGTATCGGCGTTTCCGGGGAGCGCTGCCAGGCGTCGCGTCGCGGAAGATACGAGTGATGAAACCGGATCGGCTTCAACCACGGATGACCTTCAGGACAGATGCCCCATTGCTCGGCTATTTCGCGCTCGAACCAGTGTGCTTGCGGGCAGGCCGGCGTCAGCGCCGGATAATGGTCGCCCACGTCGGTCGAGCAGAGAGTCAATTGCCCTTCCGCGTCGTTGGCCAGCACGACGCACAGCCGGACCCGGTCAGCGCCGCCCGGTTGCCCGAACAATGCCATGAGGCGACCGCCGTTTTCACAGGTTTGCAGGACTTGTTCACGAAAATCATCGAGGCCCAGCCGGGGAATTTCCGCGCGCACCACGGCATCGCCGTTGCGGATGAAACCAGTGGCGCCGGTATTCATTGCGCACCTCCGAGGGTGGACACGATTTGGCGCAGCACATTCGCGAGCCGCTCTGGCACAGTCAAACCGAGGCACAATACCAGAAAACCGAGCACCGCCGGCGGCGCGATTTGCCACCAAGTTTCGTGCGCAGCGAAGTGAGGCTGCAGACCGCCGTGCCGGGGCGCAGCGTGCGAAGGCGGGCTGGTTTCTTGCTGCTCTTGCGAGCCACGACCGGGCAAGCCGGCGGAGGGAGGCGGTTCACCTTGCGCCATGACCAGAAACGCCGTCGTCATGCCGATGAAAATGACCGCGAGGAAACCGAGCAACACAATGGCCATCCACAGATGACCACTGTCAAACGCGGCTTTCAGGATGGTGAATTTGCTGAGAAACAATCCAAAGGGCGGCGTGCCGGTGATGGCCAAAAAGCCCGCCAGCCAGAGCAGCCCGGTCGCCGGCGCGGCCATCAACAGTCCATGCACCCTGGCGATGTTTTTGTTTTGGTAACGGGTCAGGATGTTGCCCGAAAGCAGGAACAGCATGGCCTTGGCCAGCGAGTGGTTCACGGCCTGCAACATCGCGCCGAAGACACCCGCGCCGCCCAGCCCCATGCCGATTGCCATAATACCCATGTTCTCGACGCTCGAATACGCCAGCAGCCGTTTGTAATCCGTCTGGCCAAGAATGAAGACCGCGCTCACCACCAGCGAAATCAGCCCCAACGCCAGCCAGACGTCCCGGCCGAAATTTCCCAGACCGGCCGCCACACAGATTTGCTGGACACGAACGAGCCCGAGCAACGCGCAGTTCAACACCGCACCGGACAACAGCGCGGATACGGCCGCTGGCGCCTCGCTGTGCGCGTCCGGCAGCCACGTATGCAACGGCGCCAAGCCCATTTTGGTGCCATAACCGACGAAGAACAGGAGACCGGCGACCTTCAACCACGGCGTCTGCAAATCGGCGGCATGCGCCACCAGGCTGGACAGCACCATGGGGGAAGCGGCGCCCGTCGCCGGCGTCGCCGCCACGCCCAAAAAGAAATTCGCCAGCAATGCCAGGGCGATGCCGACCGAGCAGATGAGCAGATATTTCCAGGTCGCTTCGAGTGAGCGATGGTGCCGGTGAAAATAGATCAACGGCGCGCTTGCCAGCGTGGTGCCTTCGATCGCCACCCACAACAAGCCAAAGTGCTGGCTGACCGTCACGAGCGTCATGGCCGCCAGAAACAAAAGGAGGCAGCCAAGAAAGGCCGCTTCCGGCGCGTTATCGAAGAGAAATCCTTCCTCCGGGTCCGTGGCGTGCCGGTTTGCCTCCTGGCCGAGATAGCCAGCGACATAAAACGACACCACCAGAAACAGGCCGCTGGTGATGCTTAGAAACAGCAGTCCAGCCGCGTCCAGCGCCAGCCAGCCGCCCAACGCCGGCGCGGGCATTCCCTCCCAGCAGGCCGCCGCAAGCGCCGCATGCATCAGCGCGGTCCCGATCAGCAGTCCGCGACGCAGAACCGGACGTGGGAGGACAAACGCCACCAGACCGGCCAGCAAAGGCAGAATGACCAGGGCGAGAATCATTGTGATTGCGGAGGGCGCACGGCAGAGCGCGCCTTAGACAGGTATTCCCCTGGCGCGTCGGAGTTTCGTCCAATCGTAAATCGTAAACCTGCTCGCGGTTTATCGGAGTCGTAAATCATAAATCCGCTCAATCTTTCAACGAGCTCAGCCGGTCGGTGTTGATATGATCGAACTCGCGGTTGATGTGGAAAATGGTGATACCCATGACGAACACCGCCACAAACACGTCCAACAACACGCCCACCTCCACCAGAAACGGCGTCTGCACGGCCACCCCCACCCCGAACGTGTAAATACCGTTCTCCAATACCAGAAAACCCAGCACCTGGTTCACCGCGCGCTTGCGACTGACGATGAGAAACAGACCGGCGAAGATGGAAAAAAATGACACGGGCACCAGCCAGGGCGAGGCGATGTTCCCGGGAACCGGCAATCGCGCGCACAGCCAGAAAGCCGCGCCCAACGCCGCCGCGCCCGTCACCAGCGACGCAGCGTAACCGACGTAAGGCTCGACTTCGCGGGCGATTTCAGCCTCACGGATGGCCCGGAAAAGCAGCCACGGGAATACGACACCCTTGATGGCGATCGTACCCGCCGCCAGCAATGCGAAATGCACCGACAAATCCTGCCAGTGCGCCAGAACCGGCAGCAACCCGAGCGCCATGCCCTGGGCCGCCACGACCCGGATCGAAGCACCCAGCCGGCTGGAACCCAACAGCTTCAAATTGGTCAGCACCACCAGCGCGAGAATGAGTTTGGTGATGAACATAAAAATCAGGCCAGGCTCAGTAAAAACGCCACCGCCACCAGCGCACCCGCACCGACCAGCAATTGCGGCACAATCACCAGACGCAGCCGCGCCATGACCGATTCAATCACGCCGACCACCATGGCCACGACCAGCATTCCCGCCACCGCGAGCAGGAGATTTGGCCACAGGCTGCCAATTGCCGGCAGCACCATCCCGACAATCAATGCCGCGAACAGCCACAGCTTGAGCGCCGCGCTGTAGAGAATGAACGCAAAATCCGGTCCGCTGTGGTCCAGCACCATCACCTCGTGAATCATGGTCAGTTCCAGGTGCGTGTCCGGGTCGTCCACGGGGATGCGCGCGTTCTCCGCCAGCAACACAATCATCAACGCAATCATTACCAGAATCAGCACCGGGCCGGCTTGCAGCCAGTGCGCGCCGGCCACAGTCCCCAACAGGGTTGAGAGTGAAAGCGCGTTCGCCTGCCGCGCCAGGACGGCCAGGGCCACGAACAAAGCCGGCTCGGCCAAGGCGGAAAAGAAAACTTCGCGGCTGGCGCCCATCCCTTCGAAACTTGAACCCGTGTCCAGCGCCGCCACGACGATAAAAAAACGCGCCAGCCCCAACAGACCGGCGAACAGCAAAAAGTCCGCTGGAAACGCAAGCAGCGCCGGGACATTCCCCAGCGGCATCAGCATGGCCGCCGTCACTGTGGCCGCCAATCCAACGATTGGCCCGGCGCGAAATATCCACGAGGTGGCCCGACTATAAACCGCGCCTTTTTGCAACAGCTTCCACAGATCGAAATACATTTGCAGCAGCGGCGGCCCGCGCCGGCCGGCAAACCATGCCTTGGTACGGTTGATGACCCCGGGCAACAACGGGGAC
>Ga0335073_10006210_pt1 | contig 16790 bp, 14 predicted proteins | sample Lox_Sample_22_FD_207093 | JGI IMG/M metagenome (GOLD analysis project Ga0335073, IMG submission 207093) | Soil microbial communities from Loxahatchee National Wildlife Refuge, Florida, United States - Lox_Sample_2.2 | ecosystem: Environmental > Terrestrial > Soil > Wetlands | place: USA... | reverse complement strand
CGACACAGCCTCGAGGTCTGGCGCTCAGGGCTCGTCGAACTCGTCGGCCTGAAAGCCCTTGAGGAGCCCGCAGACCTCGGCGAGTAGGTCCTCCCTGCCCCTGTGAGGTGGTGCAGCGCGGCCACCGCGGCGGCCTGCTCGTCCGCGTTAGCTCCCGCCATCGGGCATAGTGACGGGGCTCCCCTACAACTCGGCGACAAGGATCTGGTCAGCCTGCGGGCGCAACTCGATCACCTCGTCGCTTTGATGCTGAAGGGTGACCAATGGCTCAGACCGATCACAGGTCTCGTCCGTGCCATTACTCCCTTAGGTTGCGCACCTCAAGGTGATGTGCACGGGGGTGCTCAGGAGGCCCTGGGAGTCGTAGATCCACGCTTCGACCTGGCTCGTGTACTGCTGCGCGGTGCTGCACTCCAGGTTGAACGGGTAATCGATGCTGGCCTTCCCGACGATGCCGTAGGAGGGTCTGGAGAACGGGTGGCTCTCCGCCGCCCAGCCAGATCCGTTAACGCCGACGAACCCGAAGCCCATGGCATCGTGGCCTGGATCAGAGTAGTGGAGGCTGAAATAGTAGAGGCCCCCCTTCTGGTAACCGTCTACTCCGGCTATCTCCGGAATCCGCTGCAGCGGTGCCTTGAACAGCTTGCCGAGGTGGCTCACGCCGTAATCGAGAGCACGCGGGAGCGGAGGGTCAGGCAGCTTCGGCGCGCAGTCAAACGCCGCCATCTTGAACAGGCTGTACCAGGTATAAGCGCCGTTAATGAACTTGCCAACGCCGTACAGTATGTACCACTTTCCAGCCTTGGAGAACACGCCCAGGTCATATCCCAGGTCCTTCTCGGACAGGCCCACGCTGATCGGGTCCGGGAACTGGTCCGTGATGCACGAAGCGGGAAGGCCGTTCATCTCCCACCACGCTTGCCAGATAGACGACGTGTCGTAGGTGAACAGGAATGTCTTAGGCGCTATTGAGTTGCACGGCCCTGACTCGGTGGTGGTGACAACTTCGACGTAAGTGCCGAAGTGCTCGTGATTGTAGCTATGCGAGGCGATCAGGTGCAAACCGTCACTTGGGTGGACGAAGGTTTTCGTCGAGGTTTTTCCGTCTCCCCAGTTGACGACCTGCGTGAAGGTGCAGGACCCGAGTCCGGATCCCGTAAAGGTTACCCAGCGGTCGACAAACGGGCTCGTGCTCTCGCAGGAGGGGTACGGGCCGAATTCCGGGTAAGTGCAGGGCGCCAGATTGTAGCCGAACCCGCCGTATGACCCATCCGCGGAAACCGCTGCGCCGACCGCTTCCCGCGCGGAAGGATTGTATGGCGCGGCCTGCGCGGCCCCGGCGCTCATGCTGGCGACCAAGGCTACTACCAGGATCACCGGCAGCAGGGTGATCCTGACGATGTGCTTGCCCATCGTGTTCCTCCCCAAATGCGTTCACACGAATGCGGCTAGGTTGGGCGAGTAGCAAGAGGGACCAGGGTTTCCCCGCGTGTCAGCGGGAGCGCAAATAGCCGTATAGAGGGGACGGTATCCAGAGCAGATGCACAGCATTCACGGCAGGCGCAGTCCCCCCGGGTACCTTGCCCTATGGATATTTGCTCAGATTCAAACACGCATAAGGCATGTGCGCAAGAGGGCGTTCATCGCTTCTCACTCACCGTGGGGGTCGCACGTCAATGCCCTGCTGGGACCGTCGCGAGCATGGCGACGGCGAAAGCCCTGGCCGCTGCTCATCACAACCAGGATATGAGGACGACCGGAGACCAGTTCACGGTTACTCTCGTGACCGCGGTCCGGTACGGCTCCGGAGGTGGCGTTTGCTGCCCGACGTGGGTGACCTGCGCGGCCGCTCGGCCACTGGCCGGATGGCGTGGCAGACTGGCCCGATGGTCCTGTTCCGCCTCAATGGCGAGGTAAGTTCTGACAACCTGAGCGCGATCCAGCCGCTGCTCGTGCAGTTCACCGGCGGCCGGGTCACTTCGACCCCGGAAGGCCTGCACGTGGAGGGCGCGATGGAAGGTACCGATGCCCGCGACGTGAACCGCCGGCTGCTATCGGCGCTGCGGCGCGTCGAGAAACGCACGCGGCTGCGTGCTGAATGGACCGCGGGCGGTACCACTTACCGGTTCTTCGATTACGTACCTAAGTCCGAACGACCTGCATAAGATACATCCAGGAATGGCATCCCGACCATGCAGGCACCGCCGCGAATACGCTCACATGCCGCTCCTCGTGCATTTGGCAGGGCTGGGGATGCCGGGACGGCGGCGTCAGTGGCGTGCTTGGTGATCGTATAGTGACGGGCATGCCGGCTGGTGTGCCTGCCCCGGACGCGCCGGTGGTCTCGGTTGCCGGGGCGATCGCTCGCATGGAGGCGATCGCGGCGGCACTGCCGGCGGCCGATGGGCTGGCGTGTTTCAATCGCATGTACCTGGATGTGACCCAGCAGGTGAACAGCCAGCTCGGCCAGGGCTTCTTCGCCGACCCGGCGTTCATGACGGCGCTGGACGTGGCGTTCGCGAACCTGTACTTCGCCGCCGCCGACGCCGCCAGTACCCCGGCGGCGGTGCCGCTGGCGTGGCGGCCGCTGGCAGCCCGGCGCGCGGTGGCGGGGATCGAACCGGTCCAGTTCGCGCTGGCGGGCATGAATGCCCACATCAACCACGACTTGCCGGTGGCGGTGGTCAGCACCTGCACGGCCCTGGCCACCGCGCCGGACGCTGGCACGCATTACGCGGACTACCAGAAGGTCGACCAGCTGCTGGATGCGGCCGGGCAGTCCATCCGGCAGTCGTTCGAGAACAGCCCGGAACTGGCCGTCGACCGCCACCTGACCGCGGTGGCCAACTTGATCGCCACCTGGACTATCAACAGCGGCCGGGACCTGGCCTGGAACAACTGCCTGCTGCTGTGGGCAGTGCGCGATGATCCGATCGCGCGCGGGCTGTTCCTCGACACCCTGGCTGCATCAACCGCCCTGGCAAGCCAGATGCTGCTCGTGGCAGTTTGAGGCCGCCCGGCAACACCCGAGCCCAGCCCGCGCGCTGCACCGCCCGGCAGCCTGGCCCCGGTCGCCGCAGCCGCTTCTTCCGATGTGCGGGCGTTGCAGGGCCTTATTGTTATGGCTCGGATGTATCTTTCCGGCACGCGCGGCGATCGTTAATTCAGCCCTGCCCTCACTAAGGTCAGCTGAATGGACAGCGCCCCGGCTGGCTGCCTGCGTTCAGCGGGAAGCCTGGATAAACCAGCCTACCGCCACCACAATGATGGCCGCCAGAATTACACCGGCAATAGCGCCGGCACCAATTAGCATCGCAACGAAAGTTTCCATCATGTCCCCTATCGTGGTTACCTCCATCTGCCTGCAGGGTCCGCCCCGCTGGCAGACTCACGCCAGGGACTTCGGCCTGTTCCGCCGGGGCTAACGTCCCGATGATGGACACTGCAGGCATCTGCCGCGCGGTCCCGGCGCAGGCCGGCGCGGTCTCCTCGCGGAGGACCCGGTCCTGATCCAGGGCACGCTGGTCACCGGCTTCCGGCGGGCAGGCAGCGCCCTGGCCGCAGCCATCCCGGCTGACAAGAACCGCGGCGGCATCCCGCCCGACATGCCAGCCTGCGATCCAGCCGACCGCGATCCAGCAAACGACACCTCTGACCCGCCAGAGTCCCCACGCCAGGGGTGGGGCCAAATCAGAGGAGGCGGCCAAATCAGGTTGACAAAGCCAGATAGTGACCTCCGGCGGTCAGAGGCGGCTTCTTGGCTCAGAGGTGGCCCGGTGTTTGCCGTCCGCTTATCGAGACGGGTCGTATCCGGATCCAGAATGGACGGTCTACGGCGGTGACCCATGGGTGCAGGCCGAGGCGGCTCAGGCGCTGTATCTCAGCCTCGTCGTAGACCGCATCGGCGCGGCCGTTAACCAGGACGCTCCATCCGGACTTGGTCCGCTCGTCGTATCCGTCTGCCTCGAATGCCACTAGATCCTGGCCTTCGGCCGCGGACAGCTTCGAACCGCGGGCCGTGCGGAAAACCGGGTCCTGGCCGTCCACGACGTGATTGACCGGCAGGACCACGATCTCGCCATCGGCGAGAAAGCTGACCCGTCCGACCGGGACTGCGGCCAGCAACTGGAGGCACACGTCGAATGGCAATATCTCGAGCCCTGCATGATCGGTCGGGTAACGTGGCATTTCGCGCTCCGCTGACATTGGCCGCAGATAGCCCCGGGAGTGCCGGGCAGCACCCTGATGCGATCGGGTGTCGTCTCAGACGCTGGCCCGCCGCCGCGCGCATTGCCAACGGCCTGAGGTCCCGGGAAACCAGGGTCTTTCGGCCCGGCATCCCGCCCGTACACCGCACCGCGGAAAGTCGCCGTGACCTTGCCGGGCGGCTGGCACAGGTGGACGGCGAGAGGATCCCGGCGGCGGCCCGGGCCTGGGGAAGGTCGTTGGGCTCCTGCGGGCAGGACTGAGGGCCCGGGTATGACTGCCGAACGCCGCTGCCATGGCCGCCTCCGTGCCGCGACGCTGCATGCAAGGGGGTGCCAGGAGATGGGTGTCAGCTACTACGATGCGCTGTTGCCGGTACGCGAGCCCGGAGCCGGCCTGTGGGCCGTGCTGGCCCGTATCCGTCTTCCCTACCGGGTGCTCGCGGCGGTCCGCGTGCCCGCAGGCCGGGTTGTGCTCGCCTTCGTTTCTGACAGTGCGCTGCTCAGCCGCATGTTCGCGGCCAACTGGGCTCAGGTCGACGCCGGCCAGGAGCCGGACGCGACGCTCTATGCGCTGGCGGGGCCGGCCTGCGGCTACGGGCTTGATCGGCGGTGGGACGGGGCGCGATGGTGGTCGCCGGACCACAAGAGGATGGTGGTCTTCGGATTTGGCTCCTACAGGCTGGCCAAGGTGTGCGTGCGGGGCATTTGCTCGGCCGTGAGCGGGGATGACATCGTCTTCGTGCACGGATGCGCGCTGTCCGTCGGCGCGCGCGCTGGCCGGCGTGGCGTGCTTATCACGGGAAGTTCCGGTGCGGGGAAGACGACGCTGGTGGCGGGCCTGGTGCGGCATCCTGAGTGCTCAGTGGCGGTGCTGAACGATGACTGGGGTGCCCTTTCGCTCGACAGCGGGGTTCTGGTCAGCACCGGAGAACGGATGCTTCACATGAAGACGGGCAGCGTACTGGCCCTTTGCCCTGGCTTCTTCGCGACCGCGTCGGCGGGCTCGTACTCCAGCGATCTGTCAGAGCATGACCAGAACGCCCGGATGCTGGTGCCGCCGGAAAACGTCTACGGAACGGCATGGAGCACCGCGGCGACGGTGGCTGAGCATGTGGCCGTGGTTGTGCGGGAGCCTGCGGACTGGTTGCCGCCGGGCCGGGAAAACGAGACGGTCAGAGCACTTGAGAGCGAGGGTGACGCGCGTCTGATCCACCATCACGAAGCGTTCTTCAATGGATCACTGATCCTGACCACTGAAAAGGACAAGTTGCGCGAGGAACGACGCTACACGCAGCTTCTCAATCGCACAACAGTGTCATGGATAAATAATTGCAGCACGCCCGAGGCGCTGGTGAGTAACTTCATCTCCGCAGTCATGACATGAGGTAAGAACGGCATCTGCCCACTGTGCGAGTCGGCGACGGCACCGCCGCACAGGCTTCAGCACCCTACCTCTCACGCCGCTGGGAGCGCGATCGGTGACGTCGGACAGGATGCCGTTGTGGTGGTGCAAGCGGACGCCGAGGCGTAGCACGACCGGTGCATGTTCACCGGGAGCTGGGGTGCGCGGCCGCGGATCTCAGTCGGCGGCCGTGCCTGGCCGCGGGATATTTACTGGCCAAGACATTGGTGTCTGACGAGAATCAGGCTGTGGAGCATCTCTCACGTGAGCGCCTGGTAGCCGGGCTCAGCCAGATCCGCGACTGCCCGCAAGACGGCGGCCGGCTCGTCCTGATCGTCCGCCGCCCGGCCGCGGGCGAGCGCGCTCCGCTGGCCGAGGCGGTGCTGGACCAGGTCGCCGGGCTTGACGGGGACAACTGGCTCACCCGCGGCAGCACCAGCACGCCGGACGGATCAGCCGACCCGCAACGGCAGGTGACGGTGATGAACGCGCGGGTGGCCGAGCTTGTCGCCGGCGGGACTGGCAGGATGCCGCTGGCCGGTGACCAGCTGTATCTGGACCTGGACCTCAGCCTCGACAACCTCCCGGCAGGGAGCCTGCTCGCGGTGGGCCAGGCTGTGCTGCAGGTCAGCGAGGCCCCGCACCTAGGTTGCGCGAAGTTCGTCGAGCGCTTCGGGGCTGAGGCGATGCGCTTTGTCAACTCTCGCGCCGGCCGCCAGTTGCGGCTACGCGGGATGAATGCACGCGTGGTGGTACCGGGCACGGTCCGGCTCGGTGACCTGGCCGCGAAGGCTCCAGCCCGGCTGGCCCCGGGCACGCCCCGCGCATTGCCCGCCAATTCTCATTCCACGGCGCTATCCAGAGATTATCGCCCCGGCCTGCGGGGATGAGCTGCGATCGCACGGCGGTATAACACCGGCTCTCATGGCCGGATTTCGCGCGTCTCTCGGCCGGGGTGGTGGCTGCTGCGGGCTGCGGTCCGAGGTGACCGGGCCACCTCGGCGGCAAGCCCGCCACGTAGCCGCGGGCCTGTCCGATCCAGCGGTCTAGTGCCTGGTCGTCGAGCACGTTGCTATCGATCACGACGGTCCCGCGCATCGGCCGGCCGGTCATGTCGAAGGCCGCACACCCGGCTGGGCGGTCGCCGCGTCCATGTCCTGCGCGCCGATCCGCGCGATGAGCCCGTCGTCATACACGCCGGCGGTCAGGTAGCCGCCGATCATGAAGGCTAGGCCACCGAACATCGTCCGCTCACTGACCCCGGCGACATGGCGAAGGCAGGCGCGGACCCGGTCCGCGAGCAGTTCGTCAAACGCCATGCCCTGGATCGTAGGGCCCGGCCGGTCCGGCCGGCGCGCGAGGGCGGCGGGCAGAGCGCGGGGCCGCGGACCGTTGCGGCGCTGTCATCACCGCCCGGTCCGCCGAGATGAAGTCACTGACCGCTGTCCGCACCGGATCCAACGCGCGCACACTTGTCACCGAACGTAGTCACTCATCGCGCAGAGAACGCTCGCCGAGCCGCCGATATGATCGGCCGCCGCACCGTCGGATAACCGCTTCCGTGGCGCCCCGAATGGTTGTTAGGGCGCTGGCTGGCTAGGGTACTCACCTAGGCCGGGCTAGGTCAGCAGGTCAGCACGCTGCGCGCAACCGGACCAGCCCTGGCTACTGGCGACCTCGGCCAGGCGCGAGGGCATTGGCAGGACAGACGCTTGCCCTCTGCACCAGCCTCGGCGGTCCGGAAGCGGTCAGGTTCGCGCTCACATCGCCGCCTGGTGGGGCAGGCTCCCGTCGGTTTCCGGGGGCCTGCCCGATCGAAATCGGCTGCTCGGATTCCTAGCGTGAGTGTTCACGTACACCGGCAGCAGGAGGCAGGCATGACTAGCAGCGCACGTCAGGCTGGCCGCCAGGACACGCCGTGGATCCCGCTAGCGCCGGCGCGTCTGCGTCGACGCGGATTTTCGGACGGTGACGGCTTGTCTGGCAGCCCAGCGGTCACGGGGGACAGCGGCCGGCTAGGGGCCCCGGACGAGCGATCTCCGCATCCTGGCCCCAAGCTCAGGGATCTGGGGGGCTGGGGGCCGCTGGCCCGCTGCCGGAGGCCGGCCCGTTTGACCGGCGCGTGATCGCGGTTGGCGGCGTCGTGTTCGCCGTGCTGATGGCGCTGGCGGGACGGTATGGCTTTGACCGCGACAAGCTGTACTTCCTGGACGCTGCCCGGCATCTGCAGGCGAGCTATGTTGATCAGCCGGTGCTGGCGCCGCTGCTGGCGTGGGTGTCGCTGCACCTGTTCGGGGTGTTCCTGCCGCTATTCCTGCCGGTGCTCCCGCCCGCCGACATCGGCTGGAACCCGGACCTGCGCGAGACCGTCGGCTGGCCCCAGCTTGTCCGTACCGTCGATGCGGTATGGACATCCCTGCCGCCCGGTCAGCGGGCCCGCGCCGTGATCTTCACCGACGACTACGGCGAGGCCGGGGCCATCAACGAACTCGGCCGGGGAATGGGGCTGCCGACCGCCGTCAGCAGCCAGAACAGCGAGTGGTGATGGGGGCCCGGTAACCCGCACGCCACCACCGTGGTGGCCGTCGCGCCCGGGCCCGTCGACAACGGCACCGGCTACGGCGCCTACCTCGGGCAGTTTTCACCAGCGTGCGGGTGGCCGCCGCACTGTCGAACCCGTACGGCGTCCACAACCAGGAGTGGGGCGGCCACGTCTATATCTGCACCGGGCCTCGCCAGCCGTGGGCCCAGATCTGGCCACAGCTGCGCCAATACAGCTGACCGCCCAGCCGCAGTCCGCCAGCCTGGCCTGCGGGCCGGGCCGTCACCGAGCCAGCACAATCCGCACACCCGGACACCACGCACCTCCGTTCATGCCCGATCAGCTACCCCCGGAGCACGAGCCAGAACGGGACATTCTCCGCGCAGCGCATGCGCATCAAGCGCGATCGCCACTCGCACCGATTCGGCAGGGTTCCGCGCGGGCTCGGTACCGCCGGCCGGGCCGGATAAATTACGTTCCGTGGAACCGTCTCAGCAGGGGCCACCCTCCCGGGTGCACGAGTGGCCCGCGCCCGTCCCCGGCCGGCAGTAGCCACGGTTTATCGCACCGCTAGCCCCGGCACCGGTTGGCTCGCCAACGCGGTATCGCCGCGCCCGGGATCATGTCGGCCGCCGGCGGCGCGTGGCACTGGCACCGCATCTGGGGCCGCGACATGCCGCCGGCCGGGCCCGTCCGTGGCCGTCCGTGGAAAGCCAGCGGTGTCGCCGACCGTCATGGGCCGCAGACGCCGTCCGCTATGCGTCCGTGGATACCGCGGCACATCGACTCACGGTGACACACCGTGATACGCGGCGTGACGAGAAGGAAACGGCCCGCCTAGCGGAGAATTCACAGCTAGCGGGCCGTTTTCGCGGGTAGTGGCAGGTGTTGGGTTCGAACCAACGTAGGCTGAGCCGACGGTTTTACAGACCGCTACTGCCTGCACCTCCACATAGCTATTGAACTGCGTAAACAGCCCGATTAGCCGGATTCCGTCAGACCCGACTCTCCGGTGCATCCGCTTTATGCGGTGAGCCGGGAGAGGTCCAGCTGAGCTTCGGGCCCGTCCGCGACCCGGACGATGACGGTAGCGTTCCCGCCTACGGCTTCCAGGTAGGCGTTGAGAGCCGGGCTGCCAGCACGCACCCCGCGGTTCCCCCGCCTACGATGACGAATTCGTAGTGGCTCATTAGATCCCTCCCTGGAGTCGTGGCGGTCGGCAGGTGGCGCGCGGGGAGGCTTGCTCCCGGTGTCCGCACGCGCGCGGCTTCCTGAAAGCGAGTCTCATGCGGCTGTCGGGCTCGTATCCGCGGGTGGCCAGCGCGGGCGGCTAGAAGGCGGCCGTACTGCCGGGCAGGGCGCGGTCGATCTGGCTGCGGGAGGTGATGCCGAGTTTGGCGAAGACGTTCCCCAGGTGGTACTGAACGGTGCGCGGACTGAGGAAGAGCCGGGAACCGATCTGGGAGTTCGTCAGCCCGTCGCGGGCCAGCCGGGCGATCTGCGCCTCCTGGGCGGTCAGCTCCTTGCCTGGTACCGTGGGGCGCCTGCGGGTGGTCTCGCCGGTGGCCTTCAGCTCGTGCCGAGCACGGTCGGCGAATGCCTCCATGCCCATCGCTTCCAGCATGCCGTGCGCGACGCGCAGTTCCACCCGCGCCTCAGTGCGGCGGCGCTCGCGGCGCAGCCATTCCCCGTACAGCAGGTGGGCGCGGGCCAGATCAGGGCGGAGGCGGGTGCGGGACAGGCGCTCGATCGACTCGCGGTACAGCCGGTCCGCGGCCTCGTCCTCGGTCAGCAGTGCCCGGCAGCGTACCTCGATACCAAGCGCCCAGTCCGTGCCGCTCGCGCTGGTCATTTCGGCGAGCCGGGCCACCGCGCCGGCCGCCGTGTCGCTGTCTCCGCTTCGTGCGGCGGCCTCGACCAGCTCAGCCAGGGCCCAGCCCGGTGAAACCAGGTCGCCTTCGCCGCCGACGGCCTGCCGGGCCGCGGCCATCGCCTGCTGATAATGGCCGAGGCCGTTGCTGACCAGCGCTTCCGTCCACCCGGTCAGAGTTATCCCCATCCCCTCTCCCCGGCCGGCCGCGTCGCGCATAATAACCTCGTTCATTGCGGAGACAGCGCCCGCGTCGCCACGGAATCCGGCCAGGAACAGCGTGGAGTAGGGCGGCCGCCTGGTGCCTGTCGCCTCGCCCACCGCCTCCTGCTCACCGGCCAGTACAGCGGCACTGGCCAGGTCGCCGGCCAGCAACAGGATGAGAGCGCGGGCGGGGAGAGCGAGCGGGAGCGAACTCAGCGACCCGGCCTCGCGGGCCAGTTCGAGGAACCGGATCGAGAGTTGCTCCCAGCGATCGTCGTCCCACACATGCAGCGCCGCGACACACGCCAGCCATAGCCAGCGCAGCTCCTCATCCCGAGGCATGTCATCTCGGAAGGCGATGAGGGCCTGGCGAAGAATGGGGAGTCCGGCGGAGTATCCGTCGTTGTAGTGGGCGGTGAGGCCGGCGAGGAGAAGGTCGGCCGGGCGGGGGGCGTGCAGTGGCCGGGGCGCGGCGGCGGCGGCGCGGGCAACTTCCAGGACGCCGGCGCCGGGTCTGGCGAGGCGGCCGGTGAACTGTGCGGCGGCGAATGAGTCGAGGTAGGTGGCGCGGGAGAGGCCGGGGTCGATGGGCTCGAGTTGACTGGCGGCGTTAAGCAGAAGCGGCGGAGCGTCGCTACCCCGGTTGGTGTAGAAAGCGATCTGCGCGCGCAGCAGGCCGGCGTGAGCGCGCTGGAACGCGCTGGCCGGGCCCGCTTCCGCCACGGTCAGCAGATCAAGCGCCGCGACGTACTGGCCCGCCTGGGCCTTGATCCGCGCGGCGGCCAGCGCCCGCCCGGCGCGCCGGCCAGGGTCGAGCGTCAGCACGACGGCGCGCTCAAGGAACGCGGCCGCCGCGGCCAGCCCGCCGCGCGCCCGCGCCCGGCCGGCCGAACGCTCAAGTTCCGCAGCGACCTCCTCGTCCGGCCCCGGCGCGGCCATCGCCCGGTGCCAGGCGCGCCGGTCGGGATCAAGCTCCGGATCGATGCTGTCCGCCAGCGCCCCGTGCACCAGCCGCCTGTCCCGGGCGGGCGCTGGCCGGTAGACCGCGGAACGGACCAGCGGGTGCCGGAACCGCAACCGTACCCCGAACTCAGCCAGGCCCGCATCGGCGGCCGGTCCCGCGACCTCCGGGACGATTCCGAGCCGCCCGGCCGCCCGCCACACCAAGGCCGTGTCGCCGGACGGATCGGCCGCCGCCAGCAGCAGCAGGCGCCGCGTCTGGTCCGGCAGTGCCGCTACCCGCCGCCGGAAGCTGTCCTCAAGACTTCCCGACAGCAAAACCGTGCTCGCCAGGCCGAACCCGCCTGCCAGTTCCGCCGGGGTCAGTGCCCGGGGCAGTTCTAGCAGCGCCAGCGGGTTCCCCCGCGTCTCGGCGACAATCTGGTCCCGGAACAGCGCACTGATCGGCACGGTCAGCGCCGCATCCAGCAGCGCGCGCGCCTCCGCCTCCGGCAGCCCCGCGAGCGCCAGTTCCGGCAGCCCTGACAGCTCACTGGCCGGGACGCGGGCCGCGAACACCAGGCCCACGGATTCCGCGCCCAGCCGGCGCGCGACGAACCCCAGCACTTGCGCTGAGGCGTGATCGGCCCACTGCTGATCATCGACCAGGCACAGCAGCGGCCGTGCCGCAGCCGCATCGGACAGCAGGCCTAGCACTGCCAGCCCGACGAGGAACCGGTCCGGTGGCGGCCCCGGGCTAATGCCGAATGCGGTCCGCAGCGCCTCCCGTTGCGGCCCTGGCAGGTCATCCAGGCCATCCAGCAGCGGAGCGCACAACTGATGCAGCGTGGCGAAGGCAAGCTCCATTTCCGTCTGGACACCGGCGGCGCGTGTCACCCGGCAGCCCTCCGCGCGCCTGGCCAGGTACTCCAGCAGCGCCGTCTTGCCCACGCCGGGTTCCCCGTGCAGCACCAGGACGTGACTTTCCCCCGCCCGGACCGTCGCGACCAGCCCGTCGAGCACCTGACATTCAATCTGGCGGCCGGTCAGCTCTGTCACCCGCCCACCTCCTGGCCTGCAGGCACCCGCACAGCACAGAAGCTATCCCACCGCTAGCCGGCAGGCATCAACACTGCCCAGTGGCGACATACCTGGCCACCGGCGGATACGACGGGCTGCCTTCCCGTGCAGGCTGTAACCGCACAGATCACCAGAACGAGAACAGTGTTATGCCGGGCTGGTCATCAACTGGTGGCAGCAGGCCGATGCGGCCTGCCAGTGAGCGGCCTACATATGCCAACGAAGCTTTCCCGCGCCGTCGGCGCGCTAACGGATCTCCTGTCGGCCCTCAGCGCCTATGTCGTGGTGCTCCAGCTGGCGAAACCTCAGGCGCCGGCGACAACCGGCCCAATGAATGTGCCCGGGTGCGTCGCGCCATCTTGGAGGAGCACGGCCTGGCTCCAGGTGACCTGGGCCTGGGTGAACGTATTCGGTGGCGTCAGCACGAGCTTGACAACGGTGAATTCGATGCCGTCGCCTGAGGCGTAGGGCAGGTAGATGAGGTTGAAGTGGGCGGTCCTTCCGGGCTGCAGTGTCACTTGCACGTAGCGCGCGGAAGAGCGCGCCAGTGACCAGGAGTAGTTCAGCTGGCCCTTTGCCACTCCGACCAGGTCCACGCCGGGAAAGCCTTTCATGGCGCAGGCGGCAGATCCCTTGTTGGTCAGGTCCACGACTTGCGTCATCTGCTGCCCCGCCGCGGCCGTCTTCGCGCCAAGGGCGAAGCTCAGCACGCTCACGGTGCAGGTAGCCGTGCCTGACACCGGAGATGCGGGTGCCGAGGTGGCCGGGTGCGCAGGATCCGAGGTGGCCGGGGGGGCCGGGGGGGCCGGGGCCACGGTGGCCGACTGCGCCGGGGACGCGGTAGTTGGCAGCGCCGACGCGCTCGCGGAACTGCTTGAACTGTTCGATGAGCAGCCCACGGCCAGGAGACCGGCCCCGACGATGCAGATCCCCGCCACTGCGGGCGTCCGGCCACGCACGAATTGCCGCCGTAGGTCATAAGCCACTGCGAACCGACCAAATGCATCCAGATTCATGGATGATCACCAGCCTTTCAGCGAAAAGTTGTACGGATTTCCAGGGATGTCTGCGAGTTGGATGAGAGTCGTTGGTCCGCGGTCACGAGACGCCCGTCGTACCTGACGCGTGCGGCAATCACGTCTTTGTAATTGTCAGGCGGGGGAAGGACGCTCAAATCCGCCAACTGGATAGTCGGCTGGACAGCACATACCAGGAAATGGCTAGGGAAGTCGCGTGTGCAGGTGACGATGCATTTGCTCGCCACGCGGCCAGCCCTACCCGCCAGGCAAGCACTGGTCACGCTGGCTAGCCAGCCGGCGGATATGACGACCGCCCCGCCGACCGCAAGCTGAAGCTCTGCCGAGCAGCTCACCAGAAGCACGGAGGGAACATGCCATGTCCACGTCTTCGCGCACCTCGATGCGGACACGGCGAGCCGCGTGGCTCGCGGCAGCGGTGGCGGGCGGCATGGCGAGCAGTCGGTCTCCGTCGTGCCAGGTCACTTCGGTGGCGGAAAAGGCCCTGCCGTCCGTCGTCACGATTAGGGCGAAGGGCACAAGCTCATCTGGCACCGGGTCCGGCGAGATCATGAAGTCCGATGGTTACATCCTCACGAACAACCACGTCATCGCTCCCGCCGCGAGCGGCGGGACGCTGGCCGTCCTGTTCAGCGACGGCAAGACCGCGCCGGCGACGCTGGTGGGCCCAGACCCGCTGACCGACGTGGCCGTGATAAAGGTCCTCACACAGGGCTTGAACCGGGTGGGGCTAGCCGATGCGGCCCGCACTCAGCCTGCGGACACCCCCAGAGGAAGAAGCTTCTCATGAATCGAAAGATCCTGACCACGGCCGTCGCGCCTGCCGTACTGGCGGCCGCCTTGGCCGCGTCCGCGTTGTCCGCGGCGGGACCGGCCGGGCGGCATCGGTCGCGGGCTCCGCGAACACAGCGGCCAGCACCGCCGCCGTCACGGCCAGGTTCACCTTGCCTCGCCGGCGCCCTCGGCGTGATGGGCCCGGCCACGTGGAACGCCCTCATCAGCCACGGGAAGTGAGCCTGCCCGCGCTCGCGGCATTTGAGATCTGGATGCCGCCCGGTCCAGAGCCTGGCCCGCCCGGGGGACCGGGGACGGGGCCTGGCCGTTCGGCGGCGGTGGTGACGATGCTGGAGCAGCACCCCGCTCGCCAGCGAACCGTCATGCGACCGGGAACTGTTCTTCCCTGAGGGCACGGCCGGGCTGGCGCTGCGCCAGGCTGACCAGGCGAAGCGCATCTGCATGGCGTGCCCGGTGCGTGTCACGTGCCTGGGCCGGGCGCTGCGGCACGGCGTTGAGTTCGGCATCTGGGGAGGCACGGACCCGGATCGGCGCCGCGTCCTCCGTGCCGCGCTCGCCAAGCGCGTGCCGCCCAGGCGGACTCGACCCGATTTCGGGGCATCCGCGTAACGGGGTGCCCCCTCGTCCGGGGCCAAGCCGCACTTGCTGACGGCTTGCCGGAAGCAAGCACCACGGTCCGTTCGGGAGAAGTCTTTGATTTCCCCGAACGGACGGTGGTTTCCGCGTTCCTCCTGAACTTGCCGTCCGGGCCCCGGCGCAGAAGAGCCGAGACGGCTCGTCAGTGCACCTGCCCGATGCACTAGCCAACTGGCGGATACGAGGCCGGCCAGCCGGACCTCAGACTTGGCGGCAGGCGTCAAGGGAGGTCGCGATGAGTACCGATGTTGTTTCGCCCCCGGAAGTGCGGGGCCCGCAGGCAGGCACGGTGGTGCTGCGCGTCAACGGGCAGCAACGCGAGCTGCGGGTGGAGCCCCGGGTGAGCCTGCTGGATGGGTTGCGTGAGCATCTGGGCCTGACTGGGTCGAAGAAGGGCTGCGATCAGGGGACATGCGGCGCGTGCACGGTGTGGGTGGATGGCCGGCGGGTACTGGCGTGCCTGACACTGGCGGTCACCTGCGAGGGCCGCGAGGTGACCACGATCGAGGGGCTGTCCGCTGACGGGTCGCTGCACCCGGTGCAGGCGGCGTTCATCGCCCGGGACGCATTTCAGTGCGGCTACTGCACCCCGGGCCAGATCATGTCGGCGGTGGCGCTGCTGGAGGAGGGGCATGCGGGTGACGACGCGGAGATAGCGGAGTGGATGAGCGGCAATATCTGCCGCTGCGCGGCGTATCCGAACATCCGGGCCGCGATCCGCGAGGTGCGTGACGCGGCTGGGGTGAGCGGTAATGCGGCCGTTGAGTTACGCCCGTGCAGCCGACGTGGGCGCCGCGATCGCCCTGGTCGCCGGGCACCCGGAGGGTGCCTTCCTGGCGGGCGGGACCACTGAGGTGGACCTGGCGCGCCAGGACGTGCTGCGGCCGGGACTGCTCGTGGATATCAACCACCTGCCGCTGGATGACGTCGAGAATCTGCCGGGCGGGGGCCTGCAGATCGGCGCGCTGGCACGGATGAGCGATGTGGCCAGAGTGCCCGCTGTGGTGGAGCGGTTCCCGATGATCTCGCAGGCGCTGGTGCTTGGCGCGTCGGCCCAGCTGCGGAACATGGCCTCGATGGGCGGCAACCTGTGCCAGCGGGTGCGGTGCGGCTACTTCCGCGACGTCACCTCGCCGTGCAACAAGCGCGATCCGGGGAGCGGCTGCGCGGCCATAGACGGCTTCCACCGGGGCCACGCCATCCTCGGGGTCAGCGACAAGTGCATCGCGACGCATCCGTCGGACGTGGCGGTCGCGCTGGTCGCCTTGGACGCTGTGGTGCACACCCGCGGCCCGGGCGGGGAGCGGGCCATCGGCATCGACGACTTCTTCCTCCTGCCCGGCGATACCCCCGACCGGGAGCATCCGCTGGAGCACGGCGAGCTGATCACCGCGATCGAGGTTCCCGCGGTCCCGATGGCGCGCCGCTCCGGGTACCTGAAGTTCCGCGACCGTCAGTCATATGAGTTCGCGCTGGTCTCGGTGGCGGCGGCGATCCGTGTCGAGGAGGGCACGGTCGCCGGGGTGCGGCTCGCGCTGGGCGGCGTCGGCACGAAGCCGTGGCGGGCCCGGCGCGCGGAGGCGGCCCTGTTCGGCCAGTCTGCCAGCGAGGACAGCTTCGCCGAGGCGGCACGCGAGGAGCTGGCCCATGCCATGCCACGGCAGCAGAACGCCTTCAAGGTGGACCTCGCGCAGCGGGCGATCGTGCGGGCGCTGAACACGCTGATGGAAGGAGAGGCGCGATGAGCGGGTACATCGGCCAGGACGTGCCCCGGGTCGAGGGGCCGGAGAAGGTCACCGGCTCGGCGCGGTACTCGGGCGAGATCGCGCTGCCAGATCTCGCTTACGCCGAGATCGTCGGCGCCACGGTGGCGAGCGGCCGGGTCACGTCGGTCGACACGACGGCCGCCGAGAGTGCCGACGGGGTTGCCGCCGTGCTAACCGGTCGCGACATGCCGGAGATCAACCACGTGCCGCTGGTCCCGTCGCTGCTCGGCGGCCCGGCACCCGGCGAGACCTTCTTCCCCATGCAAGATGACGTGATCCACTACGCCGGCCAGCCCGTGGCGATCGTCGTG
>Ga0335073_10006207_pt1 | contig 16794 bp, 20 predicted proteins | sample Lox_Sample_22_FD_207093 | JGI IMG/M metagenome (GOLD analysis project Ga0335073, IMG submission 207093) | Soil microbial communities from Loxahatchee National Wildlife Refuge, Florida, United States - Lox_Sample_2.2 | ecosystem: Environmental > Terrestrial > Soil > Wetlands | place: USA... | reverse complement strand
CTCCGGGCGCCGCAACCCGGGACGCCGCGCAGGGTGCGGCATCGGCGCGGGCCGCAGAGCCGCGTGCCGCATCAGCACAGCCCGCCGTTCACGGCGATCACCTGCCGCGTGACGTAGGAGGCGGCCGGTGAGACCAGGAAGCTCACCACCGCGGCCACCTCCTCGGCGGTGCCCGCGCGCTGCATGGGAACGCTGCGCAGCGCCTCCTCGGGCAGGCCCTGCGCCATGTCCGTATCGATGAAGCCCGGCGCCACGCAGTTCACCGTGATCCGCCGCGTCGCGAGTTCCACCGCGAGGGCCTTGGTGGCGCCGATCACGCCCGCCTTCGCGGCGCTGTAGTTGGTCTGGCCGCGATTGCCCATGAGCCCCGACACGGAGGCCAGCGTCACGATCCGCCCCGGGGCCCGGCGGCGCACCATCGCCATCACCAGCGGATGCAGCACGTTGTAGAAGGCATCGAGGTTGCCGCGCAGCACGCGGTCCCAGTGCTCCGGCGCCAGCGCCGGGAAGGCGTCATCGTGGGTGAGCCCGGCGTTGCAGACCACACCGTAGTAGGCACCGTGGGCCTCGATGTCCGGCAGCAGCGCGGCCGCGGCGGCGGCGCGATCGGCGACGTCGAACTGGAGCACGCGGGCACTGCGGCCCGCACCGCGCACCGCCGCGGCCACCGCTTCGGCGGCGTCGCGCCGCTCGCGGCAGTGAACCACGACGTCGTAGCCATCATCTGCGAGGCGCAGCGCAATGGCGCGGCCGATGCCCCGGCTGGAGCCCGTGACCAGCACGGTGCCGCTCATGCGGCACACCACCCGGCCAGCACCCCGAGCCGGCGCCGGGGCGCGGCCACGTAGGGGTTGGTCTCGTCCCAGGCGTAGCCGGCGAGGACGGAGCAGATCATGCGGCGGATGGCGGCGGTGGGGCGCGGATGGAACACGATGTCCTGGAAGCGCCCGTCATACCAGGCCTCCACATAGGCACGGAAGCAGTCGACGCCGCGGCGCAGCGGAGTCTCGTACTCGCCCTGCCAGTCCACCGGGCGGCCGGCGAGCTGGCGCTCGAGCGCCGCCACCGCCATGCTGGCCGAGCGCATCGCAATGGTGACGCCGGAGGAGAAGATGGGATCCAGGAACTCCGCCGCGTTGCCGAGCAGCGCGAACGCCGGTCCGCACATGCTGGCGACGTTGGCCGCGTAGCCGGAGATCTCCCGCACCGCAGTGTCCCAGTGCGCAGCGGCGAGCAGCTGCGCGAGCTCGGGGTCCTCACCCGCGAGCTGGCGCAGTTTCTGCTCGGCCGTGCCGGCACGCGCCGCCAGGAAGTCGGCGGCCGCCACCACGCCCAGGGAACTGCGTCCGTGCGGGAACGGGATCAGCCAGAACCACACGTCACGGTGGCGCGGATGCACGGTGATGCGGGTCTTGGTGCGGTCGAAGCCGGCATCGATGCCGTCGGCCAGGTGCGTGAAGATGGCGCTGCGCACCGGGAACGAGGAGGGCCGGGTGAGGCCCAGCAGGCGCGGCAGGGTGCGGCCGAAGCCGCTGGCATCGAGCACGAAGTCCGCCTGCACCGTGCCGAGCTCGGCGCCCGAGCGCACGCCGAGCAGCGCGCCGCCGGCGCCGCAGTCCGCGGCGACGATCTCCTGCCCGTAGCGGATCTCCACGCCCGCCGCCGCGGCCGAGTCCGCCAGCAGCTTGTCGAAGTACGCCCGTTGCACGTGATAGGCGTGGGGCCGGCCGGCATTGAAGCGGTCCGCGAAATCGAACTCGCTGTAGCGGCCGCCGTGCACGAACGCCGCTCCGGTCTTCAGCTGCAGCCCGGCGCCGTCCACGGCCTCGATCATGCCCGCCTCGGCGACGAAGTCCAGGCAGTGCACCAGCAGGCTCTCGCCGATGCAGAAGCGCGGGAAGCGCTGCCGCTCCAGCACCAGCACGTCCCGGCCGCGGCGCTGCAGCAGCGCGGCCGCAATGCTGCCCGCGGGACCGGCGCCGACCACCACCACCTGCCGCCGCTCCGGGTTCATGCATCCCCCCGCCAGAAGGGGTAGAAGTTGAACCACTGCAGCGGCTCCAGGCACAGGTGGTGTTCGAGCCGGCCGGCGAAGCGCTGCGCCAGGTCGGCCAGCACCGCATCACGCTCGCGCCGCTGCCACTCGACGCGGTCCGCGAACCGCTCGAAGTACACGTGATGGTGCCCCGCGCGGCGCAGGCAGAAGATGAGGAACACCGGGCACTCCAGCAACGCCGCCAGCACGTACGGGCCCACCGGCATGGGTGCGTGCCCGCCCAGCAGCGCTACGTCCACGGTGCGTCCGCCGTGCACGGGCACGCGGTCGCCGGTGATCACCACCCACTCGCCCTGGTCCACGCGCCCCTTCAGCATCAGCGCCGTGGCCGCATCCAGCTCCGTCACCTGCAGGATGGTGAGGTCGGACGCCCCCGCCATCCGCAGCACGCGGCTGAAGTAGGAGGCGTGGCGGGTATGCATGAGCACGTTCAGGCGCACGCGGCGGCTCACCGCGGCGATGGCGCGGCACAGTTCCAGGTTCCCGAGGTGGGAACCGATCAGCAGCGCACCGCGGCCGCTCGGTGCCACCCGCCCCATCACGGCGTAGTTCTCGAAGCGGATGCGGGCGTAGTCCAGCCTCCCCGACCAGGCGTCGAGCTTGTCCAGGATGGACTGGGAGAACGCCAGGAAGTGGCGGTAGACGTGCCAGCCGGAAGGACGCAGCCCCGAGGCCGGCAGTGCCCGAGCCACGCGTTCCAGGTAGTCCCGGGAGGCGGCGCGGGCACGGCCGCCGAACAGGAAGAAGTACCCGGTGGCGAGGTATACGAACGGCGCCACCAGCCACCGCGGGAGCGAGAGCCCCCAGACCATCAGCCGCATCATGAACAGCGTGCCGCGCTCGCGGGTGCTGGCCCAGCTGGCCTGGACGGCGGTGCCGCCGCCGCTCATGCCAGCTTCCTGCCGATGAGCCGCGGCAGGCGCAGCAGCATGCCGCAGGTGAGACGCACCTGCAGGGCGATCATGCGGGCATTGTCGCGAATCATGCGGAAATGCGAGACCCCATCGAGCGGATAGGTGACCGCGGTCGGAATCCATCGCAGCGGCACCCCCCGCCAGTACAGCCTGACGATGATCTCCACGTCGAAGTCCATGCGGCGGCCGATGTACTCCCGGCGGGCGAGCGCCAGCACCGCTTCCAGCGGATACACCCGGAATCCACACAGCGAATCCGGGATGTCGAAGGACAGCGTATTCAGCCACACCAGGCCGTGGGTGAGATAGCGGCCATAGCGCCGCACCGCCGGCATGTCGGCATCGAACAGCGGCCGGCCGCACACCAGCGCCCCGGGGTGCGCACCGGCCTCGGCAACGAAGCGCGGTATATCCGCGAGCGCGTGCTGCCCATCCGCGTCCACCTGCAGAGCGTGGCTGTAACCCCGCCCGGCCGCCTCCCGGAACCCCGCCAGCATGGCCGCGCCCTTGCCCTGGTTGCGGGACAGACGCAGCAGCCAGGTCTCGGGCGTGACCGTGACCAGGCGGTCCAGCTCGCGCGCGCAGGCGGCGCCGGAGCCGTCGTCCACCAGCAGGCAGGGCAGCCGCGCCGCGCGCACCGCCGCCACGACGCGCGCCACCGCGTGTTCGTGGTTGTAGACGGGGATGACGGCGCAGGGGACGAAGGAGCGGGACAAGCAGGCCCCGCTAGGAACGCAGCAGACGCTCGGTGGCCTGCACGAGGTCGGCGACGGTGTGCACGGCGCGGAAGTCCTCGGGGCCGATCTTCCGGCCGGTCAGGTGCTTCATGTGGTCCACCAGGTCCACAGCATCGATGCTGTCCAGTTCGAGGTCGTCCGCCAGGCGCGACTGCGGCGAAATCCGCGCCGGATCCAGGCCGAACAACTCGACCAGTGAGCCTCGGACCATTTCGAAGATCTGTGCGGACATCGGTTCGGATCCGTCCCACCCTCTCAAGGGCCCGCGAGCTCGCGCACATAGGCATCGAGCAGCCGGGCGTTCAGCTCGCGGGCGGCGAGCGGGCCGCTGGCGCGTGCGCGCAGTCCCGTCACGTCGATGTCGGCGCCCGTGCGCAGGCTGAAGTGCACGCGCCGCGGGGGGATCCGGTACCACGGTTCGCGCTTCGTGAGCGTCGGCGGATCGCACCGTATGTACACCGGCGTGACCACGGCCGCCGCCCGGATGGCGATGGCCGCGGCTCCGCGGTGGAAGCTGAGCGCCGCCCCCGGCACCGTACGCGTCCCTTCGGGAAATATTATTACACTTTGCCCGGCGGCAAGGGCGGCGGTGGCCTCGCCGATCATGAGCCCGGTGGGGGCGTTGGGCACGTAGCCAGCCGCCAGCAGCGGCCAGCGGGTGAAGGGATTGCGCCACAGCGAGCCCTTGACCACGCAGCTGGCCCCGGGCGCGAACCCGAGCAGGAACAGCACATCGATCAGCGTCGGGTGATTGGCCAGGATGAGCTGGCCGGGCCTGCCCAAGCGCTCGGCGCCCGTGAACTCCCAGCTGAGCACGCCCAGCACCGGCAGCAGCCGCAGGTAGGCGCGCACCGCGGCGGCGAGCACCCGGCGCACGCGCAGGCGCCCCTTGGCCGGCGCGGCCGTGAGCCGCAGCAGCGGCAGGACCGCCAGGCCCAGACCCAGGCTCGCCGCGCCGAACACGGCGAAGCACAGGCCGGTCGCCAGCCAGCGCCACCAGTAGGCGTCGCTACGCATGCGCCGGCGCGAACTGCAACGGAAATCCCATTCCCGAGTATTGCATCACAGCGGCGCGTGCCTTAACGTTCGCGCCGCGTTGCGAGGTGTTGCCGCTCGCACGATTCGTCCGGACCCCTTGGAGGTGCGACTACCCCATATGAAGAAGCGCAAAGCGTCGGATTGCGACCCTGGGCCCCGTCTTCAACGCGTCTCGCAGTACCTTGCAGCGAACTTTCCCGATTTCTTCGCCGAAGCGCGCTTTCAGGTCGGGGACGATGACTACTTCCTCTACGCCCGCTTCGGGCAGTACCTGGCCCGTGCCATCGAGCAGAACCGGGCCTCCTCCGACAAGATCAAGCGCGGCTTCACCGTGCTGAACAAGATGGCGCGCGCGTCGGCGCGCCATCCGGGCATCCGGCAGATGCTGGTGTGCGGCCCGCTCGAGTACATCGTGGATGCGCCCAAGGCGCGCGAGCTGGCACGCAAGCGCCTCTCGCCGGTGGCCCAGGGCTACCTGGAAAGCCTGTGTGAGTAGCCGGCGCCGGACCGCCGGTGCCGTGCGGCACGCCCGGCGACCGGCCTGAACCAGCCGCAGGTACTGGGCCTGGAGGCGCCCGGACCCGCCGCGCGGCCCCGGGGCCTACAGACCCGCGCGTGGATCGAAGGCCAGCTCGGAGCGCATGCGCTCGTACAGCGCCCGCGCCTGCGCAGTCCTTGCCTCCGGCAGCACCACCTTCAGCACCACGTACTGGTCGCCCGGCGGGTCGCCGGCGAGCCCGCGCCCGCGCAGGCGCAGCCGCGCCCCGGACTGGGACTGCGGCGGGATCTTCAGGTCCACCTCCCCGCCCAGGGTCGGCACCGTCACCGTGGCCCCCAGGGCCGCCTCCCACGGCGCCACCGGCAGGGTCAGTGTCACATCGCGCCCATCGAGCTTGAACAGCCGGTGTGGCTGGATGTGCACTTCCAGGTACAGGTCCCCGGCGCGCGCGCCCTTGGCGGGCGCCGGCTCACCCTGGCCGGCCAGCCGCACGGACTGCCCCTCGGTGATGCCGGCGGGAATGGTGACGCGCACGCTGCGCTCCGGCCCATCGTCCCCGCGCCCGAGGGTGAGCGTACGGGTGGTGCCGCGGAAGGCGTCCTCCAGGTCCAGCTCGATATGCGCATGCTGGTCGCGGCCGCCGCGGCGGCCCCGGCCGCCCGCAAAGGGGTGGTGCTCGCCGCCGCCGAACAGGGAGGCGAAGAAGTCGCTGAACTGGCCGCCGTCCTCGAAGGAAAAGCCCCCGGAGCCTGCGGAGCCCGCCCGGGCGCCGGCGAAGCCGCCCCAGTCCGGCGGCGGACGAAACTGCTCGCCCTGCTTCCAGTTGGCTCCGAGCTGGTCGTAGGCCGAGCGCTTCTGCGGATCCTTCAGCACCTCGTAGGCTTCCTGGATCTCCTTGAAGCGCTCCTCGGCCTTGGGCTCCTTGCTCACGTCCGGATGGAACTTGCGCGCCAGCCGCCGGTAGGACTTCTTGATGTCCTCGGCGGCGGCGGTGCGGGGAACGTCCAGGATCTGGTAATAGTCGCGGTATTCCATCGGTCTCCCGGCAGCGGGGCGGTTGCTGCATCATGGGGACGGTACCGGCCCGGTTTCAACCGGGCCGCTGCCCTGGCCGCTCCGGCCCACCCGGCATCCGCTGCGTTGAAACCCCAGGCCGCGGGCCCCCATCCACAGGGCTGGAAGGCCGCCAGGCCCCCTCATCCCCGAAGGTCGTGTCCACTGCCTGACCCGCCTGCGGCTGCGATTTGGGCGCAGCTTATGTCATATTCGCGACATAATGCGCCGTCCGGGTGCGGGTTCCATCTGCCCGTCACCACTTCGAGGCACACTGCTACCCCCAGGGCATGGAAGTCATCGTTCATGCCAGGGTTGGAGCATTTCATCGGTGGCACCAATCTTGCAGCGTCCCAAGCATGGATCCCATAACCGCTCAGTACCGAACATGCTGATGCGCCTGTCACGACCGCCCCATCTGCGCAATCTGCGCGCCTTCTGCGTCGCCGCCCAGCACCGCAGCTTCAAGACCGCCGCGGACGAGCTGTTCCTGACGCCCTCGGCCGTCAGCCACCAGATGAAGGAGCTGGAGGACTCTCTCGGCGTGCGGCTGTTCGAGCGCAAGACCCGCTCCGTCGAGCTCACCTCGGCCGGGCACACGCTGCTCGATGAGGTCGGGCCGCTGCTCGAGGCCATCGACCGCAGCGTCACGCGCATCGCCCGGCGCAGCGCACGCGTCACGCTGCGCATGCTGCTGCCGCCGTTCTTCGCCACCGAGATCTTCGTGCCGCGCATGGCCCGCTTCTGCAGCCTGCACCCCGAGGTCGACATCCAGGTGGACACGCGCGATCCGCGCCCATCCCTGCATCCGCTGACCGCAGACATCTCCGTGCTGCTGTCGGACACGCAGCCGCAGGGCGTGAGCGTGGCGCCGCTGTTCTCGCTGTCGCTGGTGGCGGCGTGCGCGCAGGAGCATGCCGCGACCGTCGAGCGGCTGGGATCGGAGCTGTTCCGCGAGCTGGCGCTGATCGTGCACAAGTTCCGGCCCTTCGCCTGGAACAGCTGGGCCGAGGAGCTGGGCCTCGCGGCGCCCGAGCCCAAGAACGTGATCGAGCTCGACACCATGTCGGCGGTGGTGCGTGCCGCCGAGCGCGGCGTGGGCGTGGCGCTGGTGCCGGCGGCGCTGTGCCGCAGCTCGTTCGAGTCGGGCTCGCTGGTGCAGGTGTTCCCACTCAAGCTCGAGACGCGCGATACATATTTCCTGGTGAACCGCGCGAAGGATTCCGTGCGCCCGGAGATCGTCGCGATGACGCAGTGGCTGCTGTCGGAGGTTGGCGACATCGACCTCACGCCGATGAGCTTCCCTCAGTCATAGCTTCAAGTCTTTTCGTTTGTTGAGATCCGGCACCCTTCAATAATCTGGCGGCAAGCCCGCTCTCGGGCCCACCCCCGTTTGTTTGATTGAAGGAGTGCAGTCATGAACAGAACCGATACCCGGTATTTGAATACCCGGTATGCCAGGCGCGGATCGCTGGCAGGCATCGCCGCCGCCGCGCTGCTGGCGGTGACGGCGGCCCACGCGGCCGATCCCGGCAAGCTGGCGCTGGCGGCCTACAGCAACGGCGCGGCAGGCGCGGACGTGATGGCCGGCAACTACGTCGCGGCCATCTCCAAGCTCGCCCCGCATGGGCTGGAGTTCTACGCCGACGCCGTCGCCGCCAGCACCAACCTGTGCGTCGCCTATGTCGCCACCCACCAGTTCACACAGGCCCGGGCGGCCTGCGATGAGGCGGTGCACGAGGCGAAGCTGGACGTCTTCGCCACGCCGCCGATGGAGCGGGTGAGCGGCAGCAACGCGGAGGTCGCGCTCGCGCGGTCCAACCTCGAGGTGCTGTCGAAGCTCGAGACGCGCGAGGTCGCGAAGCTCGACCGGCGCTGATCCGTCCCCGGGACGGTACCAACAACCACCAAGAGTGACCGTGATGCAGCAGGGGAGTCAGGCGTACGGCGCGTCCTCACCGGGCGCGCCGTAGGCTTACCCCTCGGGCGTGAAGCGCCCATCGGCCAGCCGCATCTGCGCGAGCGGGCCGTACCGGGCGAGCCGCCCGCGCACCCGCGCGGCGTCGGCGATCAGCACGATCACCAGGTCGCGGCGAGGGGGAAAGGCCGCCGTGATCACCTGCTGGGCATCGGCCACCTTCGCGGCGCGCAGCGCCGGCACATAGCCCTCCACGTGCCCGGGCGGCAGCCCGTACAGTTCCAGTTCCGCCAGCTGCAGCGCCCAATCGGCCGCGGTCTCGAGCAGCAGCGGGTACTGCCCGATCAGGTAGGCACGGGCCGAGTCCAGCATGGCGCCCGTCACCCCGGTGCGCTTCAGGTGCGTGAGGCTGCGCAGGGCCAGGTCCAGGGCCTTGACCGTGTGCCGCACGAGGGTGGAGGAGCGGATCGAGAACTCCCCGCCCGCCAGGCCCCGGGTGAACCCGGAAGAAGCACCGTAGGTCAGCCCGCTGCGGATGCGCAGCTCCGTGTTCAGCATGGAGGTGAAGCGCCCCCCGTACAGCGTATTCACCAGGTCGAGCGCGGCACGGCGCGGGTAGTCCCGGCCGACGCCGGGACCGCCCAGCCAGAAATGCGTCTGCGCGCAGCCCGGGGCGTCCACCAGCAATACGCGCCGCCGCGGGCGTGCGGGGGGCGCCGTGCGCGGCAGCGGCTCCGGGGCGCGCCGCCAGCCGCCGAAGCGCTGGCGCACGGCGGCCTTCAGCCAGGCGACGTCAACGTCGCCCGCCACCACCAGCGCCGCGCGGTCCGCGCCCGCGTGTGCGCGCCAGAAGCCGCGCACGTCCTCGATGCGGATCTGTTCCAGCGACAGCTCGCTGCCGCACACCGGCCTGCCATAGGGGTGGGCCCCGAACAGCAGGGCGCGGCCATACAGCGGCAGCAGCTGCTCGGGCTCGAAGTCCTTGGCGGCGCGGATATGGCCGATCTGGCGCGCGCGCAGCCGGTCGAGCTCCGCGGCCGCAAAGTGCGGCGACAGCAGCGCATCGGCCAGCAGCTCCAGCATCAGCGCCTGGTCGCGCGCCAGGAACTGGCCGGTGATGGCGATGGAATCGGCCGTCGCCGCGGCGTTGAAACTGCCGCCCGCGCCCTCGACGGCGTCCGCGAAGGCGAAGCCGTCACGCGCACCGGCGCCCTTGTCGAGCAGCCCCGCGGCGAGGCTCGCCGTGCCGGCGAGCCCGGGCCGGTCGCACAGCGCACCGCCGCGCAGCACGGCGTGAAAGGCGACCAGCGGCACGCCGGGGCTGGGCATGACGGCCAGAGTGAAGCCGTTGTCCAGCACCACGCGCTCGTACGGGGGGATCGCCGGGCCGCGCCGGAACGGCACCTCCGGCAGCGCCGGCGCCGCGGCGGCCGCATGCCCGGCGCGTCTCACGCCGACCCCTCGGGCAGCAGCACACCGACGGTGCGGCGGCGCGGGTCCAGCAGCGCGCGCGCCACGCGCTGCAGCTGCGCCGCGCAGACCTCCGCGTGCGCGCCAGGCGCGTCGAACAGACGCCGCCAGCCGCCGCGCAGCACCTCATACTCGCCGAGCAGGTGCGCCTTGCCGTCGACGGTGGCCAGCTGCCTCCAGAAGGAGGCCGCGGTGAGGTTGCGCGCGCGCTGCAGCTCCGCCGGAGTGATGCCCTCGGCGGCGACGCGCTCGAGCTCGGCGTCGATGAGCGCACGCACCGCCTGCGGATCGACCCCGTCCGCCAGCGTGAAGCTGAACCAGCACAGCGAGGGATCGAACCCCTGGTGCCACTCCCCACCCACGTCCACGGCCAGGCCCCGGCGCTCCACCAGCAGCCGGTACAGGCGCGCCCCGTTGCCCTCGGCGAGCGCCGTCATCAGCAGATTGAGGGCCGCGGCATCCGCATCGGCCGCCGCCGGTGCCTTGTAGGCGTACTGCAGCAGCGCCGCACGGCCCGGACGGCGCACCACCACCTGCCGCTCGCCCAGCTGGCGCGGCTCGCGCGCGCGCACCGCCGGCGGGGCGGCCCGGCGGGCGATCGGCGCAAAGTGGCGCCGCCCCAGCGCGAAGGCCTCGACCGGCTCCAGGTCTCCCGCCAGCACCACGGTGATGTTGTTCGGCGCATAGTAGGTGCGGTGGAAATCGGCCAGGTCGCGCGCCTGCCAGGCGCGGATGTCCGGCGCCGTGCCGATGGTCGGGAAGCGGTAGGGGTGCGCCACGAAAGCGGCGGACTGCACCTGCTCGGCGAGGAAGCCGGCGTTGTTGTCGTCCACGCACAGCGCCCGCTCCGAGCTCACCACACCGCGCTCGTTCTCCACCGTCGCCGGATCGAGCGACACGTTGGCGATGCGGTCCGCCTCCAGCTCGAACATGAGATCGAGCGCCGCGCGCGGGAACCAGTCCTGGTACACCGTCACATCGTCGCTGGTCCAGGCGTTGTTGGACCCGCCCTGCGCCTCCATCAGCCGATCGAACTCCCCGGCGGGGTGGCGCGGGGTGCCGTTGAACATCATGTGCTCGAAGAAGTGGGCCAGGCCCGTGATGCCCGGCGCCTCGTTGCGGCTGCCCACCCGCACCCAGGTGTACAGCGCGACATTGGGCAGGCGGCGATCCGGCCAGACGACGATCTTCAGGCCATTGTCCAGCGCGAGGGCCCGCACGACTTCCCGGCCCGGCACCTGCGGCAGCGGGCCGGAGGCGGGCAGACGAGGCAGCAGCGGTGAAGCCAGCCTTTTCATGAAACCCTCGGCGAGAAGTGGCGGCCGGCGAGAAGCGCCGGGGGAGGGCGCAGGTTCGCACCCAAGGGTGAATCTTAAACGAACGGGGGAAAAAAAAGCCGCGAGCGCCTCGCGACGCCGCGGCTGGATCAAAGCGAACACCGGGGAAGTTGCTCGCTACCCGCCAGAAGGAGCAAAGGCCGTGCCAACATCGCTTTCTATTTATAATCATATACTTAAGTGAACGTGACAAATTATGGAGGTGACCGAATTTGTCAGCCGTGGACCTGACCTCCGCCCCGAAGCGTCACGCGACCGGCAGCACGGCGGGCCGGCGCCGGCTCGGCCATAATGGCCGCACCTGAAGCTCCCGCACCCACCCATGAGTGAGAACGATTCCCCGCGCCGCAGGCTCCTGGACCAGTTCGCTTCCACGCCCACCTACATTGCAGAGGGCTGCCGCATCACCGGCGACGTCGAGGCACCGGGAGCCTTGGTCGTGGGCGGCAGCGTGCGCGGGGACGGGGACGTGAAGGGACCGCTCAACATGGCCTCCGGCGCGAGCTGGGAGGGCCAGGTCCGGGCGCAGCGCGCCGTGATTGCCGGCCGCATCAATGGTTCGCTGAGCGTGGTCGACAAGCTGGAGATCGGCGCCACCGCCGTGATCCGCGGGCGCGTCAGCGCGCGCAGCGTGGCCATCGCCAAGGGCGCCGTGATCGAGGGCGAGGTTACCGTCACCTCGGGCGAAGCCGTGCTCAGCTTCGACGAGAAGCGGATCGTCTAGGCCGGGCGGAGTGCCGCAGGCCGGTTGGGGCGGGATTGGATTCGGCCGGCAGGCGTGCTGCCGGGAGTCTCAGCCGCACTCTAGCTCCCTGAGGGCGACCCGCTCGGCCCAGCTGCGTGCCCACATCCGCTCCAGGAAGCCGCAGTGGCCGCCACGGCGGGTGAGCACGACGCGCAGTGCCGCCGGGGACGCGAGCCGTGCGAGCCCCGCGGCCGGCACGATGGGATCGTCCGCCGCCGTGATGATGGTGGCAGGTATGGACAGTTCCCTGAGGCGATCCCCGGTGATGGCATAGCCGTCCAGGTACTGGGCAAGGCTGCCGAAGGGCGTAAAACGGCGCACCAGCAGGTCCGTCATGCCCCTGAGGTCCGCGAGCCGGATCACCTCCGCGAAGTCGTAGTCCTGCGGCCAGGCCGCCTGCTTGGCCAGCAGCGAGGCGCTCCACTTGCGCACGAAGTAGCGGTGGTAGATGAGCGGCGCGCCCTCGATGGCGGCGAGCGTCGCCGCCGGATCCAGCACCGGCGACACCGCCACCACCCGCGCGATCGCCAGTCCCTCGCGCGGCGCCCGCGCGGCCACGCGCAGCAGGAAGTTGCCGCCGAGCGAATATCCGGCCAGCGACAGCGTGTGCTCGGGGAGCAGCGCCCTGGCGGCGCGCACCGCACCCACCACCTCCTCCAGCAGGCAGGAATGGAACAATCCGCGGTTCAGGTGCTGGGTGCCACCATGGTCGCGCAGGTTCAGCCGCAGCACCTCGAAGCCGCGCTCGAACAGCTGCTGCGCGAGCATCAGCACGTAATTGGCGCTGGCATCCCCCTCCCAGCCATGCAGCAGCAGCACGGCGCGGCGCGCAGGGACCTGTGCCGGGGCCGGTGCGTGCAGCGCCAGCAGCCGCACGCCGCCGCCGCAGTCCAGCACCAGTTCGCGGCTGGCGCCGATCAGGGGCGCCGCCCGGCGCAATATCCACCACCGCCGCAGCGCCAGGCTGGGCAGCACGGACTGAAGATGCCGGCCGCGCAGCCACGGCGGCGGCCGGAAGGTCTCATCGAAGGGAAACTGCACCGGTGCAGTTTAGTGCAATTACGACAGCGCCAGCCCCAGCTCCGCCAGCAGGCCGCCGATGGTGGCGCCGACCAGCACGTCCGAGGGATAGTGCAGGCCGAGCACCACGCGTGAGGCGCTCACCAGCACCGTGAAGGGCACCAGCACCCAGGCCAGCGCCGGGAAGTGCGCCGTCGCCTGCCAGGTGAAGGCCACGGCGTGCAGGGTGTGACCGGAGGGGAAGCTGTAGCGGTCGAGCGGCGCGGCGCCGAGCTCGATGGCATCGTGGGTGATGAACGGCCGCTCGCGCACGAAGGTGCGCTTCAGCAGCTTGTAGATGCCCACGCCCAGCAGGCCCACCAGCGCCATGACCAGGCACGGCCGCACCGCAGAGCGCCCCGCCACCAGCGGCAGGGTCGCCAGCAGCGCGTACCACAGCACGCCGTCGCCCAGCCGGCTCACCGCCTGGAACAGCCGGCGTACGGGCGCATGGGTGGCGCAGGAGTTCAGCGTGCGGCACACGCCATACTCCGCGGCATCCACGCGCGCCACCCACCCATTGAGGCTTCCGGCCTTCATGGCCGGGAAGCCTGGCGCTGCAGCAAGTCGGTTCCGTTACCGGACCGTGAAGCTTTTGTTGCCGCCGGTTCTCCAGGCCATGGCTGCGACGTCCGTCACACCGACAGGACGAGCAGCAGCGTTTCGTAGCGCTCCGGCGGCGCCGGCCGGCCCGCCTGCCGCAAGGCGGCGAGGTGCTCGGCGATGGCCGCGCGGGCATTGGCGATGGCGGCATCGCGGGACGGACCCTCGCTCACGCAACCGGGCAGGCTGGGGCACTCGGCCACCCAGTAGTCGTCGGCACCGTGGATGAGCACCACCTGCCGCAGCTGCCGCGGCGGCGACGCCGCGGGCCGGCCCCACCCGGCCTGCTCGAGAAGGTCCGCCACCGCAATCATCGCAGCCCCCATGCCCTGCCCGTGGGCGGCCAGAGTGCGCGTGGGCCGCCGCCGCGGCAACGCGCAAATCTGCGGGGAGTGCGCAGTTTTGCCGGCGCTTAGTCCCGGATCCCGGTGCCGCGCTCGAGCATCCGCACCGCCACCGCGAACAGCGTCACCGCCACCACGATCATGAAGGCGAACGCGGCCGCGACATTCACGTCGGAAATGCCCATGAAGCCGAAGCGGAAGGCATTGACCATGTACATGATGGGATTCACGTAGCTGGCGGCCCGGGCCCAGGAGGGCAGCAGGTGGACCGAGTAGAACACGCCGCCGAAGTAGATGAGCGGGGTGAGCACGAAGGTCGGTATCCAGTTCACGTGGTCGAAGCTCTTGGCGTACACGGCATTGATGAAGCCGCCGAGCGAGAACACCACCGAGGTGAGCAGCACCGCCGTCACCACCACCACCGGGTGCATCACGGGCAGCCGCGTGAAGCACAGCGACACCAGCGTCACGGCCAGGCCCACCAGCAGGCCGCGCACCAGCCCGCCGGCCACGTAGCCGCAGACGATCACCCAGTTCGGGAGCGGCGAGACCAGCAGCTCCTCGACGTGCTTGCCGAACTTGGCGCCGAAGAACGAGGACACCACGTTGCCGTAGGAGTTCTGGATGACGGTCTGCATGATCAGGCCGGGTGCGATGAACAGCATGTAGTCATACCCGCCCATGGAACCGATGCGCCGGCCGATGAGGCTGCCGAACACGGCGAAGTACAGCGAGGCCTGCACCGCCGGCGGCACCAGCGTCTGTCCCCAGATGCGGATGATGCGCCCGTACTCGCGGATGACGATGGTCTGGAACCCGCGCCAGCGCAGCAGCCCCGGATTCACGGGCTGCGGCACCGGTGTTTCTGCCCGCACGTCCATCAGGCGCTCCCGGCGGCGCGGCCTTCGACCAGGCGCATGAAGATCTCCTCCAGGCGATTGACCTTGTTGCGCATGCTCACGACCGCGATGCCGAGCCCGGAGAGGCGCGTGAAGATGTCGTTCAGCGACTGCTCCTTGGAAACCTCCACCTCCAGCGTGTGCGGGTCGGCGAGCCGCACGGCGAAGCCGCCGAGGTCCGGCGCCTGCGCCAGCGGTTCGCGCAGGTTCAGCACGAAGGTCTCGGTGTTCAGGCGGCGCAGCAGGCTGCTCATGCGGTCGCGCTCGGCGATGCGCCCGCCGTCGATGATGGCGATGTTGCGGCAGAGCGTCTCGGCTTCCTCGAGATAGTGCGTGGTGAGGATGATGGTGGTGCCCTGGGCATTGATGCCGCGCAGGAACTCCCACATCGAGCGGCGGATCTCGATGTCCACCCCGGCGGTGGGCTCGTCGAGGATCAGCAGCCGCGGCTCGTGCATCAGCGCACGCGCGATCATGAGCCGGCGCTTCATGCCGCCGGAGAGGCCGCGGGCCATCTTGTCGCGCTTGTCCCACAGCTGCAGCTGCTTGAGGTACCGCTCGGCGCGCACGCGCGCCACGCTGCGCTCGATGCCGTAGAAGCCCGCCTGGTTGACCACGATGGTCTCGGGCGTCTCGAACATGTTGAAGTTCAGCTCCTGCGGCACCACGCCGATGCAGGACTTGGCGGCTTCGAGCGCGCGGTCGATGTCGTGGCCGAACACCCCGACCTGGCCCGCGGTCTTGTTCACCAGCGAGGTGATGATGCCGATGAGCGTGGTCTTGCCGGCGCCGTTCGGGCCCAGCAGCGCGAAGAAGTCGCCCTGCTCGACGTCGAGGTCGACGCCCTTCAGGGCCTGGACGCCATTATGGTAGGTCTTGGTGAGACCGCGGACGGAAAGCGCGTACATGCCGTGCCATTGTACCGCCGTTCACTCACCGCCGGTTGCGCACCGGGTCGTGCTACTTGGTCGGGTCCGGCGGCAATGATCCCTGCGGTCGCGCCTGCGGCTCGCGCGCCGGCGGGCGCGGATCCGGGGGCAGCGGGGGTGCGCCCCGCGGCGGGGCAGCACCGGCGTCGCGCAGCAGCCCCGCGGGCCGTGAGCGCGGATCACGGATCCTGGGATCGCGGAAACCGGCACGCCGATCCTGGTCCGCCGCCGGGGCCGCGGGCTGCTCCTGCGGCTTCACCTCGCGCAGCGTCCTCGGCACGAACAGCTCCACCGCCAGCGTGAAGGTGCGCTGATCGGCGGGCTGCAGCGCGCCCACGCCCACCACCTGGCGCGTCACCTCCTCGCCGCGTTCGTTGCGCACCGACAGCACGATGGAGTACTCCCAGGCGTCCCCTTCCGGCGGATGGCGCAGGGTCCCCTCCACCTTGAGCGGCGTGGCCGCGGGCTGCATCTGCTGCATCACACTGGGGTCGAAGCGCAGATGGTGATTGCAGCCGGGGCAGACGACGGCACTCTCGAGGATGGTCGCCTTGCAGTGCGGACAGGTGCGGGTCTTGCCCGGGATCATACGGCCCCGGGGAGTCAGGAAGCCTTGGCGTCGCTCGCGCCGCCGAAGGACCTGGCGGGCTTGTCCTCCCAGCCGAAGTCCACCTGGCCGCGCATGCGCGAGCCTGCCGCCACGGCGAACGTACCGGTCTTCACGTCGCCGGTGATGGCGCCGCTCTCCAGCAGTTCCACGCGCGTGGCACCTTCGATGTTGCCATGCAGCTCGCCGGCGACGACCACGGTGCGGGCACGCACCTGGCCGGTGATCTTGGACCCCACCTCGATGGTCACGTCGCCCTGCACATGCACGTCGCCCTTGAACGATCCGGCGATGCGGACGCTGCCGGCGCCCTCGATCTTGCCCTCGATGGTCAGGTCCGCGGCAATCAACGACTCCTTGGACTCGCCGCGGGTCGCGGCAGACACGGGACGCTTCGCCGGCTCCGCAGCGAGCGGCGTCACGCCGGACTCCCGGGGTACGGGCGGTGGCAGCGGCGAAGAGTTGGGGGTGACGGGCGCGGCCGGTTCTTTCCACAGTGCCATGGCAAAGGTCCTCCTGGAGCTTACTGATGGGTGAGACCTGCTAGCTTATACCGGCACCGGGGCACCGCGGGACGTCTCCGCCG
>Ga0335073_10006206_pt1 | contig 16794 bp, 10 predicted proteins | sample Lox_Sample_22_FD_207093 | JGI IMG/M metagenome (GOLD analysis project Ga0335073, IMG submission 207093) | Soil microbial communities from Loxahatchee National Wildlife Refuge, Florida, United States - Lox_Sample_2.2 | ecosystem: Environmental > Terrestrial > Soil > Wetlands | place: USA... | reverse complement strand
CCCTGCCCGCCAGCGAAGACGGCGATGTGCCGCTCATCTGGCGCACCACCGATGGTGGCAAGACCTGGACGAAGATCATCGAGGGTCTGCCACAGGACGAACGCACCGGGAGCTGGGTGAACAGCCTCCGTGTCGATCCGAAGCAGCCCGGCCTGCTGTTCGCGGGCACCGAGAGCACGGTCTACGTGAGCTTCGATCATGGCGATCACTGGCAGTCGCTGCGCCAGAACCTGCCCACTACATCGATTCGCGGCCTCGACGTCCATACCGATCATCACCAGAACGACCTGGTCATCGGCACCTACGGCCGGGGCTTTTGGGTGCTCGACGACATCACGCCGCTGCGCCAGATTGCCGCTAACGCCCAGCGCATCAGCTCATCGCCGGTGTATTTCTTCGAGCCCGAAGATGCGATTCGTGCGCGGATCAACGGCAACTGGGATCAGCCGTTTTCCATTGAAGTTCCGCATGCAAAGAACGCGCCCTATGGCGCGATCGTCGATTACTATCTCAGCCGCGAGCCGAGCGGCCCCGTCCAGCTCCAGGTGTTCGACCAGCAGGGTCATCTCGTCCGCACCATGTCCAGCACTCCGCCGCCGCCTGTCGAAGATGCGTGGTTTCCGCGGTACTGGCTGGCGTCTCCTGAGTCGCGCGCCCTCAGTACGCACGTCGGGCTGAATCGAGTGAACTGGGACCTCGACTATGGCGATCCACCCGCTCTGCGCCACGACCTCGAGAACCAGATGAACACTGTGCCGGGCGCCACCACTCCTGGACCACACGGGCCGCAGGTGATTCCTGGCGTCTATACGCTGAAACTCACCGTCGGCGGCCATGTCTACACGCGCGACGTCACGGTCGTGAACGATCCGCGCATCGGACAAAGTCCCGCGCTCATGGCCGATCTGCGCACCCAGAACAAGCTCTCGCTGCTGTCGGTTCGGGGTATGGAGCAGAGCGACGCGGGTTACAAGGAGGTCGACGCAGTCAGGAGTCAGCTGTCAGCCCTGATGCGAGACAAGCTCCCCGCCGACGTCGCGGCTCAGGCCAAGGAACTCGATGCCCGCCTGAGCAAAATTGGCGGTGTCGTTCCGGCTCCTGGAGAAGGATTTCGCCGCCCGGAGAGGCCGAAGCCCGGCGAGTTGCGATCCTTCCTTGCGCTGAACGATGCCGACAACACAATGGTCAGTATGATGCAGGTCGGTCTGGACATGGCGCCGACTCCAACCCAGATCGCTACCTGGAAAAGCGACTGCGGCAACTACAACCGCACCGTCGCCGCCTGGAAGAGTGAGCAGCACGAGATCGCCGGCTTCAACTCCCTGCTGGCCAGGAACCAGCTGCACGAAATCACGCTCGCCCCTACGAAGCTCACCGACGCAGCGTGTGTCTTTACCCCGGCAATGAGCAGTGAAGCAGGTAAACCGGCGACTCCGCGTAAATAGGCGAACCCTTGAGAATCGGCTGTGGGTTCACGACGCCGAGCCGGCCTGAACCGTCTGGTCTGTTGCGCAGGAGTCAGTCCGGGACGATTGCTGAGACCACCTGAACCTCGATATCCCGGGCGCAAAATGCCTCGAGGGCCTCTGGTGCAATGCCGCTATCGGTGACAAGCACGTCTATCTCGGTGGGGGGGCAAATGAGCGCCGGGCTAACCATGCTGATTTTGCTCGAATCGGCGACCACCACCACCTGCCTGGCCTGACGCACCATCGCTCGAAAAACCGCCGCTTCGTCCGGCTCGATGGTGGTTACACCGCGTTCCGGATCAACGCCGCAGGCTCCGATGAAGACCTTGTCCATGAACACACCGGTCAACATCTCAATCGTGATCGGACCCGTGAGCGAGAAGGCCCCGGCCCACCGTATGGTGCCACCGGTGAGCGTTACGTTGAGCGCAGGCTGGTTACTCAGCTCCATCGCGATGTTCACCGCGTTGGTGATCACGTGAATCGAATTGCGATGTCGGATGCACCGTGCCACCTGTGTGGTCGTCGTCCCCGCGGTGAATCCCACCGTGTCGTGCTCGCGAATTAGCTCGGCCGCTGCCATGCCGATACGGCGCTTTTCTTCGGGAAAGCGGGATTCCCGGATCTGAAACGACGAGTCGAAGCGAAAGGCCTCGTACTGCATCTGCGCGGCCAGGCGCGCGCCGCCGTGGGTTCGGTGTACGAGATTGCGTTGCTCCAGCCGCGCGAGATCGCGGCGGATGCTGGGCGCAGACGCACCCGTCAGGTTGACCAGGTCTTCGACTGACGCGTTGCCGTGGCGCAGCAGGACCTGCAGAATGTTTTTCCCCCGCTGCTCTGTTTTTAATGACATGGCAGCGACAAATCCGTTTGCCGGAGGGCATTATTCATGAGTTCTGCAGGCATCAGGCGGTCTGCGTTCGCGAAGATCATCGGCCGATCTCCCCAGTGGCCGGCGCAGAAGCAGGTTCCTCGTCCACCCGCTGCAGCGCTCCAACCAGAGCGCGAACTTCTTCCTCGCGCACGCCATATCGGAGATATTCCCCTTCACGAGCGCGAGTGTCGCCCAGCAGCACATCTTCGCGGTGGTAGCCTACCGGGCTCGGCCACTGCGTCCGCAGGCTCGCGTGGAATTCTGTCGTGCCGGTCGCTTCCGCAATCTGGCCGACGGTTTGGGCGGTGATTCCGCCGCCGGCCATCACCCGAATCCGACTGTCGGCCAGGCGCCGCATGTGCCCGATCACCGCCAGGCCGTGCATGGCTTTTGCCGCTCCTCCCGAGGTGAGGACCCGGTGTGCACCACTTTCGATAACGGAGGTGAGTTCGGCCGCGGGATCTGGCGTCATATCGATCGCGCGATGGAACGTCACATGCAGCGGCTCGGCTCGTTTGATGAGCCGCCGCGTGCGTTTCACATCCACATGGGCCTGTTCCGTGAGCACACCGAGAGTCACGCCGTTGGCACCCAGATCACGCGCGTGCGCGATGTCGTATTCCATCAGTTCCAGTTCCCGATCGGAGTAGCAGAAGTCGCCGCCTCGTGGACGAATGATCACGAAGAGACCAATGGCAATGTGCCGTCGGACCTGAGCGATGAGTCCGTGCGATGGCGTAATGCCGCCTTCCCTGAGGTCGCTGCACAATTCCACACGCCGCGCTCCGCCGCGCTCAGCCGCCATCGCCGACTCCACTGAATCGACGCAGATCTCCAGTTGCATAGCGGCGGCATTCCCGTCGTTGGTCCAGCCACGGTCCGCACCCTTCTGCTTTTGCACGTCCGGCTCCTTTCTGCAGAGAGGGAGGTACAGCGGCTGCCCCTCAGCAGCCGCTCCGCACTTAGAAATCGTAATGTGCGGAAAACTGCAGATGACGCTCTTCAGACCTTACCGGCGAGCCCTGATTGGAGATATTTCCAAAAGTGGCGTCGGTGATGCCGGTGTCCGGGTTGCCATAGCTTGCGATGTTGAGCGCGTTAAAGGCGTCAAACCGGAACCCGATGGACTGCTCATGGTAAGTGTAGAAGTCCTTCGCCATGGAAAGGTCGGTATTCAGGAAGCCCGGGCCGCGCACGCTTCCGTTGCGCGCTGTCCCAAAGGTATTCGGAGCGGGCACGCCAAATGCGCACGTTCCATTGTCGACTCCCGGAGTTGTGCAGGGAGTAGCGGAGGGGTCAGTCCCGAACCAGTTATCAATGCTGCGACCGACGATCTTAAGCTTGCGATACTGGTTAGGCCGCGAATTACCATAACTGTTGGAGTTATTGCCGGGGCCGGTGAGCGTTTGCGGGAACCCGGTGTAAGCGACGCCCACAGCTGAAAACCTCCAGCCGCCAATCGCCTCGTTCACAAAACGGTTGGCCCCCGAGAGGAATTGCTGCCCGGTCCCGAAAGGCAGGGCATAGACCATGGTCCAGTTCAGATCGTGCCGCACGTCGTAGCCGGCCGGTCCCCAGTCGGCAGCGCTGTCGTAGTAGTTCTGGAAGGCGCCGCTGAAGCCGTTCACCTGCAGGGCATAGTTGCCAAGACTGTTGGTCAGCGCTTTGCCGTACGTGTAGTTCACGGTGAATTCCAGGCCGTGACTCAGCCGCTCCCGCAGGACGGCCTGCAATGCCTGATAGTTCATGGCCGCGCGTGATTCCGTGATGAGCAGTGGATTCGATCCAATGCTGGTGGCAGGATTCGCATTCACGCCCAGATACTGATTGTTGTAGTAGGGCGCCGAGGTCGGATCTCCGTTCACCCTCCACTGGTTCACGTTGCCATAGTCCTCGATGTGCTGTCCCTGCTCGCCCAGGTAGCCCACCTGCAGCGACATGGTCGGGGTCAACGCGTACTCCGTCGTCAGATTCCACTCCTGCACGTAAGCCGGCTTGATGTCTTTGGGGTACACGTTGAACGTGCCGCCGTAACTCACCGACCCGCCGGTGAAGCCGTCTTCGGCCGCCCTCGGAACGTTGTACGGAGCTGCGTTGGTTGGTGAGTAAGTCGGAGTCTGAATCGCCTGAATAAACGGAGTAATCGAGGTCAGGCGCTGATTGGAGGAGTTGCCTTCAAAAAAGCTCGTGGCTCCGTACCCGCCGCGAATCACGAAACGGTTCAGAGCCTGGTAGGCAAATCCTAACCGCGGCATGAAGTCGTTCTGGCTGTCATAGCAGCCGGCGTTGCTGCACAGGCCCGATCCCGGAGGCGCGCCCGCGGGAATGGCATGCGCGTAGAGAACCTGGCCGGTGGCAAGATCGATGTTGCCGGTCTTGTTGTTCTGCTCGACCCAGGGCTCATCGTATTCATATCGCAGGCCGTAGTTCAGCGTGAGCCTGGGCAGGACTTTATAGCTGTCGTCTGCGTAGAAGGCCGCGCGCCACTGCCGCTGTCCGACGTTCACACTGGAGAGCGTCGCAGCTGCACCGCTGACATAGTCGAGCAGGAAGTCGGCGCCGCCGTAACCGCCGGCGTTCGAGAGCGCCGGGTTACTGGTGAACGAGCCGGAATAGTTCAGGCTCCCCAGATATCCGTAATTATTGGCGGTTGGATAGTTGTTCTGGTAGCGCAGCGACTGGGTGCCGAAAGTGATCGTGTGCTTGCCATGCTGCCAGCTCACATCGTCCATGTAACTGTAGGTATTGTCGATCAGGCCGCCGCCGTAAACCGGATTGCCGCCCGCGGTGATACCGCCGCTGATGTTCTGGTAGGTATAGCCAGGGTATGCCTGGTTAGGGAACGGAATACCGATCTTCTGATCTCCCGTAGTGCCGAATACCCCTGTCGAATCCACCGAGGTGTTCTGGGCCCAGATCGTGCGCGTGAATCCGACGTGCAGGGAGTTGACCAGCGTCGGCGAGAAGATGTGCACCCAGTTTGCGCCGAACAGCTTGGTGGGATAGAGGTTCGGACCGGAGAACGAAATCCCAAGGACCGGCGTGGAGCCATCGTAGGCGGTAGACATGGAGTAGAACCCGGTAATCTTGTCGGAAGATCCCAGGTCGTACTCGATTTTGATGTCGCCCTGATTGTTTGCCTTAAAGTTGCGCGTGGGCCCCTGATAGTCGTTGGCCGCAATGCCGTCGGTCGGAACCGCGTTTGGAAGCGGATAGACGCTTGGGTTAGAGAAAAGGAACTTGGCCACGGGATTCACGACCGGAACTCCCTGGTCGCCCGCAAACGGCGCGTAGTTATTTTGCGAGTCGTATAGCTGGATGGGATTGCTGCCCGCAAGCAGTGCGGAGAAATCGCCGTTGCGCATAGCCTGGGTGAATACGCTGGCCGATCCGGTGCCGCCTTTGTGATAGCGCGAACCGAGGTAATCCACGAAAAAGAACAACTTGTTATGGATGATCGGTCCACCGAGGGTACCGCCGAACTGCGCCTGCGAATAGGGATTGACTGGGATGACGGGGCTGGAGTGATCGTTGGACCACGAGTCCGCATTCATGCGGTAGTCCTGGACATACCCGTAAGCTGAACCGTGGAACTGGTTCGTGCCGCTCTTCAGCACCGAAGCCACGCCGCCGCCGTTGACGTTGCCGAATCCCACCGGTGAATTGGCGGTCACCACCTTCACTTCCTGCAGAGCCTGTGGAGCGGGGCTGTAGGAAATCAGGTTGTTGAAGGTCTCGTTCATGTCAATGCCGTCCAGCGTGAAGTTATTTGCCTGGGCACGATTGCCGTCGATATTCACGGTGTCGGTAAAGTAGGTGCTGCGCTCGATGCTCGTCGTTCCCGAGGTTCCGGCTGTGCTCACCGAGCCGGGCACATAGAGCGTGAGAGCAGAGAAATCCAGACCATTCAGCGGAAAATTCCGGATGGTGTTCGCCGTAATGGTGCTGCCCAGCGTGGCGTTGGTGGTATCCAGGATGGGAGCGGACGCCGAAACCTTCACCGTGGTCGACACGCCGCCCGGCGACAGGGTCACGTTGAAATTCGCTGTCTGCAGCGATTCCAGATGAAACGTCGGTATGGTCTTATCGCCAAATCCGGTGGCGTGAATCGTGACCTGATAATTGCCGATCGGAAGATAAGAAATCCGGTAGACACCCGCCGAATCTGACCTGGCGGTCGAGTCTACGCCTGTGTCAACATTGTGGGCCGTCACCTGCGCGCCCGCCACGACGGCCCCGCTTGGATCTGTCACTTCGCCCGTTATGGTGCCCGTCACGGTTTGCGCCATGCACGTGGAAACGGCCAGCAGCAGAATCACTGCGCATCCCAGGGTCAACTGCCTCAAGTTCGCCATTATCGGAGTCTCCCGCTATCGTTTTGTCTCATTCCCGAGGAGAGTTTTCATTTGGAGCCCATCAGCGGCCGAAGAGCCGCTGCGAAGGCCATGAAGTAAATAAGTGCGGTCACAATTGAAACATAAAGTTGGTCATTTGTTCAATAAGAGTGATCGAAATGAACACATTTGACCCAAAAATGCGTCCTCCCCGGGCGAAACACAGATCCGGTTTCCACAGAAACCGAGCCAACGGCTTCGATGCATTCTCACCCGCCTCGCCTGGAGGGGCTCTCCCTTAAGCCCAGCTCGCTGAGCCGCTTGAGGGTTCTCAAGAGATGGTGCCCTGGTCTCTTCTCGTCTTTGCGGGGACGCCGCGGGCAGCGTACCTGGATTTCTGTTTTGGGCTGCGTCCCTTATGCGCGTCCGAAGCGGGAGGCACGGCCAAGCGGGAGTGCCGGGAGAGCCGCTTCTTCAGCAAGAGGCGTCCACGGAAGAGTCTGGCTTTAATCGCAGGCCCGGTGAGCTGCAGCATCAGGGCCGCCTCACGGTAGGAGCGGCCCTCGAGGTCGCAAATGCAGATTGGCATCCGATAGATCGGGTCGAGCCGCCGGACTTCCTCCTGCAGAAGGCGGAGCAACTCACGCCGGCGGCAGAATTCCTCAGGGTTGGGGCCCGGATGGGGCACATCGAAGGGCAAAATGTCCTCCCATTCCTCGGACTCCGCTTCCAGAGGCACCTGCGCCCGCTGCCGTCGCAATCGCAGCCAGTCTCTCGCGGTATTGACCACAATTGTATGAAGCCATGTGTCGATCCGCGCATCTCCGCGAAACCGGGGAAGAAATCGCAAAGCCTTCATCACCGATTCCTGGACTATATCTTCAGCATCCTGCTGGCAGCGCAACATGCTCATCGCTACCCGCTCGAGCTGAGGGCGCCGCTGCTCCAGCATCATAATGAACGCGGCGCGAAGCTCCGGCTCTGCCAGAATGAGCGATGCCGGGAGCGACATCGGGGCGCCGGCGTCGAGAATCGTTTCTCTCGTGCTCATGCCGCCTCCTCTCGCGACGACTCGGGATGCAGTATGTAAAGCGGAGCCGAGCCGCGCAGATAAAGGCTTGTCATGATCATGAAGACCGACAGGTCAGAGGCTCCATAAAAGACCGCGCTTCGATCCTCGGGCAGCTGGCGAAGCACCTCTTCCAGCTGATTGGTGCGCAGGCGCAGGACGTGGGGAGCGCTCACAGGCAGCGGGGCGTTCAGATGGAACGGCCGGAGATCGATCAGCAGGATGTCGTCGGTTTGGGCCGCCACTTCCATAAACTGGACGGCGGAAATTCTTTGCAGTGCGCGTCGTGGTTCGGAAGCCTTATCGGATCCGGCGTCGACCGCATTACGCGTTCGGGGCGTCCGCGCAGGCACCTTGTTTCCACGCCTCGCGCGGACGATTTGCGCTGCGGAATACAGCAGAAATCCGACAACAAGGATCAGCAATGCCAGAAGAATATCCATGGCCCTCCTCCACACGAGAGAATGCGGGATTCGGTGCTCCGGAGAATTGCCCCGCAGCGCGGCAGCCGGAACAGTCCTGTTTCAGACAGGCATGGACGAAGGGGGGGACCGGGAAAGCTTCAGCGAACCGCGGGGCTCATTGCGCCGCGGGTCAACACGGGGAACAACAGCGGCCGCGACGCCCAGCCGCGGAGACGCTTCGGCCGTAACGGAAAGAGCGTGTGCCAGAGACGGCGAGTGCTGCGCCTGTCCGGACGCCACAGCGGGAAGGAGCTGAGAAACCCGTGTTTCAGTCCAGAGCTTGGCGACCGTTGTCCGCGGGACGTGCGTCGAAAGCTGATGGTACAGCGACAGCTTGTAGCCGAGACCCCACAGAAACACGAGAACTGCCAGCGCAATCAGTGCAGGCGCGCAAGGCGCCAGCCGCGATCGCCAGCCATAGGAGCCGCCCACCGGGAGCGATCCCTTCATCCCCCCTGGGCTGACGTCGACGCCATGTGAACCGCGGCAGGACATCGAGAGTTCCCTCTGTTCCCTGGCAGACAGAGACCAACAAGTATAGACCTGTCCATGCGTCGAGAGGTTAGTTGCGCGCAGAACGCCGAACCTTCAGCGATTCCCTCCCGATTGTTGAGGCGGCCCGACCTTCTCTCGAAACCCACCCCTGGCGAGGCAACTGGTTAGGTTTTCGCCCGATGGCTCTCACCCGGCATCCCAACCAGGGGATGCAGACGAGGTCGGCTCCTGGCCGTGGCAGCGTATCTTTTCCCCGGCTCACCGGCGATTGATCGGCCGTGAATAAGGCGATTCGTCTCCATCTCCATCTTGTTTATGCCACGGCGGTTGTTTCCCTGGCTCTCAGCGGGTGTGGCAGCCATGGCACCGAGGTCGCTGCTGGCAGCGGCGGTATCGGCAAGGGAGGCTCAGGAGGTGTCCGGTTCGGGAATCTTATTTGGCGGCCAGCTTCTGGACGACTTCCAGCGCTTTGCTGACGTGCGCGTCCGGCGTCAGATGGTCCTCTTTAGAAGAGAAAGCTGCGACGATCTTGCCGTCCTTGCCGATCACGAAGGTTGTGCGCTCAATAAAGCCATGGTCGATGTCCACACCCCGAACGTCTTTCAGGCCGGGTTTTCCCGGCACCGCCGTGACTCCGTAGGAAGCGGCAATCTTGCCGGTCGGATCCGAAGCGACGGGGAAACGGCCCGCGCAATAGCTCGGATCGGCAGAAAACTGGTCAAGGCGGGCGATGCTGTCTTCCGAGACGCCAATAATGCTGGCTCCTGCCGCCGTGAACTGGTCCTTGTCCTGGGCAAAAGTGTGAGCCTCAAGGTCGCATCCGCCGGTGAAGGCAGACGGGTAGAAATACACGACAACAGGGCCCTTTTTCAGGGCCGCGCGCAGCGAGAAATGGAAGCCCTTGCCCGCGAGGGAGGCGGGGGCCGAAAAGTCGGGCGCGCGGTCACCGGGTTGCAGGGCAGCAAGGGCCGACGCGCAGAGTGCGGCGGAGATCGCCAGGCCGAAGATCAGATTCTTCTTCACGAGTATCCTCCAGCGCCAGTTCAGGATTCAGTGGCGCTCCAGCAGAAACCACCTCAGCCATAGAGGATAGCAGCAGCCGGGTATGCCGTTTGTGAACGGAATCGAAAGCCGCCCGAAGAGCGGCGGGAAGGATGGAAAATATGGCGTCAGCGGGTGTCGGGCTTGTGTTCCTTAAGTTTCAGCACAGTGCGGAAATAGAAGTGAAAGAACAAATCCGAATCGGAATTGAGGCAGACATGCACGTTCGGCGCCCCGGGAGTGACTCGCGTGAACCCCTGGTCATCCACTTCGACGTGCATGGGAGTTGTGGGGCACAGAGATGGGTCGAGAACATCGGCAACCGCCATAGCGTCAAAGAGAGTGGGTGTGGGATTCGAAGTCGCGTTCGTCCACTGCTGATAGAGGAGCGCCAGGTTGTCGGTCATGCGGGTGCCCTGGCTGAACAGCTGATCGCGCATCACCTCATCCAGTTTCAGCTGGGTTGAGTCCAGCGGCATCATGTAAACGGGCACGGCGGAAGCAAAGAGGCTCTTTGCCGCCGGAATGTCCTGTGCAATATTCCATTCGGCGTCTGGCCCATGATCAGGCAGATAGCCAAGATCGCCATATCCTCGGTGAATCGATCCACCCATCATCACTACCCGCCTGAGTTTGCGAAACGTCGCGGGATCGCGCTCCAGAAGAGCGCCGACGTTGCTCAGCGGGGCGATACAAATCAGGGTGACCTGACCGGGAGCGTGGCGGATCTGGTCCAGAATGAAGCTGACTGCGTCGGGCCACGCGCGCGCCGGAAACTGCTCCGCGTACCGCCGCTGGGAAAAGATACTGGGCGCCGGCGTGGGTGGTCCTGCGTAGACCGGGATCGAAGCGTGACCCGTTTCGGTCAGGAATCGTGCGGCAAGACGCGCCCGCAGCGCGGTGTCTCCGAAAGCAGTGGTAATGCCGAGCACCTGAACGCGCGGGCTCGACAAGGCGAGAGCGATGGCGAAGGCGTCGTCAATATCGTCCCCGATGTCCGTGTCGATGATGACTTTCTGAGGAGCGATTGTGGCGTTGGATGTCTGAGCGGCAACGAGATGACCGGGAATGCACAACCCGGCAAGCAGCACGGCGACAGAGAAAAGAGCGCGCGGAAGCAATTTCACAGCGGGACCTCCTGCGGAGATGACTGGCGAGCCGAACAGAAGTTTGCCGGCAATGACTTCATCTTTCCGCGAATCGAAGCGCGGGGGCTGCTCTTGAACGCATTCAATGTGAACACAACTATGGCTAGCAGGGACATTGCTCTCTCGTCAAACCCGATTCAGCATGGCCGGGAGGATGGGTGGATTGCGAGCAGGTGTCACCGGCAGTTTCACATGGTTCGGGTTGTTTACCTGACAGGCAATGGCGCCGCGCGTGCAGTTCTCTCCTGGATTGAATCGTTTTAACCAGGTTGTTTGTACGACCTGCGCACCAGCGCCCTCCCCGCTGATCCTACCCCGTCAACAGAGCGAACGCGCGTCCTCCGCGGCTGAAGTTCCGCATAGGCGACCGGCGGATCCCGGCATGATGCAGGAAAGCAATCGGGATTTCTGACGGCGACCCAGCATCTTCGGCCACGTCGACGCTTCACGTCTCCCTGGAGGGGTCGGATAACCCGGTTCTGATTCGTCACTCCGGTCCCGCAACCTTGGTCGCAGTGGGCCGGAATGCATGGAGTTGCTGGATCCCTGAATCTCGTGGAGGAAGTTGTAATGATGCCTGCAGTGCGACACCAGTCTCGTTCACGCTCAATTCTCTCGCTCTGCGCGCTGCTCGGTGTCGGGACGCTCTTTCTCTTTGCCCACTCGGCATTTCGACGGCGGACCAGGGTACCATGACGGGCGTGATCAGAGACACCAGCGGAATACGACGGTCACCGCCCTGAAACAACCCAGCGCCGGCCTCAAATGGACCCAGCTGGATCAGGCGCTGCCTCTGCCCCTGGAGTTGAATGACGCCATGACCCAGTTCCTTCTGGATATCTCCGACATTCCCTCTCTCGATCGGCAAATGCTGCAGGTCACGAACCTCTCGTCCGCCACCTACGACCTCAACATCGACGGCCACCAGATCGGAACCTTCTCCAGGGAGGAACTCGCAGCCGGTATCAACCTCGCCCTCTACTCAACGCCGATCGAGCAGCAGGCGAAAAGTATCGACTGGACTGCCGACGATCGCTCCAAACTGAGCGGGACGCGCTTTGATCTGATGACCGAAGGGACTGCCCTCCCCGGCGAAACCGCCGGCGTCAAAACTCTCGACGCCCTCGATGCGAAGATGATCGACGACGAGTATCACAACGCTCAGCCCAAACCCCATAGCTTCGAATTGAAAGCCGAGCCATAGCATGGCAGCCATCAGAATCACAATCTCTGCGATGAAGGCGGCTCTTTTCCTCGCCGCTTGCTGCGCTCCGCTCCTCGCGCAGAACCCCGCCGCCAGTGTCAGCTCCCCGGATCACAAGCTGCTGCTGCAGTTCGCCGTCGCGCACAACGGCCAGCCCACCAGCGGCGCCGGGCGCCTGGTCTATTCGCTTTTCTTTGAGGGGAAACCGCTTCTCGCCGACTCCGGACTCAGCCTCTACCTGGCAGGCTCGCCGCCCCTCGGCGACAACGTCCGTCTCGACAACGCCACTGCCGGATCCGGCGTCGATGACTACAACGAGGTCGCGGGCAAAACCAGCCATGTCCACGATCCATGGAACAGCGTCACCCTGAGCGTCGCCGATGCGGACGATCCCACTCGTAGTCTGCTGATCGAAGCACGCGCCTATGACTCGGGCGTGGCCTTTCGCTATGCGCTGCCCCGGAGTGCGAGCGATCGTCACTTCGAGTTGAACGACGAACATACCGAATTCAACTTCGTCAAAGACGCCTCCACCTGGGCGCTCGTCCTGCCCAACTTTCGCTCTGCTTTCGAGAGTGAATACCTTCCTCTCCACATCAGCGCCTTCGGCACCCAGGGTGGCGAGCCGGCGAAAACACTCGCCGGTCTGCCGCTTCTCACGCACACTCCAGGAGTGGGCTGGCTCGCCATCACCGAAGCCGATCTTGAGGGCGATGCCGTCCTCTACCTCACCAACAACCGCAGCCGCAATTTACCCGGCGAAGGTCGCTTTCGCCTGGAGGGCACGCTCGCCCCGCGCTTCACCGATATCCCCTCCTGGCCCTCTGTCGCCGTCGTCGGCCACGAGCCCTGGCACTCTGCGTGGCGCGTGCTGCAGGTTGCCGAAAATCCCGCGGATCTCATCAACGCCAATCTCATCGAGGACCTCAACAGTCCCTCCCGAATCGAAGACACCAGCTGGATCCGCTCCGGGAAAACTGCCTGGGACTGGTGGAGCGGCAACATTGGCGCCGACGGCAAGCCTGCCAACTCCACCGCCATGGTCGAACACTACGTCGACTTCGCGGCCAGCTCCGGTTTCCGCTACATGCTCATCGATGCCGGCTGGTCGATGCCGGATGACATCACTCAGATGAACGGCCACATCGATGTTCCCACCGTCGTTCGCTACGCCGCCGCTAAAAACGTAAAAATCTGGCTCTGGACCGACTTTGCTGCCACCTCTCGTCAGATGGAGCAGGCCTTCCCCTTATATGAGAAGTGGGGCGTCGCCGGCGTCAAGATCGACTTCATCCAGCGCAGCGATCAACCCGCGATCGATTTCTACTACCGCGCCGCCCAGCTCGCCGCCCAACATCACCTTATGCTCGACTTCCACGGCACCACGACGCCGTGGGGGATTAGCCGCACCTGGCCCAATGTGATGGCCTACGAGGCCGTCCTGGGGCAGGAATACTCCAAATGGAGCGGCCGCGACGATCCCATCCACCGCACCATTCTGCCCTTCACCCGCATGCTCAACGGCGCCATGGACTACACCCCCGGCGGATTCGGCGACGCGACTGCGGCGCAATTTATCCCTCGCGACATCCGTCCCATGGTGCAGGGAACCCGCGCGCAGCAGCTGGCCCTCTACGTCATCGACTTCGACCCCTTCCAGATGGTTTCCGACGCCCCCCAGGCCTACGCAAACCAGCCTTCCTTTCAATTCATCCGCGATGTGCCCGCCTCTTGGGACGAAACCCGCGCTCTGCAGGGATATCCAGGCGAAACTCTCACTGTCGCCCGCCGCAAAGGCCAGGACTGGTACGTCGGCTCCATCACCAACTGGACGCCGCGCACCGTCACACTGCCGCTCAGTTTCCTCGGTGACGGTTCCTGGACTGCCCAGATATACGAGGACGCGAAGGATGCAGACCAAAACCCGCAGCATGTCTCCATCGAAGCCAAAACCGTCACGCGGCAGGACACACTGACCCTGCACCTTGCGTCTGGCGGCGGCTGCGCCCTTCGTCTCGTTCCCCGAAATTAACAACCCAGGCTTCTATCCAAACGAGGCCGTGCGGAACAGGCTGCGGAGTCCGGAATGAGGGGGAACAGCTCGGATGGGGCTCCCCTGACGAGGAGGGCTCCGGGAGATCATGCAGCCTTGCCGCTTTCCGGCGCGCCGAAGCGTACCCAACGCGGACGGCGATGGCTTGTGTATATTCACCAGTAACGCAAGCGAAAATCGAGGAAGCAACGAGCAGTGGTGGAATTTCGGCTGGGGTCCCGAGGTAGCATGGCGAAGTGCGCGCGCCTGGGATCGTGCGGCTGGCACTTCGGTTGGCTGCTTCTGCTGGTAAGCGGCGGTGCCTGGGGGCTCGCCGGGCAACAGGCTGGCCAGGCGTCGGGCAAAGCGCAGCAGGCGCAATTCGATTCGCAGCATCGACCCATTACCGCGGGCGGCTTTGTTAAGAGCGGCCCCGTCATCTTTCAGGACGTCGCCGAGCAGGCGGGGCTGACGCACTGGCACAATACCACCGGTACGCCGGAAAAGAACGTCATTATCGAGGCCAAGGGGTCCGGAGTTTGTCTGCTGGACTATGACCACGACGGCTGGCTGGACATTTACCTGGTGAACGGTTCGACCCTGGACGCGAGGAACGGAAAAGCGGAGGCGCCCCATGCCGCGCTCTTCCGGAATAATCACGACGGAACCTTCACGGACGTGACGGAGAAGGCCGGCGTGGCGAATGATCGCTGGGGCCTGGGCTGCGCGGTGGGCGATTACGACAATGATGGCTGGCCGGATCTGTACGTGACCAATGTGGGTAGTAATCGGCTGTACCACAACAATCGCAATGGCACATTTACCGACGTTGCAGAGATGGCCGGTGTGGCGCTGGGCAGCGGATCGCCCGATCTGGCGGTGGATCACACCGGGGCAACCTTTGGCGATTACGACCGTGACGGGCGGCTCGACCTGTTTGTGGCGGGATATATCAGCTATGACTTCAACCACCCGCCGCTGCCCGGATCGAAGGCGGCAGGCGGACTGACGTGTCAGTATCGCGGGGTGAACGTGATGTGCGGACCGCGCGGCCTGCAGGGCGCCGGAGATCACCTGTTTCACAACAACGGAAACGGAACCTTTACTGACGTGACAGCGAAGGCAGGCGTGGGCGACCCGAATGGGTACTACGGCCTCGGCACGGTATTTGCAGATGTAAACAACGACGGCAGGCCAGACCTGGTCGTCGCCAACGATTCAACGCCGAATTATCTGTACATCAACAAGGGCGACGGAACCTTCGACGACCAGAGCTATATGAGTGGCTTCGCCCTCAACCAGGATGGGCGAGAGGCCGCCAACATGGGGATCGCCGTTGGCGACTACGAGAACAACGGACACCTGGATCTGGTAACGACGACCTTCTCGGACGATTACGACCTCGTCTTTCAAAACGACGGAACCGGCAACTTTCAGGACGTAAGCTATCGGACCGGCATCGCAGAAGCGACCATTCCGTTTGTTGGATTCGGCGACGGATTCCTGGATTATGACAACGACGGATGGAAGGATCTTCTGATCGTGAACGGGAACGTGTACCCCCAGGCAGATCGGCACCCGGAGTGGGGTATGAGCTACGCGCAGCGACCCCTCCTTTTCCACAACCTGCACAACGGGAAGTTCGCCCTGGTTCCGGCGGTGGAGGGCACGGGGCTGGCGCAGGTGAGCGTGGGACGGGGCGCTGCGTTTGGAGATCTCTTCAATGACGGCAAAATCGACGCGGTCATCAACAATCTGGACGGCGTGCCCGTTCTGCTGCGCAATGTGAGCGACGATCACAACCACTGGGTTGAGCTGCATCTGATCGGCGGCCCGGGCAGCCCGCGCGACGCCGTGGGCGCAACCGTGTACCTGACAGCGGGCGGGCTGCGGCAGCGTGGCGACGTACTTAGCGGGGGAAGCTATCTATCTTCGAACGACATGCGCGTGCATTTCGGCCTCGGCCATGCCACGAAGGTGGACTCGGTAGAAATTCACTGGCCGAGCGGAAAGATCGAAAAGGTGACACTGCCTGGAGTGGATCGGATCTTCACGGTTGCAGAGGGAGTCGGTGTGAGTGCCGATGTCGCTGGCGAGCCCGGAAAAGGGATCGTGGGGGCGCGGGTGGCGATCGGGACGGGGAATCGATAGATGCGCGCTCCGGCTTTGCTGACGATCGGCGTTGGAGCGTTGGCCGTGCTGGTGAGCGGCCTGGCCCAGACAGGACATCCGGCAACGGGGGGAGGACTCGTTCCGGCAGACTTTGAAGATGTAACGGCGAAAGTGGGAGTCGACTTCGTCCATCAGGCGCCGCACAGCTCGCGCAAGTATCTGCTGGAGACGATGGGATCTGGAGTCGCCCTGTTCGACTACGACAACGATGGACGGCTCGATCTGTACCTGGTGAATGGCGCGCCCTTCGGCGACTACGTGCCGAAGGGGACGATTCCTCAGAAGACCGGACCGAAGTACTGGAACCGCCTCTATCACCAGAGACCCGACGGGACTTTCGAAGATGTGACGGAGAAGGCTGGCCTTGAGGGCGTCGGCTACGGCATGGGGGTTGCCGTCGGCGATTACGACAACGATGGCTACGAAGATCTGTTTGTCACCTCCCTGGGAGGAAATCATCTCTACCACAACAACGGCAACGGAACATTCACG
>Ga0335073_10006205_pt1 | contig 16795 bp, 15 predicted proteins | sample Lox_Sample_22_FD_207093 | JGI IMG/M metagenome (GOLD analysis project Ga0335073, IMG submission 207093) | Soil microbial communities from Loxahatchee National Wildlife Refuge, Florida, United States - Lox_Sample_2.2 | ecosystem: Environmental > Terrestrial > Soil > Wetlands | place: USA... | reverse complement strand
TCCTGATCCGCAAAGGCTTAGAGGGGGATCTCAAAGGTATGGTGCCTATAGAATCAATAATTTAGCCACATTTTTTTATTTTTTTTGTTCGATGGTCGTCAAACTGTCAATCCTTCACCATTTCGCACTCGGCCGTCCAGCGAACGAAAACGAACGCCGCTAGCTGGCCGTATCTCCTTGATTCCGCCGATCTTTGATATCTAAGTCTACTATTTTCAACGGGTTAGCGGACTCGACGAAAAACGTAAGTCGCTGAAAATAAACCCTTTACCCCCAAAATGGATTGGGGGTAGCAAGAGGCTGTAAAACTGCGAGACTGTGGACCCTCACGCCATCCAATTCGACCCCGCCGCAGTCTCGACACCCTTCGAGGCCGGTGCCGGCATCGTCAGCAGCTTCGCCGGGCCACGGCCCACTTCCGGGTCCCTGGCCACCTCGCGCCACGCATCGCGCACATTCCGCACACAGTCGATGGCGTGCTCAAATTTTGCCTTCGAAGCCGATTGCGATGCCTGCAGAATCTGCGCGAAGATGGCCGCGTAAAACTCGCTCAGCGATTGCGCCGGCCGCCCGCCTACATCCATGCGCAACCGAGCCTGCAAATGAATGATGATGTCCAGCGCGCGCTTCACCGCCGCCCTGCGCTCGTCCGTGTCGCCTCGCTCCACCGCGGCCACCGCCGCATACAAAAAACGAATCATGCCGTCGTAAAGCGCCACCACAAGATCGACAGCCGATGCGCCCTCCAGCGCGTGTTCCCTGTAGTCTCCCATCCACCTCTCCTCAGCCGTTCGAATTCTGGTTGTAGCCCGTGATCGCCGCGTACAGCTCGTTCATGCCATCAAGCTGCGACGGCAGTTCCTGCATGATCTCGTTGGCCTGGTTCAACTCCGTCGTCAGGTTCTTCTGCTGCGTTGCAATGTACGCGTCCTCTTTCGTGATCTCCGCGTTCAGTGACGACTCCACATTGCTGTTGGACTTCGCCGCCAGCGCCAGAATCCCCGTCGACGAGCTGCTGCCTGCATTCGTCAGCATGGTCGAGAACGTCTGCCCCCAGCTGTTCGCATTCTGGAAGAATCCAACCACGCCGTTATAGTCGGTGTTGAGCAGCGTATCCAGCGCGTTGGCGTCGAAGGTCAGCGATCCATCGTTGTTTACGCTGATCCCGAGCGAAGTCAGACTGCCGATGTCTGAACCACCGTCGTTATAGCTCAAAGCCGTGTTGGTCGTGGAGTCAGTGATCGCCGACGACACCGTCAGCGCGCCGCTGCTTCCTGCGGTGCTCGACAGGAGCTCCAGCTGCGATCCGGTGCTGTTCGCCACCACATTTGCCGTAACGCCCATGCCTGCCGCGTTGATCGCCGATGCCAGGCCGGCAAGCGTTGCCGGAGTTGAGGAGTCGCCAACATGGATCGTTTGCGCAGCATTGCTCCCAACCTGAATCGTGATCGAGCCCGTTAGCGTATCGTCTGCGTCCGTGATCGCATCGAGATACCCATTTGGGCTCTGCGTGTTCAGGCCGCTCATAAGCTGCTGCTGCAGCAGGGAAAGCGTCGGCGACCCGAACAGTGGCTCCGCCTTGCCTGAACTGTCATTTCCCTCTTGCGCGTTAATGGCGCTGATCAGCGAGTTGTAGTCGGTGACGAACTGGTTCACCGCCGACTCTACGCCCGAGTTGTTGTTGCTGATCACGACCTGCACCGGCTCCCGGCTGCCGTCCGATTCCTGGGCGCTCGGCGCAAGCAACTGGAATGTCACACCCGGAATGAGATTGGCCACGGTGTTTGAGGCACTCGAAAGAGGCACACCATCGATCACCAGCGATGCGTTCGCGCCCTTGACACTGGAGTTATAGTTCACCGCGCCAGTTGCGTTTGTGTCCGACACAAGATTCCCGTCCGTCAGACTCGAGGTGACCGTCAACTGTCCCGCCAGACCCGATGTGCCCGAAACCAGGCTCAGCCGCGAACCCGATGCGTCAGTCAGAACATTCGCCGTCACACCCAGATTCGCAGCGTTGATCGCAGACGCAAGACCGGCAAGCGTATTCACTCCACTCCCCGTGTAGATCGTATTCGCCGCCGGCGAGTCCGGCGCCGCGCCAATCACCACCGTCTCCGTGGTTCCAATGCCAACCTGAAGACTGACCGAGCCCGATAGTGCGTCGGATGAGTTGCTGATTTCATCCAGGTAGCCGCTTGAGGTCTGGGCCAGATTGTCCACCTCAACTGTGTGCGTTCCTGCCGATGCCGCCGAGGTCGCGGCCGTCAGCTCCAGCACGCTCGTGTCCGAACTCGACCCCTCCTTCTGCGCCAACGTGCCCTCAAAGTCGGTAAGGGAGTTCATGTCAGTCGAGAGCGTCGAAAACAGCGTTCCCAGATTGGAAATCACCGTGTCCTGGCTCTCCAGCGTCGTCAACTGGTTCTTCCACGGTGTTTCCACATTCTGCAGGTTGCTCACGATCTCGCTCACTGTCGAGCTAACGTCAAATCCTGCTCCACTTGTCGGCGACCCGAAACTCAATCCGACCGTGCCCATACATTCTCCCTCGACGCTTCTTGCAGCCTGCTATCCAACCACCGCCCAATCTGGATTGGAGGAATCTCATCACCTCGCGCCGCGTCCGCTCAAGCAAAGAGGGACGCTTCCCAGGCGCCCCTCTTCGGATATCGGCGTTGCCGCCCCTTGGTTTACTGCAACAGCTTGGTGACTTCCTGCTGCACGCTGTTGGCCTGCGCCAAAGCCGAAATGCCGGTCTGGCTCAGGATTTCGTATTTCGACATGTTTGAGCTTGCCTGCGCGTAGTCCGTGGCTTGCACCGCGTTCTGCGCTGACTGCACGTTTTCTGCCTGTGTGCTCAGCACCGAGCTGACTGCGTTCAAGGTGTTGATCTGGGCGCCGATGTAGCCGTCCTGCGCTGCCACATCTGTGATGGCCGAATTGAGTACGGTCAAAGTATTTTGCGCACTTGTCTGGCTTGACAGATCGGAGGTTGTCAGGTTGGCAACCGAGTCGTTGGCCGCGTTGTAGCTGATCATCGCCGTGCCGGTCGATCCAGCTGAGACCGTGGCCGCCGCGGATGCCCCATCCGCCGTATCTTCGAGCGTCCCGGCAACTGCCTGCATCATGGGCCGAACCGGAGCTGCTACCCCGATCTCGCCGGTAATCTGAATGCCCGTGTCTGTGGCTGTACCTCCGGCCCCAGCCGCTCCCGCCGTGGTGAAGCTCGCCGAAAGGCCAAGGCCCGCACTGTTGATCGCGCTGATCATCCCGGAGACCGTGTTAGCGAACCCGGTGGACCCCCCAGTTGCGATGGTCTTGCTCCCGGAACTGCCGTCCGCGTTCTTGTAATTGACGGTCAGCGTACTGCCAGCCGTGATCGCATCCCCGGCCTTCGCTGCACTGGTCCCCGTCAAATCGACGAATACGCTCTGGCCCGCGCTGTAGTTCATCGAGCCGCCAGCGTCGCCTACGCTACTCGAGGACACTGTTGCAAAATGCAGAGAGTCTACCGAGGCACTTTGCGTAGAAGAGTCTCCGGTGTAAACGGCAACATCAGCGCCACCAAAGACCTTTTGCTGGTTGTAAGTCGTCGTCGATCCAATGTTATTGATTTCCGAGAGAATTGACTGGTATTCCTGGTTGGCTGCGGTGTCCTGCGAGGCGTTGAGCGTGCCGTTCGCAGCCTCAGTAGCCAACGTTACAGCACGGTTGAGCAGACTTGTGACCTGCGAAAGAGCGCCATCGGCAACTTGCAGCAAACCTACGCCCTCCTGGGCATTGGTTTGCGACTGCGTAAGCGCCTGTTGATTCGCCTGGAGGCCGTCGACCAAGGAAAGGCCGGCAGCATCATCGGCGCCTGAATTGATTCTGGATCCTGAAGACAACTGCTGCAGCGTCTTCGAGAGACTGCTGTTTGTATTGCTGAGGTTGTTCTCCGCATACACCGCGGAGAGATTATTCAAGACACCCAGGGACATGGGGTTCTCCTTGTTGGATGCGGTGATTTGCGGTCCGCCTCCCAAAGCGCCCCACTTTTTGTCTCCTGCGTGGGTTGCTGCTTACGGGGGCAAGCCGTCGCATCTGGCCCCTTCTTCGGCGTGCTGCACTCGGACTTTATCCTCTTGCGATTAGTGTCCACGAGGGGACACTTTCGCCGCGATTGTTCGATTTCTTTAACCTTTCCCATCCGCCGCCGATAACTCCTGCGAAGGAGATTTGGCGATGATCGAACTCACCCGACTGAATGGTCGGCCTATGTTGCTGAACAGCGATCTGATTAAGACGGCCGAAACTTCTCCAGATACTATGCTGACCTTGATTAACGGAGAGAAGCTGATCGTTCGCGAAGACATTCCCGAAGTACTGGAGCGTGTCCTGGCATATCGGGCACGCTTACTGGCGATTGTCAGCAAACGTCTTAGTAAGTTCGAAGATCTTGAACGTGTTGTGTCTTTGGCAAGTCTCGATGTTAGCGACCAGAACCGCGTTCCGAAAAATCCGGGGCTGTCTGCGGGCCCCCAGGATCGGGACTAGGACGCCTCACTGGGGCTTAAGGGAGCGCGGTACATGGACAAAGCGAGCATTGGCGGAGCCTTTCTCGCCATCGCCGGCATCGTTGCCGGATTGCTGATCGAGGGCGGCAATGTGGGCCAGATTCTCCAGCCCACTGCGGCGCTCATCGTCTTTGGCGGCACGTTGGGCGCTGTATTGCTCCAGTACCCCCTCACCACCGTTGCCGCGGCATTCCGGAGTCTTACCCACCTCTTCGCTGCACCTACCAGGCAGGATGCCCAACTGATTCGCCTCTTAGTAGCCTTCGCCAACAAGGCACGGCGCAGTGGTGTGGTATCTCTCGACGCCGACCTCAATACCATCCAGGATCCATTTCTCAAGCAAACTCTCATGCTCGCCGTCGACGGCACCGAACCTGCCGAACTGCGCAAGATCATGCGGGTCAGCCTGGACTCTCTCACGGAAGATGAAGAACGCCTGCCCGCTGTGTTCGAGTCAGCGGGCGGTTTCTCCCCCACGATCGGTATTCTTGGCGCCGTGCTTGGCCTCATCCAAGTGATGCAAAATCTCGACAACATCAATGAAGTGGGACGCGGCATCGCAGTCGCCTTTGTAGCCACCATTTATGGCGTCGGCATTGCCAATCTCTTTTTTCTGCCCTTTGCCGGCAAAATGCGCATTCGTGTCCGCAACGGCCACCGCCAGCGCGAGATGATGCTCGAGGGTGTCATCTCAATCCTCGAAGGTATGAATCCGCGGATGCTTGAAATCAAGCTGGCTGGCTTCCTCGATGATTCAAACCGTGAACGGAAGGACCGCGCCGCATGAACCCGCGAATTCCAAGAAGCCGAGTAAGCCATGATCGTTGGCTAGTCTCGTATGCGGATTTCATTACGCTGCTATTTGGCTTCTTTGTCGTGCTTTATGCCTTTGCCCGGGCTGACCAGAAGAGGCAGATGCAGGTATCGCAGGCCATCGATTCGGCCTTCCACTCCTTTGGGGCCCTGCCGGATACTGCCGATAATCCGGCGAACTCTGGCGGGAGCGTCCAACCTGTTGAACCCTCAGGCATTGTGATGGGAGAGGAAATGTCGAATCCAGCTGAAGTAAAGGCTGACCTCGATCGCCTGCGCCGCGATCTGACGCAAACCTTTTCGAGTCAGATTGCTTCACACGCAATTTCTCTTGAGATGGGCCGCGATGGGCTCGTTATCAGCTTGCGCGAAGCCGGATTCTTCGATTCAGGTTCTGCGACTCCCAAGTCCTCCGCTCTTCCCACGCTCAGGCAGATTGCCAAGAAACTGGGTGCGACTCCCTATGACCTGCGCATCGAAGGTCACACCGATAATGTGCCCGTCCACAATGCCCAATTTGCGTCGAACTGGGAGCTTTCCACCGCTCGTGCCACAAACATCGCGCGGCTCTTTCTCGACCTCAAGACCATTCCTCCAGATCGTCTCTCCGCAGCCGGTTATGCCGAATTCCATCCCGTCGCCGATAATGCTACCGCTGCAGGCCGCGCCCAGAATCGCCGTGTGGACCTTGTGGTGATGCCGCGGACCCAATTCAACTTTGCTGCGCCTGCACCGACGGCGCCAATTGGCCCCTGGCGCAAAGTGACGGATGAATAGCGGAGCTAGCGGTGTTAGCGCGGTTAGCGGAGTTGGCGGAGTCAGCGGAGCTAGACCGTGGTTAGCCTAGCCGGGCGCCGGGAGCTTGCGCTATCAATGGAGGGCCCACACGCATGCCTTTCGAAAGAATAGAGCGTCATAGGGCTCACTGCTATCTGACTCCGCCAACTCCGCTATTCCACCCCCAGCACCTTCACGATCACTCGCTTCCGTCGCTGGCCGTCAAACTCGGCATAGAAGACGCGCTGCCAGGTGCCAAGATCGAGTTTGCCGCCAGTAATGGGCAGCGTGGTCTCGTGATGCAGCAGTAGCGACTTCAGATGCGCATCGCCGTTGTCCTCACCCGTGCGGTGGTGCTTGTAGTCCGGACGCGCAGGTGCCAATTCTTCGAGCCACATGCCGATATCTTCAATGAGCCCGCTCTCCAGATCGTTCACATAGATCGCGGCCGTGATGTGCATGGGCGAGACAAAACACAACCCATCTTTCACGCCGCTTCGCCGCACAATCTGTTCCACTTCGTCAGTGATGTGCACCATTTCGCGCCGTTTACGCGTGTCGAACACCAAATATTCAGTATGGCTCTTCATCGTATTCTCCTGAGTTGTTTGAATGCGCTATCATCGTACGAGCCCTATCCTAATGATGTCGTGACTTCCCCTCGTTCGCACAATCCAGCCAGACGCCTGCGCCGCATTCACGATGATCTGATGCACGCTTATGGTGAGCAGCGTTGGTGGCCGGCCAAATCCCCTTTCGAAGTCATCCTGGGCGCCTATCTCACGCAGAACACCTCCTGGACGGCCGTTGGGCGCTCCCTGGTGAACCTTCGGGCCGCCAACGCACTCACGCTCCATGGACTGCGTTCCATCCGTCTCGCCACGCTAAGTCGCCTCATCCGCCCTTCTGGCTTCTTCAAGCGCAAAGCGACTGCGCTCAAGGCTTTTTCAACTATGCTTGATAGAGAATTCGGTGGCTCGCTCGAGACTCTTGCTGCTTTGCCCGCCGCCGAACTACGCTGCCGCCTTCTTGCGCTGCCCGGCGTCGGCCCTGAGACCGCTGACGCCATCCTGCTTTACGCGCTCGGCCATCCGGTTCCCGTGGCCGACGAATACCTTCGCCGCATTGCAGAACGCCATCACCTTGTAGCGCCGGCATCGGGCCGCAAATACATTTCCTACGACTCGCTCACAAGTCTCACCCGCGAGGCCTTCGCTTCCGATCCCGCATCAACACACCTGCAGCTTTACAACGAATTTCATGCCCTCACTGTGGCCGCCGGCAAAGCGCATTGCGGACGAACGGCGCATTGCGAGGGCTGTCCTCTAGCAGCCGATCTTCTGGAAAACCGCTTGCCATACGCCCCGCACCGTATAAGGAGAGGTTCTGCCCTTTAAATCCGGATCTAAAATATCAAATGCCCAAGGCTAGGAGCTGAAAGCTCGCCAGGCGTAATCTGGTTGCATCATGAGTCCAACTCCTCAGCAACCTCAGGTGAACCTTACCCAGACCGCCGACTATCGTGAATCCTACGCCAATAGTGTGCAGGTGCGCGTCAGTGTGTGGGACTTTCAGCTCGTATTCGGACTTGCCTCCAGTGACAGCCCTGAGCAAGTAACGATTCGCAACCACCAGGCCATCTTTCTGAGCCCGCAACAGGCCAAAGCCCTTTTGAACGTATTGGGACAGAATCTCGCACAATACGAACAGGCATTTGGAACGCTCAACCTGGAACCGCAGAACCAGAACTTCCCGAGCGGTCCAGTGAACTGAGAAGCAGTCTTAAGCTTCCGGCTCGTCAGCAGGATCGAAGAAGTTATTGCAGGGTGAACATGTGGCACTGCGAAACCCATGGGTTTCGTGCCTGAAGTCGAAGCCGACATCAAATTGCCAGCAATTGAGGAGCGTGGCCTTGCGCCTGAACAAATTACTTCTGCCGCGAATGGACGCGCCTCTGCCGTTATGGATGATTTTTCCAGTCGTCTTCGTTGCGCTCTACGCCTCCCATTTCACGCTCTTGCGCGTTCCATACTACTGGGATGAAGCGGGATATTACATCCCCGCCGCGTGGGACTTTTTTCGCACCGGGACGCTTATCCCCGTGACCACCCTCACCAATGCTCATCCACCTTTGCCCAGCATCTATCTCGCACTCTGGTGGAAAATCTCCGGCTTTTACCCGGAGGTGACTCGCGAAGCGGTGTTGATGGTGGCTACATTGGCGCTGCTGGCCGTCTGGCGGCTGGCGATGCGTCTTATCGGTGCGACCTCGGTCGCATTCTGGACGGTTCTTCTTACCGGCCTCTACCCCATCTGGTTTGCGCAAAGCTCACTCGCTCAGGCTGACATCTTCGCAGCCGCATGCTCACTGTGGGGATTGGTCTATTCGCTCCCCAGGCGTGACCGCAACCCCTGGGCGGCCGCTCTTTGGTTTGCTGCCGCTGCTCTGTGCAAGGAAACCTCCATCGCGATCCCGTTGACATTGGCCGCGGTCAACGTAGTGGAGGGAATTCGGAGCGGAGGAGCGATCCGTCGTCGGCTCTGGATTGAAGCAGCCTGGCTCGGCAGTTGTGTATTGCCCTTGGCTGCCTGGTATGGCTATCACTTCGCCAAGACCGGCTTTCTCTTCGGCAATCCTGAGTACCTGCGCTACAACGCAGAGGCTACACTTGTGCCCTTGCGCATCGCGGCCGCCTTCGGGCATCGCATTCTTCATCTAACTGCGCACATGAACCTGTTTGTGCCGGTGCTAATGGCCTTTGCATCGCTGCTGCTCAACCCACGCGCCGACAGACAAGGTCACGATCGCGCCACAATCGATGACCAGGCATTGTTGCGGATTTTCCTGCTTCTTTTTGTCGACGCGCTGATCTTCAGCGTGCTCGGCGGCGCGCTGCTCACTCGCTATCTGCTCCCGATGTACCCACTGGTGATTCTCCTTTGCGTCACGGCCTTTTACAGACGCGTGCCATACTGGCACGGACTTGCTCTTTTGACTGCTGCGGCATTCCTTGTGGGACTTTTCATCAACCCGCCGTACGGGTTTGCGCCGGAAGACAATCTGGCCTATGTACAGGTCGTTCGCATGCACCAGGCGGGCATCGCCCAGCTCGCCAAGCGCTATCCCGGCGCGACTGTACTTACTGCCTGGCCGATGACGGATGAGCTAACCCATCCGGAGTTAGGTTACGTAAAAGATCCCTGGGAGGTATGCCGCATCGACAATTTCAGCCCAGTGCAAATCGATCGCGCCGCACAGGAGCCCGAGGCCTACACTGCCGCCCTCGTATTCTCAACCAAATACGACCCGTCTTCGCCACTGCTGAGTTTCGGCGGTGAAGCACTCGACGAGCGCTATTTCGGCTTGCATCATGACATGGCGCCGGAACGCATTGCCAGGCAGTTGGGTGGAACCATGGTATGGAAGCGCGATGATGATGGCATGTGGATTGCACTAATCAGTTTTAATCACGCAGTTAACGCGCGGCTTAATCAAGATAAATCGCAGGACCAAAAGAGATTTGCGCGCTGAATTTGCTTGCTGCTTACATTGGAGTGCAAGCACTGCGTGAATCCCCTCGGACCTTATTGTGCGCATCGCATCACTGCGAGCTTGATGGAGAACTAGCTCTCTCGGTAATCTCGCGAAACTTCAGGTACACAGCATTCGTCCACCCGAAGCCAACCACATTCTGTGTGTAGCCGTTGGTGACAGCAACCTGCGCGTTGCTTTTTACAACGTTGTACTTCTCGCGGATGGTGCCGTCCGCGGCGAAGCCGGTGTCGACAGTGGCGTCAAAGTTCACTGCTATGCGCTCGGCGTCGGCATGGAATCCCATTTCATCGAGCCCGTCAACGGCAATCCAATTCGTGGGCGCCCAGCCGTAGGGCTCATCCCATTGCAGGCCGCTGTCAAAGTTGCTGGTCGACAAGCCACCCGGGCGCTCAAAAAGACTCAATTTGGCTTCCATCGAGTTGGCCTCAGCGCGGGTGGCCACACCGGCCCACAGGGGATAAAGCGATGTGATGAATGCGTAGCTCGATGCTCTGCCGTGAATGAAGTCGTAGTCTGCAAAGACACCTTCCTTCGGCTGCCAAAGGTATCTCTGGATCGCCACCGCGCGCGCATTGGCGCGCCGGTCCCAGCGCAAGGCATCTTGCGGCTTATCCAGAAGATGCGCCATGTGTGCCAGATCGCGCTCGTAGCGATAGAGCAGACAGTTCAGCCCCACTGGCGCATAGTCTTCCGTTGCACCCGAAAACGGCCCGAACCGGTCGCTGGTATCGAAGCCGGACTCGCGCATCGCCCGATCGCCCTCGTAAAAACTGTGGCTCAACCGGTAACCCCCAAACCACGCGCGCAGACAAACCACGCTCGCATGTACGTCGCAGCTTGTCTGCTTCAGTCGCGCACTTTCTGCGGTGCCGGGATCTTCAGAACCTTTAACGAGAAACGTTGCGCCCACAACGCTGGGATGTTCAACCAGAGAGCGAATCACATCCGGATAGTACGTGCTGTCGTCGGCCATTTCAGGCACAGGGCCAGAGCCGTAGTCGAAGTAGCGTGCGAGACCGGTTCGCCCGGCCAGATGTTCTGGCCTGGTCCATGTTGAGTAGTCTTTCACTGCGACTGTGTAGGCATGCTCTAGCCAATCCTGTGCCTGAATGCGCCCCGATGTTGTGTCGGGAAAGCTCGCAGGGTCTTCGTAGACTGCGCGGATCATCGAGGAGAGAAAGGGCGGCTGCGAGCGCGTCAGATAATAGGTGCGATTGGCATTCAGTACGGCACCGTAGTGCTCAACCTCAAACAGAAAGTTGTCAACGATGTCTTTGGCTAACGCCTCGTGATGGTCGGCTTCCAACCCGAGGAGGATGAAGTAGCTGTCCCATCCGTACATTTCGTTGAAGCGTCCGCCGGGAACGACATAGGGATTGGGAAGATAGAGAAGACCCGGCGTTGGCAGCTCTTCCGGGCGCACGTCGGCCAGCCTTTCGATGGGCCGCGGAAGCCGCAGCACTTTGACGTGGCACTTTTCCTGTAGTCGCGCGACATCTGCCGGCATTGCCAACTCGGCGGGCAAATACAACACGGAAACGGCCGTAACTTTGACGTCGGCAATTGACCCGCAATCGGTGGCCGAACGCGTAAGCGTATCCCATGCGCCGTGAATGTAGTTGAGCGTTGCTTGCGGATCAGGCGCATGTGAAGCGGGAACCTGGGCGCGCGGCGCTGCAAACGCAGCAAATAAGAGCAAGTGAGGCAGCTTCATGCCAACTCCCAATCGGGCGGACGTAATTTCTTGGAGTGTAAATCACGTACAGGTTTATTACACGAGCCCGGGAACAGTTTGCCTTAACCGCTCAACGGCCAGCCGGTTGAAGTGGAGTCCACTGTGAATGTTGAGTTCTCTTTGCAGTCATGGGGCATCCAATAGCACAAGGAGGGGCTCATCGGCGACAATGGCTACTGTCATGACTTACGCTACCCGCCGCGAATTTATAGGCACCGCCTCAGCCGCAGCAGTTGCCGCAATCGCAGCACCGGGCAAAGGCTATGCTGCCGAACCATCTGCTCCGCGCCGCACGCGCGTGTTTATCGGATCGCATACACCGGATGGGATCCTGGCCTACGACTGGGATCCCGCGACGGCGGAGCTGACAGCGGCGGGGGTTGCCGCGGCGGTTCCTACCGTGGCGTGGCTCGCTTTCACGCATGGGCATGACTTTCTCTACTCGGCGTCGGAGCTGAATATGTTCGAGGGCAAGCCGACCGGCGAAGTGGCCAGCTTTCGCGTGGCGGATGGAAAACTGGAACCACTCTCCGCGCGCAACTCGGCCGGAACAGGAACTGCCCACGTAGCTCCGGATCACACGGGGCGCATGTTGCTTGCGGCCGACTATACGGGCGCCAGCGCGGCCAGCTTTCGCATTGAAGATGGAAAGCTGAGCGAGGCGGTGTGGACGGAACACTACACTGCGCACGGGCCGAACCCGGTGCGCCAGCCCACCGCGCACGCGCATTTTGCATCGTTCTCGCCCGACAACCGATTCGCTTACATCAACGACCTTGGCGGCGACTGCATTCATATCTACCGGCCCGACGTGGCGACCGCCGAGATGACGCCGGCGGGAACGTATCACGGCGCTCCGGGATCGGGAGCGCGGACGCTGCACTTTCATCCCAACGGACACACGGCTTACTGCATGAACGAGCTGGTTTCCACGGTGGATGTGCTGGAGTGGCACAGAGCCGACGGAAGCCTGACGCTGGTGAATCGCATTGAGCTGTTGCCTGCCGGTTACAACGGCCCAACTTCGACCGGATGCGATACGGTGATCAGCCGCGATGGCCGCTTTGTTTACTTTGCCAACCGCGGAGACAACTTTCTTTACACGTTCAGCGCGGACCCGAAGACCGGCAGCCTGACGCCGATGAAGCGGTCGAATTGCGGCGGCAAGACACCGCGCAACTTCACGCTCGATCCCACGGAGCACTGGATGCTGGTAGCAAACCAGGATTCAAATTTGATCAGCATCTTTGCGCGCGATCCGGTGACGGGAGTCCTGGCAGAGGAAGGCAAGAGCGTTGCTGCGGCGACGCCGATGCGCATCCTGTTTACCTAATGCCGATGCGAATCCTGTTTACGCCATTTGGTCAGCCGGTAGCCGATGGCGCAGCTCTTAGCATTGACCTATTTGCCATCGCTTCTCTGGTGTGAGCGTCTATCCGCCGGGTGTTTACTTTATCGATATCCCTGGGGGGTGCCCCCCCTATTCTTGAGTTAAGTGGTTTGTTTAGAACTACTTGTACCCTTGATCATTTCCTCTAACCCACTGAAAGCAAAGGAGTTAGAGTCTAAAGTTTCCGAAAATAAGGAGTTAGAGGCGTTCGCTGAGCGAGCGGAGCTGGAACACCGATCCGTTTTGCCGCAAAAAAGCGGACGGCCCGAGACGCCGTTTGATCCGGCATCCCGAGCCCCAGAAAAGAGAACGCTCCTTTGCTGCTTTAAGACAAGTGTAGCGAAAGGACGGAAATAGCATGCAAAGTGGGCAAAGTTTTTGGGGCTATGGAATCAGCGGGTTAGAAGAAAAAGGCGGAGCGCCGGGGTTGACGGAAAGGCAGGGACGTAGGGGCTACAGGACTACGGGACTGAGGGCTAGGGAACAGCGGGATCGCAGAGAGAACCGGCTTAACGCCAACAAATGTTAGTGGCCGTGGACCACGTGACCGCGCCCGTCCCGCTGCTCGTTGCCCTGGAAATGCTCAAAGTGGCCGGGTTGATGATCGGGAGTGGGATGCTCGCCGCGCTGCGGGAAAGCGCCGTGGTAGTGATGCTCGTCAAAGTGGTTATCGACGTTGCCGCGGAAGTGAGAGGGGCCATGGAACCACGGTCCGGCGCCGATGAAGACGCCGCCATTGAACCACTCCGGCCCGTAATAGCCGTAGGGGGCGCAGTTATAGGGCGCGTATCCGTAGTAGCCGTAGGGGCAGATGGGCGGCGCACCGTAGGCCATGCCGACGCCGACCTCGGTATGGATGGGTCCGCAGCCAAGCAGCAACAGCGCCGGAGCCAGAAGCAGAAAATATTTGATTTGCCGCATACGCAGAATCTCCATTTGGCTGAGATGAACCGGGGCTGAGAATGGATGTCGGGACCTTGAAAAGGGGAGGGTTGCGCGGAGGGGAATGCGTTTCGCCGCGGGAGCCCCATTCTCGGCGCGTCTTTATTCTCGCGCCTAGGGTGGTGTAGTAACCGAAGGTGACTGATAGCCCTTTGGAGCTTTGAGGCCAGTTCGTCTGGCGGCGGTCCATGTCGATTCGATCTCGACAATGCCCCGCTTGCCGTTGAGGTAGTGGCGGAAGCTCGACCATTTCCACTCTTCGGGACGACTGACCAATCTGCGTGCGACGGGGTTTCGGTGCATGTAGCGCAGCTTCTCTGCAATCTTTGCACTGGAGTAGACATTGAAGTCGTAATACCGTACTTGCCAGAACGGTCGATATCTCGATTGCTTTGAGACGGAAGTCTTGAGCGCTTGTATTGCATGGGCGAGGGTCGCACGCGCAGGTTCAGATACGAGCAGATGTACATGTTCCGGCATGACGACATAGCCGAACACGTGAAAAACATAACGCTTGCGGATTTCTTCCAGACATCGCTCGAAAAGGTCGCGAGAGGCCTTAGACGCAAGGTTGGGAGACCGGCGGTAACAGCTGAAGGTTAGGAAATGGAATTCTCCCGTCTGATGGTACCGCTTGAGCCTGGAGGGCATGGTTAGGGGGAGTGTAACCCCGTTTGGGAAAGAAAGACAAAGAGCCCAGAGGCCGGTAGCCTTGATTGCCCACCCTAGGCGCAAAGACAGATGCGCGCCGAGGGTGGGGCACCTGTTGCTATTTTCTGTTTCGTTTTCTTTCTCTCGTTCCGGGGTTTACTTATGCCGCCTGGGTTTCGCCCTTTAGCTGTTCGGCCTGGTAGTGGGCGATGAGGGCGTCGACGATGGGCTGCAGGCGGCCCTCCATCACCAGATCGAGCTGGTGGAGGGTGAGGCCGATGCGGTGGTCGGTAACGCGATTTTGCGGGAAGTTGTAGGTGCGGATTTTTTCGCTGCGGTCGCCTGAGCCGACCTGCTGTTTGCGCGCCGCGGCAAGCTCGGCATTCTGCTTTTCCATCTCCATTTCATAGAGGCGCGAGCGGAGGACGCGCATGCCTTTTTCACGGTTCTTGATCTGCGATTTCTCGTCCTGGCAACTGACGACAGTGTTGGTGGGCAGATGGGTGATGCGCACGGCGGAGTAGGTGGTGTTGACGGATTGACCGCCGGGGCCGGAGGAGCAGAAGGTGTCAATGCGAATGTCTTTGGCCTCGATCTTGATGTCGACTTCCTCGGCCTCGGGCAGCACGGCGACGGTGACGGCCGAGGTGTGGACGCGGCCCTGCTGCTCGGTGGCAGGCACGCGCTGCACGCGATGGACACCCGACTCCCACTTGAGCTGGGAGTAGACGCGCTCGCCTTCAATGATGGCGATGACTTCCTTGTAGCCGCCGATGCCGGACTCGGAGAGCGACATGACCTCGACCTTCCAGCGTTTTTGCTCGGCGAAGCGCGTGTACATGCGGAAGATTTCGGCGGCAAAGAGCGAAGCCTCGTCGCCGCCGGTGCCGGCGCGGATTTCGAGGATCACGTTCTTCTCGTCGTTGGGGTCTTTGGGCAGCAGCAGCACCTTGAGCTCTTCTTCGAGGGCTTGCTGGCGCGGCTCGAGCGCGGCAACCTCTTCCTGCGCCATGGCGCGCAGATCGGCGTCGGAGTCGGCAAGCATCTGGCGCGCGCCGGCTAGGTTTTCGCGCACCTGCTTGAGCTCGCGGAATTTTTCGACGGGGGTCTCGATTTCGCGCAGGGCCTTGGCAATTTTCTGGTAGCGCTCGTGGTCGGTGAGGACCTCGGGCAAGGCGAATTGGGATTGCAGCTCGTTGTAGTGCTGCTCCATTTGTTCGAGGCGGTCGAGCATGGCACTCCGTGCCTTTCAGGTTTTGGATGAGAGTTGTGGGTGAATAAAAGGGGCAGGAGGAATATTGGCGGCGGGGGCCGCTAGACGAGCTCTTGCAAGAACAAAGTGCGATTGCAGCCGGAGGTTAAGGTCGCCACTCGCTGGTGCTCGCGTCGACTTGACTCCAGTGGCTTCGCGACATGGCAGTTCTTGCAATCGCTGAGCGCCGGGATGGGCTGGTGGAGGGCCACGACAGGTCTATTTTAGCGCGAAAGGGGAGCCGACCCAAGCGGAGGTTGGATAGGGCCAGCCGTCAGATGAAGGTCCCTGGACTCGATTTGACGCTTAGCGACCCCAGAGACGGAGGCCTGTCGCCGCATCTACGCCGGGACGACGCCCCTCACCAGCATCTGCTTGATTCCCCGCAATGCCTGCCGCGTTCGTTCTTCGTTTTCGATGAGCGCGAAGCGGACGTGATGGTCACCGTGATCGCCGAAGCCGATGCCGGGGCTGACAGCCGTTTTGGCATCGGTCAAAAGCAATTTGGAAAACTCGAGGGAGCCGAGCGAGCGGTACTGCTCAGGGATTTGCGCCCAGACGAACATGGTGGCTTTGGGGAGCGCGACCTGCCAACCCGCTTTGTTGAGGCCTTCGACGAGGACGTTGCGGCGGCTGCGGTAGATGTCGCAGATTTGGCCAACGCACTCCTGCGGACCTTCGAGCGCGGCGATGGCGGCCACCTGGATGGGCGTGAAGGTGCCGTAGTCAAAGTAGCTTTTGAGGCGGGCGAGCGCGGCGACGAGGCGCTGGTTGCCGACCATGAAGCCGATACGCCATCCGGGCATGTTGTAGCTCTTGGAGAGCGTGAAGAATTCGACAGCAACGTCTTTTGCGCCGGGAACCTGAAGGACACTGGGAGGCTTGTAGCCGTCGAAGGCGATGTCGGCGTAGGCGAGGTCCTGGATGAGCCAGAAACCGTGCTCACGGGCGAGCTCGACGAGGCGGGCGAGGAATGGAAGGTCGACGCACTCGGTGGTGGGGTTGGAGGGGAAGTTGACGATGAGGGCCTTGGGTTGCGGCGTCATGCGGGGGATGAGCTCCTCAAGCTGAGCGAGGAAGCTTTCCTGATCGTGGACGGGAACGCTGACGATGTGGGCTCCGG
>Ga0335073_10006204_pt1 | contig 16796 bp, 13 predicted proteins | sample Lox_Sample_22_FD_207093 | JGI IMG/M metagenome (GOLD analysis project Ga0335073, IMG submission 207093) | Soil microbial communities from Loxahatchee National Wildlife Refuge, Florida, United States - Lox_Sample_2.2 | ecosystem: Environmental > Terrestrial > Soil > Wetlands | place: USA... | reverse complement strand
TGGGTGCGCCGTGACTGCCAATAGGCCAGATCCCGCAGGCTGAGGTAATGGGGCTCGCCGCTCACAACGGCGATTCAGATGGGGCGCCAAATGCAGATATTCCAGCCGCTAGGGATAGCGCCCAAAATGAGAGGAGGCGGCTAATTCAGGCGACTTCCCGGATTTTCCTTCTGCTTGAATTCTGCGTTATTCTGCGCGCGAAGAGTAGTCTGGGGAGGCTAAGCTTATGAACATCGACACCTGGGCAGTCGTCCTTGCGACGGTTGCCGGACCGCTGGCTGCGGTGTTCATTACTCGCTGGAATGATCAAAGACGCGAGGCTCGCAACAGACTGTTGCATATCTACCGCGTTCTGATGGCAACGCGTAGAACGGCCATATCCGAGGAGCACGTCGCAGCGATCAATCTGATCGAGGTCGAATTCCACGGAGTGAAACCTGTCATCGAGGCTTGGACGACCTATCTGACGCATCTAAACAGTCCAAATCCGCAAGGCAGCACGTCGGCGGCAGCGCAAACCTGGGAGGCAAAGCGAAATGAGCTGCTTGCCCTTCTCCTTGTCAAGATCGCTGCTCATCTCGGCATTACGAAGGGCGAGCTTGAGATCATGCACGGCGGGTATGCTCCGCAAGGATGGGCCACGCGGGACGATCGCCTCGCCGCAATTCAAGATTATGCAATCCGCCTATCTCGCGCTGAGGCTGCGCTCCCGGTGAGTGCCGTCAACCAAACGCCGCCCAACAATCCATATCCACCTGCCCCTTAAAAGCGAGCGAACCCTATGGACGGCTTCTACGTCGCATATCTCACAGGTCGCGGTGGGAACAGCGTGCTGCTCTTTGCGATCAGATCATCAACTCTAGTTGGCGTCGATGTCGGGGGGATGAAGTACGACGGTCACGTTGAGAAGACGCCGAACGGAACAGTCACCTTCCACGTCGAATATGTCGTGACCCCCAACAATTCGCTGATCACCGGAGTTGGGAATGTCGCTGCACCGACGCCTGTGGCACTCGATTTCGTCGTGCCCGGCAATTTCGCAGAAGGCGTCGTCGTGACGATCCAGACGCCGTTCGGGCCAGTTAATGCGAAGATCTCTAAGCTGAGGGATTATAATTTTTGAAAGGGCCGGAGTTGTTTGAACTGGCCGCGTCCGCTGCGCATGGCACCGGGGCCGGCCAGCTCGATCTCACGCGGCGCGGTCCGTTTCGGAGCTGCCACTCCACACAATGATTAGGAGCCGGTGAAAATGAAAAAGCGAACGAACAACTCCTACCCCGTGCTGAGTGTCATGCTGGCGGCGGTGTCGTTATTTTTGGGTCAAGTCAGGGCGGCAACGCTGACGGTCCATACGCAGACTCCGAAGGTGAATGTTCATGTCCCGCCACCGAAGGTGAACGTCCACCCATCGCCGCCAAATGTTGTCCACTCGGCTCCGGTTGGCCCTCGTGACGCGGCCTCTGGGATGCCCGTAGGCAAGCGCTAGCACCAGCGATCACGAGGCACCCCCGGTCGACGCGAGCTGTAAAGCGCGGCGCTGGTCGCCGATGTCACGGCATGGACCGATGATCGGCAACGCCGCTCAAGCGACCGAGTCCGCCTTCGCCCGCGCCTCGTGGTCGCGCTTATAGGCTTCTAACCATCGCCACACATCATCTTGAAACTCCTTCGGCCGCTCCATATCACGGAGCGGAGCCAGGATGCCCGTATAGTAATATTGATCGGGCAAAAAGATCGACGCAACAAACGAAATGATGCGATCGCGACCATCGTAAGATGCCTGCCCCGTCATCGGTCGCGGTCTGCGACGAGCGACACATTCGTCATCGATGGCCAGCCAAATCGCCGCTGCGCGAAGTCGGCTTTCAGGTGGGTTATCGTCATTCTGTAGATGACGCCATTGCCAGTCCGCATCGCCGGCATGATCAAGGACCGCATCAATCGCCGGCTTCACGATTTGCTCGATCCGCTCCTGAGTCTGCCACGGATGAATGCCTACGCCACGGTGCTCGCCGACGGTGGGCATGGCGCTGAAATATTCCGCCAATTTGCGGCGCTCGGTTTCATCGAATGTCCCGATCATGCTTTGCTCCCGTAATAGCTTTGTGCTGCGCGCTGCGCCAATGGATGCTCTCGCGGCGCCGGCTCGCCCGGATTCTCTTCGCCTGTACCGCCCGCAAAGCCCTTACGCGCCCCGATGGTTAGCAGACAATTTGAAGAACGCCCTAATTCTTAACGTGGTACTGGCGGTATTCAATTTATTCCCACTGCCGCCTCTTGATGGTGGGCGGATACTGGTCGGGATCCTTCCAAATGCTGTGGCCGCGCGAGTGGCTCGACTTGAGCCTTACGGGCTCGCAATCTTGATTGGCCTACTCATCGTTTTACCGATGGTTGGCGCTCAGCTCGGCATCGACCTTGGCATTGTCTCGCGCCTGATAGGCATCGCAGCCAAGGCCACTATCGAGGCCATAGTTCGCGTAACTGGCAACGGCTAGCGAACGGAGGATCTGATTTTGGGCGCCCACATTCCTTCCGATAAAGCCACTTATCGGAGGTGATTTTCGCCCACTAAGCCGACGGCCCGATCGCGATCATAAGGATAGATGGCCCGCGCGACGTTCGGCCCATGTGTGACCGTCGCACTCACCCGCTAGCCCAGACCCAAAAGCTGATAAATCCTTCGACTGTATTCACCAAAGATTTCGGTCGTCTTTAGTTCTAGGGCCCGCGGCTCCGGCAGTTCGATCCTAATATTGTCGGCCATCCGAGCGGGGCCGGCCGTCAGTACGACGACGCGCGTGCCCAGGAACACGGCTTCAGCAATTCCATGTGTAACAAAGACAATCGTCTTGCCGCTTTTCTTCCAGATGTTCAGAAGCTCCAAATTCATTTTTTCGCGGGTCAGCGCATCCAACGCGCCGAACGGCTCATCCATCAGGATCAGCTTTGGATCATGCACGAGCGCTCGCGCTATCGCCGCGCGCTGCTGCATACCGCCCGACAATTCGTAAGGGTATTTATCTTCGAATCCTGCCAGCCCCACCATGGCGAGAAGCTCGCGGGCGCGTTCGCGGCTTTCCGCCATCGGCAGGCCCAGGATCTCCGCCGGCAGAAGGACGTTTTGCAGAATACGGCGCCATTTGAGCAGCAGAGCTTGCTGAAAAACCATGCCAATGTCACGCGAAGGGTCGAACGGATGCGTGGCAGATCCAATGCGGGCTTCTCCCGAGTCGTAGCTTTGCAGTCCGGCGAGGATCTTGAGCAGAGTGGTCTTGCCGCAGCCCGAGGGGCCGACCAGAGCAACGAGCTCACCGGCTGCCACGTCGAAGGTCGCCTCAGAAATCGCGAGGAACTGTTGTTCGCCCTTGCGATAGCTTTTGCGCAACGCACGAATATGGATGAAGGGCTCGGTCACGGCGCGGCTCATTGAACGCGGGCATCTCTGACGATTAGGAGCCGCTCGAGTCCGATCACCAGGCCATAGAGCACGACGCCGATGAGCGTTATCAGAATGACCGCCATGAACATTGCCGCCGTATCGAGCGTGACCTGAACTTGCAGCATGAGGTAGCCGAGCCCGCGTGAGGAGCCCAGAAACTCGCCGACCAGCGCGCCGGCAACCGCCAGGATCGCTCCAATTTTCATGCCAGAGAAAATGTAGGGGAAGGCACTCGGCAGCTGAATCTTCATGAAGGTCTGCCATTTCGAGCTTTTCAGCGAGCGCACCAGCTCAAGCAATTCCGGCTCGACCTCGCGAAATCCTCGCGCCGTGTTAAGCAGGATCGGGAAAAAACTGATGGAAAACGCGATGATCGCGTTCGGAAATATGCCATAGGAAAACCAGACGATGAACAGCGGCCCAAGCGCGACCTTTGGAATCATGTTCAGGCTGACGAGCAGCGGCATGACAGCATCTTCGGCCGCTCTCGACCAGGAAAAGGCGATCGCCAGCAGCACGCCGACGATCACTGCAAGGATGTACCCCGAGAAGATCTCGCTAGCAGTAACCAGGCTGTTGCCGAACCAGTCGTAATTTTTGCCGGCTAACGTCGCCACGGTCGCCACCGGCGACGGCATGACGAAGGACGGCACGTGGCCAAAAGTGACGAACAAGTACCACACTGCAATCAAGGCCATGTGGGAGAGAATGCCCGGCAGATGGCGCCGCAGCCGGAGAGATGCCGCCTTTTGGCTCGATGCGCCTGACAGTTCAGTGATCATGCCAGCCACCGTTCGTGATTGCTTGCGACAAATTCATCATCGCCGAGTTCGGGGTAAAGTCGCATGACACGGTCGATTGCAGCGGCCTGCCCGGGGCTCAGCCCTTCCTTGGGATCAAGGCACCAGATACCCTCGAAGAGGCCTTGCCGGCGCAGCACTTCATGGCAGCCCGCGATACAGCCACGAAAGCTGTTGGCGACATCGAAGAAGGCGGCGTTGCAGTCGGTCACTTTGGCCGCCAGCTCAAGGACGTCATTGCCTACCTCGCCCTGTGCGACGGCTGTCCGAATGCGCGTGAACATGTCGACGGCGCCACGGGTCCAGACGCTCCAGTGACCGAGCAAACCGCCCTTGATGCGTACCGTCACGTCGTCCTTTTCACCGCGAACCACGAAGGGGGTGATCAGATCGAGAACGATATTGTCGTCGTTTCCCGTGTACAGCGCGATCCGCCCTTCGGCCCCTGCCCCCACGACGCCATGAACCACATCAAGAGTCCTATAGCGATCGAACGGCGCGATCTTGATGGCCACCACCTCGTCGATTTCGGCGAAGCGTCGCCAGAAACTCCGCGACAGCGCGATACCGCCGACCGCCGGCTGCAAATAGAACCCGACCAGCGGGATGACTGAACTGACCGCGCGGCAATGGGCTATCAATTCGTCTTCGCTCGCGCCCGAGAGGGCAGCAAGGCTCAACAGGCCGGCATGGTAGCCCAGATCCGCGGCCATTTCTGCTTCGCGCAGCGCCTGTTCGGTCTTGCCGACGAGACCCGCGACCAGCACAAGCGGTCGACGCGCCCAACTCGTCGCCGTCTCGGCGGCGAGCTGCAGCACCGGCTGGTATAAGCCTGCATCACGGATGGCAAACTGTGTGGAATGAACGCCAACGGCAATGCCGCCGACACCGGCATCGATGTAATAGCGCGTCAACGCGCGCTGGCGTCGCGCATCCAACCTGCGATTGGCGTCAAGCGCTAGCAGGTGCGCCGGAATGACCCGTGCCGTCATGAACGATACGCAAGATGTCGCAAGACCAATTTGTCCACCTCAACGGCATCGTGCCACCTCCAAGTGATTGCAACACGCCCGCGCTTCGTAACGATCTCTGACTTCGGTTCAGCGCTCCGGCCGCAAAAAGCCCAACACCACGTTGACGACGTGCTTGCGGTGTTTCCGCCGCGCGGCGGCTGCATTAAAACTCCGTCCGAAGATCGTCGACAACGTATGAATGTTTGAGAAGTAGAAGAACGACAGCCCGGCTATGGTGATGTAGAGTTCTGCGGCATCCACGCCTCTGCGGAAGACACCAGCGCTACGACCACGCTCCAACAGATCGCCAATGACGTCCAACAGCGAGTTGTGCAGCGCGCGTACCTTCCGCGAGTGCCGCAGATAGCGCGCACGATGTACATTTTCGGTCAGCAGCAGCGATATGAATTCGGGATGTGACTGCACATATTCCAAGTTGAACTCGATCAGCCGCTGCATGCCGAGTTTCGGCGCAAATCGGCTTACGTCAAGCTTCTGCTCGCTACTGCGGATATTCAGATAAGCCTCTTCCAACACTGCAAGCCAAAGCGCCTCCTTGCCACCGAAATAGTGATAAAGCATGCGCTTGTTGATGCGCGCTCGGCGCGCGATCTCATTGACCCGCGCGCCCGCCAAGCCTTTGGCGGCGAATTCGTTGGTCGCAGCATCGAGGATGCGGCGACGCGTCGCGTCGGGCCGACGGCGGCGGATCGGCGTGCTTGACCAACGGCTCGGTGGGTTGTTAGTCTTCATGAGGTAACCAGCCAGTTACAAGAATATCCGCTCTTCCGCAATGCGTGACGTGATGAAAGCACATGCGGGTGGAGTCTGCGGGAGGATCTCATGAAGCTGTTTTCCGCTTTCGCGGTGGCGCTATTTGGATTCGCGAGTTCGGCCCAGGCCAGCGAGTCGGTGAGCTTTCTGCTCAACTGGGTGGCCGGCGGCGATCACGCCCCCTACTACTATGCGCAAAAAATGGGCTGGTACAAAGACGCCGGCATTGACCTGACACTGCTCCAGGGCAAGGGTTCGATGGTCGCCGCTCAAGCGGCCGGCGCCGGCGCCGATACCTTCGGCCTCGCCGACATGACCACGGTCCTTGTGGCGATCGGAAAGGGCGCCGACGAAGTCGCCGTGATGAATGTGTATGCCAATTATCCCGGCGGCTTTTATTGGCTGAAGAGCTCCGGGATAAAGTCCATCAAGGACCTCGCGGGAAAGAAGATTGGAAATCCGCCTGGCGACGCGGCGCGCTCGCTGTGGCCGGCGCTGGCCAAGGCCAATGGCATCGATGCAAATTCGGTGACCTGGGTCAATGTCGGGCCTGGCGCCAAGCTCGCTGCCTTGAAGGCCGGCTCGGTTGATGCCGTCACTGAATTTTACAATGAGCACCACACCTATAAGAATGCGCTGGGCAGCGACATGGGCTACCTGGCGTGGAAAGATGCCGGTGTTGACCCTTACGGCAATTCCATCGTCGTGAACGGCGCCTATCTCAAAGCGCATCGCGATACCGTAGCCGCCTTCGTGAAAGTGACGCAGAAGGCCTTCGTGGCTTGCGTGGCCAACGCCGATCCCTGCATTCATGCGCTGATCGAAGCGAATTCGGGCCTTCAGTTCGACAGCCAGCTCGTCAATTGGCAGGAGGTCGAGCAATTGATGAGCGACAAGACTTCGCAGACAGTCGCGCTCGGCTGGTTCGACTCGGAGCGGATGCAGCAGACCTACAATCTGGTCAAAACCTATGTCGGCCTTGAAAAGCCGTTCGACGTGACGAGCGCCTATACGAATGGATTCCTCGACAAGTCGCTCAAGATGAAGGCGGTGCCCTCGACGCAGTAATGGCGACATTGCAACGACGGCATAGGCAACGCGGTCATCGCTAGCCGAGTTCCGGGCCTGCGATGGCAAACAGACGCGCCGTATCTTCGAATGCGATGGCCCTCTGATGGACCATCCTAGTGAGAGGGCGTTCCGCCGAAAAACCGCGTGCGACAAGCCAGTGCTCCAGCGCGGCATGGCAATCTGGCACGTCGAGTGCAACCGGTCCCGAGACGCGCGGCAGCATCGCCGTGACCAATGCAATCGCCGTGTCTCGATCGGCGGCCACGATCGGCCCGAGCTGCGCCATGACGCGGCCATTGCGGCCGAGCGAGAAACCAGCGATCCGCCCGTTACAATCAGCCACCAGCGCTGCCGGCGGTAAGCGCTGCGCTAGCGATTGAAGCAACGCACTGCGATCGGCGCCGAATACCGTCGCATCAAGCTCAACGAGCTGCGGCCAGTCGCTGTCTACTAGTGCACGGATCGTGATCGCTGCGTTGGCGACCGCGGCGCCGCCATCGGCACGACCGACCAACCGCCGCATCCCCCAGGCATCACGAAAACCCAGTCCCAGGTAGACCGAACGGCCTGCCGGCGTCGCGTCGAGGATCGGAACGAGGCCAGCCGCGACCACATCTGCGACGCAACGATGCAAAAGCCATCGCGCCAAGCCCTGACGCCGTTCCGCCGCGGTGACGAGCACCATGCTGATCCAGGCAAAGCGCGGCGCATAAGGCAGGATGGCTGCAGTTGCGACCGGTCTGTCGTTTCTTGTGAGACAAAGCGTGCGCCCGAATTGAAGGAAAAATCGCCAGTCCTCCGCGGCCTGATTCCATCCCGCCTCGATGGAGAGCGCCATCGCAGCTTCCAGGTCGGCGTCGGCCAGAGAACGAACCGACAGGCCGGGGGGCAGCGCGGGATCAGAAGCTGCCGTCGCGGCTGTCATAATGGGTTTCCTTGCCGAGGCTCGGCATGCCCCTGATCACCCAGTCGGCGACCCAATCGATCATGCGGCCGAGCGGCACCGTTGGATAGCCAAACAGGCGATTCGCCTCGCCGGTGTTGGTGAGCCATCCGACGGTCGCCTCAGCGCCGACCAGACGCGGTTTCTTGCCCAGGCGCTTGCCGAACGCCTCGGCAAGCGCGCGGATGCTGACCGTTTCGGGACCACTGACATTGACCGGCTCGGTCGGTACGGTGCAGTGACCGAGCGCACGCAAGATCATGCTGTTGGCATCGCCCTGCCAGATGACGTTGACGTGGCCGGCGGTGACGTCGATGTCTTTGTCGTCGAGCACCTTCTGCGCGACGTCGTGCAGAACGCCGTAGCGCATGTCGATCGCGTAATTGAGCCGGATCAGCCGCCCTGGCGTGCCGTGCTTGCGCGAGAAATACTCGAACATGCGCTCGCGCGCGACGCAGGAACTGGCATAGGTCCCGCGTGGATCTGGTGCGACGGATTCGGTCGCACCACCATGGAGAATATTGACGAAGGGATAAACGTTTCCGGTCGAAAACGCGACGATGCGCGCTTCCTTGAAGGCTTCCGCGACCATTGCCGGCACCAGCGCATTCATCGCCCAGGTGAGATCTTCGCGGCCAGTCGTGCCGAATTTTCGGCCCGCCATGAACAGGACGTTCTGGGCGCGGGGGAGCGCCGCGATGGCGTCGCGTTCGAGCAGGTCGGCGGCCACACATTCAATGTCCCAGGACTCCAGCTTTTCGCGGAGGCCCTTTTCGGTAAAGCGCGCCACGCCAATGACGCGCCGGCCCGGCGCCGCACGCCGCGCCAGGCGCGCCAGTGTGGGCCCCATTTTCCCGCCGACGCCGAGGATCAAAAGATCGCCAGGCGTGTGCTCGAGCGCGGCCGTCAAGTCGGGTGACGGCACCGTCATGAAGTCTTCGAGCTCGGCCTCGTTGGAAAATCGATCCGGCCAAACGTGAACGGTCGGCATTGTGGAAGTTTTTTGCGCGGACATGGAGCTGGTCATTTCACCGAATAACGGAACGGGGCGTCGACGAGGCGTTGGCGATCAGGCGTTTTGGACCGCGACAAAAGTAACCGTCTGGATACTTGTGGCGATAGGCGATAGTATCGCCGTCGCCCACTGGCATCAAGAAGCAGCCGGCCGTGGAAGAGGATGCAGAGAACATGTCGGAGCCCCGCATCAAGACGACCGTCGTCGGCTCGTATCCCGTTCCGGACTGGCTCGCCGTATTGCCCTCGGAACAGGCGCTGATGGATGCGACGCGCGTGGTGCTGAGCATCCAGGAGCGTGCCGGCATCGATCTCGTGTGCGACGGCGAACTGTACCGGTTCAACGTCAATCATCCTGAAACGAATGGAATGATCGAATATTTCGTGCGGCCATTGGGCGGTGTTCGAACCGGGATTACGTTCGCCGAGTTGGTCGAATACAGGGCGCAACGCGGCATGGGCTTCCGCACTCGCCCGCCCGCTGTCGTCGACGGCCCGATCAGCGCCGGATTGCTCGATCTGCCGCACGCCTGCAGGCGCGCCAAGCGGCTCGCCAGCCGCCCGTTCAAATTCACTCTGACCGGCCCGCACATGCTGGCCAAAACGCTGGTCGACAAGCACCACGCGCGTACAGCCGATCTCGCGATGGCGATCGCCGCAGTGCTTGCCGAACAGGTGCAGCATCTCGACGCCGACGTGATCCAGGTCGACGAGGCCAATCTGCCAGGCAGCCCGGATGAGTGGCAGTGGGCGGCCGACGCCATCAATTGCATACTCGATGCGGTCAAGACCGTGCCCGCGGTCCATCTCTGCTTCGGCAATTACGGCGGCCAATCCATTCAGAAGGGCGACTGGGCGCACCTGATCTCGTACCTGAACGCGCTCCATGCCGACCATGTCGTTCTCGAGACGGCGCATCGTCCGGTCGAGGAACTGCAGGTGCTTCGCGATCTGCAGCCGGAGCTCGGTATCGGACTCGGGGTGGTCGACATCAAATCAACAGAGATCGAATCTCCCGACATGATCGCGCGCGCGATCGAGCGGGCGGAAAAGGTCCTGGGCGTCGGACGCGTCAGGTACATCAATCCGGATTGCGGATTCTGGATGCTTAAACGCTCGATTGCCGACGGCAAAATCCGCGCGCTCGTCGCCGGACGCGACCGTTATGAAGGCCGGACATGACGGTTGACGGGCAACCCGACCAACAGCGTCACGGGGCAGACGATTTCGATTTTCTCGTGCTTGGTGCCGGTCACAACGGCCTCGTTCTTCAAGCCTATCTCTGCAAGGCGGGCTTCAAGGTGCTGTCGCTCGATCGCGCCGCGGTCGCCGGCGGCGGATTGAGCACGCTCGAGGATCCGCGCTATCCGGGCTTTCGACACAATACGCACGCTTTCTTTCATCGGGCGATCACGGCGATGCCGTGGTACGCCGATCTCGACCTCGAGCGCCATGGTGCGGTGTATATCGAGCCCGAGCTCAATGTGCTGCTGCTCACCAAGGACGGCCGCACGCTGGAATGGTGGACTGATTTCGAGCGCACCGTCGCGTCATTTGCGCAGTTTAGCGCTCGTGACGCCGCGACCCTGCGGCGCTGGTACGAGGAATTCGCGCCGATCGTCGGCAAGATCATCCGTCCGGAAGCCGCCGCTCCGCCGTTGCCACCCGACGAACGGCGCGCGATTCTCGGCCGTAGCGCCGCCGGGCGGCGAATGCTCGAAGTTAGCGCGCTCTCGCCGCTTGAGTTCGTGCAAAACGAGTTCGAGCATCCGACAATTCAGGCCGGTCTCTTGTTCTTCAACGGCCTGCGCGAGGTCGATCTTCGCGTGCGCGGCTTCGGTCACCACATCGCGGCGCTGTTGGCGCAACCGTCAAAGGCACAGATGCCCCTCGGCGGCTCGGCGGCCTTGGCACGTGCACTCGAGAGCGCAGTCCGCGAAGCAGGCGGCGTCATCCGAACGCTGACCACGCCACGCCGCATCGTAGTCGAGGGCGGCTGCGCCGTGGGCGTGGAGACGATGGCCGGCGAATTCATAGCGGCACGATGCGGCGTCATCTCATCATTAAATCCGCAGCAGACATTTCTCGACTTGCTCGAGGAGCAGCATCTGCCGTCCAGCGTCAAAGCACGCGCTCAAGACTTTCAATACAATCTGCTCGCTCCGCTGTTTGCGCTCAATCTCAATCTGCGCGAGGCGCCGCACTATGCCGTCGCGGAAAAGCGGCCCGAGCTTGACGACGGTTTCATGGTGGTGATGGGGCTCGATCACATCGATCAGTTCTTCGACGTGATCCGACATCACGAGGCCGGTACGATCCCACCGACGCTGATGTGGGGCGCCTGTCCGACCCGCTTCGATCCGAGCCAGGCGCCGCCCGGCCAGCATACCGGATTCATGTGGGAGAAGCTGCCTTACCGGCTCGATGGCGATCCCGGCAACTGGGACCGCGCCCGCGACGAGCACGGCCGCGTCATGTTGGAGCTCTGGTGCCGGCACGCCCCGAATATGGCGGGCGCTGTGATCGACGGCTTTACGCGCTCGCCGCTCGACGTCGAGCGATCGCTGCCAAATATGCGCGAAGGGGATCTTTTGATCGGCGCCTTCACCAACGACCAAGTCGGCTACAATCGGCCCTTCCCCGGCGCCGGCCAATATCGTTCGCACCTGCCCGGCCTTTATCTTTGCGGATCGAGCAGCCATCCAGGCGGCAATATTACCGGCCTGCCCGGCTATAACGCGGCTCAGATCATTCTCGCCGACCTAGGAGTCAAAGCAGACTGGGTTCCGCCGCCGATCCGAGAGCGGCTCAGCAGTCTCTAAACGCGCTCAGCCACGCGAACAGCGAAGACACGATCTAAGCCGTCAATCATGCCTGCTTGTCAGTAAAGGATCTCTTCCGATAACACGCATTATCGGACGTAATCCTGCCAGCGGTTCCGACCGGTCAGATCCCGATAGTACGGCTACACGCCTGTCCCACAGCTTTTGATCGATCGGGAACCGCCTTATTGGACCACTGTCGACACTCCAAAAGTCGAATTCGCTTTTCGGATCGCTGCTGCGCTCACCGCCTTTTACTTTATCAGCCACCGCACCACCTCGTGACACTGTATCGGTACTGAGGCAGCACCGCTTCGTTCCTGCCGCGATTACCGCCATGAGGAACGCGCCGTCGTCTCGTTGGGATTATAATCGTACCCGATCTTACCGAGCCGGATGATCGGTCCATGCCTGCATCATTTCGACGCGCTCAGCCCAAAATCCGGCCGGGTGCACACGACGACGATCATCGATGAGCGAGGTCGCTCGATGGCATCAGGCTTAACCGCCGTCGTTCGCCCCGCCGTTCACGGAAAGCTGCAAGCGCAACCAGGCGCGAATGAGCCTTGCGATATTGCAATCTCGTCCGCTGCGCCGCGGTGACGCAGAGGTCCTGTTGGTAGATGTGTTAGTATCGCTTATTGCGCTTGCCGAAAAAACACGCTATATCAACTAGATAGCCTCCTGCTTCGTCTCCGGCCCGGGAGCAAAACTGAGCGGCGCCCGAACGGAGACCGATGCGAGCGCCGCTTCAGGCGGCAAAATTGGAAGAAGAATTATCGGTTGGTCGACGCAACACGGCATAGAGCGCGGAAGCGGCGTCAGAGCAGGATAGAGCCGTGGCCTTCGATTAGGAGGTCAGCATGACTCCAACCGCGCCCGTGACACGGTCGAACCAATCCAAGTACCGAGTAATTGCTATCGTCGGACGGAATCCGATGTTGGTAATCGGACATCCCTCGATGTCTCAGAAGTCCCCAGGAAGAAACATCGCCGTCCGACCTTGGTGTGACGCCGTTCCCTCACAACCGAGGTTCCGCTAAGATCATTGGATCGGCACGCAGCGGCGAAGTGTGATTTGGTGTCGGCGCACAGTCCCGAGCTCTCTATGCAGCGCCCGCGGGGCAAAATCCGTAACGAGCCGCCGGAACGGATTCGGCTGCTTCGAGTTCGTATCAATGGCCGGGTTGCGGCGAGCGGGACTCGCTACCAAAAAATCTGCGGGGGTTTCTCGATACCCATCTCTGTAATCAGAGGCCTGTGCCTGACTTAATGGCGGTGATTGGCTGGCGGTAGAGCGGCTTACCCGTAAGGACACGACTTATCGCTGTCCGAAGAGGGGCCGGACCGGGGGAACCAAAGCCATGGAGCTTGCGGGACGCGACCTCAACACGGGCGTTTCGGGCAACGACGTCCGCGAACTGCAGGCTGAACTCACCAGCGTAGGTTATGCCGTCCCCCCGGCGGAGCAGCAAGGAGCGAGCTTCGGCGCCGGCACGGATGCCGCGGTCCGCCAGTTCCAGACTGCCCAGTCGCTGCCGGTGACCGGGGTTGTCGACGCCGCCACCGCCGCGGCGCTGAGTATTGTGATCCGCGGCAGCACCTATACCGTCACCGGGACGGTAACCAGCCCGGTGAGCGCCAGCGTCAACCGGCTCACTGTCGACCTGGTCGACAAGAATGTCGGGGGCGACGTGGCCCTGGCCAGCGGCGTGACCGATGCCGGCGGCAGCTACGCCATCACGACCCTGATCACGACCGCAAGCCTGAGCGCTAGGCGCAAGACCAGCCCCGACCTGCAAGTGCGTATCTTGACCGGATCGAGCCTGCTTGCAGTGTCCTCGGTGCGCTACGACGCGCCGCTCGCGGTTACGCTCGACGTGACGCTGCCTGCCGATGCCACCGGCCTGCCGAGCGAATATGAGACCCTGACCGCGCGCCTCGGCGAGGCTTACGCTGGCAAGCTCGGCGCGCTGGTGGAAAACGACACACAGCAGGACATCACCTATCTCGCCAATAAGACCGGTTGGGATGCGCGGGCAATCGCAATGGCGGCGCTCGCCGACCAGTTCAGCGCGCTCGCCGCGGCCGCAACCCCAGCCCCGGTAGCCACCACGCCCGCACCATCGGCTGCGACGCCATCAACCGCGACGCCGTCCGCCGTGCCGGCAGCCCCAGCCTCAGCTCCTGCCCCGGCGGCCACCGCGCCCGCGCCATCGGCTGCGACGTCATCAACCGCGACGCCGTCGTCCGCCGTGCCGACAGGCGGGGCAGCTGCGACGCCGTCAGCTACAGCCCCGCCGGCGACGTTGAAGCCGGAATTCTATTACGCGCTGTTTCGCGCCGGCCTGCCCGCCAGCGCCGATACGCTCTTCCAGGCGAGCACCACTGCGGTTGAGATGGTCTGGCAGCAGGCGATCACCGCGGGCGTGATCCCACAAAGCGCCAAGGACGAGCTGACGGGAGCGGTTGCGACCTTCCAGGCTTTGAGCGCTGCGAACCGGCTCGACGCCACGCCCACCGCCGGGGTCTCGACCCTGCGCCAGATGCTGGCCGCGAGCCTGCCCGAGGCGGCGCAGCAGACGCAGTTCGCCGCGCTCTACGCGCAATACGGCAACGACCCGACGACCTTGTGGGCGCATGCCGAGGCCGCGTTCGGCGCCCAGGCGACGGCGCAGCTGAAGCTCGACGGCCAGCTTTATTACCTGACCCTCAACGATGCACCGCTGGTCACGGCGCTCAAAGCGGCGCAGGGCGCGACGTCCATCACCACGACACTCGATCTCGCGACCCAAGGCTATTACGACCCGACCAAATGGCTGCCGCTGATCGGACAGTTGGTGCCTCCTGGGATTGCCGGCGACACGATCGATGCGCGGCGCGCCAACTTTGCGGCCCTGCTCGCCGCGCAGGTGCGCGTCGCCTATCCCACCGCCGTCACGGCCGACCTTGTCCAGCGCGGCACGCTGCCGCTCTCGGGCGCCGCCAAGCCGGCGGACGTCGCCGCTTTCCTTAACGCGAACCAGGGGACATTCGACATCGGCGCCGAGCCGGTCGCGGCGTTCCTCCAACGCACCGGCGTCACGGGGACGCCACCGGCGGTCATCGCCGAGGTCACGCGGTTGCAGCGCGTCCTGCGCATCGCGGACCACGACGCCGCGGCCGCGCTGCTCGCGAAGGGCATCGATTCCTCCTGCGCCATTACGCGCTACGATGAGGCGAGCTTCGTCCGCGCCTTCTCCGGCGCGCTCGGCGGCGACCAGGTCGCGCAACACATCTACGCCCGCGCGAAACAGGTGCACAACGCCGTGCTCAATGTCGCCGTGTCCTACCTGCTCGCGCGCCAAGCGCCTGTCCTGGGCGGCGGCGCGCCGGTGCAGGTCGCCTATTCGGCGCCGCCGTCGAGCGCGGCTTATCCGGTGATCGCCTATCCGACGCTCGAAAGCCTGTTCGGCTCGCTCGATTACTGCGACTGCCTGGATTGCCGTTCGGTGCTCAGCCCCGCCGCCTATCTCGTCGACCTGCTCAACAGCCTCGACATCGCGACGCCGAGCCCAGGCTTCCTGAACCCGCAGGCGGCCCTGTTCCAGCGCCGCCCGGACCTACAATACCTGCCGCTCACCTGCGAGAACACCAACACCGCGCTGCCCTATATCGATCTCGTCAACGAGACGCTGGAATTCTTCGTCGCCAACAACCTCTCGCTCGCCAATTTCCAGGGCTACGATACCGGATCGACCGTGACCTCGGCCGAGCTGATCGCCAGCCCGCAGAATGTCGACGACGCGGCCTATGCCGTGCTGGCCGGGGCGTTCTTCCCGCCGCCATTGCCGTTCGACCGACCCTTGGCGCTGTTGCGGCAGCACCTCATGGCCATCGGCATCTCGCTCCGAGATGCGATGGCGGCGCTGCGCGCAAGCGACGCCATTGAGCGCGGCACTGCCGCCTACGGCTGGCGTGACATCCTGATGGAGCAGCTCGGGATCTCGCGCGAGGAATATCGCGTCTTCACCGATGGCAGCCTGAAGCTCCAGGGGCTCTACGGCTACCCGACACTCACCGACGCTGCCGCGCTGGCGACGCTTCAGACGACGAGCCTTCAGGATTTCTCGCGGCGCACCGGCGTGTCCTACGCCGACCTGTACACAATCGTCACGACCCGTTTCATCAATCCGAATGCGGCGCTGATCCCCCGGCTGCAGCGTCTCAACATGCCGTTCTCGGCGCTCCAGACACTCAAGAACGGCGCGAGCGATCCGACCGTAGTGGCCCAGTTCGAGGCGGCGCTGCCGGCCGGGCTCGATGCGCGCGACTATGGCGGCAGCACCGCCACCGACCTCGGCGCGGTGGTCGCTTGGGTCACCAACGCGACGAACTACGCCCGGATCATGGCGATCATCACGATCACCAATCCCACCGATGATACCGACCAGTGCTCCGCGGCGACGCTCCAGTTCCGCTACGCCAACCCGGACAATACCGCCAACACGCTGAGTGCGACCGATTTCGTCAAGCTGATCCGTTTTATTCGGCTGTGGCAGAAGCTGGGGCTCACCATTGCGCAGACCGACGCGATCGTGGCGGCGCTCTACCCCGCGGCGGATCTGCCGACCGGCAGCAATGACGCGACCAACCTGCCGCTTCTCGATGCCGGGTTCCTCGCGCTCCTGCCGCGCCTGGGTGTATTCATGCAGGTCGCCGGGATGCTCAATCTGCAGGTGGCGACGGCGCTCCTGCCGCAGCTGGCCTGCTGGGCACCGATCGACACGACCGGCACCCAGTCGCTCTATGCGGCCATGTTCCTGTCGCCGACGCTGGCCGAGCCCGACAGCGCATTCGCCGATGACGGCTATGGCGACTACCTCGGTAATCCGAACGAGCCGCTTCTTAATCACCAGGCGACACTCTGCGCCGCCT
>Ga0335073_10006203_pt1 | contig 16798 bp, 15 predicted proteins | sample Lox_Sample_22_FD_207093 | JGI IMG/M metagenome (GOLD analysis project Ga0335073, IMG submission 207093) | Soil microbial communities from Loxahatchee National Wildlife Refuge, Florida, United States - Lox_Sample_2.2 | ecosystem: Environmental > Terrestrial > Soil > Wetlands | place: USA... | reverse complement strand
CAGACCGCCGTTGCCATACTGCGGTCGCGGTACGTCTTCCCCGAGCGCGCTGCAGAGGCTGCCACCGCGATCGAGGCGAGGCTCGCCGCCGGCGAGTACGACGATCTGGACGAGTCCGAACTAGCCGAGCGGCTGACCAGCCAGCTGTATACAGTCTGCGCCGACAAGCACCTTCGGGTGCGTGCTCATCCCGAGCGCAGGCGCCCGCCGCCGGTGCGAGTTGACCCGGATACAGCCCGGCAGGAAATGCGGGCGATCGGACGGCTGGATAACTTCGGCATTCACCGGGTTGAGCGGCTGGAGGGGAACGTCGGTTACATCGACCTGCGCCGGGTGGCTTTGCCGCAGAACGCTGGAGCCTCGATCGCCGCGGCTATGGAGCTGGTATCCGGCACGTATGCGCTCATCTTTGACCTGCGGCGGAACGGCGGGGGATCACCCGACGGCGTGGTGTTCTGGTGCAGTTACCTGTTCGACGGACCAGGCACCCATTTCAACGACATCTTCGAAGCCGAGACCGGGGAAACGCGACAGTTCTGGAGCGTGTCGTACGTGCCGGGCTCGCGTTACGTGGACAAGCCCGTTTACGTGCTGACCAGCCACGAGACATTCTCTGGCGGCGAGGACTTCTGTTACACGCTGCAGGCGCTAGGGCGGGCTCAGCTGATCGGCGAGACGACCGGAGGCGGGGCACACCCGACGGGCATGCGGCCCCTGAGCCCCACCATGGCAATATCGGTGCCGTTTGCCAGGTCAGTTAATCCGATCACGGGCACGAACTGGGAAGGCACCGGCGTTGTACCGGACGTTTCGGTCGCGGCCGAGGAGGCGTACGACGTCGCCTATGGGACGGCACTACGGCACGTGCTGTCGCTCGACACGCCACCTCCGGTACGCGAGGAGGCCACGGCAATTCTGAGCCGACTGAGCGCCTGACCGTGCCGATCCCGGCGGTTACGCTGCCGGCAGGCGGTATACCCGGCGGGCAGTGCGGTCGAAGATGGCGTCCTGCTCGGCTGGGCTGAGCTGGGCCGTCAGGTTCTGGTACATGTCGAGTACCTGCCCGTATGACGCGGCGAGCGTGGACACCGGCCAGTCGGAGCCGAACATCAGGCGATCGGGGCCGAAAGCGGCCAGCACGGCCTGGCAATAAGGTTCTAGGTCGCTGGCGTCGGTCGGCGTGGTGTGCGCGCCGGATAGCTTGCATGTCACGTTAGGCAGTGCTGCCAGTCTGCGGATCGCAGCGGCCCAGGGGCCGTCTTCGACGTCCTGGCCAGCGCCGACAGGCGGCCCGCCCAGATGGTCGAGCACCATCGTCAGTCCCGGCACAGACCGGGCAGCGGTGACTGCAGCAGGCAGCTGGTGTGGCAGCGCCACGATGTCAAAGCTCAGCCCTGTCTGCGCCAGCGCCTGCAGCCCGCGGAGTACTGCGGGCCGGGACAGCCAGCCCGGATCCGCCTCGGCCAGAACCGGGTGCCGGATACCGCACAGGAACTCACCGCCCGGCAGTTCCCGCAGGCCGGCCACCGCGTCGGCCACTGCAGGGGAAGTCAGGTCAGTCCAGCCCACTACGGCTGCTAGCAGGCCGCTCGTCGGTGCGGGCTGCGCACCGTCGGGCTCGGCGGACCCGCGGGGTTTCTCCTCAGCCTGGTACGGGTCGCGGCCGGCTGCCAGCGCGAGCAGATCCGGGGTCTCCCATGGTTCGGCGACCGTCTGGATGACCACAGTGCCAGTTATCCCGGCCGATGCAGCCAGTGGGGCGAGGTCGGCGAGCCTGAAAGACCGGCGCAGTTGGGCAAGCTCGTCGTCGCTGGCCCATGCCTGGCCACCCATGAGCCAGCGATGCTCCCGCGCGGCAAGGTCCCACAAGTGATGGTGCGCATCGATCATCACCGCATGGTAGAGGCGCGCGTTGCGTCAAGGCACGCTGCCTCGAGGCACTACCCATTGCATCAGCTGTCTAGTGACATCGGCGATGAGGTCGTAGTCGCTGTCGTAAGGCGCGAGCGTGACCTGCTCTCGTTCAGCGACGGCTGCAATCAGCAGGTCGGGGAAGCGCACTGCCCTGATTCGCCCGGTGCGCCACAGCACCGCCTGCACGTCAAGGGCGCGATGCCGGTCCTCCTCGTGGATCGCCAGCCACTCATAGCCTTCTTCGCGGTCTCCTCTGACCTCTGTAGAATCGTCGGCCGCAGTACGACGGAGCGCAGGGTGACGCGGCGCCAGCCAGCCAACGTCGTTGCTGCGGCTGGCGCTGATAGCTTTCTGGGCATCTGGCGTGCAAGAATTGTGCCGTTGTAATGCTGTGCGTGGCCGATGGAGGGGATGCAGTGGTCGCGCGAACCGCATCCCGCAGGGGCCCGGTGCAGAATGCTGTCGCGCCCACCGCCGGTGGCAGCCCCGTCGCGTTGCGTATTCTGCTGGGCGCCCAGCTTCGCCGGCTGCGCGAGGCAAAGCAGATCTCGCCGGAGGAGGCCGGGTACGTAATCCGTGCGTCTCACTCGAAGATCAGCCGGCTTGAGACCGGGCGGGTGAGTTTCAAGGACCGCGACATCGTCGACCTGTTAACGCTGTACGGCGTGACGGACGAGGCGCAGCGGGAGGAAATCCGCGGGCTCGCCTCCCGTGCTAGCTCTCCGGGCTGGTGGCATGGCTACTCTGACATGCTGGCGAGCTGGTTCGAGGAATACCTCGGCCTCGAGGAGGCCGCGGCCCATATAGGCACTTACGAGGCTCAGTTCGTACCCGGGCTGCTGCAGACCGAGGACTACGCGAGCGCGGTCATCATGCTGCGGTACTCACACCCCAGGGAGATCAGCCGCCGGGTTGACCTGAGGATTGCCCGCCAGTCAATCCTGTCCGGCCCGACTGCGACGAGCCTGTCGGCGGTGATTGACGAGGCTGTGCTACGGCGGCCGATCGGCGGGCCGCGCGCTATGCGGACCCAGCTGAAGCACCTCATCGAGATGTCGCAGCAGCCCAACGTCACGATCCAGGTGATGCCGTTCACGGCTGGCGGCCACGCGGCGGCTGGCGGCTCGTTCAGCGTGCTGCAGTTCGCCGAGGACGAACTGCCCGACCTGATTTACGTTGAGCAGCTGGCGAGCGCCCAGTACCTTGTCAAGCCGGACGTCGTCGGCACCTATCTGGAGGTGCTGGATCGGCTGCGCCGTGAGGCCGCGACCCCGGCGGACAGCCTCAGGATCCTCCAGGCGAGGCTCCGCCAAGCTTGAGCACGCGCCGCGATGACCGAGTCGGCGTGGACTGTCGGCCGGACTGCCAGCCGTCCGAGCGCCCGGTTCCGCAGCTCGCCGCCGGCCCGGCGCGGCCGCGAGAAGAAAGCGCGGGGCGGCATTAAATCGGCCGGTGCCGACAGTCTCGTAGTGCAGTGCACAGTCTCTGCTCTCTAGCGCTTGGCGGTTCACAGGCTGTCTTTGGCCGGTCCGCTGGCGCATGGCCTTCCGGCACTGTCAGGGCTGGAGGTGGTGGGAGATGGCGCTCGCCCGCACGTACGCGATTGCGCTGGCCGGGGTTGAGGGGCACGTGGTCGAGATAGAGGCCGATATCGAAAATGGCCTGGTCGCGCTGCTACTGGTGGGCCTGCCCGACACCGCGCTGCGCGAGGCACGGGACCGGATCAGGTCAGCGATCATCAATAGCCAGCACTCCTGGCCGCAGCGGAGGATCACGGTCGGGCTGTCGCCGGCCAGCCTGCCGAAGCGGGGCAGCGGGTTTGATCTGGGCATCGCAATCGCGATCTTGTCTGCGGCGGGGGTGGTGCCAAAGGATGGCCTGGCTGGCACGGTCTTCCTGGGCGAGCTCGGGCTCGATGGCCGGATCCGCCCGGTAGCGGGGATCCTGCCGTCGATAGCGGCCGCTGCCGGTGCGGGCTTTGGCCGGGCGGTGGTGCCGGTGCAGAACACTGCCGAGGCCGCCCTGGTGCCGTCGATGCGCGTGATTTCCGCTGAGGCGCTGGGCTCGCTGATCGACTGGCTGCGGGCAGGCGACCTTGACGCCTCCGCGCATGGCGTACAGGTGGTGGAGTCTGGCGCCGGGCTGGCTGTCCCGGCTCCGGCTGCCGCCAATCCCGGCCCGACGCACGACCTCGCCGACGTGGTGGGCCAGCCGGTCGCCCGGAAGGCGGCCGAGATCTGTGCCGCTGGCGGCCATCACCTGCTGCTACTCGGACCGCCAGGAACGGGAAAGACGATGCTGGCCGAGCGGCTGCCGACAATCTTGCCCGCGTTGGACCGAGCGGGGGCGCTCGAAGTAAGCGCGATCCACTCCGTCGCCGGCCTGCTGAATGCCGACCGGCCGCTGGTCACCGAGCCGCCGTTCTGCGCTCCGCATCACACGGCCACAAAGGCCGCCATCGTGGGCGGCGGCAGCGCGATCTTACGGCCCGGCGCTGCCTCGCTGGCGCACCGCGGGTGTCTGTTCCTGGACGAGGCGCCCGAGTTCGACCGGAATGTGCTCGATGCTCTCCGCCAGCCGATTGAGTCGGGGCAGGTGATCATCGCGCGCTCTGGACTGACGGCACGCTTCCCAGCCAGGTTCACGCTGATCCTGGCGGCTAATCCATGCCCGTGCGCCCGGGCCACCGCGGGCGGTACTAGCTGTACCTGTACGCCGCTGGTTCGGCGACGGTATCTGGCGAAGCTGTCCGGGCCGCTGCTGGACCGGGTCGATGTCAAGGTGGAGCTGCTGCCGGTTTCGCGGGCCGAACTGCTGAGCGATAGGCAGCTGGCCGAGACCAGCGCCGTGGTCGCGGCCCGGGTTCTGCAGGCGAGGATGCGGGCGGCCCGCAGGCTGCAGGGCACCAGGTGGCGGCTTAATGCAGAGATCCCCGGCAGCGAGCTCCGGCGCAGCTTCCGCCCGGCCGCCGGAGCGCTCGCACCCCTGGAGCGGGCGATGGATCGCGGACAGGTCAGCGCGCGAGGCGCGGATCGGATCCTACGGATGGCCTGGACACTCGCGGACCTGGCAGGCCAGGCCCGGCCGCGACTGCACGAGATCGGCACAGCCCTCGGCTTGTGGCTCGGCACCGGGGTGTGATCGCGATTCAATCACCGGCGGGCGGTGGCTGCGCGAGACTGCTGAAGGGCAGCGTGATCTCCAGGACCGTACCTGCTCCCGGCGGGCTGTGCAGCCAGATCTGGCCGCCGAGGGCTTCCGTGCGGTCCCTTAGCCCGACCAAGCCCGAGCCATTGGCGAAGTCCGCGCCCCCGAGCCCATCGTCGCTGACGCTCACGCGCATGATGTCCTCGCTGACAGTGACTTGGACATCGACGGTAGTGGCATGTGCGTGCTTCGCGGTGTTCGTCAGCGCTTCGGCCACTACGTAGTAGGCGGCGATCTCGGCCTGCTCGGGCGGACGGTCTGGCACCTGAACATCGAGGCGGACAGGGACGGCGGAGCGGCGCGCTAGCGCCGCGAGCGCTGGGCGAAGCCCGCCCTCGGCCAGGATGGCCGGATGCAGGCCGCGGGCGGTCTCACGGAGTTCTTCCAGCACGCCGTTCACGTCATCGACAGCGTCCTCTAGCTGTTGCGCAAGTTCGGCGGCGCCAGACGGCACCGCCGTCCTGGCCGTCCGCAACTGCAAGGCAAGCGAGACAAGGCGCTGCTGGGCGCTGTCGTGCAGGTCGCGCTCGATCCGGCGCCTGGTCTGGTCGGCTGTGGCCACGATGCGCGCTCGCGAGGCGGCTAGCGCGGCCTGGCTTTCGGTGTTGGCGATAGCGGTGGCGGCTAGCTCGGTGAAACCGGCCAGCTTTGCCTCCGTGTCGGCGGGCAGCGGTTCCTCCAGCGTGGATCCCACGATCATGACTCCCCATAGGCGCCCCCCAGTGCTGATCGGAACGCCCACTCCCGAACGGACCCGCAGCACGTTGTAGGCCTCGGCGCCTGGGCCAGAGGCACCGGCGTAGTCGTCGATTCGGGCCGGCCGGTGGGTCCGGAATACGATCGTGTGCAGGTTCTGCCCGCCGATGATCCACTGAGTGCCGACGGGGAAGCCGGTTCTGGTACTGCTCCACGCCGCGCTAACCATCGCGTCCCGGGAGCCGTATCGGCTCATCATCGCGTGCTGGGCACCCAGCAACCGTCCTGCTTCCTCAGCAACCGCTGCGAGCACCTCCCCGCTCGCTGCCCCGTGGGCTACCAGAGTCGCTACCCGCCGCAGCGCGGCCTGCTCGTCAGCGAACCCGCGCAGCTCCACGCGCGCCTGCATATTGGCGATCGCGGTGGCGGCCAGTTCGGTGAAACCGGCCAGGCGTGACTCGGTGCCCGCAGGCAGCGGCTGCTCGCGCAGTGATCCCACGATCATGACTCCCCACAGGTGTCCTTCGACGCTGATCGGCACCGCTACAGCCGAGCGGAGTCCGATGCCGCGGGCGGCTTCGGCGAGGGGGCCCAAGGCGCTGGTGTAGTCGTCGATCCGCGTCGGGCGGTGAGTCTGGAAAACCATCGTGTGCAGGTTTCGGCCTCCAATACCCCAGCGGCTGCCAGCGGAAAGAGCCCCAGCAGTGCGTGTCCTAGCCCACGCTCCGACGACCGTGGCTGCCTGAGCTGCGCTGTATCGGCTGAGGAAGGTGAAGTCAACCCCCAGTAGTCGCCCGACCTCCGCGGCGACCGCGGCGAACACCTCACCCGGCGGCGTTCCGCGTGCGACAAGTGTCGCTACCCGCCGCAGCGCGGCCTGTTCATCAGCGAACCCGCGCAGGTCGACGCGCGCCTGCGCGTTAGCGATCGCGGTCGCTGCCAGCTCGGTGAACGCGGCTAGCCGAACCTCGGTGCATGGGGGTAGCGGCTCTTTCTGCATTGAACCGACGAGCATGACACCCCATAGGCGGCCTTCGACGCTGATCGGCACGCCGACCAGCGACCGCAGGCCGTGCCTGCGGGCGGTTTCACTGATGAGGTCAGACACGTCGGCGCGCACATCCGTCCGGGCTGGCTGGCCCGTCTGGAACACAAGCGTGGGCGCGTTCCGTCGACCCAGACCCCATCGCGAGCCGACGGGAAAGGCCGCGCCAGCCTTGCCCCACGTTGCGACTACGATTGTGCCGCCAGCGACGTACCGGCTCATCGTCGCCTGATGGGCTTGCAGTAGCCGCCCGGCTTCGGCAGTAACCGCAGCGAACACCTTCTCGGGGGGCGCCTTGCGGGCCACCAGAGCCGTCAACCGGCGTAGCGCTGCCTGTTCGCCGGTGATGCCGTCATTGTGGGGCCTTTGCAACGCAGCCATCCAGCGATACCACGCCCTATGGAACCCAATGCAACCAGCGGAACGGCCGGGCTGGATCAGCGACCTGCATCAGCGCCGACCCGCCCACCGTCAACCTCTCCCATGGTCTTCTGCAGCGACCTGAGCGACGCCTCGCGCGTTGCGAGAGCTTCGATTTCCTGCCGAAGTCGGTCGTTCTCCGAGGGCTCCCCGTCCCGGGGATTGTCCACGTCGCCCAGGACCTCTATGCCAAAGCGCGAAAAGCGCTCAGCCTCGCGCAGAGCGTTCCGCACGAGAGCGAGCTCGGTTCCGGTAATCGTGACCTGGTACCCACTCGCGCTTAGCTGCTTCGCTGCTGCCATCCTGGCCAACCTCCGCGTCCAAGGGCTAGTTCCCAGTTACACCAATCTTGCGGGCCGAGCCACTTAGCGACATCGAAGCGAGCCTCCATTCTCAGTTATGGCTATCCAGAGCATGGCTTACCTGCTAACAGGAAGAGGGCAACGAGGAGGCCGGTGGTTCTTTAGCCGGTATGCCAGAGATGCGGCTGCTGCTCCACGACAATCTGACGGATCGCATCGGAAGACAAATCCGACTTCGGCAAGAACCCGGCCGCGGGACTCGCGGCAATGAGCTCTGCAACGTCGCACGGCGAGTAGGCAGAGATCAGGATCACCACCGGCGCTTTGCCGTTGGCGTCGCCCGCCAGCAGGTTGGCAAGGTCAAGCCCGCACTCGTCTCCGAGCGCTAGGTCGACAAGGACGACCTGCGGCCGCAAGTCACGCACGAGCTCCACAGCTTCAGCCGATGTGCAGGCAGTGCCGACGACGCGCTCTCCTTGGCGCTCAAGGAGACCTCGCGCAACGTCGGCGAATGATCGGTTGTCATCCACTACGAGTACTCCGTCAAATATCACACCTTCAGAATTGCCGAACGGGACAGGCCGCGCATTGGTGCTAGCCGCAACCTGAAACCGGTCCCGCGGAGCGCCCTTCTGCCAGTGGGCACGTTGATGGTCCCGTCGCTCGGACGACAGCAGAATTCGCGGCCGAAGCGCCGCATTCACTGGCGGCGCAGGGGATGCATCAACATGCGGCTAGCCAGTACTGCGGTCCGATAACGTCTGCGAATGATCCGGCCCAACCCCGCCCAGTCCAACCCCAGCGGAGTTCCCTGTGCCCGCGCCGCTACCGGAGGACCTGCTTGACCTGCTGCGCCATGGGCGCACGTTAGTCACCCACATAGCGTCGGCCGCGCGGGCGCAATTCTCCTGGGTCGAGCCGCGTCGGCTCTGGCCGGCTGCTTAGGCGGCCACCGGCAGCAATCCGGCTCCGGCTGCTGCCGTGGCGGGCGGGGTGGCGGTCGGGAAGAACAGGCAGCTGGACAGGTCGGCAGTCAGCTCGCGGATCCAGCGCATCCGGTCGGTTGCGGCGTCGGGGTGGTCGCCGAACTCCTGGGCCACGTGGCTGGCGCAGCCGGGGGAGCCGAGGCGCCGGACGGTGCTGCCGATGGCGTCCGCGACCGCCTCGGCAGTCAGAGCGTCAGAGGGCTGCAGCGGCGAGGCGAACAGAGCGTCACAGACGGCCTCGTTCACAATGATCCCGGTCACGGCAGACCTCCACGGTGCGGATTCCGGCGCCGGCGTACCCAGCGCAACGTCGATTACCTAGGGCTAGGACGTGATCGCACACGGTTTCCGTTGCGTGATCTGCCTCACATTGCTGCTTGCCGAGGCCAGAAGCGCACAAGCCGAAGCGTCCAGTTGGCCAGATAAGTCCGGCAAATCAGACCAGCGCCGCTGGCAGAACGGCAGTGATCCCGGCGATGAAGATGCCGTCGATGCGTGAAGGGGTGGCCCGCGCACGGCTAGCCGCGTTGCTCAATGGCCTGCGGTTAACCCAGCGACTCCACATCAACGTCAATATCGGGGATGACGTCGCGAGCCTTGAGCTGCTCGTCAGCCATCCGGGCGTTGTCCGGCGGCAGCGGGTAAACCACGATCCTGGCCCGGCTTCCACTGACCGAGGCGACATCTATCTCAGCACACGTGGTCGGCCCGGCGCCGGTGAGCGGATCATGCCTGACTAGTCGCATCTCCTGGGATGCGACTCCTGGGATTTCCATGAGCTCTGAGTGGATTATCCCGGTCAGGTGCTTGGCGAATCGCCTACTGTCTGGAACCGGCGGAACTGGCATTTCCCCCACCCCCTGTTAGCGGCCTACCCGGTATCAGCCGGTGTGACCCTGGTCCAGTCCTCGCGCTGCAACCTGCACCCGTGCCTGGACAGCGATGCGCTTAGCATTCTCGCCATGAGGTTCGGGGCCCGGACGCTTTCCGCTGCGCTGCTGGTGAGTGCGGTGCTGGCGGCGGCCTGCTCCAAGCAGACACCATCTCGGCCGAGTGAAGCAGCGGCCACCACTCGAACTGCCGGCCCTACGCACTCGTCGCCGACGTCTATCGAAGCGGCGCCGTCCACCTCAGCCTGGCCGGTCACACTGCCAGTTCCGGTGGCTAGGGCCGGGTTGCACCAGACACGTAATCGGCCGGCTGCGAACGGCCCGGTCTTCCACGCCGAGATGACAGACCTGTGGGCGGCGGTCGCGACTGGCCGGCCAAAGCTCGGCCTGCCGGCATTCTTTCCGCTTGTCGCCTATAAGCAGGTTAAGGCGATCCCAGACCCAGCGGTGGACTGGCAGAACCGCCTGGTGGCCGAGTTCAACCTGGATGTTGCTGCTGCACACGAGCTGATAGGGCGGCACGCCAGGCATGCTGCCTTGCTCCGCGTGATCGTGCCGGAAGCTCAGGCGAGCTGGATCGACCCTGGCGTGTGCGACAACGGCGTCGGCTACTGGCACGTCGCCGGCGCGCGGCTCGTCTACCGGGTCGGCGGCCAGGAGCGGTCTATCGGCATCGCATCGCTGATCTCCTGGCGCGGCCGCTGGTACGTGGTGCATTTCGGGGCGGTGCTGCGCACAACCTCAGGAGGCGTCGTCGATCAGCCAGCCCTCGGGCCAGGCACGCCGGGACCACCTGGCGGCTGCTGAGCGGTGGCGCCGGCCTTATTCACCCTGCCTGGGTGGTGTCGATTCACACCTCTCGGGTGATAACACGCCTGTTCGCTCGGCACAGAATGTTTCCGCTGGCCGGTCAGGGACCGGGGGTAGCCGCCCGTATGGGCCGGGTTTGCCCAGGTGCGCGTGGGGGGTTTCCCGTGACGGTGGCATCGTCAACCACGGCGCGGGGCGCGGCCCGCAAGATGATCCTGCCGCTGGCACTCTCCCAGTTCGTCGCGAGCTATGCCGCGACGAACATGAACACAGCCATCAGCGCGATCGCGAAGGACCTCGGCACCAACGTGTTCGGCGTCCAGACGGCGATCACATTGTTCACGCTCACGATGGCCGCCCTGATGATTCCCGGCAGCAAGCTGACGGACATCTGGGGGCGCAAGCGGTGCTTTGTCGGAGGCCTTTCGCTCTACGGGCTGGGAGCACTGCTGGCGCTGCTCGCAACAGGGCTAGGCCTACTGATCGTCGGATACTCCATCCTTGAGGGCGTGGGCTCAGCGCTCATGATCCCGCCCATCTACATACTGGTCACAGTCAGCTTTCCGGACATCAAATCGCGGGCACGATACTTCGGTATCGTCAGCGGAGCGGCTGGCCTGGGAGCTGCCGCGGGCCCGCTGATCGGCGGCGTCATAACCAGCACAATCAGCTGGCGCGCATCGTTTGGCCTGCAAGTGCTGATCGTGGCCTGGGTCATCTTCCTTGCCCGCGGGATCAAGGACCCGCCAAGGCCGGGTGTCCGGCCGCGCTTCGATCTGGCCGGAGCGGTTTTGTCGGCAGCGGGACTGTTCTTCATCGTTCTGGGGTTTCTGCAATCCCGGACGTACGGCTTTTTCGTGTCGCGGACTGCCTTCACTGTTGGCACCACGGTGGTCATACCCAAGGGCGGTGTATCCCCGCTCTGGCTGTATGTCGCTGTCGGAGCGCTATTCCTGCTCTGGTTCTTCCTGCATGTCCTGCGGCGCGAAAAGCGGGGTAAGGATGTTCTCCTGGCGAGCAGGTTGTTCCGCAACCGGACGTCCAACCTCGGCCTGGGAACTCAGTTCTTCCAGTGGCTCACCCTGCAGGGGACCTTCTTCGTACTGTCCGTCTTCCTTCAGGAGGTCTGGCATTACTCTGCGATCAAGACGGGCTTGCTGCTGAGCCCAGCCACGATTGCAATGCTGGTCGCTTCGGCCGCGGCGCAAAGGCTTGCCCGGCGGTACCAGCAACGGTCACTGACGATCGCAGGCTTCCTGCTCAGCACAGTCGGCATGTTGCTGCTGCTGGCGCTGATCCGGCCGCACTCGAGCATCGCCAGCTGGATACCGGGGGAGCTGGTCCTCGGAGTCGGTACGGCGATCATGCTGACGTCGTCGGTGAACATTGTGCAGTCGAGCTTCGCCGATACGGATCAGGGCGACATCTCCGGCCTGTCCCGGAGTGTTTCGAACCTGGGATCATCCTTCGGCACAGCCTTGGTTGGCTCCGTCCTGGTCGCCTACACATATCCCGCAGAGCATCCGTTCGGCATTGCGCTTATCGTGCTCACTGTGATCACGCTGCTCGGCCTCGTCACGGCTGTACTGGTGCCACGCCACCCGGCCCGGTCTGCCGCACCCCCTAGTCCGCGCGAACCAGAGCCCGGTCTCGATGCCTCGGCCACGTCGCCCGACCAGGCGTCGCCAGCCGCGCCCGATGACTATGCACACGGGCTGTCCACGGGTGATCGTCGACGGCACCCGTAATGCAAGCCCGGGCTCGCGACGAAGTATGAGTCGCTCACTGCCGGGAACACCGACAGTTGGAGCTTCTGGCTCGTTCCTGCGGGCCACCTTCTCGTTAACGGCCGTCAGGGATAAACCGAAGGACATCGCCGTCTCCGCCGTTCCGCCCGCATTGAGACCATCAGCAGGGGACACATGAGCACCGGCGAGGGTAGACCCGACGAGTCGCGCAAAGACACGACACGTGGGGCGGAGTCAAAAATCAGTCGTGTGGCCTCGCGGATTGAGGCTCACGTTCCTCCGACGTGGCGGCGGCCGCGGCGGTTGGTGCTCATGGCCGCGTTGCTGGCCGTCATCGTTGTCATCATCGTCACCAGGCCCGCGGCCACCCCCAGTCATCCGGCACCGGGCACGACGGTCTTTCCTGCTGGCAACCAGGTGATGCTGCGGTTCGTGCACTCGGCGGGGAGCGTGCATGTGCGTGCCGGGCCCGCGGGCCAGGTCCGCATAACTGAGCACCGGAACGGCATCACTAGCGCCATTCACACTCACTATCGGCAGCAGGGAAACGTCATTACCGTGACCGTCTCGATTGAGAATGGCCTCTTTACCGCCACGTGGGTGGACTTCAACGTGGCGGTGCCACAGGACGCGAGCGCCAACGTTGCGGTCCCCGCGGGGACGCTCGATGCGACTGGGCTTAACGGCAATGTCGCGCTGCACGACAGCAACGGATCGATCTGGGCGAGCAATGTACGCGGCACCGTCGCAATGCAGACGACGAGCGGTTCCATCAACACTGATCGAGTCAGCGGCCAGGTGAGCGCCAGCACGGACAACGGAACTATCACGTCGACAGCTACGCACCTAGACGGCCACTCGCTTGTGCAGGCGCAGAGCGGCACGATCAATTTTCACGGCAGCCTAGATCGCGGCTCTCGCGCCACTTTCAGGAACACCAACGGGGCAACCGGCATCACCCTGTCGCGTGGTTCGTCGGTCGTGGTAAGCGCGCGAACTCCACTTGGGTCGATCAACTCCCAGTTCCCATCGGTGCACGTGGTCTCTAACTCAGGTGGACGCGTCGCCGCAGGACGTGTGGGGCGTGGCGCGCCGGGCCGCCTGAGCATTGAGACCAAGGGCGGCTCGATCGCCCTCAACCACGGGACCTGAACCACGGCCGGGCAGCCACGCGCCGACTGGCTGTTTGGACACGGCGGCTAGAGGACTGGGCTAGTTCCGCCGTCGAGATTGATCGCCGAGCCTGTCACATAGGAGGAGCGATCAGACAGGAGATAGGCCGCCAGATCGGCGAACTCTTCTGACCGGCCTACTCTGCCCAGCGGAATCTTGCTGTTCTGGGCCATCTGGCGGTACATCTCGTCCTCGGAATGACCTGCCGCGTCGGCGCGCCGCCGCCACTGGCCACTTGCAACCAGGCCGATAAGGATGGCGTTGACCCGGATGCCATTTCCGCCGAGGTCTTTGGACGCCGCCTTGGTTATAGCCAGGCCGGCAGCACGGGAGGCAGTCGTCGGCAACGACGCTGCGCCAGCGGCCTTGGCGCCTACGTTGAGCACGTTGACGATGGCTCCACCTCCAGCCCCGATCAGGTGCGGCACAGCCAAGCGGGTGCAGCGAACCGCTGCCAGAACCTTCAGGTTGAGATCGGCTATCCAGTCCTCGTCGGAGACTTCATCGATCCGTCCCGCGGCACTTTTGCCTGCATTGTTCACCAAGCCGTCGAGGCGGCCCCACCGAGCGACGGCCGCACCGACGAACCGCTCAAGGTCAGCCAGGTGGGTGACATCGGCCCGCACCACAAGTGCATCACCCCCGGCGTCCCGCAGCCGCTGCTCGGTGGCGGCTAGCCGATCGGGGTCCCGTCCGCAGACTGCGACGCGGGACCCTTCCTCGACAAGGCGATCCGCGAGCGCCGCTCCCAGCCCGTCGGTCCCGCCTGTGATGACCACGACCTTGCCATTCAGGTGCAGATCCATTGAGCCATTCTGGCCCAGCCCTCACGACGGCCGAAGCAGGCACCTACCCGCGCCTGGCCGCGTCGCTCAGCTGAGCGACGCACTCGCTGCGCGTAGGTCTTGCAGTGCGGCGGCAGTGTAAGGCGCCAGTCCGCCGGCGGTGTCGTGGTCGGCTTCCAGCCATTCTGAGTAGCCGCGCTTGAACGCCAGGACACCCATCTCGCCTGCAAGGTGCGCAATCGGGTCCGGCACGCCACGTGCCTGAAGAGCATTGGTCATTGCTGCCGCGAGTCCCACGCTCTTGAGCGCGTCGCGCTCCTGAAGCTCGGCGCTGGCCGCTACTGCTGCCTTGAGGCGGGGGCCGAGCTGGCGGTTCATCGGGCCAATCGCGCTCGACGCTCGCTCGAGCCCGGCCGCGACCGCCTCGAGCGGGCTGGCGGTCTCCGGCGCCTCGGCGATCCCCTCGGCCAGCAGCCGGCTCAGCACTTCTTGCCCTGCCACGAGGAGTTCGCGCTTGTCGGGGAAGTGCCGGAAGAAGGTGCTCTTGGTAACCCCGGCACGCTCAGCGATCTGCGCGACCGTCGTGGCGTCGTATCCCTGCTCGGTGAAGAGGTCCACAGCAGCCAGGACCATCCGCTCCCGCGCGCCAGGTTCCCATCGAGCCATGAGGCCATCCTAGGTGATGCGACCTTTGTCCCGTCGTCCTGATATAGTGATGGGACAAAGCTCCCATCACTTCCCAGGAGAACTCATGCGGGTCTTCGTCACCGGCGGCAGCGGGCTGATCGGCTCTGCCGTCGTCGCCGAGCTACTCGGCAATGGCCACACCGTCCTCGCGCTCGCTCGGTCCGACTCATCCGCGACGGCCCTCCAGGCCGCCGGCGCGGAGACGATTCGCGGCGACCTCGCCGATCTGGGCGCCCTGCGCGCGGGCGCCGCTAAGGCCGACGGGGTGATTCACCTGGCCTTCGCCAACGATTTCAGCAGCCCCGCCGCCCTAGCTGCGGCCGTCGCTGAGGAGGGCGGGGCGCTTTCAGCCATGGGCGAGGAGCTCATCGACAGCGGGCGCCCCCTCATCACGGTGTCGGGTACGCCCTACGCCCCAGGCCGCGCGTCCACAGAGGCCGACCCGCTGCCGACCAACGGGCCGGTCGGCGGCCGCAGCCGCTCTGTCACGGCGATCCTGGACCTGGCCTCCCGCGGAGTCCGGAGCGCGGCCGTCCGGTTGCCGCGCACCGTCCACAATGAGGGCAGGGGCGGATTCGCCGGCCTGCTGACTAATATGGCGCGCCGCAGCGGAGTGTCGGGCTATCCGGGCGACGGCACCCAACGCTGGCCGGCCGTTCACGCGCTTGACGCGGCCGTACTCTTCCGGCTGGTCCTGGAGCAGGCACCGGCCGGGACCGCGTGGCACGCCGTCAGTGACGAGGGCGACGCCGTGCGCGACATCGCCACGGTCATCGGCAGACGGCTGGGACTCCCGGTCGAAGCGGTACCGCAGGAGACCTTCGGCCCGCTCGGCCCGATCTTCGCGACCGACCAGCCCTCATCCAGCGCCCATACAAGGCAGACACTGGGCTGGGAGCCAAGGCGCCCAAGTCTGCTGGAGGACCTGGAGAACATCCAGCCCTGATCGGCGCACTCGTCGGATGGCCAGCATCCACAGCGCGTTCCGCCGGCTGGCTAGTTGTCCAGAACAGTTGCTGCCGCGCGGTATTGGTCGCGAAGTCTTCGGCATCGTCGTGACCGGAGGTGGTCACGATGGACCTCGACGGCGAACGGCGGAGAGGCTCAGCGAGATCCCGAGCACCGACAACGCGCAACTGTGACCCGCGCGTTATGCAGCTGTCACCGGGCTCGTCATCCGTGCGCGCCGTTCTGGCGTCTTTCTCGTTAACCCCGTCATCCCGAGTTCCCCCCCAAGGCGGGCTGGCGGGGCCTAGATAATCTGACCGCATCGGGTCACTGCGCCCCGCTCAGGGACTCCCGAGCGGAAGGCAGCTGGTCTACGGCCAGACGGGTCCGAATGCCCTGTTCGTGAGCAACATCAATGCTTCAGGGGTACGGCAACTGACGACGTGCGGCCCTCCGTCCTGCACCCAGGACGTCGAACCCGCATGGTTGCCCGACGGCAAGCAGGTAGCTTTCATGCAGAGTGACTACGGCGCAGCCGAAATCTACGTAGTGTCAGCGGCAGGCGGCAAACCGGCCCCCGTTACCCCGGGACCAGAGCAGTACATGATGCCCCAGCCGGTAACTCGTGGCCGAGCGGGTTTGCGGACCCGCTTATGGCCCGGCTGAAAGCCGCGCCGAGGCCGAAGCCGGCTCACACTATCGCCAGGGCGATGGCAAGTGCCTGGTTGACGGCGCGCATTGAGGGTGGTGAGAGTGCGCCGAGGTATTCGCCGAGCTCCTCTTTGGCCAGCTGCTCGATGCAGTCGGCGTTGGCGTAGCCAGTTAGCGGGTCGGCCGCTCCTCTTGCAGGTGCTGCCAATCTTAATGAATGGCTGCCTGCACTGCTGCCGAGCGGCTTGGATGGCGCTCGGCGAGCTCAATCAGTTGTGCTGCAGAATGCGCATCTGTCCACAGCGGGGAAAGTCGCGAGCTAGTTGTCCACAGCAGTGGTCGCGCTCGCGCGCGAGGCCATCTACCTCCTGAATTGTCGTGACCGGAGGTGGTCAGGATGAGTCCGGACGGCGAGCGGCGGGCACGGGTGGCGCTGAGCTTCCTGGCGCAGCCAGGCGACCCCGTTTTAGGCAAGGCACTGCGAACCCGGACCGCGAGCGAGTTGCTGGCGCTGGTTACCGGCGCGGACGCCGACG
>Ga0335073_10006202_pt1 | contig 16798 bp, 11 predicted proteins | sample Lox_Sample_22_FD_207093 | JGI IMG/M metagenome (GOLD analysis project Ga0335073, IMG submission 207093) | Soil microbial communities from Loxahatchee National Wildlife Refuge, Florida, United States - Lox_Sample_2.2 | ecosystem: Environmental > Terrestrial > Soil > Wetlands | place: USA... | reverse complement strand
CGCCGGCGGGTATCGCGGCAAAAATTCCGAATGTCGACTGGCTTTGTTTCGCTCCTAGCATGAGATTTGTTTTTGCAGCGTGCGAGATCGATTCGTTCGGCGGCAAGACGGCCGGCGAAGTGGCGAGTTTCGAACTCGATTCGGGCAAGCTGAAGCCACTTTCAGCGCAGGCTTCAGCGGGAGTGGGCACCTGTCACGTGGCCGTTGACGCGACCGGCCGCACCCTTGTTGCAGCCGATTACATGGGAGGCAGCGCCGCCAGTTTTCTTGTAAGCGATGGCAAGCTGAGCGAGGCCATATGGACCGAGCACTACAAAAACCACGGGCCCAACTCCGATCGCCAGGAGGCGGCGCATGCTCACTTCGCATCGTTCTCGCCTGACAATCGCTACGCGTACATCAACGATCTCGGCGGCGATTGCATCCACATCTATCGTCTCGACGCGACCACTGCGATGCTGACGCGCACGGGTACGTATACTGCGCTGCCCGGTTCGGGACCACGCACACTGCACTTCCATCCCAATGGGCACACGGCATACAGCGTGAACGAGCTCGTTTCCACGGTCGACGTGCTCGAGTGGCGTTCGGCAGGCGGAAGCCTCTCGCTGGTCAAGCGCATCGATCTGTTGCCGGCGGGTTACCACGGGCCAACACGCGCCTGCGATACAGTGCTTACAAAAGACGGGCGCTTTGTTTATTTCGCGAATCGCGACAACAATTTTCTGTACGCGTTCTCAGCCGACGCAAAAACGGGCGCGCTTGCGCCCATCGGCCGTTCGAATTGCGGGGGAAAAACGCCGCGGAACTTTACTCTCGATCCCACCGAGCGATGGATGCTGGTGGCGAATCAGGACTCGAACCTGATCAGCGTGTTTGCCCGCGATCAGGATTCGGGAAAGCTTGCAAACGAGGGCAAGAGCTACGAAGCGCAGGCGCCGATGCGGATTCTGTTTGCTTAAAAACAGGGAACAAGGGAACTAGGGAATAGAAAAACAGGGAACGAGGGAGCGAAGAAACAGAACGCTTCCTTGAGGTCAATCAGGCACTGGCCAGCACCGGTGTGCCGACTGCTTCTTCGTTGCGCGCTTCGGATGCGGTTTCAGCTGCCGGAATGTGCGCCAACTCCCAGGCCGACCGGTCTTTGAGCAGCCGCGCAACAAATGCCGTGTGCATGGCATGCCCGGCGCGTTCCGCAACAACGTGGCCTTCAATTCGCTTGCCGGCCAGCGCCAGGTCGCCGATAAGGTCGAGCACTTTGTGCCGCACGTATTCGTCGTCGAAGCGCAGCGGCCCGTTCTCAGGCCCTTTTGCTCCGAGAATGATCGCGTTGTCGCTGCTGGCGCCGCGGATCAATCCCATGTCGCGCAGCCTCTGCTCGTCGGCCTTGTAGCCGAAGGTTCGCGCTGGGGCGATCTGCTGGCCGTACATTTCGGCAGCAAGGTCGACGCAGGTCCCGAGCTTTCCGATTGGAGCCGGAAAATCGATCTGATAAGAGATGCGATATCCCGAGCCGGGATAAACGCCGATGAACTTGTTTCCCTCGCGCACTTCGACGGGTTTGAGCACCTTGATGGTTTCGCGCTTGCGCCGCTGAACCCTGATTCCGACACTGAGGATGGCTTCGACGTAGGGCAGCGCGCTTCCGTCGAGGATGGGCAGTTCGAGGTTATCAAGTTCGACAATGACGTTGTCGATGCCGGTGCCGACGCAGGCCGAAAGCAGGTGTTCGGTCGTCGAAATCAGCACGCCCTGGCGCATAAGGCTGGTGGCATAGCTGACCTTGGCCACGTTTCGGCCTGTGGCTGGAATCTCAAAGTTGTCGAGATCTGTGCGGCGAAAAACGATGCCTGAGCCGCCCGGGGCAGGCAACAGCCGCATGGTAACGGGGGCTCCGGAGTGCAAGCCAACGCCTGTAAATTCGAGCGGGCCCTCAATTGTCTGTTCCAAGTGTGCCGATTGAGCCAAATGCTTCTCCCTGAACCGGTTATGGCGTCATTTTGTTTTTACAAACGGTTTTGAAACGCCACGCAAACCAATTCTTGAGCCTGCTTTGCCGCCGCCGGAATCTTCTGTGAGAATCCATGGCAGCGAACCGTAGATCACTGACCGGCAATCCTGAAGCACTCCAGAAGCTCTTCCAATCAGAAAGATTAGACGGAAAACCGGCCTCGCGTCGTGTGGCATTTTTACCACACCATGCCCAAACGGGCCCGGCTAAGGCACGGTACCAACAAGGGTGAACCCAGCATTCGAGGTTTCCCACCCTTGCGGCGAAATGCCGCCGCAAGGTGGGGCACCCGGCACCCGGCGTGTTCCTTTTTTGACCTGCTTCGTCCACACCTTCAACAGGGCAGGGACCGGCGCGCCGCGGCGTAGAATTCCACTGTTGCATTCAATCATTTGGTCGCGGAGAGCCGTTGAGCATCGTTCCAGGCAAGCTCGAGCTGATTGTTGGGCCCATGCGCAGCAACAAAACGGCGGAACTGCTGCGCCGCATCGAGATCCGGCGAGAATACGCGCACCAGTACGTGATGCTGCTGAAGCCGAGCGCCGACACCAAGGCCGCCACCGGCCTGGTTGAAAGCCGCAACGGGAACGGCTGCTCAAAGATGCAGGCGGTGGAGTTCAGCACTGCGGATCCATGGACGGTGCTTCAGGCGATTGACGCTACCGAGCAGAAAATCGGCAAGCGCGTGGAATGCATCGCTATCGACGAGGGCCAGTTCGTCAGCGATCTTTTCCTGTTTACCAAGCGGCTGCTCGAAGGCGGGCATGACGTGATGGTGTCTGGGCTGGAGCTCGATTTTCGCGGCCTGCCATTCGGCGAGATGCTCGATCTGTCGTGGCTGGTGCGCATGTATGCCGGCAACATTACCGAGCTGGTTGCATATTGCACATGCGGGGCAAGGGCGCTTTACCCGCAACGGCTGGTCGATGGCAAGCCTGCTCCATATGCCAGTCCGATCATCATGGCCGGCGATTTCTACGAGCCTCGTTGCGCAGAGCACTTTGTGCTGCCGGGGAGGCCGCATTAGGCTGCGCTTCTCACAGCGCGCGGGAAAGATGAGGATTTGCGGGTTGCTGGATTGTCGACGGGTCTCGAGACCAGTCGGACAGCCGATCTGGGGATAGGCGGTACCTGATTTTGGGTGCGCGGGAACGCGTCACTCTGCCGGCGGGACGTCGGCGTCAGGCGGCCTCTCGATTATTTCTTCAGCTGAATCGGCGGGCGGGCCGACTGCTGTGGCAGCTTCCTGGGCGGGTTTTGGTTCATCGATCCACAAGCACACGATCCACCAGATTATGACCGCCAGCGTCACCATGCTGTCAGCGTTCAGCAGGTGATTCTGCAGGTCAAGCATGTGGTTATATCCCTCTCTGGTTTGGGGCATGCCTTGAATCAACTTCTGCCAGACCGCCTGTTCGATTAAAAGCGTGGCCGAGCTGGCCGACAAACCAACCAGAATTTGTTGAGTGTGGCTGCGCCATCCCGCTTTGAATCGCCGTCCAGCGATTACCACGAGAGCAAACAACTCAATGGCAAGCACATGGTTGAACAAGTCGCCTTTGACGCTGATGAGTTGCATGAGGCGAAGGTGGCCGATGGTGGATGGGTCGAAGACTGTTTTGGCGGGAGGCCATTTGCCCCAAAAGATGGCGACGGCCGCCGCGCCGCAGAGCAATAATGCGCTGCCGGCAGCCCATGCCGGCCATTTTGCACCGCTGAACGCCCTGCGCGACAATTCGATCACAAGAAGCAAAGTAATAACGGCTGCCAGGTCGGCAAGCACCAAAAAAACCGAGGATGCAACTAGTTGCGCGAGCCGGTGGCTCAGCAGCCTTTGTGCGAGCATGGTGAGACCGATGAGCGTTATGTTCGCGGTGAAGAAGGGAAACCTGCGGATGCGTTCGCGCCCGAGCAGAACCACGAGCAAAACAAGCGTGGCCGCAAAGTTGAGCGTCCATAGAATCTCTTCGGCCGTAAAGTGAAATTTGAAATGCATCGATCGATAATCCCGGCCCGCATATTTGTGGGGCTGTTTCAAGTCTAAACTGCTCATATTCCGCGGGCTTGTGAGCCATGGTGTCGCCGCTGTCATAATTTCATTATGTTGGTACTTGCCTCGGCATCGCCGCGCCGCCGCCAATTGCTTGCGCAAACGGGATTCAGCTTTGCTGTGCGGCCTGCTCACCTGCCTGAAGACCCCAGGCCAGGCGAGGAACCTATTGCCTACGTCACCCGCCTTGCGCGAGAAAAAGCCCAGGCGGTTTTTGACGAAGTTGCGGCAGGCGCTGAGTGTGAAGATGGCTGTTCCGGCGGAATACAGGCCGCAGACCTCGATCCGCTGGCGGTGCTCGGGGCCGACACCACGGTGACGCTCGACGGGCTCATCCTCGGCAAGCCGGAGAATCGAGAGGATGCCGCGCGGATTTTGCGGATGCTCTCAGGGCGCAGCCACCGAGTGATTACCGGCGTGGCGCTGGTGATGCAGAACACGGTCGATGTTGCGGCCGAAGTTACGGCGGTGCGTTTCCTTACGCTCTCAGGCGAGGAAATTGAAGCCTACATCGCCACCGGCGAGCCCATGGACAAGGCGGGCGCTTATGGAATCCAGGGACTGGCCGCGAAATGGATTCCTCGGGTGGTGGGTTGCTACTTCAACGTGATGGGCTTGCCGCTGTCGCTGGTGGCTACCATGCTTGAGAGCCGCGGAGTTCCGGGCAGGAAATAGAAACTCCAAAAAACAGGCGCTGCGGTAAACACTCTCAGGTTAAAATTGCGCTACATAAAAGAAAGTACAAAGCTGAGAGGTATATCCCATGACTACCCGGGTGCGCACGTCATTGCCCTGCCTGATTCTGATTTTTGCGCCATGGTTTCCGGCCGTCGCGAAGGCGCAGTTCCAGCCGCCGAATCCTGAAGAATTGCAAATGACCTCGGACCCCAAGGCTCCCGGAGCGGCGGCTGTGTATTTGGAGGTACGGGAGAGCGATAACGACCCGATTCACTTTCAGCAATATTACGAACGAATCAAAGTGCTGACGGAAAAAGGCAAGGATCTTGCCACTGTTCAAGTTCCCTATGGCGGCAGCTGGAAGGTTAAGGATATTAAGGGCCGGACGATTCACTCCGACGGGACCATTATTCCTTTGAACGGCAAGCCAGAGGACTTGCTCTTTGTAAAGAAGGGCGACGAGAAGATCGGCCGCAAGGTGTTTACGCTGCCCAGCGTTGAGGTGGGCAGTGTTATTGAATACCAGTACGAGCTGCAATACGACGATCAGCATTTTTCATCGCCGCTCTGGGACATCCAGCGAACTTACTTCGTCCACAAAGCGCACTACGACTTTGTGCCGTACAAGAATTTCTGGCCCGGTGCAACTGAACTGACCTCAGGTTACGATCTCTCCGACGAGCGCGGGCGCGTAGTCCATACGCTCATGTGGTGGCCAATTCTGCCTAAGGGAGTGGAAGTGGCAAAGAGCATGGGAGGGCACTACAGCGTCGATCTCACCGATATTCCGCCGGCGCCCCACGAAGAATACATGCCGCCCGAGGATGCGTTTCTTTACAAGGTGTACTTCTACTACATGTATACGTCGAACCCCAACGAGTTCTGGATGGGCGAAGCCAAGTACTGGATGAAGGACGTCGATCACTTTGCCGAACCGAGCAAGGCGATCAAAGCGGCAGTGGACGGTATTGTTGCCGCCGGCGACAGCACCCAGGAGAAGGCGAAAAAGCTCTACGACGCAGTTCAGAAGCTCGACAATACCGATTTCTCTCGCGAAAAATCCGAATCGGAGCGCAAAGCGCTCCGGCTAAAGAACGTGAAGCGAGCCGAGGACACCTGGAACCAGAAGAGCGGCAGTAGCGAAGATATCGCGCTGCTGTATCTGGCGATGCTGCGTGCGGCGGGTCTTACGGCGTATCCGATGAAAGTGGTGGATCGGACCAGGGGGATTTTCGATATGAGCTATATGAGTTTTTCGCAGCTCGACGACACCCTGGTTGTGCTTGACGACGGAGGCAAAGAAACTTACCTCGATCCCGGTGAAAAGATGTGCCCGTTCGGAAGATTGAATTGGAATCACGCTGAAGTCAAGGGCATTCGGCAGAGCTCGCAGGGGTTCGGCCTGGTCGGCACTCCCCCGCAGACTTACGTCGAAAACACGACTACCCGTAACGCCGATTTGACCATCGATCCGCAGGGCGCTATTACCGGATCGTTCACGTTCGTAATTAACGGCCAGGCCGCATTGGACTGGCGCCAACGGGCGCTCGAAAACGACATGGACGAAGTGAAGAAACAATTCGATCGGGAGATGGAAAAGATGATTCCCGATGGAATGGAAGCGCATGTGGATCATTTTCTCGGCATGGACTCGCCGGACACCAATTTGATCGCCATTGTTACGGCAAAAGGCTCGATTGGAACGGCGGCAGGCAAGCGGCTACTGTTGCCGGGGTTCCTTTTTGAGAGTCGAGGGAACACTCCATTTGTGGATCAGGAAAAGAGGCTTGAGCCTGTCGACATGCACTATCCTGAGCGCATCACCGATAGCGTGACCTATCATCTGCCTCCGGGTGTGAGCGTTGAAGGCGCGCCGCAGGACGACAAAGTAGTCTGGGCGAATCATGCGATGCTGATTGTCAAGAGCCAGACGAGCCCTGACCAGCTCATCATCGCGGATTCTGTAGCGCGCAATTTTTCAACTGCGAAGCCGGAAGAGTACCAGGATCTTCGCGGGTTTTACCAGAAGGTTGCGGCAACCGACCAGGAGCAACTGGTGCTGACGTCGGCAACGGCGGCGAAAGGGAATTAAGGAATTGCCATAGCTGAAAACTCGAGTCGTTGCACGCTGCGCACGATTTCGAAGCCGATTGAATTCGCAGGTAAAAGCGATTCACGATGATGGGATGCACGCGCACAAATCCGGCAAAGACAGAGGCAGCGGCCCAGAGATTGCTTCTTAGCGTCTTGTTACTGTTTGCCGCATGGGCCGCGCCCGCGATTGCTTCGGCTCAATTCCAGGACCCGACTCCCGATGAACTGAAGATGACATCTGACCCGAAGGCACCGGGAGCCTCTGCCGTGTATCTCTACCTGGAAAGAGATACCGATGACGTGCGCAGTTACCAAACCATCTACGAGCGCATCAAGGTGCTCACTGAAAAAGGCAAGGACCTGGCGACCATTCGCATACCGTATGTGCGCGGTGAAGTGAAGGTGACCGACATCCAGGGCCGCACCATTCATGCCGACGGCACAGTTATTCCCCTGTCGGCAAAGCCTGACGACCTGGTGCAGTTAAAGACCAAAAACTATCAGGAGAACAGCACCGTATTCACTTTGCCGAGCGTTGAGGTCGGAAGCATTCTGGAGTACCGGCTCAACATTCGGCGCCAGGACAATTTGCTCGCCCCGCCGTACTGGGACATTCAACAGCCCTACTTTGTCCACAAAGAGCATTTCCGATTCAGGCCGGGCGAATACTACGGTTCGACTCACCTGATGGAAGTGACCGCTCCACGCGATGCCAAAATTCCGATTGTGCAGGACCACGGCGCCTTTACCATCGATTTGATCGATGTTCCACCCACTCCCAGCGACGACTGGATGCCGCCGATCAACACCATCCGCGAGCATGCGGAGTTCTACTACACTTCGGCAATCTCAGGCGAAGATTATTGGAAGAAAACCGGAGATTGGTACGCAAAGGGATTTGAATCGTTCACCAATCCTTCAGGCAAGCTGAAAGACGCCGCGGCCGGCATTGTTTCGCCTTCAGATACCGACGAGCAAAAGGCGCGAAAGATCTATGCCGCCATTATGAAGCTCGACAACACGGAATTCAGCCGCGTGAAATCGGAGGCCGAGCGCAAGAAAGAGAAACTGAAATCGATTCGCAACGCGAGCGACATCTGGAAGAATCAGGCCGGGACTGCCAACGAAATGGCGATGCTCTATGTGGCGCTTGCGCGCGCCGTAGGTCTGAAGGCGACACCCATGTGGCTGGCTCCTCGCAGCGAGAGCATCTTCGATATGAGTTACCTGAGTGTCGACCAGTTGACCGATTTCATTGTTCTGCTCGAACTCGACGGCAAGACAATTTATCTCGATCCCGGACAGCGTTATTGTCCCTTTGGAAAAATGATCTGGTCGCACAACCTCGCCGGCGGATTGCAGTTCAACTCGACCGGCGCGGTCATCGGCAACACGCCGCCAGAGACTTTCAAAGACAACTCGTCGCTATCTTCAGCCGATCTCACGATCGACGATCAGGGCAATGTACAGGGAACTGTCAGGATAAACATGGCTGGCAACGATGCGATTTATTGGCGTCAAAAATCGCTTGAGAACGATCCGGAAGAGGTTAAGAAGCAGTTCCTTGAGGAGGTACAGGATGAATTGCCAGAAGGCGTGGATGCGAAATTCGACCACTTCGTTGCCATGGACGACTATGAATCGGTCCTGATGGCGGTGCTCCAGATCAGCGGGAGCATCGGCGCGCCCTCGGGCAAGTATCTTATTTTGCCGGGGCTGTTCTTCAGCTCCCGAAGCAAGCATCCGTTCACCGCACAATCCAATCGAGCCACGCCAATCGATGTTCACTTTCCCAGGCTTGAGAAAGATGATGTGGACTACCACCTGCCGGCGGGATACACGGTGGAGGGTTCGCCCAAAACCAAAGACCTGAAGTGGCCGGGACTCGCCGCGCTGGGAATCGATTCAGGAGTGAAAGACGAAGATTTGAGAGTGGTGCGGGTTTTCGCGCGAAATTTCACTTTGCTCAGTCCCGATAAATACTCCGATCTTCACGATTTTTATCTGAAGATGGCTTCAGCCGATCAGCAGCAGATCGTTCTGGTTCACTCCGCGGCGCAGAAAGGAAACTGACGATGCGCAAATTCGTTGCCTCTCGTTACTCCATGTTCACTCTCCTCATACTTCTCTCCTCTGCGACCGCGAGCCTGCGCGCCGGCATCTTCAGCCATGATCTTCCCGTGCCGCAATGGGGTCTCGATGCGTATAAGACTCACACGCCGGACTACGCAAAAGGCGAGAGAGCTGTCACGCTGTTCGACGAGATGGTGGTGACCATTGACGATCAAGGCAAAGCCATCGAGCGGGAACGCTCGGCGCTGCGCATTCTTGCGCCCCAGGGGCGCGATGACGGATACTGCCGCGTCTGGTACGACGTTGACGAGAAAGTCAATTACTTTCATGAGTGGACGATCGGCGCGGACGAAAAACAGTACGCGGCCAAGGACACTGATTTCGCTGACGTGGGCGATCCCAGCAAACCGGTACTGCTTGAGGCCAGAAAATTGCGTGTGGTGCGGCCACCGGCTGCCGATCCCGGCGCAACCATTATTTGTGAGTGGGAGAAACGGCTGCCTGCTTACCAGCAGGAGGATGACTGGCAGATCCAGGGCGAGATCCCCGTGGTTGATGAGGCGTTTGAACTGGATCTGCCGCAGGGAAAGAAGTACTCGACAGCCTGGCATCGATTCGCCCCGATGCAACCCGTTGAAGTTTCCACCTCTCATTGGCGCTGGGAGGCGAAGGACATTCACGCGCTCGATTTAAGGGACGTGAAATCTACCCTTGAATGGGAAGCGCTGGCTTCGCGCATGTCAGTGCAATGGGGGGACGCGGCGGTCGAGGGAATCGACAACCAATGGCATGCGCTTGGACAGGAATACACCGGTCTTGAAGTGCATCGAACCGATCCCACGCCTGAGATTACTGCGCAGGCGCAGAGCCTGGTTACCAGCGCTCCGGATTTCTATACCAGGCTCCAGCGAATCACTGAATACATCCAGAAAAACGTCCAATACTTTGTTGTGGAGCGCGGCATCGGCGGCTGGCAGGCGCACTACGCGGGCGACATTTTCCGTAACCGCTATGGAGACTGCAAGGACAAGACAACGTTGCTGATTTCGATGCTCCAGGTGGTTGGCATTCAGGCCTACCAGGTGGCTGTCGATCACAGGCGCGGCGTCGTCGATCCTGATGCCCCGTCATTTTACGGCGATCACATGATTACGGCCATTGAGGTCCCTGCGGACTTGAACGATCCGCGGCTGATGGCGATCGCCAAAGGCAAAGACGGCAAACGCTACCTGATCTTCGACCCGACGAACGAAGGAGTTCCAGTCGGGAATTTGCCGAATAACGAACAGGGCAGCTACGGAATTCTGGTTGCCGGCGATGCCAGCCAATTGATCGCATTGCCGGTGCTTCCGCCCGACGCCACCAGCAAGGAACGAAAGGGAACATTCACCCTTAGCCAGGACGGAACTCTGACCGGAAACGTAGAGACTTCGAGCGGCGGCGCGCTTGGCGGTGAATTGCGTTTCTCATTGAAAGATACCGACGAAAATGAGCGCCGTACCGAGCTCGAGAAATCGGTTGCCTACGATTTACCGGGAGTGGTACTGGATTCATTTGAGTACGCGCAGACACAGGACCTCGCCAAGCCGCTGAAACTCAAATACTCGGTCACCGTTCCAAAATACGCGCATAACGCCGGGCCGTTGCTGCTGGTGAGGCCGCGAGTGGTAGGCGACGACACGATTCCTTTCGACGACAAGCCGAGGACCTTCCCTATCGACCTTGACGCGACCGGCCGCTGGCACGACAGCTACGACATTACGCTGCCTCCCGGTTACACGATTGACGATTTGCCCGATGCGGTCAGTATCGAGACAGACTTTGGAAGTTACCACTCGACAGTGACTGCAAAGGGAAACGTGCTTCACTACGAACGCGAGCTGATTGTGAAAGCTGTGGAGTTGCCCGCAGACAAGGCCGCTGAGTTTAGAAAGTTCGAAAGCACGATTCTTACAGACGAGAAGAGCGCGGCGGTGCTGAAGAAACAACCCACGGTCGCCGCTGGGAATTCCTGATTCGCGGCACGGGGACTCAGTAGCCGAGGTGCTTGTCGACCACATTTGCGAGCGGCTCGCCTCGGCTGAAGCGATCGTATTGATGTTTAAAGAACCGCATCGCATCATTCAGCCAGCTTGCGGTGTGGTCCGCGGTGTGCGGTGAGACGAGAACGTTTTCGAGCGACCAGATGGGATCGTCCTCCGGGATCGGCTCGTGCTCGAAGACGTCGAGGCCGGCGCCGCGAATTCTCTTCGAAACTAGCGCGCGGACCAGCGCCTTTTGGTCGATCACCGGGCCGCGGCCAACGTTGATGGCTACTGCCGAAGGCTTCATCGCGGCGAACTGTGCGTCGGACAGCATGTGGCGCGTTTCGCCGGTGAGCGGTGCGGCCACCACAACGTAATCGCAGAGCGCGAGCATTTCGAGCAACTGTGCCGGCGCGTAGAAGCGCTCGATCAGTGGATCGCCTCCGGCGGGCGCGTGACGCTTGAGCGCCAGAACTATCATGCCCATGGCGTGTGCGCGCCAGGCCACGGCGCGTCCAATGTCGCCGTAGCCGACGATGCCGACCGTCTGGCCGGCGATTTCTTCTATGTCGAACTGCTCCCAGCGGTGCGCTGCCTTGTTGCGCAGCATGCGCGGCAGATCTTTGGCGAAGTAGAGAATCGCGGTGAGCGCGAACTCGCCCAGCGACTGGCTGAAGACGCCGCTGCCGTTGGTGAGTGCGGCCGAACTCTCAACCAGCTCGGGGAAGAGAGTGTTGTCGAGGCCGGCGTTGCGCGAGTGAACCCAGCGAACGCGCGGGCTGGCGAGAAAAATCTCGCGCAGCGTATCGCGCGAGCCCGACCAGTGAAGGATCGCCTCGGCATTGGCGACATCGTTGCCGAACGCCTCGAGTGACGCGCCGGTGACGTGCGGAATTCCGCCCAACATGTCAAGCAGCGGATCGTTTTCTATGGCTTGTACCAGTACCATGGGCTGATCGCTCATTTGTGATTCGAGTCTCCAGTTTGATTAAGGCCAGCCATCAGGCGATGAGGTTGTAAGTGAGGCCGCGGGGATCGCGAACGTAACAGCGGGGAAACTCAGGCTCGTCTTTTACCACCTCACAACCCTGCAAGACGAGGCGGCTGCGAGCTTCGGCGACGTTGGGAACTTTGACTTCGAGAACCGGTCCAAGCGGTGGACCCTTCTCAATGAACAGGTTGATATTTTTACCGTGCAGGCAGATCATGTTGGGCTCGGAGCCGGTGACGGTGAAGCCGAGCTGCTGGACGTAGAAGGCCGCGGCATCCTGTGGATCGGGCGATTGAATAAGAATATCGGCGCTGAACGAATTCGCCATCTGACTACCTCCGAAGGGATGGTTGGATTGAGAGGTTGTGGGAATCCGGCTTCACCGCCTTGAATTTAGCGCATCGGGCAACAATCATGCGCGAATGTGTAAGGAAGAATTTTCGAGAGTCAGCCGGCAAACCTGCGCCTGCGCACAGGTTCGCGAGTTGGCGCGTCTGACGGTCAATCGCGTTTGCGGCCGCCGGGGCGGCTTCCGGGCTTGCCGCCGGGGCGGAACGCCGGTTTGCCAGGGCCGCGTGAGCCCGGACCGCGAGAGCCAGGACTGCGAGAGAAAGAGCGGTTGCCGGCTGGAGGGCCGCCGGCGGCTCGCGAAGAAAACCGTTTAGCTGGCGGATGCAGCGTTAATTCGCCTGGCTTGCGCTCGGTGGGTTTGCTTACCCATGGTTTTGCGGGTCGGCTGCCAGGCCTTTGATCGCGTCTGTCGCCCGGCTTGAATCCGGGCCGATGTTCACGATTGAATGCGGGCCGATTTTCGCGCCGAAACGCAGGTTTGCTGCCGCGGTCGAATGCGGGCCGATCCGGGCGATTCGATGCAGGTCTCTCGCCGAGGTCGAAGCGGGGCCGCTCGGGTTGTGCATTAGAGCGCTTGTTAAATGGACGGTCTGGCCGGCGGAATTGGGGGCGGTCGCCGCGCGAATCGTATGCGCGGCGCGCGGGACCTTCATCTTCGCGCTCGTTACTTCGTTGTTGAGGGCGGAAACTGGTTCCGCGATTCTCAAACCGCTGTTTCGGGGCCGACTCAAAATTTTCGCGTCCCCGGTCGGGTCTTTGGAACCGATTCGATTCTGCGCCACGGTCGCCGAATGAACGCGATTCGCGGCGCTCGCCACGTTCCGGGCGGGGGCGTTGCGATCGCGCGCCAAATTGATCGGGTTTGCGTAAGAATGGCCCGCGCTTTTCTGGGCCAAATCGCCCGGGCCCGTCACTGCCCGATCTTTGGGGCCTGCTGCCAAAGCCCTCGCGCTTGGGGCCGCCAAAATCCTCACGCTTTGCGGGGCCGCTGAACCGATTGGGCCGTGTGCCTTCGAAACGTTTCGGCCTGTCGTTCTCGAATCGCGGTTTGAATTCCGGCCGGGCGTCGCGCCTGAACGGGCGTTCGCGCTGTTCCGATTGGCGCGCGAATGGCTTGCGATTTCCGCGTTTGGTCTCGCGATCTTCGGCGGGTTTACCGGCGTCTTTGGGCAGCAATTGCGAGGCGCGCGGGCGGCGTGGCTTCAGTTTGCCATCGGCGGTGAGTTGCAGCGCCTTTACTTCTTCAGGCGTGAGCTCGCGGAACTTTCCCGGCTCGATGTCGAGGACCAGCGGCCCGTAGGCCACACGGCGAATCTTTTCAACGTGGTGTCCGATCTGCTCGAACATTTTCCTAAGTTCGCGGTTGCGACCCTCGATCAGCACTACTTCAAACCAGGGATTGTCGCCGCGGCGGATCTCACGAACCTGGGCCGGCGCGGAACTCACTCGCGGTGAGCCGCGTTCGCCGCGTTCTATTGACACGCCTGAGCGAAGCCTCTCGAGCTCATCTTCAGTTGGCTGCCCGGCGACTTTGACGACGTAGGTTTTCTCCACCGCCGAGGCGGCGCGTGTGAGCTGGTTGGCAAGTTCGCCGTCGTTGGTCACCAGCAGCAGTCCCTCGGACAGATAGTCGAGGCGGCCCACTGGATACAAGCGCTCGTGCAGTTTGCCGAAGAGCTGCATCACCGTCGGGCGGCCCTCGGGGTCGCTTGCCGTAGTCACGTAACCGCGCGGCTTGTTAAGGACAAAATAACGGTGGCGCTCCGCGCCAGCGATGAGTTTGCCGTCGACTCGTATATGGTCGCGCGCGGGGTCGGCTTTTGCGCCTAGCTGGGTTACGAACTGGCCGTTCACCATTACGCGGCCGCCCACAATCATCTCTTCAGCGTGGCGGCGGCTGGCGATGCCCGCCTTGGAAAGAATTTTTTGCAGTCGTTCGAGTTTTGCCTCAGATGCCGACTCAGGCTTGGAATCGTTTGCGTCGTCTGGAGTGTCGCGACTCAGAAACTCAGGTAATTCGTCGGCATGAATCTCTTCAACCATGGCCTGGGCCATTGCACGGGCTTCGCCTGGCTCGACCGCAGCCTGCGCCTCGCCATCGCTCACGTCGCCAACGGGGTCGGTAACAGGAACGATCTCTGGCACTTCGATTTCGAGCGGCGTGCCCGATTCGCCTTTGATCGCGACCTTTGCGGTGCGCGGCTTGGCCGCTGCCCGCTTCTTTTTGGCGGGTTTGGCTGAAGCTTCCTGCACTCCCGAATCGGCGGCTGAATGGGCTACAACCTCCACAATTTCCAAGCCGGAAGGTGCAATCTGAGCAGCGGGTGCGGGTTTCTTCGCCTTGGCCTTCTTCGGCTTGGGCGCGGAAGCGGCGGCCTTTGCAAGGCTCGTGTCAATCGCCGATCCGGAGGTCGATGGGGATTTTTTTGTTGACTTCGTTGCCATGCGCTGCCTCCTGGTGCAAGCGGCTTGTTGACGTGGACCGTAGCTCTCTAAAGAATCGAAAAACAAAAGCGACTGCAGTCATGCATGGCACCCTGCGCTGCCCAAGGCTATGAGAATAGCGTCCTGGCGGTAAAGTACGGGCGTCGACGCCCGTACGACAACCGGGCTGGAGCCCGGCGCTCCTCACTAAGGCTAGTCTCTCGGGGCAGATCCTTCCACTCCCTCGCTCATCGAGCTCGGTCGCTCAGGGTGACAATGTGAATTCTATGCTCTGGAAGCTTCACCCGTTCCTCAGGTCCGGGCACCGCCTAGCTCCTGGCCCCTTGCGGGGCATCAACTGCGGCCTCTGATGTTGTGGATGCGGCATCGGGTTCCGGCGTGGCTTCAGTTTCCGTCACTGCTTCCTGCTGCGGGGCTGCGCTGCCATCCGTTTCCAGATTTTCCGCGCCCGTCTCTTCCGCGGCCGATGACTGCCCTGCTTCGGCGCTCTCGATATCGGCCTCAAGTTCGCTAGCGGCCATCTTCTCGAACTCTTCCATCGATGGCAATTCAGCAATGTCTTTTAAGCCGAAGCGCAGCAGGAATTCCTTAGTCGTCTTGTAGAGAATTGGCCGGCCGACCACCTGTTTGCGGCCCGCGGTTGAGATGAGTTTGCGCGCCAGCAGCGATCCAAAAACGCCTGACGAGTCGACGCCTCGTATCTCGTTCACCTCGGGCGCCGTGACGGGCTGCTTGTACGCGATGACAGCGAGGGTTTCGAGCGCGGGCAAAGAGAGTTTGAGCGCGGGTTTGAGGCTCTTGACAAAGGCGCGGACAGCGTCGTGATACTCGGGCTTGGTTGCCATGCGGAAGCCGCCAGCGATCTCGCGAATCTCAATGCCGCTGCCTTCGGCGGCGTAGTCGGCGACGAGCTCGTCGAGCAGCTCGCGAATTGCGAGGCGGATCTCGCGATCGCGCTGCCGCGAGGCCTGTTTGGCGGCTTCTTCGGGCGATAACTCCCCGGACTGGCTGGGGGACTGGTCTGCGGTTCCGGTCTCCGGAGCCTGGGCGGAAGCTTCGGCGGCGGACTCTTCAGTCGCGGCCGGAGGGCCGGACCATTCATCGCCCGCGGGCTCGATGGCCGATTCGGGCGCCGTTGCGTCCGCCGATTCAGGGCTCCGATCCGCATTGACTTCAGCTTCAGGGGAAGCCTCCGCCTCAATCGTTCGGTAATCGAATCCCTTGTTGATGAAAGGCAATGGTTCAGCGGCTGGTACTGAGGCCCTGGCTTGGGCGGCGGCATTCTCCTGTTCGGCGCGCCACTCAAGAGCTTCGTCGGCAAACAACGCGGCCAACTGGTTCAGCGTAACCGGTTCTTCGGACGCATAGATAACTGCTTCAAGCTTTGCTTTCAGGCTCATTCCGTAAAGACTCACCCTGGAGCCCGCGACTGACTTTCGAAGCGTACACGCAAAGGCAGATTACAGGCTCTATGTATGGTACCGGATGCGCCGGGTGGAGTGGGTGTGGATGAGAGGGTACAAATAAGACGAGAAAAATAGGCGTCCGGGGATTGCCGGACGCCTGCGGAGGAGGCCCGATCTTGCGGATCGAGCCCCAACATGGTTTCCGCTAGTGGGTGAAACGCTCAAACAGCCAGAAGAGGCAGCCGGAGAGCAGCGCCGCGACGGGTAGGGTAAAGACCCAGGCGGCCGCAATGTTGCGAATGGTCGAGAACTGCAGTCCGCTCCTGTTGGCGGCCATGGTGCCGGCCACGCCTGAGTTCAGCACATGCGTAGTGGAAACCGGCAGGCCAAAGTTGTCTGCGGCCATAATGGTTCCCATCGCCACCAGCTCGGCGCAGGCGCCCTGCGCGTAGGTCAGGTGCTCCTTGCCGATCTTTTCTCCGACCGTCACAACAATGCGCTTCCAGCCCACCATAGTGCCCAAGCCGAGGGCCAGCGCCACAGCGACCTTTACCCACGAAGGAATGAACTTGGTGGCCTTGTCGACGTATTTTCTGTAGTTGTCGAGCGAGGCTTGTTCCGATGCGCTGAACTTAACATCCTTATTCTTGGCCATCAGCCGCAGCGCTTCGCTGG
>Ga0335073_10006200_pt1 | contig 16801 bp, 17 predicted proteins | sample Lox_Sample_22_FD_207093 | JGI IMG/M metagenome (GOLD analysis project Ga0335073, IMG submission 207093) | Soil microbial communities from Loxahatchee National Wildlife Refuge, Florida, United States - Lox_Sample_2.2 | ecosystem: Environmental > Terrestrial > Soil > Wetlands | place: USA... | reverse complement strand
AATCCTGCCCTCCATCGATCCGGTCTGCTTCTTTACTTAAGGAGGTCCCTCATGCTCCGCCACAGTCGAGGGCCTTTTTGGAATCCCTCGCGCGCCTCCGTTTCCCGCCCTCCTCTTCCGATCAGAAACAAGACCAACGAAGAACTCGCACAAAAGTTTTCCGAGTGGGTTGTCGCTCAACGATACGCTCGCGTCACGCAACTCGCGTACAAACGGGTTGCCTTTCGCTTTTGTCATTTTCTGGGCAGCCGCAGTCTGGTCACAGCGAATCGTCTGGATGTCCGCAGTTTTCTCGTCGAAGTGATGAAACGGGACCTATCGGTGGACGGGTACAACCGGCACCTATGGGCTCTTCGAAGATTCTTCGATTTTCTCTATATGGGCGGAGTTGTCGATTCCATCGCACCCCGGTTCGTGCTTGGCAAGAGACATCCTCGGCCAATGCCTCGCGTTCTCGGTGAGACGGAACTAAAGCTCCTCATCAGATCAGCCTCGGGCATTCGAGACGCCGCGATCCTCGAACTGCCCTATGCAACCGGCTGCCGCGTTGGAGAGCTTGTGAGAATTCGAGTGGAAGACATTGACACCAAGAGGAGATCCATCCGGATGACGGGAAAGAGCGGCGAGCGAACAGTCTTTTACGGCAGCCAAGCTTCCAAAGTGTTGAGGAAATACCTGAACGGCCGGAAAAGTGGACCTTTGTTTCGGCCCGTCTACAGAAAGCAGCATGGGTGTGTCAATTGGAACGGTAAAGGCTGGGAGGCACGTTGGGTGGATTATTCGACCGGCACCGAAAACGCGCGTGCCCATGTCACAGGTCTTGGCGGAAGGAAGCTAACCCGCCAAAAAGCTTGGCAGCAGTTTCGCAAGCGAGTCCCGCAGGCAAAGCTCGTCCGACCGCCGGAAAACCGTCACGTTTGTACCACCGCGATCGCCAGGGTTATTGAATTAGCCGCACATAAAGCCAGGCTCGGCCGCGTCACGGCCCACATGATTCGTCATTCGTTCGCCACACACTTGCTGAATCGGGGAGCCGACATTCGGCATATTCAGGGTCTCCTGGGACATACCTCAATTCAAACGACTCAGCTTTACACCCGTGTCGTTCCCGCGGAACTTGAAAGGACGCTTAGACGTTTCCACCCGAGGGGGTGAATATGAAGCGAGAAATTTCGAAACGACAGGTTCACCTTCGAAGGCGCATATCCGCGCAGGAAATCTTCATGCAGCCGTGGTTTCTTCCTATGGATGTTTTTGTTGAAATTCGCAGGATTCTTCCAAACGTACATCTCAGCAAGATGCGCTACCACTTTGAAGATTACGGATGTCTCCGGTGCAGTTCACGAGATGCGCTGTATGGCAGCAACGGTCTCTGCGAGAGGTGCAGCGTGCTGATTCGTGGACGCGTCAAGAGTGTGTTGAAAAGGCGGTTGAAGAACGTGGGGGTCGTGGATTCCGAATACGACTTCTCGGCTGCCTTGGGAGACGGCATGACATCCGCGCGGTCTCTGCTCCGCGAATTGACCTCCCGACGCTCTGCGGCGGGCCGCAAATCCAAGTAGAAAATACGGATTCGATTTGCGGTCTGTACGGATTGACAAGAAATTCGGCGTGTGTAATTTTGCACGCAATGCCCGAACGCCGTTGGACGTACCTTCGAATCACGAGAGGGAGTCGGCCAAGGGATGCTGCGGACATGGCTGGGGTTGCCGCCGGCTGCGGCTGCAACCCCAGTTGCAACCGAGTCCGTGGTCTCATGCGCAGGTCTTCCCAATACACGACTCGCAGCCGTTGTAGCTGGGCTACTCGCCTACTTCATTGACCGGTCCCTTTATTCTCTTTCACCCACCCGACTTGGTCGCCATTTTCTCCCACAACGTCCGTGTATCGGTGAGCTTCGCCGTGACGGCGTGCTGCATTTCCCTCGCGAACCTCCCCTACCAAATTGACTGCTGAAAAGCCAAGATGTCTTTTCGACCAAAGAGCCACCAAGAAAAGGGCTGATTTTGTTGATGCAAAATTCACACGCAGCTCGTATGAATAAAGAGGGAGGCACCCGAGTGGCATCCTCGGCATGCGCGGTCCCGCTTCCGAATTGGGACCGCCGTTAGGCTTCACGCCTCCTTTCCAGCTCGTTCAAGAGTGGGGCCCGTTCGGTGCCATCGGGGTTACCCTGTGTATGCCCTCCAATTGACACCGCGACATCTGCAAAGCAATAATTCTGTCTTTGGTGTTGGGGTTCACCCTTAACCGCCCCTCAGTGGGGCAGATGACTCCTACGAGGGAATGGCCGTCGGTCGGAGTCGTTGGTTATTTTGCTGACCTGCAATTCCCGCCGGAAGTGATTTCCAATCGAACTTTCGTATTACAGGCATTCGTTCGCTTGTCGATGGTCGAATTTACTAGGCATGGCTTTCTCGGAACCGATTTGTACTGTGCCGGTTCAATCGAACAGGGCAGGCTTTCGAGAACGCAGCGAGCGACGAACGACTCGCGGCATGGGCAGGTGCGATGAATCACGAATACAAGAAGGCCGAAGCCAGCCTTTTGCAGCCTCGCGAGGGTGCGGGCAAATATTGGTGGGAAACATTCCTGCGCGGCCATATTAGCGAAGTCAACAAACGATATAATCAGGCCAAGGCTCTCTACCTAACCGATCCCAGCGCAGCCCCCCTGGATCTGTTTTCCTACATTCGCGAAGCCGCGCTGTGCTTTGAAATTGGCAGGTACCTTCCGGCGGTTGCGCTGGCGTCCCGGAGCGTCGAACTGATTTTGGAAAGAGATCCGCGCATGCGAGGTATCTCAACCTCCACTCCTCAGGCTGCGTCCACAACACTATGCCCCCTGAATCTAGCCGCTGCGAGCTCACTTGGCCTCCCGGTGGAGACCCTGCTTTCGGTGGGTGAAACGCTCGATCCACGGGGAACAATCATCTTTGCTGAGCGTAGCAGACGAGTAACACGCGGAGACGTCTCCGGTTGGTTCCGAGCCATTTCCGAATATCTCCCGACTGTAGAGCACGAGGCATTGGACCAGCTTGAGAAAGCCCAGACCTTTGTCGTCGCGTGGTTCAATACGTCGCCTGCCATTCACCAACGGGACGGTGAGGACTCAACCCGTGGAACGCCGTAGAAAACAGCGCTCATCGTTCCCAAGGCAACTCCCGCTTGCCAAAGTGTCCATAATTCGTCGTCGAGCGGTAAATGGGACGAAGGAGATTCAACCGTTCAATGATCGCGGCAGGACGGAAGTCGAATGACCGCACAAACTCAGCAACTTCCGCAGGGTCGCCGGTTCCAAACGTATCAACCTTAACCGACATCGGCCGGGCGATCCCGATTGCGTAAGCCACTTGAATTTCTACCCGCGTGGCCAACTCGTTCTTCACAATCTCCCGCGCTACGAATCGGGAAAAGTATGCCGCGCTTCGGTCTACCTTCGACGGATCCTTGCCGCTAAACGCCCCGCCGCCATGCCGCGCAGCGCCACCGTACGTATCGGCGATGATTTTTCGGCCGGTCACGCCGCAGTCCGCAGACGGTCCTCCGTGGACGAAATTGCCGGTCGGGTTGATCGCGAAGCGAATGTCGGGATGGAACCAGTCACCCAAGGCTGGGGGTGCAAGCCTTTCCACTACATATCGTCTGATTTGTTCCCGAGTGACATCGGCACGGTGTTGCGTCGAAACGAGCACGTCCGTCACTCGCAGCGGCGCGTTATCCTCATAGAGGACCGACACTTGCGACTTGGCGTCGGGGCAAATCCAGGGATATCTGCCGGATTTTCGGTCCTGCGCCAAGCACTTGGTGAGACGATGCGCCAATGTGATCGGTAACGGCATCAATTCGGGCGTGTCGAGAGTGGCGTACCCAAACATGATGCCTTGATCCCCCGCGCCTTGCTCGCGGCCGGAATTCTTTTCTTCATCCACACCCAGGGCGATGTCGGGTGACTGTTCGGAAACAATCTGAAGGATCTTGACCCCATCGGCGTGAAATGACGATTGGCTGTCCGTATAACCGATATCGCGGATGGCCTGGCGAACGACCTGCTCATGATCGACCTTGGCAGACGACGTAATTTCGCCCGCGACCACTACGGAATCATCCTTGCACAGGACTTCACAGGCAACCCGCGATTGTGGGTCCTGCAGGAGATAGGAGTCGAGGATCGAGTCAGCGATGTAATCGCACACCTTGTCGGGGTGACCCTCCGATACAGATTCGGAGGTGAATGTATAGGAAGCAGCGAGAGGCACGCACGCGTCAACTTTGGAAACGATACCTGGCATGGATCCATGCTCCTTTCGGCGTGATCTGCCGGTCCCGAACCAGCCGCCCACCGCAAAGATCTACGCCGTGCGGCTGCGAGAATATTCCCTTTTGTACCGTTCCACGGCTCCCTGAATGATCGGGTAAGCCGTCGCGACAGAGCTAATTTCTTCGACCTCGACCGCTTTGCGTTCCAGCTGCTTGTAATCCTGAAAAAATCTCCGCAGCATTAACAGGTAGTGAGTGGGGATTTGATTGGCTTCTGTGTATCCGTTGAATTCCGGATCTTCTGTCGCCACCGCAATGATTTTATGATCCATCGTCCCGGCATCTACCATAGTCATCAGGCCCACGGCCCGCGCATAAATCAAAGCGAGAGGCAATACAGGTTCCTGACAGAGCACCAGAACATCCAAAGGATCCCCATCCTCGGCAAGGGTTTGAGGGATGAAACCGTAGTTGGCTGGATAGTACACGGCGGAGTACAGAATGCGGTCGACTTTGAGCAAGCCGCTAGGTTTGTCGAGCTCGTACTTCACACTCGATCCCAGTGAAATTTCAATGACAGCGTTGAATTCCACCGGAACCTTGCCTCCCGGGTCCAAATCGTGCCAAGGATGGATCAACACTCTTCTCCTTCGCGATCTAGCCAAGCGAACCGCTTCCGTGTCCCCTCAATTCCGATCGGCGTCTGCGCCGGCCGATTCCGACATGACTAGAAGATCCCTTTCGATGCCTTCGAGCCTGCAGAGCGCCGCTTCGACTGCCGACACTCCTTCAGCTTTGGCGCTACGAGCACGCTCAAGGGCACGGTCGGCAATGCGCGTGATTTCCTGTAGAAGCTTTCGGATTTCGGCTTCCAACTGCCCGCGGCTCTCCTGAACTCGATTGACCACATCGGACTGAACGCGCGTGCTGTTCATCTCCATAAGGTGATCGAGGAAAGACCAGGCTTCCCTCTCGATAACAAAGTACGCCTGCGCAATTCCCAGAAGCACATCTGCGAAATATCGCAACGGCGAAGCGGGCAAAGCGACCCGGAGCAATTCCTCAAACGTGAAGCGTGAAGGCGCACCGAAGCCACGGTCAGGGTCCAGCAGGTTCGGCAGGCGCGTGAATTCCGGCACGCCCGATTCCGCGAGTTTGCGGAGGAAATCGTTTCCAATGTTTACAAAGCGCGACGCTACCTTCCTGTATTCACCCTCCGCGATGGTCTGCTCAGTTTCCAGCCAAGGACGGACGTGGCGTTCCGTCACGACCCGGGCAATGCCGAAGGCCTCTCTGCGAAACTTCGGGCCGTAGCGGTGCGGCAGATTCCTTAGCTCCCTTTCAAACTCCGCATTCACTTTCGGCGTGACAGCAGAAAGAAATTCCTTCCTCTGCGCTAGGAACATGTCGGACAGATGGTGCTCTTCCGCCATGAACAGATAACTCACATCGCGAAGCGAGGACTCGGCCTCTGAAATGGTTTGACGCAATTTCTGAATTCGTAACTCGGATTCCTCGATGGGCCGGACCAAGGCGTCGCGCTCCTCCGAAACAATGGCGAGCAGCTCCGCCCGGAGCCGCTTGAAGCCTCTTTCGGCGCTCCTCTGCACCAAATCGCTACCCGACTCCTCGACCAGCGCCTGCAATGCACCGACTAACTGGCCCCAATCCCGCTCCGGGCCCCCGTCTTTAAGACGCTCTTCCGCGCTGACTTCGTAAACGTCGCGGATGTTCCGCTGCAGGCGTTTTCCCAGCACTTTCGCGGTAAACGATTTGGCGATGCGCCGCTCCTCCTCCGACGTTCTGTCGGCTTTATTCAGGACAATGAGGAGATCCGGTACCTGCTTTCCCAGTTCCTCCACAAGAGCCAGCTCATCGCCAGCGATCGGAGGGTCCGCTCCCACAACAACGATTCCGGCGTCAATATGGGGGATGAATGCCTGCGTTGCCGCGGAATTGCCCGCGAAAACGGAGCCAAGACCGGGCGTGTCAACGAAGCACATACCTTGTGCCAACAAGAGACTTGGAGAGAAGACCTCTACACCTACAACCTGCTTTCTGTTTTCCGGATTCAACTCTTCCGACACATACTGGACAAGATCTTCGGGAGAAATATCAGTCCAGGTTCCTCCCCGAAAACGCACGCGGGCGCTTCTCGAACTCCCGTAGCGCACGACCGTGGGTACCGTAGTTAACGGCAGCACACCTGCAGGAAGGATCCGGTCGCCGAGGAGTGCATTCAGGAGAGTCGATTTCCCCCGCTTGAATTGTCCGACACACGCGACGTAAAATCGCCCCTCCGCGGTTCGCTGCGCGAGCGACGCCGCCTCTTCCCGAACTCGATCGGAACCTAGCCTTTCCGCAAGTTCCGCCAGACGGTGAAGCCCGCTCTCCCTGCGGGCGTCCCGGACAGCCGTTGGATCGTATTCGTGTGCGACGCTCATGACGCGTGACTCGCAAGCGAAGGGAATCGATTGCCCTGCAGAAGGTAGTCCACGTGGACGAGTTTGATCTTTACTTGGTCCCCGTAGTGGTAGCGCGGATCGGCGGCCATCTCGCACATCTTGACGATCGAGCCCGGCAGGTGTCCGCTCAAATGGAGTACCTCTTCGCGAAACCCGTTCAGGTCCAGCGATGCCAGCCCGAAATCCCGGATGCACAATTCGAGAAGTTCACGAGCCCGTGCCTCGGGGAGCGGCCCTAACCGGATGCGGTAGTCGTCGGTCCAATACAGACTCCACGCATAGCCGATCTCGGCATGGGTGTACCCATGACCGGTCATGTAGACCGGTGATTTCGTCCGATACATAAGTTCCTTCAAAAACTGGGCAATCGTGTGCGAAGCCGGCGGCAAATGGTCCAGAAAGAAACAGTATTCGTTTTCCTGGCTGGCCGTGAACAGAATCCCCCTCAATCGCAGGCCCGACTGTTCCTCAATCCATCGGCCCAGGCTTATTTCCGAATACCGGTCTGCATGCACCTTCTTGCGCACGAAAGGATCACCGGCCAGATAGAGTCCCCGCACAAGATGGGCAGTCATCTGCCGACGCCCCGCCGGCCCGCTCCAACAGACGCACCTGCGCCGCTCTGATTCCGGAAGCTCCGCCAGCACCTTCTTAATCAGCAGAGTCTTCCCCGCATCCGTCGGGCCCCACAGGAGTTGGCTTTCACGCTTGCGAAGGGCGGTCCGCAAACGGTGGATTTCGGCCTCTCGACCGATCAGGCGTTCCGCGGATGCATTCAGCATTCCCATTCCGCTCCGACCAAATTACAAGATAGCCGTTCCAGACCCGTCATTCAGGGCGCCGAACGCGCGCCCTCCTGATGGACGTACTTGATCACTTCGACTTCTGACATGGCGATGAGCCCTTCGTCGACCACCTCATCGAGAAAAGGAAGCAGCTTTTGAATCTTCTCCTCGGAATCGATTACGCTCACCATTACGGGGGCATCGTGTGAAAAGGAGAGAACGTGCGAGCGGTGGATCAGACTGCTCGCACCATACCCCGCGATTCCGCGAAGAACGGTGGCCCCGGCAATGTCCAGTTCCCGGCATTTCTCCACAATCGCACGGTAAAGAGGTTTGTCTTTCCATTTGTCTCCCTCTCCGAAATGGATGCGAAGCATTTTGGCCTTGCCTGCAAGCTTCATGGCCGCGCCTCCTTCCTCCGCTCCACGTTCGCAAAGTTGTGCGTGTACTTGATGATGTCTACATCCGAGAGGACCACAAGCCCCTGCTGGACCATCTCGTCCAGGATCGGGAAATAGGCCTGGAGCTTTTCCTCGGTATCGACAACCGAAAGCATCACGGGGCGGTCGTGTGAAAGATGCAAAGTTGAATCCTTGTGGATGCGGCGGTTTGCGCCATACCCGAGGATTCCTTGATAGATGGTCACCCCCGCGATGTCGTTCGCCCGCATGCTTTCGATCAACGCTTTGTGCAACGGCTTGTCGTGCCATTTGTCGTTCTCGCCGATGTAAATCCTCATGAGCTTCGCCTTCCCCTGGCGCTTCAAAGGCGGCAAAGACTCCTGCTTGGCTTTTTTCTTCTCGACCTCAGCCGGCTTGACAACCATCGTGTCCTGAATTTCGATCAGCCCCGTTCCGGCCAGCTCGTGGAGCTTAGGGAGAACCTCCTCGACCTTCTCAGCCGACTCGATAAATTCGACTTTCACGGGCAGATCCGCAGTCAGAACCTCAATTCGGGTCGTATGGAGATGGTGGTCCGCCCCAAATCCCGCTATGCCCCGAACGACGCTCGCGCCGGATATGCCATGGTAAAAAAGGAAGTTCAATATTGCCGAATACAGGGATTGTCCGTGGTATTGGTGGTCCTCTCCCACGTAGATACTCACCTTTTTGGCAGGTCCGGTTTCTAGCATTCTTCCCTCCCTAGCTTTCGATACCCCGTTGTCCGACCAGGAACTCGGCGGCGCGTCCGAGAACGCCGCCTCCCACATGGCTTCCTTGCTGGACGCGTTGTAGGTAGTCTTCAAGAATTTCCGCGATCTCACCGCTATTCCTCTCGATCAATTCTTCAATGCTTTCTTGCATCGATTCAGGCAGCTTCGTCATCACTTCGCGACCATGGCGCGCGCACAGCATCCCGTAGTCGTGCAGCCAGGAACGAAGCCGCGGTTCATGCAACTGTTCCGCAATCTCTAGCAGCCGACGCTCCTTCTCACATTGAATTTTCTTGCAGACGTCACACTCTCCCGAAGCTGCTGAAGCCGCTCGCCACGACGGGTCGGCGACGGCTCGCAGAAAGATCGCGACAACGGTCTCCGCTGGTGCGGAATTCGCCAGCATCCATCCGTGCGTGTTGCAGAACCGTTGACATTCCCCGGGCTTCAGTTGTTTGAGCAAACCAGTTTGGTAGTCCCGCAGCGCCGCGCAGACCGGGCAGGCATTTCGCGTCGCAATGCTCGTAATGGACGCCTTGGCGGCATCTGCTTCTTGTTTCATGCAATTGTCCTTCCTGTAATGACGCCGAGCCACACTGAGAAAAACCCGACTGCCACGCTGAACACGATATTCATCCCCGCAATCAGAAATTCGCCATCCTGAAACACACGAAACGATTCATATTCAAAAGAGGAAAACGTGCTGTATCCGCCGAGAAATCCGATCGGGATCAGATACCTCCAGTTCGGGCTCCAGTGTGTTCTTTCCGCGAGAAGCGTCATAATGAAACCAATTAAAAACGATGCCGTTATGTTTATGATGAAAGTACCGTACGGAAAACGTGTGCCCAGCCGACTGCTCACGTAACCTCCCGCCCAGAAGCGCAACGTGGATCCGAGCGCTCCTCCGAAGGCGACGAACAAGTATTTGGTCATAGGAATCTGCTTTCGTCTTCTCCTTTCGAACTGTCATACCGCCTCTTCTTGTGGTGCGCGCACTTGGTGCGGCGGTTCGGCCGCGGCCGATTCATTTTCCGCAGCCGGGCTGGGTTTCAACCCCGCAAGACTTGCCGCCAGGTCATCTAGTTCTTCCTTTGTAAGCTCGCGTCCCCCCAATGCCTGCCCGGCCTGGGCGCGATAGCTCTCGGCGTAGGTCTCGAATCTCTGCTTCAATTGTCCGATCACCGAATCCGCCCACGCTCCCACCAGCCGCCAATAACCCTCCAGCGCCACATAGAAGGACGGCTGCAACTGGTGCGAAATCTGCCGGGCCACAGAGCGCTCCGCCGATCTTGGTCCGAAGAAGGCCGCAAACCTCGGACGGGAGACGTTCATTGAAAACGATGCAGATTCAAAGACCGGAGCACCACGGACCAGGGACTGGAACTCTCCTTCTCCCGGTGCATCAGGAATGGCTAAATCGGCGGCGCATTGCCGAAGATCTGTCTCGAGTTGGCCCGCGAGAGCCGTAATCTCCGTCTGGAGCTTCTTTACCTGGATCTGGACAAATTGCGTAATGCTGTCGCGGACCAGCTGTCCCGGCACGACCACTCCGTAACTGCTCCCGGACCATGCGTGCAAGAACCGTTTGGAGGCTTCCTCGATGGCGTCGGGAATGCACGCACTCGCCCCCTGGGCATACCGTTCACAAACCGACCGCATCTCTTCGATTGTGCCGCTCGCCTTTCGCAGAAGCGCTTCCGCTGCATGGGCCCGGTTCTGTGATTTTGCGGAAGACTGTTGGCCTCGTCTCAATCGTGCTTCGAGAGCTGCCGCAACAGAGTCGCGCAAAGCCCCGATCTTTCTCCGCAGCGACGAAGACCGTAACTCCTGCGAACGCGCATAGAGGGGGTTGATCCGTTTCTCAAACCACTCATTCAGCATGTCCCGGCAGGCTGGCAAGACGCTGACGGGATGGATGGGGAGATCAAGTCCGCATTCTGACGCGATATGCTGTTTCACATATTGAACGATGCGTTCGCGGTCTCCAGCCCCTAGCAAGTCCGCCTTGCTTAGGAGGACGTTCACCGGGATCGCCGCCTGCTGCAAAGTCATGATGGTTTGCAGATCATCCGCAGTAAGAGTCGAACCCGCGTCGATCAGGACCACACCCAAATCGCACTTTGGAAGGTAAGCCAGTGTTTCCGTGGCGCCGCTCGAGGCGAGAGATCCGAGTCCGGGAGTATCGACAAATGTCACGCCGCCCCGCAGCCGCGGCGAGCGAAGCGCCAGCACCAAACGGATCACCCGCTTTACGTTTCCCGGGTTTTCCTGCTCGGTCGCAAATTCCCGCAAATGCCCAACCTCGAGATTCCTCTTTGGGGCTTCCGAGAACCAAACGGTCAGAGATGGCTCTTCGGCGTGAACGATCCGCGTGGGAACGGCTGTAATGGGCGTAACACCCACCGGCAAGGCGTCTGTTTCGAGCACCGCATTCAATAGCGAGGACTTCCCGGCACTCACACGGCCAAACATCGCAATTTCAAAACCCTTGTCTTCTGCTCGATCGAGAATGGCTCCTAGCGACGGACGAAATTCGACCAAGCCACGATCGCGGATTGTCTCCTCGATTTTTGCGAGCAGTTCCAGGTCGTTTCCGGTTCGATCGAGACGCTCCAGTCGAGATTTCAAATCTTCCCCGACACCCTCCGAGAGGTAGCGGTCGAAGCGATGAACCAAGCCGCTCAGCTCACCCATGATTCCATTCAGTTCCGTCGCCACGCTTTCCGGTACGGCTCCGTATCCGCTCATCTCTTTCGGATTGAGTTCTTCGACAGCGATCTCAATGGACAAGAGCATCACGTGGACCGCTCGGGAGGCCGGAATAGAAGACTTCTCACGCGCAATTCCTTGGCCTTCCAGGACTCGCACGAGTTGTGCTCGCACGCGGGCGATGTAGTCTTCAATGGTTCTGCGTTGTGCTGGAAGGATGTCGCCCGAATAACGGGGAAAGGCTGCCTTCGAGGTGGTCGTCGTGAGGATCCCTTCGATTTCACCCAGCAGCTTATCGATGTACTGGCACGTAATCCGCAGCCGGTTAGCCTGGTAAGGGTTCAGATATTCACGGGGCTTCTGCTCACCGGAGCTCATCGGAGTCCCACCGAACGCGCGTGACAATACCGCGAGTCCCAAAGTTGGATTCGTCTTTTGAGGGGATCGACTACTTGCACGGGCAATGCTGAGAGCGGATAACTCCCCACAAGGTCGAAACCCTCGTAGGAGTCATCTGCCCCTTGGCGGGGCGGTTTAGGGCGAACTCCAACACCCGTAACAACCTCATTATTTCCCTTTGAATCGTTGAAGTCAATCGTTCATCGGCGCCCTTCGCGTTCACATGCTTCGGCGAGGACGAACGTTCGGTTGACCGACGAGAAGATTCAAACCCTTCTCCGGCGACACCAATTCATCCTCGGCAGCCAGTTCCATGTGGAGACCCCCATGCCGCAAGGCAAAGCGCTCCATATTTTCCGCAGTGCGCTCCAAGACTGCTGCTGAGTGAAGCAGGAAGCGCTTTGCCAGTTCCGCATCCGTGATCTTCGAGAGAATTGCATACGTGTGCCTTAGACAAGCGCACCGCAGTTCTTGCGCGTTCTCTTGAGGCGTCTCTTGGGACTGCCGCACGAACTCGCTGATCGCAGCCTCTTCTGCCTCGGCGACAGCCTGGCACGCTCGGCACTTCCGATAATCCGGAAGCAATTTCGCAAACTCCTCCTTCCAGTCCTTTCGCAAGCGGCCTTCTTCGGTAAGCAACCGCAGATGCTCCGCTACGAACTGCAAGGTCAGAGGATATCCCGCCGCGATCCCCTGCGGGGAAGCAAGTCGCGCGTACTCACGCGTGTGCAGAGCACAGAATCCGCATCGCGAGGCATGGAACGACTGTTCGTCCCGGCTATGGCTCAGATCGTATTGGAACCGGCTCATGAACTGGAAGGTCGCGTCGGCCATTCGCTTGCATATGGAACAAGACGTGACCTTCAACGAGGGACCGCTCTTAATCTCCGGGGTGCGGCATGGGTCGTGTTCGGCCGGATTTTGACTGAGGATCTTCGCTTGGATTTCCTCCAAGCGTTCTCTTAAATTCTTGAGTCCCGGCACATCTGTTGCAAGCAAGGCATCGATACGCTGGCATGTCGCTCTTAAGAAATCCCCGTATCGATCGTCCATCAGGTACGTCACCAAGGCCCGCTCGAACTCAGGCAGGCCGCTCCGTTCGAGCCTTTCCTCGTCCGCTTGCAACCTTGCGGCAAGGGCCTCGGCAGCGGACAAGGGAAAGAGCGAAGTCTCGTTCGCATACCCTTCCTCCGTGAGCCGGGCGCGTATGAATTCCAGAACTTCGCTTTGCTGTCTCGGCGAGCACAAATCGAGCTTATTGATTGCCACAAAGATCTTCCGGCCGAGCGCCCGCGCTCTTCGCAGAAAAAGGATTTCTTCGTGGGAAAGGGGAAATTCAAAACTCGTCACGAGTACCAGAGCGTCAATCTGCGGAAGAAATCGATGGGTGGTCGCCGTGTTCTCAATCACAGCCGAGCCGAGGCCGGGAGTATCCACAAAAAACGCTCCCCGGCGAAGAAATTCAGCCGGAAGCTGCACCTCCGCCAAGTCAATCCTTCGCACGTTGCCCGGGTTTCCTTGCTCCGTAATCCACTCCCGCAATTCAGTGAGCGGAACTTCCTGCGTCAGATGGCTATTCTCGAAGTGCATTACAACGCGTTCCCGGGCATTGTAACTCACCGCGGTAACGACCGAAGTTACGGGCACGACGCCAGTGGGGAGCCGATCCATGCCCAGCATGGCATTCATCAGCGACGTCTTCCCGCGGCTAAACTGCCCCGCCAAAGTCAGGTAGAAACGGTCCTCGGCTAAATGTTTGAGGAGAGCTCGAAAATCAAACTGCAGCGCCTCCTGCTTCGCTTGCCACGCCGCGGAACTGGCCTCCCGTATCAATCCGGCCAATTCGAATTTGGCCCGTTCGTAGTCGCGAAGCGGGCTTGGCGGCATGTCCGCGGCCTTTTCCAAAGGGACAGGCGGTTCTTCCCGTTTTGCATCCGAAGTTTTTGGTCCAACAGTCATGCAACAATTCCCCTTCCCTTACCTGATCTCACGCGTAGATGTATTCCCTTGTGAATGGCCGGCAGGCTGGGTCCCCGGGCTTGTAGAGCAACACCTGGTTGACGTTTAGCCGTCCATCCTCGAAGCATGCTGCAGAGGCGGCGAGCGCAAGAAGCCACGTACGATACACGGACCGATCCACTTGGCGCAGGCATTCTGCGACGTTCTCTTGCAAGTGGCGAACCCACGCCCGGCACGTAAGGCCGTAGTGCGGCCTCAAGTTCTCGACATCGAGCACCTCGAAACCAACTCGCTCCGCGCAGCGAACCACATCGGAGAGACGCGCGAGTTCTCCGCCGGGAAAAACCTTGCGGCGCACGAACAAAGTTTCAGGGCCGTCGTGGACGTGCTCCGGCCGCATGATCCCATGATTCAACGCCAGTCCGCCGGGCCGTAGAAGGCGATTCAATGTTCCGAAATACTTCTTCAGGCGACTCCGCCCCACGTGCTCGAACATCCCGACCGAAGCGATCTTGTCGAAGGAACCTTGCAAGTCCCGATAGTCACTCAGCCGAATGTTCACTCTCTGGCCAAGTCCGCGCTCGGCCATCCGCCGGCTGGCAAGATTGAATTGCTCAACGCTGAGGGTGCACCCCGTAGATAGGGTCCCGTACTCTTCCGCTGCGTGAGCAATCAATCCTCCCCAGCCGCACCCTACATCGAGGAACCTCTCCCCCGCATGAAGGTCGAGCTTGCGGCAGAGATGCCCGAGCTTTCGAAGCTGCGCTTCTTCCAACGGCTGCTCGGGGTCTTTGAAATACGCACACGAGTAGACCATTCGCGAGTCCAGGAATTGCCGATAGAAATCGTTGGACTGGTCGTAGTGAAACCGAATGTTCTGGGCGGCTTGGCTCTTCGTTTGGAACCAGGATTCGAGGCGCCCAATTCCGAACATCGCGAGCGCTGCTAGGAAACCGGTCCGAAGCCGGGAATGCGGCTGGGTGTGATAGAAGCGGACGGCGGCAACAAGGTCCCCTTCCACCGAGAACTCCCCTCGTACAAATTGCAGTGCGAGGGAATAGGCGTCGAGCCCAAGCAACAGATCCAGGTGCGAACGGGTTGCCGCGAGAATCTTGAATAATGGCTCTCCGTTGCCGAAGAAATCGAAACTTCCGTCCGCGTATTCCACCACGTGGGGAGGTATTTCCTGCCATGCCGTCGTCGGTCCTTGCTGCGTGACGTGAATCGGAACGGAGAAACCTTCCGCCCGCCGCGCCCAACCGCGATCATGCAACTTCATAGATGGGCTCCTCTCAAGGAGACTTTCCTTATAGGAGTCATCTGCCCCGAAGGGCCGTTAAAGGCGAACTCCAACACCTTTGGTCTAGCGCTGTGTAACGCTCGTTGCCAAAGCCTGATTTCGCAGGTTTACAAGCAATCGAAGCACGACATCCAGTGCCTGCTCCTTGGCATCCGCTTCCATCCTTCGCGCGATCTCATCTTCGACCGGCTCCTGCGCGATATCGAAATGTCCGGCCAGCGCCCCTCGCGCCTCTGTTCGAACGAACCAATCGGCGCGGGGCAGGATTTCGATCATGCGGCGGACGGCGCGCCACTTGTCCTGCCCGGGGGCAACCTCGAGACCAATGCGTGCGATTGTGACTACGATGTCCGGGTCGCTCTCTTCCAACAGATTTCGCAATCTCGCCCAATCCGCTTCGGCCATCCCCAGTTCCGAAAGGATGCGAAGGACCGATCGGCGGCGCTGAAGGCTCGATGGATTCTCTTCCTTTGCCGATGGCGTTCGCGCGTTGGCCGCGTCCAGAAGGGATGGGCGCGCCACCTCACCTAAGTTGCGGATGGCTTCCTCTGCGGGTGATCGGCACACGCCGTCGCCGAGGGCCCATAGGAAATAGGCCATCGATTCGGTCCTTCGGAATTTTCCGAGCGCCTCGACAATTCCCGGAAGCAGGTGATCCAAGCCCGCGCGCATGAGACATCGGAAAACCTCCTCGGTTGGCCAGCGCCCCAGCTCCCGCGCGGCCGTGCTCCGGACCGCATCCTCCCCCATGCGGACGACGGCGTCCTTGATTGCCACTGGCTTGCTCAGATATTCCAGCAGGACTTCCTTGGCGCCCAATTCTGCGAGCGTCTCGATCGCCAGTTGTCTGGGCTGGTAAATGCCGCGAGGGCGGCCGTGAAGGAGAAAGGATCGCAGCGGAGGGATGGCCCGCTCCCCACAACCAAGGAGGGCTGCTGCAGCGAGCGAGCCTCCTTGAAGAGACTCCAAGCCCCTTACTTCCGCCTCGATTTCTTCGTCCGTGAACTCTCTTGCCGTCATCGCATTTCGTTTCCTAGTGTTTCCATCGGGAATACACGCTTGCGCCCGCGTAGGTCACCGCACGTCCCAGTTCGTGCTCAATTTCCAGCAGACGGTTATACTTCGCGATTCGCTCCCCCCGGCACACGGATCCTGTCTTGATCTGACCTGCTCCCGTTGCCACAGCCAAGTCGGCAATCGTCGTGTCGTCGGTCTCACCGGACCGGTGAGAAATCACGGTTGTGTAGCCGTTCTTTCGTGCCATTTCCATGCAGCGCAACGTTTCGGTAATTGTACCGATTTGATTGAGCTTGATCAGAATGGAGTTGGCGATGCCTCGCTCGACTCCTTTGGCGAAGATCGCCGGATTGGTGACAAAAATGTCGTCCCCGACAAGCTGCACTTGGCCGCCCAGTTGCTTCGTGAGTTCTGCCCACCCGTCCCAATCCTCCTCCGCCAGGCCGTCCTCTAGAGAATAGATTTCCGGGTACCGTTCAAGCCATTCCGCCCATAAGGCCACCAATTCTGCGGACGACTTCCTCGGCCAATCGGACTTATGAAAGGTATAGCTCTCGTCTAGGTAGAACTCGCTTGCCGCCGGGTCCAAATTGATCGCAATGCCGCTTCCGAGGCGGTAGCCCGCTTTGTGGATGGCGGCATCCAACAGGTCCATTGCCTCTTCATTGGATCGCAACTGAGGGGCAAAACCGCCTTCATCCCCGACAGCCGTTCCATATCCCCTCCGATGCAGGATTTCCTTCAGGACGTGA
>Ga0335073_10006199_pt1 | contig 16801 bp, 17 predicted proteins | sample Lox_Sample_22_FD_207093 | JGI IMG/M metagenome (GOLD analysis project Ga0335073, IMG submission 207093) | Soil microbial communities from Loxahatchee National Wildlife Refuge, Florida, United States - Lox_Sample_2.2 | ecosystem: Environmental > Terrestrial > Soil > Wetlands | place: USA... | reverse complement strand
TCGCCTCGGTGATGTCGGCACTGCTCGACCGCGTTGACGCCCACCCGATCGCGGTACCGACCGCGTGGATCGACGAACTCGGCGAACGCAGGGTTAAAAATGACGCGAAGATGCAGGAGCGCTTGGCCGAAGATCCGCACCCGATGCGATTCCACAACGCGCTGCGCGCGGTTCGCGATGTGCTCCAACAGCATCGGGATGTTTACCTGGTCAATGAGGGCGCCAACGCCTTGGATATTGCCCGCAACCTGATCGACGTGCAGCTGCCGCGGCATCGGCTCGACAGTGGGACCTGGGGCGTGATGGGCATCGGGATGGGCTACGCCATCGCCGCCGCGGTGGAAACCGGCAAGCCGGTGGTGGCAATCGAGGGTGACAGCGCATTCGGCTTCAGCGGCATGGAATTCGAGACGATTTGCCGCTACCGGCTACCGATCACCGTCGTCATCCTCAACAACGGCGGGGTCTACCGCGGCGATGAAACCTCGGGCAGCGACCCAGCGCCGACCGTGCTGAGTGCGCATGCGCGTCACGAGTTGATCGCAGAGGCGTTCGGCGGCAAGGGCTATCACGTCACCACCCCCGGCGAACTGCGGTCGGCGTTGGCTGACGCGCTGGCATCGGGCGGGCCGGCGATCGTGGACTGCGAACTCGACCCCGCTGCGGGTGTGGAGAGTGGGCACCTGACCAGCCTCAACCCGAAAAGCGCTGCCACCAAAGGCTAGTCGTCATCGTCGGCCGGTGAGCCCGAGCAACCGGGCGTCGAAGAATTCGTTCAGCGACAACTTTTGTGCGCATGCCGAAAGGGCGCGGGCCACCGGCGACCCCGGCTCCGTGGAGTTGGTGGCGACGGTGATCTGCGCGGTAAGGGCCGGATCGACCAGCTCGAACACCCGGATGTCGCCGGCCATCAGGGTGGTCCACAGCCAGGTGTGCGGCAGAATGCACGCCCAATTACCGGTGGCGACCTGCGCCAACATCGAAGCGACGGAATCGGTCTCGACCTGTGGGGTGATTGTGATGTCGTGGCCGGCGAAGGCTGCGTCGATGACCTGTCTGTCCCGCATGTCGGGCGTGAGCAATGCCAGCGGCAGCTGTGCCGCATCCGGCCAGCGCACCGTCGAAGTGCCTGCCGGTAGCATCTCGGCCGGCGCGAGCAGGACATAGCGTTCCTCGTACAGCGGCACCAGTTCCACGTCGCGGGCCTCTTCGGGGACGCTGTGCACGATGGCGGCGTCCAGCTCGAAATCCCGCAGCCGTCGATACAGTTCGGTGGTGGCGAGGCGCGAATGGATTTGCACCTTTACCAACGGATGATCCGAACAGAACGCCGAGAGCACCAACGAGGCGGTGGTGGAAGCCGTCGGCACTGTGCCCAGCCGCAGCGTGCCGGTGATCCCGGACCGCACAGCGCGTACCTCGTCCTTGAACGCGTCGTGCTCGGCCAGTATTCGCTTGGCCCACACCACCAGGCGCTCGCCCTCAGCGGTGAGCCCCTGAAAGCTGTGCCCGCGGTTGATCAGGGTGACGTCAAGCTCGCGTTCGAGTTTGGCGATGGCCGCCGAAAGCGCCGGCTGCGAGACGTAACACTTCTCGGCCGCACGGGCGAAGTGTCGCTCCTGTGCAACCGCGACGAAGTACTCCAGCTGACGAAAGAGCATCGGCACCTCCGTGCTGACGGCCGCGAGACCCAAGTGTCTCAGCAGGCCCTACGGCCAGCAAGCACCCCTTATCGTCGTCGCTACGGTAGCTGATACGATTGACAGATCGAAGCGTACTTGTAAAGCCCGCCGAATCCGAAGGTTGACCCCATGCCCAAGCCCGTCATCGTCAGTGCTGTCCGGACTCCCATCGCGACCTCGTTCAAGGGCTCGTTGGTCAACACTCCCCCCGAAGTGCTCGCGACCACCATCCTGCAGGAAGCCGTCCGACGAGCCGGAGTCAAGACGGCTGACATCGACGATGTGATCTTCGCCGAATCCCATTACGGCGGAGGCGATCTGGCGCGTTACGCGGCCGCAGCCTCCGGCATGCCTTCGGTACCCGGTCAAGCCGTCAACCGGCACTGTGCGGGCAGTCTGACCGCGGTTGCCAACGCGGCCGCGCAGATCGGCTCCGGCGTCGAGCGGGTGGTCGTCGGCGGCGGAGTGCAGTCGCTGTCGATGACGCCGCTGATGAAGCAGCGCATCCCGGGACCCACCCTGGAATTTGTGGACCAGTGGCTGCCGCCGACGCATGTGGAGACACCCGACGCGCCGACCCGCGACATGTCGATCACGGTGGGGTGGAACACCGCCCAAGCGGTCGGGATCAGCCGCGAAGAGATGGATGCCTGGGCGTTGCGGTCGCATCAGCGAGCGATCGCTGCGATCGACGACGGCGCTTTCCTGGACGAGATCGTCCCGCTGAAAATTCAAGGCCCCGACGATGCGCTGGTGGATTTCAGCGTCGACGAACACCCGCGCCGCGAAACCAGCCTGGAAAAGCTGGCGTCGCTGAAGGTGCTGCACCCGGAGATCGAAGGGTTTTCCATCACCGCCGGCAACAGCAGCGGGACGAACGACGCGGCCGCCGCGTTGACGCTGGCCGACGACGACTTCGCCCGCTCCGCCGGGCTCAAGGTGCTGGGTTCCGTCAAGACGTGGGCCTCGGCCGGTGTCGAGCCACGCGACACCGGCCTCGGCGCGGTGCGGGTGATCGGCAAGGTGCTCGACCGCGCCGGACTGGCGCCGGCGGACGTAACGCTGTGGGAGATCAACGAGGCGTTCGCCTCGGTGCCGATCGCCGCGTGTCGCGAGTACGGGCTCGACGAGGACCGGGTCAACATCTACGGCAGTGGGTGCAGCCTGGGCCACCCGATCGCGGCCTCAGGGGCGCGGATGCTCACCACGCTGGTGCATGAATTGGGCCGCCGCGGCGGCGGAATCGGCGTGGCAGCGATGTGTGCGGGCGGCGGTCAGGGCGGCGCCGTCGTCGTCGAGGTTTAGTCGACTCCGGCGATCAGCCGGCTTGCGTGCTCGAGAATGCAGTTGAGGCCAAACTCGAAGTTGATGTCGTCGGCGACACCGATCCGGTGCCCTTTCTCGGTCAGTTCGGCGATCAACGGCATGGTCTCGGGGTCGATGACCGAACTCCCGCTGCGGCGATACGGTTCGGCTTCGCCCGACCTGTCCTGCAGCCGCTCCAGGACCGCTGCGCCTTGGGTGTGAACCGAGATGCTGGCGTAGGTGTCGAACGCATCCTCGGGCGATAGGCCCGCCTCCACCAGGGTGGCGACTGCCTTTTCAAGTTTTTGGAAGGCGGCTTGCGTCGCCTCCCGGCCGAAGGTGCCGCGGATCAGGATCAGATCGCAAAGGATCGGATTGGACCGGAATGTCTGGCGCATCTTCCGGGCGTGATTGCGCAGGGATTCCTGCCAGTCCTGGCCTTCGACAAACGGTGTCGCGAAGTCGTAGGCGCCCAGCGCGCGATCGGTCATCGCGTTGAGCAGATCGTCTTTCTTCCGGAAGTACCAGTAAATGCTCGTCACACCGACGTCGAGATGCTTGGCCAACAGCGGCATGCTCAGGCCGTCAACCGATACTTCTTTGGCCACCTCGAACGCGCCATTGATGATTTCGTCGACGCTGATCGATCCGCGTTGCCGCCGCTGCCGCTTGTCGGCGACTGCCTGCCTGGCCAATTCGATGCCCTCCGGTAGTTCGAACGGGCTATCGTATCAGATATCGTAAGGCTTCTGGTAATGGCTCAGGCGGTCAGTATCGGTGCCATCCAGATCAATTCGGCAGGCAGCTGCGAGCTCCAGAACGATGCGTCGTGCCCCCCGGGCGAGAACCCGCCCGACGGCGGGCTGGGCAGTTGCGCGATGAACTGTTTCGTCGCGCTGTAAAACGGATCGCTGTTGCCGCAGTCCACCCTGATCGGGATCGACGCCAGCCCGGGCATCCCGAACACCGAGTTGGCCGCGAAATCGTCGGGGCCGTCGAACGCTCCGGGCGCGGCGGCTCCAGACGACATCCACAGCGCCGGGCTCACGGCGCAGATCGCCGCGGTGCGGGGCGCTCCGAGCCGGCCGCCGAGCAGCAGTGCGCCGTAACCGCCCATCGACCAACCCAGAAAACCGACGCGGGAGGTATCGAGGCCTTTGGTGTCCAGCATCGGGATGAGCTCGTTCAACACCATGGTGCCAGAATCTTCGCCGGAAGCCCTTTTGTGCCAATAACTTCCGCCGCCATCGACGGCAACTACCGCGAACGGGGGCAGGCCGGCGGCGACGGCTTGGGCCAGGCCTTGTTCGACGCCGCCTTCCATGACGGTGGCCGCGCTACTTCCCTTGCCGTGTAGTGCGATCACCGGCCGCAGCGGTTTGGTCTGACCCGGCGGGCGGGCGATCGCCCAGTTGGTGGCGATCCCGCCGCGCGCGGCCGACACGAACGAGCCGGTCACCATCGTCGGCGCCGCGACCGGCGCAGGGGCCGGCTCCAATGGCGGAGGCGGCGCCAGCGGCACGCCGGTGCCCGCCATCGTTACCGGCGCCGTGATCGGCGGCCGCGCGGCCAGCAACCTGTCCAGCGCGTGGGCGCCCAATGCTCCCGCCGCCGCACCGGCGCCAAGGCGCAGCAGGGCACGACGACTCAGATCTGGCATGCGGGCCATCTTAACGGCGCCGCTCAACGCCCCTCTCCGCTGCGCAGCTGGGCCGCGCCACATCACACCTGGCGTTTGGCGGAAAGGGCAATGCGGCACCAGGCTGACTGGCAGCATGTCGTAAGTGACTGCAGCTGTCACTCCCAAGGGAGAACGTCGGCGGTACGCGCTGGTCAGCGCCGCCGCCGAGCTGCTGTGCCAAGGCGGATTCGAGGCGGTTCGCCACCGCGCCGTCGCCCGCCGGGCGGGCCTTCCGCTGGCGTCGACCACCTACTACTTCTCCAGCCTCGACGACCTGATCGCCAGCGCGGTCGCGCACATCGGAATGCTGGAGGTGGCGCAGCTGCGGGCCGAGGTCGCCGCCCTGTCCCGCCGGCGCCGCGGGCCCGAGACAACCGCGGACCTGCTCGTCGATCTGCTGGTCGGCAGCGAATCCGACCACCTGACCGAGCAGCTGATTTCGCGCTACGAGCGCTACATCGCGTGTGCCCGCCAGCCCGCACTGCGTGACATCCAGCGCCGCAACCTGCATCACCGCGTCGACGCCATCGCCGAGGTGATCGAGCGGTCGGGACGGTCGGTGCGCCTGGAGTTGGTGTCGGCGTTGATTTGCGCCGTTGACGGCGCGGTGGTTTCCGCTTTGGTCGACGACCGGGAGGATCCCCGGGCCGTCGCGCGCGCGACCGTGATCGATGTGATCGACTCGTTGGCGCCGTTCGATCACCGCACCGTCGAGATCTGAGCTCAGCCCTCGAGTTGCCGGCGGATCGCGGCCAACCCGAGTTGGGCTTCGTCGAGCAGCGCAGCGACGTGTGCGAGCCGCTCACGTAATTCATCGGTGCCCGGCTGGGCCGACGGAAGACGACGCGGCGCGGGCGCCAAATCCGGCGGAAGAGTCGGGGTGATGACGTAGCCGGTCGCGAAGTCGCCATACAGCGTCACGTCTTCCGGCCGGCGATACCAATACAGCGCGACGTAGGCGCACAGCACGGCGTCGACGGGATCTTCGTCCCGGTCCAGCTGTGCCGGTCGAGTCGCGGCGGCAATCCGCTTTCGCAATTCCACCCAAGACACGTTGTGGTTCACCCGCAGCCGCGGCGTGGCCTTGTCGAGTCCCTCGATCAATGTCATCAACTGCAGCAGCTCACTTTGGCGAACCTCGAACGGGCCCCGCTTGTACTTCAGGGTCTTCTCCAGGCCGAACAACACAATGGTCGCCGGGTGTGGATACACCTCGATCGCCCGCCGCGGCGAATTCGACAGCGGATCCATGTCGAGTGTGAGTGCCGTGGCTATCCGGGCGCCGCGAGGATCGTTGAATTCGGGTTTCTCCGCATATGCCGGGCGTGCTCCCGCATCGAACCGGTGGAAATCGTGGTTGAGCGCCGCCTCGCACGGCCGCTGTCCGGTCAAATTCTTCACGATCAGAGGCGCGTCGATGGCCACCAGGCAGTCGCCGCTGACGTATGGCGACACCGCTGCTTCTATGCTCGCGTCGTCGTGCGCGGCGCCGACGTGCAGAAGCCGGCCATCGGAATCGATGGCCGCGACACCCGTGCTGTTTTTCTCGCCCCAGGCGAGATCGAGCCCAACGAAGTGCATGGGCCCTACTGTGCCTGATCCCCGCGCCGTGCGGCGCCGTTAAGCTGTGTGTTTGTGACGATCCCGAACGTGCTGGCCAATCGTTACGCCAGCCCCGAGATGGTGGCGATCTGGTCGCCGGAGGCCAAAGTCGTCGCCGAGCGGCGGCTCTGGCTGGCGGTGCTGCGGGCGCAGGCGGAGTTGGGCGTCGAGGTCCCCGAAGCCGCCGTCGCCGACTACGAACGGGTGCTCGACGATGTCGACCTGTCCTCGATCGCCGCCCGCGAGCGGGTGCTGCGGCACGACGTCAAAGCCCGCATCGAGGAATTCAACGCGCTGGCCGGCCACGAACAGGTGCACAAGGGCATGACCAGCCGCGACCTGACCGAGAACGTCGAGCAACTGCAGGTTCGCCGGTCGCTGGAATTGGTGTTCAGCCATGGCGTGGCACTGGTGGCCCGGATGGCCGAACGCGCGGTGACCTACCGCGACCTGGTGATGGCCGGACGTAGCCACAACGTCGCGGCGCAGGCCACCACGTTGGGCAAGCGGTTCGCCTCGGCGGCGCAAGAGACGCTGCTGGCGTTGACCGGACTGCGCGAACTGATCGACCGCTATCCGCTGCGCGGCATCAAGGGCCCGATGGGCACCGCGCAGGACATGCTCGACCTGCTCGGCGGGGACGTGGCGAAGCTGGCCGAACTCGAACGACGCATTGCCGACTTCCTGGGATTCACAACGGTTTTGACTAGCGTCGGGCAGGTGTATCCGCGCTCGCTGGACCACGAAGTGGTGTCCGCCCTGGTTCAGCTGGGTGCCGGGCCGTCGTCACTGGCGCACACCATCCGGCTGATGGCCGGCCACGAGCTGGTCACCGAGGGCTTCGCGCCGGGACAAGTCGGGTCGTCGGCGATGCCGCACAAGATGAACACCCGCAGCTGCGAGCGGGTCAACGGACTACAGGTGGTGCTGCGCGGCTACTCGTCGATGGCCGCCGAACTGGCCGGCGCGCAGTGGAACGAAGGAGACGTGTTCTGCTCGGTGGTGCGGCGAGTCGCGTTGCCGGACAGCTTCTTCGCGGCCGACGGACAGATCGAGACGATGCTGACCGTGCTGGAAGAGTTCGGTGCCTACCCCGCGGTGATCGCACGCGAGCTGGACCGCTACCTGCCGTTCCTGGCCACCACGAAGGTCTTGATCGCCGCGGTGCGCGCCGGGATGGGGCGTGAGGCCGCCCACGAGGTGATCAAGGAACACGCGGTGGCGACCGCGCTGGCGATGCGCGAACGCGGCGCCGAGCCCGACCTGCTCGACCGGCTGGCCGGCGATCCGCGGCTGTCGCTGGACCGCGCGGCCCTGGACGCCGCGCTGGCCGACAAACGGGCGTTCATCGGCGCCGCCGGCGACCAGGTCGACGCGGTGGTTGCCGGGGTGGACGCGCTGGTCGCCCGCTACCCGGACGCGGCCAAGTACACCCCCGGTGCGATCTTATGACTCTCGCCGGCGCCCTCGCGGGGATCGACTTCACCGATCTGGACAACTTCGCCAGCGGGTTTCCGCATGAATTGTTCGCCGTCCATCGACGCGAAGCGCCGGTGTACTGGCACGAGCCGACCGAGCACACCCCCGACGGGGAGGGCTTCTGGTCTGTCGCCACGTATGCGGAAACGCTTGCGGTGCTGAAGGATCCGGTGACCTTCTCCTCAGTCACCGGCGGTGAACGGCCGTTTGGCGGGACGCTGCTGCAGGACCTGGCCATCGCGGGTCAGGTGCTCAACATGATGGACGATCCGCGGCATTCGCAGATTCGGCGACTCGTCAGCTCCGGGCTGACGCCGCGGATGATCCGCCTTGTCGAGGACGACCTCCGGGCCCGCACATGTCGGCTGCTGGACGCGGTCGCGCCGGGCGAACCGTTCGACTTTTTGGTTGACATCGCCACCGAACTGCCGATGCAGATGATCTGCATCTTGCTGGGAGTACCGGAATCCGAACGGCATTGGCTTTTCGAGGCCATCGAGCCGCAATTCGACTTCGGCGGCTCGCGCAAGGCGGCCCTCGCGCAGATGTCCGCCGAGGAAGCCGGGTCGCGGATGTACGCATACGGCCAGGAGCTGATCGCCGCCAAGCGTGCGGAGCCGACCGACGATATGTTGTCGGTCGTTGCCAACGCGAAACCGGACGACTTGGGAGGGGAAGCGGCGCCGGCCATGTCGGATCTCGAGCTGTACCTGTTCTTCAGTCTGCTGTTCAGCGCCGGCGCGGAGACGACCCGCAACGCGGTCGCCGGTGGGCTACTCGCGCTGGCTGACCATCCGGAGCAACTGCACTCGCTGCGTGAGGATTTCGATGCGCTGCCGATTGCGATCGAGGAGATGGTCCGGTGGACGTCGCCGTCGCCGTCCAAGCGGCGCACCGCGACCCGCGCCGTCGTGCTCGGCGGAGCGTCGGTCGAAGCGGGCCAGAAGGTACAGATCTGGGAAGGCTCGGCCAACCGCGATGCCAGTGTGTTCGACCGTGCCGATGAGTTCGATGTCGCTCGAAAACCGAACCCACACTTGGGTTTCGGGCAGGGCATCCACTACTGCCTGGGTGCCAACCTGGCCCGGCTGGAACTGCGAGTGCTGTTCGAAGAGCTGTTTTCGCGGTTCCACGAGGTGCAGGTCACGCGGCCCGTCGAATGGACTCGCAGCAACCGTCATACCGGTATCCGACACCTGGTCGTCGAATTACGCTGAGCCTGATGAAGCTTCGGCCCGCCGATATCGAGCCGACGCCGGACGTGTTCGCGACGGTGATGGCGACCGGAATCGTGTCGATCGCGGCGGGGGATCACCACTACTGGAAGCTCAGTGAAGCGCTGGGTGTCCTGGCGACGCTCGGTTTTGCGGTGCTTGTCGCCGTGGTCATCACCGCTGCGGCCGCCGGAAGCCGAAAACTATTCTGGGACTTGACCGATCCCGACGTCACCCTACGGCTGTTCACGTTCGTCGCTGCGTGCGCCGTGCTGGACACCCGGTTGTCCTTCAACCTTGCGCTGCTGCGGTTACTCGGCATCGTTGCACTGTTGGCGTGGCTGGTGCTGATTGTGCTCACCGCTCGCAATATGTCGGCGCACCGCTGGGCGGCGCTGCGCGATCATGCCCACGGCGCGTGGGAGCTGGCCAGCGTCGGCAATGGATACCGCCGCTGATCTACTTCGGACTGCACCGCATCACCCAGCGGCCCGACGTGCTGCAGTTCACCGGTGCGTGGTGGTCAATGGTGTTCCCTCTGGGCATGTACTCGGCGGCCACCGATGCCATGGCCGCCGAGGCGGGTGTCCGGTCGATGCACACGATCTCGTTGGTTTTCTTCTGGGACGCCCTCGCGGTATGGCTGATCGTGGTGGTCGCCGGTATGTTGCGGTTGCGGCGCTCGGTCGCCGGTCCGCGGAGTTGGCCGGGGCTCAGCGAGCCCTGACCGCGATTCCCGCCGAACGCAATTCAAGAGCGGCGAGCCCTCGGATGGCGCCGGGATCGGCAACGCGCCACGCGCCGACCGGGTCGGGGCTGACGGCGGCCAGTCGGCGCAGCGGCCGGTTGGCCAAGGCCCGCAACGCCAGCAGTTGTTCGCCGGCCGGTGTCGTTGCCAGCGTGCTGACGGTCCACTTGCGCCGGAAGAATCGGATGCGCAGCACCAGCCAGGGCATCACCACGCCGAGCGCCGGCGGTGCAGCGACGGCCAGTGCCAGCACCACCGCCAGCCAGGTCGCGGTGGTGTCCAGGTTGTGCCCGGCACCGGCGATGTCGAGGGCGGCCTTGCTGGCCGCGGTAAGCGGTTTGCTTACCGCGTCACCGACCAGTGGGATGTGATCGGCACTATGACCGGCCGACTCGAGGCTGTCGGCGACACCGTCCGCGCCGCCTTTGACCTGTCGGCCGACCTCGGCGATGGTCGACACCGCACCGTGGACGGCCAGCCCGACCAGCACCCAGATAAAGGTCCAGATGACGACGACGACGTCACTGAACAACTGCGCCAGCAGTCGGCCCGGAGTAGTGGCGTAGGGGAGAAACCGCGATTTCATGACTCTGATCCCAGCACAGGGTCGCTTTGTAGGTTGGCCGTAACCCGCATCGTCGCCCGGCTAGGCTGTCCCGATGCGTCCAGCACTGTCCGACTACCGGCACCTGGCTAGTGGCAAGGTCCGCGAGCTCTACCGCATCGACGACGATCACCTATTGTTCGTCGCCACGGACCGGATCTCGGCGTTCGACTATGTGCTCGACAGCATGATTCCTGACAAAGGTCGGATCTTGACCGCGATGAGCGTGTTCTTCTTCGACCTGGTCGAGGCGCCCAACCACCTTGCGGGGCCACCGGACGATCCGCGCATTCCCGACGAGGTCCTCGGCCGCGCATTGGTGGTGCACGAGCTGAAGATGATTCCGGTGGAGTGCGTCGCCCGCGGCTACCTGACCGGCTCAGGATTGCTGGATTACCAGCAGACCGGCAAAGTCTGTGGTATCACATTGCCTCCAGGCCTGGTCGAGGCAAGCAGGTTCTCCTCACCGCTGTTCACGCCGGCGACCAAAGCCGAACTGGGACAACATGATGAGAACATCTCCTTCCCACAAGTGATCCAGATGGTCGGAGGGGTCCGCGCCAACCAATTGCGCGACCGTACGGTGCAGACCTATGTACAGGCGGCCGACCACGCGCTGAGAAGGGGAATCATCATCGCCGACACCAAATTCGAGTTCGGCACCGACGCGCACGACAAATTGGTGCTGGCCGACGAGATCTTCACTCCCGATTCGTCGCGCTACTGGCCGGCCGCCGATTACCATGCCGGCGTGGTACAGGCCAGCTTTGACAAGCAGTTCGTCCGCAATTGGCTGACCGGGCCTGACTCCGGCTGGGACCGCTCAGGATCGAAGCCTCCGCCACCGCTGCCCGAGAGCATTATCGATGCCACTCGCGACCGTTACATCGAGGCTTACGAACGGATTTCCGGGTTGCGCTTCGACGACTGGATCGGGCCCGGCGCATGAGCGACCTGACAGCACCCCCCGTCACCAAGCGGGTGGAGAGCCGACGGGAATTTCACGGCGACGTGTTCGTCGACCCGTATGAATGGCTGCGAGACAAGTCCAGTCCCGACGTCATCGCGCATCTGGAAGCCGAGAACAAGTACGCCGACCAGTCGACCGCCCAGCTCGAACCGTTGCGGCAGCGGATCTTCGACGAGATCAAGGCACGCACCAAGGAGACCGACCTGTCGGTACCCATCCGGCGCAACGACTGGTGGTATTACGCCCGTAGCTTTGAAGGCAAGCAATACGGCGTCCAATGCCGTTGCCCGGTAGCCGACCCGGGCGACTGGAACCCGCCGGTGTTCGATGAGCACACGGAGATCCCCGGTGAGCAGATTTTGCTGGACGAGAACGTCGAAGCCGAGGGACACGACTACTTCTCGCTGGGCGCCGCCAGCGTCAGCCCCGACGGCAATGTGCTGGCCTACTCCGTCGACGTGGTCGGTGACGAACGTTATACCCTGCGGTTCAGGAATCTTCGGACTGGCGAGCAATACCCGGACGAGATCGTCGGCATCGGCGCGGGGGCGACCTGGGCTACCGACAACCGAACCATCTACTACGTCACCGTCGACGCGGCCTGGCGCCCCGAAACGGTATGGCGGCACCGACTGGCGTCAGGTCTGCCCGCGGAGAAGGTGTATCACGAAGCCGACGAACGATTCTGGCTCGCGGTCGGTCGGACCCGCAGCGACGCCTATGTGCTGATCGCGTCGGGATCGGCCATCACCTCGGAGGTCCGCTACGGCGACGCCGCCGATCCGGATGCCGAGTTTGTCACGGTGCTGCCGCGGCGCGACGGTGTCGAGTATTCGGTGGAACACGCCATCGTCGACGGGCAGGACCGTTTCTTGATCCTGCACAACGATGGCGCGGTGAACTTCACGCTCGTGGAGGCGCCTGCCGATGACCCCGGCACGCAGCGCACGCTGATCGCCCACCGCGACGACGTGCGACTGGACGCGGTAGATGCCTTCGCCGGACACCTGGTAGTCAGCTACCGCGGTGAAGCATTGCCGCGAATTCAGTTGTGGCCCATCGATGGTGCCGAATACGGACAGCCCGAGGAGATCTCGTTTGAATCCGAGCTGATGTCGGCCGGCCTGGGCGCCAACCCGAATTGGGACTCACCCAAGCTCCGGATTGGCGGAGGATCGTTTGTTATCCCAGTGCAGATCTACGACCTGGATCTCGTCACCGGCGAGCGCACGCTGTTGCGTGAGCAGCCGGTGCTCGGCGACTACCGGCGCGAGGACTACGTCGAACGCCGAGACTGGGCCTACGCGGCCGACGGAAGTCGGATACCCATTTCAATCGTGCACCGCGCCAACATCGAGTTCCCCGCTCCGGCACTGGTTTACGGCTACGGTGCCTACGAGATCTGCGAAGATCCACGGTTTTCCATCGCCCGGCTCTCGCTGTTGGACCGCGGCATGACGTTCGTCGTCGCCCATGTCCGCGGCGGCGGCGAGATGGGCCGGCTGTGGTACGAGCATGGCAAGCTGCTGGAGAAGAAGAACACGTTCACCGACTTCGTCGCGGTCGCAAAGCATCTGGTGGACTCCGGACTCACGCGAGCCAAGCAGTTGGTCGCCCTGGGCGGCAGTGCCGGTGGGCTGCTTATGGGCGCCGTGGCCAACATGGCTCCCGATTTGTTCGCCGGGATTCTGGCGCAGGTGCCGTTCGTCGACCCGCTCACGACGATTCTGGACCCGTCGCTGCCGCTGACCGTCACCGAATGGGACGAATGGGGAAACCCGTTGAGCGACAGCGATGTTTACCACTACATGAAATCGTATTCGCCGTACGAGAACGTCGCCGCCCAGAAATATCCGCCTATCCTGGCGATGACATCGCTGAACGACACCAGGGTCTACTACGTCGAACCTGCGAAATGGGTAGCGGCCCTGCGGCACACCAAAACCGACGGTAATCCGGTGCTGTTGAAGACCCAGATGACCGCCGGCCATGGTGGTATCAGCGGGCGCTACGAGCGCTGGAAAGAAGTGGCATACCAGTACGCCTGGCTGTTAGCTGCCGCCGATCGCGACCACTATGGCAGCGGCCAGGTAGACGACCTCCTCAGCGGTGCGCAGGGGTAACTGCGCCGTCATCGATCTGGGCGGATTGGGCATTCGCGCCGCGTAGATGTTCGCCGGGAACATCGCCAGCATCAGCAGCAGCAGACAAAAGGCCGCCGCGACGCGAGTGGCCGGAACCAACAGACCTACTGCGCCAAGGAACTCCAGCACGCCGGTGACGGTCACCAGCAGGCCGGGCGCCGGTAGCTGCGGGGGCACAATCGCAATCAAGGCGGCGCGCAGCGGTGGCGCGAAGTGCGCGACAGCGGTCAGAACGAACATCGCGGCCAGGCCGACGGCGACCGCTTTGGACCAGGTGCCCACGTAGTCGACACCGGCCCAACCCGCGACCCGGGCAGCGATGCTTCCCACCAGCAAGGTGATCAACGGAGCCATTGCAACTCTCCAATCTAGACACTGACAAGTTCGATGGAGCGAGCATACGAGCGCGAACTAGCCACTGTCAAGTTCGTGCTCTATGCTGGCGTTATGAGTCGATCGACCTACCATCACGGAGACCTGCGGGCGGCGATCCTGAGCGAGGCTGCACGCCTGGTCGATGAGCTGGGCGCCGATCGGGTGTCGCTGCGCGAGTTGGCGCGGGAAGCGGGGGTGTCACACGCAGCGCCGGCGCACCACTTCACCGATCGGCGCGGCCTGTTCACCGCGCTGGCCGCGCAGGGGTTCGAGCTGTTGGCGGCGGCCCTCGCCGAGGCCCGGCCCCGATTCCTCGACGCCGCGCTGGCCTACGTCCGGTTCGCTATCGAGCACCCAGGCCATTACCGGGTGATGTTCGACAAGTCGCTGGTCGATTCGTCGAACCGCGAGCTGGCGGCCGCGCAGGCGGCCGCCGGTGCCGAGTTGTCCCGGGGTGTGGCGTCGCTGCCGGACCAGCACGCCCAAGCGGATCCGCCCGGCGCCGAGTTGGCGGCTTGGTCACTGGTGCACGGGTTTTCGATGCTCTGGCTCAATGACGCGGTGAACGCTCGCCTCAAGGCGACTGATCCGATGGCGACCGTCGAGCGGATCGCCACCATGCTCTTCGACGAGTAGCCCGACTAGAACGTTGGGACGTGCGGCTGACCCTTGGGCGGCGGCTTGTTGGGCAGGAAGGCGACGGGCGCAAGTGCCAACGCGACAATGACGATCGCCACTCCGAGGACGAGCGTGTAGGCATGTGCGAGGTCGTGCATCAGCCGGATGGTGAAATCAGCGGAGACCTCGTGCTGAGACGACACCGGCGGACCGTGCTTGCCGACCTTCCCGCGAAGGATCCCGAGTTTCTCTGCGGCGGTGATAGTTTCGCTGCGGTTGAACTGACTGGTCAAGATCACCGACATCAGTGCAATGCTCGCCGAAGTGGCGACGTGCTGATTGACGCTGAGCAGTGTGGAGCCGCGCGCCACCTGCTGGGGCGCCAACGCCTGTACCGCCGCCCCGGACAGCGGCGTCATCGTGCAGCCCAGGCCTAGGCCGACAACGACCAAGCCCGCCAGCAGGATCGGCACGTAATCCGCTTGTTTCCATGCACCATAGGCGAATACGGTCAATCCGGTCGTGATCAAAGCGATCCCGACCAGGAGTACGTTGCGGGGGCCGCGTTTGTCCATCAAGGTGCCGGCGAGCGGCATCGCCAGCATCGCGCCGAGTCCCTGCGGGATCATGTGCACCCCGGACTGCAGCGGCGTCTGATGCAGCAGCTGCTGGAAATAACTGGGCAACAACAGCACGACGCCGAAAAAGCCGACGGAGAAAAAGAACATCGCCGAGTTGGCGAACGTCACCACTCGATTCTCGAACAGCCGCAGGTCGATCAGTGGGTGGTCGGCGCGGTGCAGCGCGTGCACAACAAATGCGGTGATCAGGGTCACGCCGATGAGCGCCGGGATCCACACATGGTTGTCGGCGAAGGTGCCGCACCGCGCAACCGACGAAATCCCGAACAGCAGAGCTGCCAACCCGGGCGACAGCAGGAGCATGCCCACGAAGTCAAACGCCTCCGACGGTCGCGAACGATCCCTCGGAAACACCGCCGCGGCGAGCACCAGCACGATCAGGCCGAGCGGCAGATTAATCCGGAAGATCCACTGCCAGCCGTAAGCGCCGATCAGCCAGCCGCCCAGCACCGGCCCGCACATGGGGCCAAGGAGCATCGGGATACCCATCACCGCCATCAACCGGCCGAGCCGCCGCGGACCGGCTTCGCGCGTCAAGATGATCAACGTCAACGGCACCAGGATCCCGCTGCCGAGTCCTTGTATCATCCGAAACGCGTTGAGCTCTACGATGTTTGATGCCATTGAACACAGCAACGACGCCAACGTGAACCACAAAGTCGCACCTAAGAACAGCCTCTTGGTGCCGAATCGGTCGGCGGCCCAACCGGCCAGCGGAATGACGGCTACTTGCGCGAGCGTGTAACCCGTTATCGTCCAGGCGACGACGGCCTGAGTGGATCCGAACTCCACGATGAACGTGCGCTGTGCGACGCTGACGACCGTGGCGTCCAGAATCGCCATGACTGAGGCGAGAACGCAGACTCCGGCGATGCGCAGCAGGCCGGCATCGAGAGCATCTGGATAGTCACCTGCGTCGCCGGCGACCGGTCCGGTGTCCGTCGTCGGCGGTGCGGCGCGAGAAACCATGACCGCCAGCCTAACGAGAAACTAGCTAGCTGACCAACATACTTTGCGCTGGGTGCGATAGGGGTAGCGTGGGCGGGTATGTCCGTGACCAATATCACTTTGACCACACTCGACGGCCATCCCACGTCGCTGGCCGACTACAGCGACCACGCAGTCTTGGTGGTCAACGTCGCATCCAAATGTGGGCTGACACCGCAATACGCGGCGCTGGAACAGCTTGCGAAAGACTACGGTGACCGCGGACTCACGGTCCTCGGCGTTCCGTGTAATCAATTCATGGGCCAAGAACCCGGGACCGCCGAAGAAATCCAAACCTTTTGTTCCACGACCTACGGTGTGACGTTCCCGCTGTTAGCTAAAACGGAGGTCAATGGGCCTGACCGGCACCCGCTTTACGCAGAACTGACCAAGACCCCCGACGCCGACGGGCAGGCCGGTGACGTGCAGTGGAACTTCGAAAAGTTCCTGATCGCCCCTGGCGGAAATGTGGTCAATCGATTTCGTCCACGGACGGTCCCCGATGCGCCGGAAATAGTCGCGGCGATCGAGGCCGTGTTGCCGAATTAGCTGGTCGCACGGGCCCGATCGACGCTTATTGTCCGCGTGTATGTCACCATTTGGACACCTGACATCGTCAAAATTGTGATGTGTCTGGGAAATTGATCGTCTCGGTCTCCGGGATCTGTGAACGCACATTGGACGATGTCGCCGAGTTCTGCGCACAGATGGACGCCCGGTCGGTTCCGGTGTCGTTGTTGGCGGCCCCGCG